>ERZ1645187.1715-NODE-1715-length-19912-cov-5.040036_pt1 | contig 19912 bp, 20 predicted proteins | sample MGYA00575352_ERZ1645187 | MGnify/ENA primary metagenome ERZ1645187 (study PRJEB40837, sample SAMN11349314) | freshwater sediment metagenome | isolation source: river sediment | host: Sediment | place: India: Wazaribad , New Delhi | collected 2017-02-21 ... | reverse complement strand
GGGTGGGACGGGGCCGGCGGCTACGCCCCCACCGTGGGCATCCTGGGGGCGGGGATGGGGCTCATCCACGTGATGGAGAATCTCTCCGATCCCTCCAAGCTGGGTTCGGGCATCGCGGTGGCCTTCGTGGCCACCATCTACGGGGTGAGCTTTGCCAACCTGCTATTGCTGCCGATTGGCAACAAGCTCAAGACCCTGGTGCTGCAGCAGTCGCGTTATCGCGAGATGCTGCTCGAAGGCATTCTGTCCATTGCCGAAGGGGAAAACCCGCGCGCCATCGAGATGAAGCTGCAAGGCTTCGTGGAGTAGGGCGGTGAGTCGGCGGCGGCGTCACGAAGAGCATGAGAATCATGAGCGCTGGCTGGTGTCTTATGCCGACTTCATTACCCTGCTGTTTGCCTTTTTCGTTGTGATGTACTCAATCTCCTCGGTCAACGAGGGCAAATACAAGGTCCTGTCCGATACTCTGGTTGGTGTATTCAACCAGCCGGAACGTTCGACCAAGCCCATTGCCATTGGCGAAGAACCACCGCGTACGCTCTCGCCCGATCTGGATGCCGCCCCGGAAGGCGAGGAAAGTACGGGGGCTACCGATTCGCTGAACCAGATTGCCTTGAGTGTTCGCCAGTCATTCGGTGATCTGATCAAGTCCAATCAGTTGACCGTGCGCGGCAACGAGTTATGGGTGGAGATCGAACTGAACTCCAGCCTGCTGTTTTCCAGTGGCGATGCGGTGCCCAGCGAGGGTGCCTTTGCCATCATCGAGAAGATCGCGGCCATCCTCGCACCCTACGAGAACCCAATTCACGTTGAGGGATTTACCGATAACGTCCCGATCAGTGCTGGGCCTTATCCAAGCAACTGGGAGTTGTCGACGGCGCGGGCGGCGAGCATTGTCAGAATGTTGGCGCTCGATGGTGTAAGGCCAGGGCGCATGGCGGCCGTGGGATATGGCGAGTTCCAGCCGATTGCCGAGAATGACAGTGCCGAGGGACGTGGGCGCAATAGGCGTGTGGTGCTGGTGGTTTCGCGTAATCTGGAAATACGTCGTAGCGTGAGTGGTGTGGGCAGCGCCCATGCTCAGCCGGATGCTGCATTGCAGCGGGCTGGCACGCAACCTGCAGAAACACCCCAACTACCGGCGCAGCCTGAGGGCGCCGTCAATTCTTTGCCTCCGGCCAATTGATTGGCCGAGTGTCTCGGCAAACCAGGCCGCCGCCGAGAGGATCATGACCATGAGAGTGTGGGCTGTTGCGAATCAGAAAGGTGGTGTCGGCAAAACCACCACGTCGATTGCCTTGGCGGGCCTGTTGGCCGATGCCGGCAAGCGCGTGGTGGTGGTCGATCTTGACCCCCATGGTTCAATGACCAGCTACTTCGGTCATGATCCGGATGCTCTGGAACACAGTACCTACGATCTCTTCCTGCAGCAGGGCAACGTGCCGCGCGGTCTGCCGCAGCGTCTGCTTTTGCCTACCAGTCACGAGCGTATTTCCTTGTTGCCGTCCAGCACCGCATTGGCAACTCTGGAGCGCCAGTCTCCCGGACAGAACGGCCTGGGATTGGTCATCGCCAAAAGCCTGGCGCAGCTGTGGAACCAGTTTGATCACGCCATTATCGACAGTCCGCCCCTGCTGGGCGTGCTGATGGTCAACGCGCTGGCGGCCAGTCAGCAGCTGGTGATCCCGGTGCAGACCGAGTTTCTTGCGGTCAAGGGGCTGGAGCGGATGACCAATACCCTGACCATGATCAACCGCTCGCGCAAGCAGGCCTTGCCCTACACCATAGTGCCGACTCTGTTCGACCGCCGTACCCAGGCGTCGATGACGACCCTGCGTCTGTTGCGCAACACCTATCCCGAGCAGTTGTGGCAGGCCTATGTGCCGGTTGATACACGCCTGCGCGATGCCAGTCGGGCAGGGCTGACGCCGTCGCAGTTCGATGCCAACAGCCGCGGGGTGATCGCCTACCGCGCCTTGCTCAAGCATCTGCTGAGCCATCAACCGACTACTCAGGTGGCGTGATGGCTTGCATTGTTGTGTTCCGGCCCTCAAGTTGCCGATGCCTGCAGCCGATAGGTTGCACAGCTATCGCCAAAAGGTTGTCCCGATGAATCGCCCCCAGCGCCTCAATACCCGCTCCCAGCTGGCTCTGCAGAGCTATCTGGATGCGTTGTTGCAGGATGCTGCCAGCGAGCTGGAGGCTGCCGAAGCGACCGAGGTTGCGCCGATTATTGCCAATCCGACTGCCAGTACGGTTGACGATGCCGGTCTGGATGATTTTGCTGCAGCGGTGCTGGAGGAAGAGGTGCGCGATGCGCGCCGTCAGCCACAACCCTTGGCTCAGGTAGTCCCCCTGGGGGAGCGTATGGCCGCGCCGCTGAAAAGCGAGCTTGGTTTGCCCTCGCTGTTGCCCAGTCTGCTGCCGGTGGGCGAGCCTCCGGTTGTGGCCGAAGCTGTGCCGGCGGTGGTCGAGCCTGGCGTTGAGCCTCCCGGGCCGGTGGTGGTTGCTGCTGTTGAGGAGGCCGTGCCGGCAGCCAGTGCTCCCTGGGTGGAGCGCCCGAGCTGGGCGGATGAGTCCTTCGAGTGCCTGCTGTTCGATGTGGCGGGCCTGACCCTGGCAGTGCCTCTGATTTGCCTGGGTACCATCTACCCGCTGGCGGGTCAGGAATTGACGCCTTTGTTCGGCCAGCCGGACTGGTTTCTCGGTATCCTTCCGGGCCAGAGTGGCAACCTCAAGGTCATCGATACGGCGCGCTGGGTGATGCCGGAACGCTATCGTGACGAGTGCCGTGAGGGCCTGCAGTATGTGATTTCCATCGAGGGGTGCGAGTGGGGGCTGGCCGTGCATCAGGTCAGCCGCTCGATCCGCCTCGATCCGCGCGAGGTCAAGTGGCGCAGCCAGCGTACTCAACGTCCCTGGCTGGCGGGCACGGTCATCGAGCATATGTGTGCGCTGCTGGATGTCTCGGCTTTGGCCGAGTTGATTACGGCCAGCGACCGGCGCAAGACAAAGGTTTGACGAGCCCAATCAGAATTGGGCTTCTATAGTGATAACAAGCGGGTAGACCCGCATTTGCCGCCATTGGTGGTTTTGACGAGGCGAGGGAACAATGAAAAAGTCTTCTGCACAAGGTTCCGAAGATCCGATTCTGCAGTGGGTGACGTTCCGACTGGATAACGAAACCTATGGCATCAACGTGATGCAGGTGCAGGAAGTGCTGCGCTACACCGAGATTGCCCCGGTGCCGGGTGCGCCCAGCTATGTGCTGGGGATCATCAACCTGCGTGGCAACGTGGTCACGGTGATCGATACCCGTCAGCGCTTTGGTTTGATGCCGGCTCCGGTAACCGACAACACCCGTATCGTGATCATCGAGGCGGATAAGCAGGTGGTCGGCATTCTGGTCGACAGCGTGGCCGAAGTAGTCTATCTGCGGCAGTCTGAGGTGGAAACCGCGCCGAACGTGGGCAACGACGAGTCTGCCAAGTTCATCCAGGGCGTCTGCAACAAGAATGGCGAACTGCTCATTCTGGTTGAACTGGACAAGATGATGAGCGAAGAAGAGTGGTCTGAGCTGGACGGCATCTGATGCTCGAGATGGCGTTGGGCCTGCTGGGGCTGACCTGTGTCGGCCTGATCGGCGCCTGCGTGTGGCTGGCAGGGCGCCTGCGTGAGCAGGCGACGCTGCAGGCCGAGCGGGCTGCGGCCTATGACCAGCGCCTGAAAGAGCTGTCCCGGCGTCTGGATGCTTACCTGACCGGGAGCATCCGCATGGGCGAAGAACTGCACGAACTGCGTCGTGTGGTGGCGCCGCTGCCAGACAAGCTCAGCCAGATCGAACAGCGCGATCCAACCTCGTTATCCTTCACCCAGGCCGCCCGACTGGTCGGCATGGGGGCCAGCGTCGATGATCTGACGCATTCCTGCGGCCTGACCAAGGCCGAGGCGGAATTGGTCAGCCGTCTGCATCAAGCACGCAAAGCGTGATCCCCATCGTCGTTAATAGTGCTGCGCGCTCTTAACATGCGTTGTCCTCCTGCTAATGGTTCCAAGCCCCGCCTGACGCCTTGCCTAAGCTCAAAATAGAGGTAGGGAGGGCTGGAGCATGCTGCGCTTCTGTGGGTTGCTGCTGGCACTGGTAATGAGTTCGTTGCACGCCGCCGAGGCGCCTGTCGAGGTGGCGGGCGCGATGACGGTCAATGGCGCGCAGGCCAAACGTCTGCATGGGCTGGGTGCGGTGTTTGTCGATGTGCGACCGACTCGCCAGTGGTCCTGGGGACATGTCTGGGGCGCCGTGCACTTGGATCTGGCGGGCAACTTTGCCGAAATGGGCAATCAGGCCTGGCCGCGTCAGGTGCCATTGGTAGTCTACTGCGACAGCGAGGTCTGCCCGCGCAGTGCGCTGGCCGCGCAGATGCTGGTCGGCTGGGGCTATACGCAGGTCTATTACTACCGCGAGGGTTTCTTTGCCTGGCAGTTGCTGGACATGCCGCAGGGTCGTGGTCTGAAGGGTGAGCAGGTGGCTTTCAGGGCGTTGGCGGCGCCAGCCGTGGCAGGTCTGGAGTGACATCTTTTTCGCCGCTTTCGGCCGGGGTGAAGCCTGGCGGGCATTTGCCCCTGAGGTGCCAGGCGAAGGCGATGATCTCGGCAATGCAGCGGTACAGTGCCTCGGGAATGGCATCGCCCAGCTCCAGGCGGGCCAGCAGCTTGACCAGATCGGCATTCTCGTAGATCGGCACTTCATGCTCGCGGGCCAGGGCGAGAATCGCCTCGGCCAGTTCGTCATCGCCTTTGGCGGTCAGGCTGGGGGCATTGCTACCGTCGTATTGCAGGGCAATGGCCTGGCGATTGGGATGCTTGCTCATGCTTTCTCGTCGATCCAGCGTTGTTGCAATTGAGTTCGCGGCCCTTGTGGCGGCACGCCTTGCTGGCATCCCAGCTCGCCCACACTGAAACCGGCAGCGCTGATGCGTTCGCGCAGCCAGGGCAGTTCTGCGCTGGCCAGCTGTGCGGTACTGGCGCGTTCGGCCCATAGCTGACTGCTGAAACAGCCGCGCAGCAGTTGTGCCTGTACCTGCAGGGCGCCCAGCGGTTCCAGGTTGAAGGCCAGATCAATTCGCCAGAGTGTCTGGGGTTGGCCATTTTTCTGCTGTGCCGGGCTCTGTTCCTGTTCGATCTTTACCTGCAGGCTGGTGAACCCCTCAGCCTGGCGCAGCGGAATTTCCATCTGCCAGGTGGTCAGCTGGGTGCCATCGGCCAGCGTCTGGCTCTGGCCGAGGCTGGACAGCTGGTGCGTCTGCAGGCGGGAGACGGCCGCTGCGGCCAGTTTGAGCAATGCCTCAAGGTCGGTGTCTTCGTTGCCTTGCGCCAGCAGCCTGGCGGGTAGCGGGAAACCCGCGGGGCCGGCTTTGCCGGGGGCGGCACCACCGAGCATGCCGCGCAGCAGGCTGGGCAGGGTCTGGGTCAGCAGGTTGGCGCTGAGGTTGGCGCCCAGCGGGCTGCTCAGAGTCGACCCAACCGGCAATTGCGGCAGCAGTTGGGCGATCAGACGCAGCAGGTTGCCTTTCAGGTCCTGGGGCAGGCTCTGCTGGGCGCTGGGGCTCAGCAGGTGCGCCTCGAAAAAACTGCCACTCCCGGCCATGGCTTTGCCCAATTGCTCCGGGTTCTGCAGTTGTTTGAAGTCCGGCAGCTGATTGAGCAACTGACTGGCAGCTTTTTGCAGGTCCGGTGTCAGCTTGTTGCCGGACAACAGGTCGCTCAGGGGTTTCAGCAGCGTCTCCAGTGAGGTCTGCCTGCTTTGTTGCTGATTGAGTTGCTGCTGGATTTCCAGGCTGTCGAGCTGGGCGCTGGGTGGCAGGAACTGCAGGGTCTGGCTGTCGATCACCCGCGCGCTGAGCAGGCTGCCGATTGGCAGGGCTTGCGGGCTGTCGAGCTTGATCTGCTGGCCGGCCAGTTGTCCGGTAAGCAGGTTGGCCAGCACCCGGTACAGGTTTTGGCCGCTCTTGCCCGCCGTCTGCAGCTCGCTACTGATGACCCGTGCCTGTACCAGGCTGCCGGCCGGTGCGGCCTGGCTGCTCAGGCGGGTCAGCGCCGTGTCCAGTCCTGCCTGCAGGGTGGCGGACAGACGTTGCTCGGAGACGGCGGTGAGGGTCAGGCGCGTGCCTTCGGGCAGTGGCTGGTTGCTGGTGGCGGGCAATGTGGCCTGGCGGCCGTTGGCCAGGGTCATTTTCAGCAGCACCTGGAAGCTTTGCTGCTGCTCGCGCAGGCTGATGACTTCCGCCTGCACCTGTTCGCCGCTGGCCAGCAAGCCCTGCAGGGGCTGTAGCAGCTTGATCGCCAGCTCGGCCGCGGCGCTTGGCGGCGGCCGGCTGCTGGTCGGTGGCAAGGGGCGGGTGGCGCCGATTTCGGAGGTCATCGGGTTACAACCTGTTGAAAATGCCGGCTTCGGCGGTACAAGTGCGCTGTGTATAATCGCGCCCCGAGCATAGGCCGCCAGCGGTCTGTCTGGCTCGACCGCGCTGGAGCGGCACCCTGGGTGCGGCTTCAGTATAGCGGCCATGCCCCATCCGACTTGAGTGCAAAACGCCGTGCCAGCTACCTGTCGTCCTCTTCTCGAAGCCGTGGCACTCGCCTGTGAGCGTGATTGGCGCATGCTGTTCGAGGACTTGGCTTTCAGCCTGGCCGAAGGCGACATGTTGCAGATAGTCGGCCCCAACGGCAGCGGCAAGACCAGCCTGCTGCGTCTGATTGCCGGGCTGATGGAGCCCAGCAGTGGCGAGCTGCGCCTGTTCGGCGAGCCGCTGGCGCGTCAGCGTCATGAGCTGACCCGCAACCTGTTGTGGATTGGCCATGCCCCGGGAGTCAAGGGCCTGCTGACCGCCGAAGAAAATCTGGCCTGGCTCTGCGCCCTGCACCAGCCGGTCGAGCGCGAGGCCATCTGGCAGGCGCTGGCCGCCGTTGGCCTGCGCGGTTACGAGGATGTTGCCTGCCATCGCCTGTCCGCCGGCCAGCAGCGCCGCGTGGCGCTGGCCCGCCTGTATCTGCCGGCGCCGCCGCTGTGGGTACTGGATGAACCTTTCACCGCCCTTGATAAGCAGGGTGTGGCCCAGCTGGAGCTGCACCTGGCGCGCCATTGCGAGCAGGGTGGCTCGGTGGTGTTCACCACCCACCACAGCCTGGGACACCGACCGGCCAGCTACCGTGAACTTGACCTGGGGCAGTGGGCCGCATGAGCAACTTCTTTACCCTGCTGCTCGCCCGCGAAGCACGCCTTTTGTGCCGGCGTCCGGCTGAACTGGCCAACCCGCTGGTGTTCTTTGCGATTGTCATCGCCCTGTTTCCGCTGGCGGTCGGCCCGGAAAGCCAGCTGCTGCAGACCCTGTCGCCTGGCCTGATCTGGGTGGCGGCGCTGTTGGCCGTGTTGCTGTCGCTGGATGGCCTGTTTCGCAGTGATTTCGAGGATGGCTCGCTGGAACAGTGCGTCCTTTCGCCGCAACCCCTGCCACTCCTGGTGTTGGCCAAGGTGCTGGCACACTGGCTGTTCTCCGGCTTGGCGCTGGTGCTGCTGGCGCCGCTGCTGGCCCTGATGCTGGGGTTGCCGGGGCGTTGCCTGCCGGTGCTGCTGCTGCCGCTGCTGCTGGGCACGCCGGTGTTGAGCCTGCTGGGTGCAGTCGGCGCGGCACTGACGGTAGGGCTCAAACGCGGCGGTCTGCTTCTGGCGTTGCTGATTCTGCCGCTCTACATCCCGGTGCTGATTCTCGGCACGGGCGCCTTGCAGGCCTCCCTGCAGGGACTGCCGGCTACCGGTCAACTGCTATGGCTGGCCAGCCTGGCGGCGTTGACCGCTACCCTGACACCTTTTGCGATTGCTGCCGGGCTGAAAATCAGCCTGGCCGAATAGAAGAGTGAAGTCCCAGATGAATTGGACGTGGTTTCACAAGTGGGGTTCGCCCAAGTGGTTCTATGAGATGAGCGGCCGCTGGCTGCCCTGGCTGGCTGTCGCGGCGGTGCTGCTGCTGGCCGTTGGCCTGGTGTGGGGGCTGGCTTATGCGCCGCCCGAGAAATATCAGGGCAACAGCTACCGGATCATCTATATCCACGTGCCGGCGGCGTTTCTTGCCCAGTCCTGCTACCTGATGATGGCCATTGCCGGTGCAGTCGGCCTGATCTGGAAGATGAAGCTGGCCGACGTGGCCCTGCAGCAGGCGGCGCCCATCGGTGCCTGGATGTGCTTTATCGCGCTGGTCACCGGGGCCATCTGGGGCAAGCCGACCTGGGGCACCTACTGGATCTGGGATGCCCGGCTGACCTCGATGCTGATTCTGCTGTTCCTCTACTTCGGCATCATCGCCCTGGGCAATGCCATCAGTAACCGCGACAGCGCGGCCAAGGCCTGCGCGGTGCTGGCGCTGGTGGGCGCGGTGAACATCCCGATCATCCAGAAGTCGGTGGAGTGGTGGAACACCCTGCACCAGCCGGCCACCTTCAAGATCACCGGCAAGGCCAGCATGAATGCCGAGATGTGGCTGCCGCTGCTGATCATGGTGCTGGGCTTCTACTGCTTTTTCGGCGCCGTGCTGCTGATGCGCATGCGTCTGGAAGTGTTGCGCCGCGAGGCGCGGGCACGCTGGGTCAAGGATGAAGTCGCAGGTCTGGTCAAGGCGGGGAGCAAGTGATGAGTTTTGCCTCGTTCGGCGAATTTCTGGCCATGGGTAACCATGGTCCTTATGTCTGGTCGGCTTACGGCATCAGCCTGCTGGTGCTGGCGTTGAATGTGGTGCTGCCGATTCTGGCCCGGCGCCGTTACCTGCAAGACGAGGCGCGTCGTCTGCGCCGGGAGGAAGCGAAGTGAATCCGGTACGCAAGAAGCGCCTGTACATCGTCCTGGCCATTCTGGTCGGCGTCGGCGCGGCGGTGGCGCTGGCGCTCAGTGCGCTGCAGGAGAACATCAACCTGTTCTACACCCCGACCCAGATCGCCAATGGCGAGGCGCCGCAGGACACGCGCATCCGCGCCGGCGGCATGGTGGCCAAGGGTTCGGTCAAGCGTTCGGCCGATTCGCTGGATGTCGAGTTCGTCGTTACCGACTTCGCCAAGAGCGTGACCATTCGCTACCGCGGCATCCTGCCGGATCTGTTCCGCGAAGAGCAGGGCATCGTCGCTCTCGGCAAGCTGGATGCCGACGGCGTGCTGGTTGCCGATGAGGTGCTGGCCAAGCACGACGAGAACTACATGCCGCCGGAAGTGACCAAGGCCCTGAAAGAAAGCGGTCAGCTGGACGCCAATGGTCAACCGGCCGCCGCGGCCAAGGGAGAATAAGTGATGAACCCCACTCTGGTGCCGGAACTCGGCCACCTGGCGCTGATTCTCGCCCTGTGTTTTGCCCTGGTGCAGTCGACCCTGCCGCTGATCGGCGCCTGGCGCGGCGATCGCCAGTGGATGAGCCTGGGTGTGCCGGCGGCCTGGGGCCAGTTCGCCATGCTGGCGTTCTCCTTCGCCTGCCTCAGTCAGGCCTTTCTGGTCGATGACTTCTCGGTGGCTTATGTCGCCAGCAACTCCAACACGGCGTTGCCGTGGATGTTCAAGCTCAGTGCGGTGTGGGGTGCCCACGAGGGTTCGCTGCTGCTGTGGGCGCTGATTCTCGGTGGCTGGACCTTCGCCGTGTCTGTGTTCTCCCGGCAGTTGCCTGAGCCGATGCTGGCCCGAGTGCTGTCGATCATGGGCATGATCAGCGTCGGTTTCCTGCTGTTTTTGATCATCACCTCCAACCCCTTTGCCCGCCTGTTGCCGGATACTCCGGCCGACGGCCGTGACCTCAATCCGCTGCTGCAGGACTTTGGCCTGATCGTCCATCCGCCGATGCTCTACATGGGCTATGTCGGTTTCTCCGTGGCCTTTGCCTTTGCCATCGCCGCGCTGCTGGGCGGTCGTCTGGATGCGGCCTGGGCACGCTGGTCGCGACCCTGGACCATCATTGCCTGGGCCTTCCTCGGCATCGGTATCGCCCTGGGTTCCTGGTGGGCCTATTACGAGCTGGGCTGGGGCGGCTGGTGGTTCTGGGACCCGGTGGAAAATGCCTCGTTCATGCCCTGGCTGGTGGGCACGGCGCTGATCCACTCGCTGGCGGTGACCGAGAAACGCGGCGTGTTCAAGAACTGGACCGTGCTGCTGGCGATCGCCGCCTTCTCCCTGAGCCTATTGGGCACCTTCCTGGTTCGCTCCGGCGTGCTGACGTCGGTGCATGCCTTCGCCGCCGATCCGGAGCGGGGGGTGTTCATTCTTGGCTTCCTGCTGGTGGTGGTCGGTGGTTCGCTGACCCTGTTCGCCCTGCGCGCGCCGGTGGTCAAGAGCAATGTCGGTTTTGCCCTGTGGTCGCGGGAAACCTGGCTGCTGGTCAACAACCTGGTACTGGTGGTGACTGCGGCGATGATCCTGCTGGGCACCCTCTATCCGCTGATCCTCGATGCGCTTTCCGGCGCCAAGCTGTCGGTCGGCCCGCCGTATTTCAATGCCCTGTTCCTGCCGCTGATGGCGCTGCTGATGGCCGTGCTGGCGATCGGCCTGCTGGTGCGCTGGAAGGACACGCCGGTCAGGTGGCTGGTGGGCATGCTGACGCCGGTGCTGCTGGCCAGCGTGGCGCTGGCGGTAGTCGCCAGCCTGCTGTTCGGCGAGTTCAACTGGGCGGTGCTGGCGGTGTTCCTGCTGGCCGCCTGGGTGGTGCTGGCCGGTGTGCGCGACCTTCTCGACAAGACCCGCCACAAGGGCCTGCTCAAGGGGCTGCGCAGCCTGTCGTCCAGTTACTGGGGCATGCAGCTGGCCCACGCCGGCATTGCCGTGTGCGCCATCGGTATCATGCTGGTCAGTCACTTCAGTGCCGAGCGCGACCTGCGCATGGAGCCGGGTGATTCGGCCGAGCTGGCCGGTTATCGCTTTGTCTTCGAGGGTGCCGAGCATCACGAAGGCCCTAACTACACCTCCGACCGGGCCACCGTACGTGTGCTGGTGGGCAGTGAAGAGGTGGCCGTGCTGCACCCGGAGAAGCGTCTGTACACCGTGCAGCGCATGCCCATGACTGAAGCCGGCATCGATGCCGGCTTCACCCGCGACCTGTATGTCGCGCTGGGTGAACCGCTGGAGCAGGGCGCCTGGGCTGTGCGTCTGAACGTCAAGGCGTATGTGCGCTGGATCTGGCTGGGTGGCCTGATGATGGGCCTGGGTGGCGTGCTGGCGGCCTGTGACCGGCGCTACCGGGTCAAGGTGAAAACGCGCGTGCGCGAAGCATTGGCACTCAATGGAGCTTCTGCATGAAACGGGCAATCCTGCTGCTGCCGTTGCTGGTCTTTCTCGGCATGGCGGTGTTTCTCTATCGCGGCCTGTTTCTTGATCCGTCCGAGTTGCCGTCGGCCCTGATCGACAAGCCGTTGCCGGCGTTCAGCCTGCCGGATCTCAAGGATGCCCAGCGCACCCTGACCCAGAACGACCTCAAGGGGCGCCCGGCGCTGGTCAATGTCTGGGCGACCTGGTGCCCGACCTGCAAGGCCGAGCACCAGATGCTCAATCGCCTGGCGCAGCAGGGCGTGGTCATCCACGGCGTCAACTACAAGGATGACGCGGCAGCGGCTCGCCAATGGCTGAGCGACTACCGCGATCCCTACACGCTGAACGTGATGGATACCGAGGGAGCGCTCGGCGTCAATCTGGGCGTCTACGGCGCGCCGGAAACCTTTCTGATCGATGCCCAGGGCGTGATTCGCCACAAGTATGTCGGTGCCATCGACGAGCGTGTGTGGCGCGAGGAGCTGGCGCCACGCTACCAGGCACTGCTCGACGAGGTGAAGCCGTGAAGAAACTGCTCTGTGGCCTGCTGCTGGGCTTCAGCCTCAGCAGCGTTGCGCTGGCGGCCATCGATACCTACGAGTTCAAGGATGAAGGCGAGCGTCAGCGCTTCCGTCAGCTCACCGAAGAACTGCGTTGCCCCAAGTGCCAGAACCAGAACATCGCCGACTCCAATGCGCCGATTGCCATGGACCTGCGCCGCGAGATCTACCGCATGTTCGCCGAGGGCAAGAGCAATGCCGAGATCGTCGAGTTCCTGGTCGATCGCTATGGCGATTTCGTCCTCTACAACCCGCCACTGTCGAGCAAGACCCTGCTGCTCTGGTACGGCCCGGCGGGGTTGCTTGGGCTGGGCGTATTGACCCTGGGCGTGATTGTCTGGCGCCGTCGCCGCGGCGCGGCCAGTGCCGCTGCTTCTGACCTGTCGGCCGAGGAGCGCGAGCGCCTGGCTCAACTGCTGGATAACCAACTGCTGGATAAGAAGTGATGATCGATTTCTGGTTGCCCGCCGGCCTGCTGTTGCTGGTGGCGATGTCCTTTCTGTTGGTTCCTCTGCTGCGTGGTCGCAAGGCTCAGGCCGAAGAGGATCGCACCGCACTGAACGTGGCGCTCTATCAGGAACGTGTGGCCGAGCTGCAGGCGCAGCAGGCCGCCGGCACCCTCAATGCTGAGCAACTGGCGGCCGGCCAGGCCGAAGCCGCCCGTGAGCTGCTGGCCGATGCCGAGCGTGAAGAGGCGGCGCAGCGCCGTCTGGGGCAGTGGCTGCCGCTGGCGTCGGCACTGCTGGTGCCGGTGCTTGGCCTGGGCCTGTACCTGCAGTGGGGTGGCCTGGATCAGGTGCAGCAGAGTCGCGAGCTGGCGCAAATGGCGCCACGTAGCATGTCGGAGATGACCGAGCGTCTGGAGCAGAGCGTCAAGAGCCGTCCTGAAGACCCCGAGGGCTGGTATTTCCTCGGCCGTACCTACATGGCGCAGGAGCGCGCTGCTGATGCCGCCAAGGCGTTTGCCGAAGCGGTCAGGCTCGCCGGGCGTGAGCCGGCGCTGCTCGGACAGTGGGCACAGGCGCAGTATTTCGCCCAGAACAAGCAGTGGAGCGAGAGCCTGCAGCAACTGACCGATGAGGCGCTGCAGGCCGATCCGGAAGAGGTGACCAGCCTGGGGCTGCTCGGTATCGCCGGCTACGAGGCCGGACGCTATGCCGATGCGGTGCGTTACTGGGAACGTCTGGTGGCGGCGCTGCCGGCCGAAGACCCGTCGCGTGAGGCTATTCAGAGCGGTATCGCCCGTGCCCGCGAGCAGCTGGGCGATGCGGCGCCCGCCGTGGCTACGGTCTCTGCGCCGGCAGCGGCCAGCCTCAAGGTCAGGGTCGAGCTGGATGCTGCGCTCAAGGACAAGGTGCAGCCCGGTGATGCGGTGTTCGTCTTCGCCCGTGCCCTGTCCGGCCCGCCCATGCCGCTGGCGGTCAAGCGCCTGACGGTAGCCGATTTGCCGGCCGAGGTGAGCCTGAGTGACAGCGATGCGATGATGCCGCAGCTGAAATTGTCGAAATTCCCCCAGGTGCAGCTGGTGGCGCGGGTGTCGCGTGCCGGCAATGCCACGGCTGGTGAATGGATCGGACGCAGCGCGAGTGTTTCCAGTCAGAGCACCGAGCAACAGTCCGTGCGCATCAGCGAGGCCGATCAGCGCTAAGCATCGCTCAGGAAAAAGCCCGCCAACCGGCGGGCTTTTTTATGCGGCGTCAGATCGGCGGTCGGGTGAACAGGGCGCTGCCGCAGCGGCTGCAGAAGCTGGCATTGGCCTCGTGTTCGGCTTTCGGGCAGCACGGGCAGGGCTGTTTGAGCACGCCATCGTTGCGCATGGCGTTGCTCAGTTCGGCGGTGAAAATGCCGGTGGGCACGGCGATCACGGCGTAACCGGTGATCATCACCAGGCTGGCGACGGCCTGGCCGAGCGGGGTTTTGGGGGTGATGTCGCCAAAGCCGACGGTGGTCAGGGTGACGATGGCCCAGTAGATGCTCTGGGGAATGCTGGTAAAGCCATTGGCCGGGCCTTCGATCACGTACATCACGGCGCCGAACACCACGACCATGCTGGCGATGCTGACGAAAAACACGGTGATCTTCTGCCGGCTGCTGCGTAGCGCCGTGAGCAGGAAGTTGGCCTGGATCCGGTACTGGCGCAGCTTGAGCACGCGGAAGATCCGCAGCAGGCGCAGGATGCGCACCACCATCAGGTATTGCGAGGCGGGGAAGAACAGCGCCAGCAGGCTGGGCAGTACCGCGAGCAGGTCAATCAGGCCGAAGAAGCTGAAGGCATAGCGTAACCGCTTGGGCGAGCAGTACAGGCGGGTCAGGTACTCGGCCGCGAAGATCAGGGTAAACCCCCATTCCAGCAGGGTTAGAGCGGTGCCAAAGCGCTGCCGGTAGCTTTCCACGCTGTCGACCAGCACCACCGCCAGGCTGGCGAGGATCAGGACAAACAGCCAGGTATCGAAGCGCCGGCCGGCGGCGCTGTCGTATTCGAAGATGATCTTGTAGAGGCGTTCGCGCAGCGGCAGGTGATTCATGGTCGGATGTCGTTCAGCGGGACATCGAACAAGACTAACCCCGGCTTTACCGGATTGCCTATGCGACTGCGCCTGGCCGGAGCCAGGCGCAGTTGACCGGGATCAGGCGGGGTTCAGATGGCTTGCTGTCCGGCGTTGAGCTGGTGCTCTTCGCCAGCGTAATAGGCGCGGACTCGTGGGTTCATCACGGCAAACCACAGCGGCGGGATCAGTGCCAGCACCACCATGCCGGCATAGCCATTGGGCAGCTGCGGGCTTTCGTCGTAGTGGCGCAGCACCTGGTAGCGGCGCTTGGCGTAGGCGTGGTGGTCGGAGTGGCGTTGCAGGTGGAAGAGAAACAGGTTGGTCAGCAGGTAGTTGCTGTTCCACGAGTGGTTGGGGTTGGTCCGCTCGTAGCGGCCGTTGTCAAGCTTGCGCCGGTGCAGGCCGTAGTGCTCCAGGTAGTTGACGATCTCCAGCAGGGTGAACGCCACGAAGCTCTGGCCCAGGAAGAACAGCGCGCCCAGCCAGCCAAAGGCGATCGTGAAACCGAGCAGGAAAACGCCACTGAGGGCATACCACCAGATCAGTTCATTGTGCCGCGACAGCGGGCTCAGGCCTTTGCGCTTGAGGCGTTCGGCCTCCAGCTTCCAGGCGTTGAGGAAGTTGTGCTTGTAGGCATGCGGCAGGAAGCTGTAGAGGCTCTGGCCGTAGCGGGACGAAGAGGCGTCTTCGGGGGTCGATACGTGCACATGGTGACCGCGTACATGCTCGACCTTGAAGCCCGCGTAGCAGACGGCGGCCAGCAGCAGGCCACCGGCATTCTGTTCCAGGGCGGAGTCCTTGTGCACCAGCTCATGGGCAACGGTGATGCCGATGCCGCCCATGATGATGCCCGCCGAGAGCACCCAGCCCAGTTGGCCGATCCAGCTCCAGGCGCTGTAAGTGGCCAGAATCCAGCCTGACCACAGGAGCATGCCGAGCAGGCCGGCGACGCTGGCCAGCGTCAGCCAGCGGTAATACGCCTGCTGTTCCATCACCGGGACCTGTTGCGTCTCGTCCGGGTTGGCCGGATCGCGGCCGATGATTGCGTCCAGAACCGGAATCAGGCCGAAGATCACCAGCGGCACAAGGAAAGCCCAGGCATCGGGGTTGGCGCTGTTCAGTGAGAGCTTGTAGCTCAGGGGCAGCAGGGCGACCGGGATCACCCAGAACCAGTAGCCGATGCTCTTCAGGGCAAGCATCCAGTTGGAAGGCAGGCGTTCGAACATGGTGGCAGGTCTCCAGTTTCTTGTTATAGGGATTGTCCGACAATCCTACAAATAGCCATTGAGTTCGTGCAAACCTTCGATGGGCGGTCGTCAGGCTTGGTCGAAGAGGGCCCTGTGATAAACTGCGCGCCACTCCAGAAGGCCCCTCCAGTAAGGAACAGCATGACCTTCAAGGCACCGGACAGCCTCGCCGAACAGATTGCCCAACACCTGGCTGAGCGCATCATCCGCGGCGAGCTCAAGGAACGTGAGCGCATTCAGGAGATCAAGGTGACCCAGGCGCTGAATGTCAGTCGCGGCTCGGTACGCGAGGCGCTGCTGATTCTGGAACGGCGCCATCTGATCACCATCCTGCCGCGTCGGGGTGCCCAGGTGTCCGAGCTGACCCCGCAGCATGTGGCCAACCTCTACGAGCTGGTGATCTACCTCTACATCAAGCTGGGCCTGGCCGTTGCACGTGGCTGGCAGCAGGAGAGCGACCTGCAGCCGTTTCTGGTCATTCAGCAACGCCTGGTCGACAGCATGCAGCGCGAGGACATCAATGCCTTCGTCGAGAGCAGCTTCGATGTGATGCGCGCGTCCTTCCCGTTCGCCAACAACCTGTATTTGCAGGAAACCCTGGAGAATCTGCTGCCGGCCATCAGTCGCACCTATCACCTGGCGCTGGAGCGGCGTAAGGGCGAGATGGCGCAGTTCGTCAGCACCTTCGCCAGCCTGCTGCAGGCCGTGATTGCCCGTGACGAGGTGGCGGTGCGCGATGTGCTGGACGCCTATGGCGAGCACAACAGAGCGCTGGTGCTGATGGCACTGGCCGAGCGCTGAGGTCGGTATGCGCCTCAAGTGCATCAGGCTGGCGGGCTTCAAGTCCTTCGTCGATCCGACCACGGTCAACTTTCCCAGCAACATGGCGGCGGTGGTCGGGCCCAACGGCTGTGGCAAGTCCAACATCATTGACGCCGTGCGCTGGGTGATGGGCGAAAGCTCGGCAAAGAACCTGCGCGGCGAGTCGATGACTGACGTCATCTTCAACGGCTCCAATACCCGCAAGCCGGTGACCCAGGCCTCTATCGAGCTGATCTTCGACAACAGCGACAACTCGCTGGTGGGCGAGTACGCGGCCTTTGCCGAAATCTCCATCCGCCGCCGGGTGACCCGCGACGGACAGAACACTTACTTTCTCAACGGCACCAAGTGCCGGCGTCGCGACATCACCGACATCTTCCTCGGCACGGGCCTGGGGCCGCGCAGCTACTCGATCATCGAGCAGGGCATGATCAGCAAGCTGATCGAGGCCAAGCCCGAGGATCTGCGCAATTTCATCGAGGAAGCCGCCGGCATCTCCAAGTACAAGGAGCGCCGCCGCGAGACCGAGAGCCGCATCCGCCGCACCCACGAGAATCTGGCGCGCCTGACCGACCTGCGCGAGGAGCTGGAGCGCCAGCTCGAACGCCTGCACCGTCAGGCCCAGGCCGCCGAGAAATACCAGGAATACAAGGCCGAGGAACGCCAGCTCAAGGCCCAGCTGGCCGCGCTCAAGTGGCAGGCACTGAACCAGCAGGTTGGCAGCCGCGAGGCGGTGATCGGCGATCAGGAAGTGGCCTTCGAGGCGCTGGTGGCCGAGCAGCGCAGTGCCGATGCCAGCATCGAGCGCCTGCGTGACGGTCATCACGAGCTGTCCGAACGTTTCAATCAGGTCCAGGGGCGCTTCTACTCGGTGGGCGGTGATATCGCCCGGGTCGAGCAGAGCATCCAGCACGGTCAGCAGCGTCTGCGTCAGCTGCAGGACGACCTGCGCGAGGCGGAGCGCGCGCGCCTGGAAACCGAATCGCACCTGGGTCATGACCGCACGCTGCTGGCGACCCTCGGTGAAGAGCTGGACATGCTTGCCCCCGAGCAGGAAATGAGCGCCGCGGCGGCCGAGGAAGCCAGTGCCCAGCTGGAAGAAGCCGAAGGCGCCATGCACGCCTGGCAGGAGCAGTGGGACGGCTTCAACCAGCGCAGCGCCGAACCGCGGCGGCAGGCCGAGGTGCAGCAGTCGCGCATCCAGCAGCTGGAGCAGGCGCTTGAGCGTGTGCAGGAGCGCGAGCGACGCCTGCAGGACGAGCAGGCGCAGCTGGCGGCCGACCCGCAGGATGCGGCGATTCTTGACCTCAGTGAACAGCTGGCCTGCGGCGAACTGACCCTGGAAGAACTGCAGCAAGCCGAAGAACAGCAGGCCGAACGCCTGCACAGCCTGCGCGAGGAGCTGCAGCAGGCCCAGCAGGCCCAGCAGCAGGCGCAGGGCGAGTTGCAGCGCCTGAATGGCCGCATCGCTTCGCTGGAGGCCTTGCAACAGGCCGCGCTGAACCCCGGCAAGGGCGCCGCCGAGTGGCTGCGCGAGCAGCAGTTGGCCAGTCGGCCGCGTCTGGCCGAAGGGCTGCGGGTGGAAAGTGGCTGGGAACTGGCGGTGGAAACCGTGCTCGGTGCCGACCTGCAGGCCGTGCTGCTGGACGATTTCAACGGCCTCGACCTCAAGGGCTTCGATCAGGGTGAGTTGCGTCTGGTCAGTGCGCCGCGCCACGGCACTCGGGTGGCTGGCAGCTTGCTGGACAAGGTCGAGGCCAGTCTGGATCTGAGCCCGTGGCTGGGCCGGGTGCGTCCGGTCGAAACCCTGGAGGAGGCGCTGGCCCAGCGTGGCCAGCTGGCCGAGGGCGACAGCCTGATCAGCCGTGACGGCTACTGGGTTGGCCGGCATTTTCTGCGGGTGCGCCGCGCCAGTGCGGCCGAGAGTGGGGTGCTGGCCCGTGGCCAGGAACTGGAGCGCCTGCAGGCCGAGCGTGATGAGCGGGAAATGGCCCTGGCCGAGCTGGAGGAGCGCCTGCAGAGCCTGCGTAGCCGCCAGCAGCAGCAGGAGCAGCAGCGCGAGGAGCAGCGTCGTCGCCTGCAGGACGAATCACGTCGCCATGGCGAGCTGAAGGCGCAGCTGTCGGCGCAGCAGGCCAAGGTCGAGCAGTTGACCCTGCGCCGGCGTCGCCTGCAGGAAGAGCTGGCTGAGCTGGCCGAGCAGCGGGCGCTGGAGCACGAGCAGCTGGGCGAAGCACGGCTGACCCTGCAGGATGCGCTGGATGCCATGGCCAGCGACACCGAGCAGCGCGAGTTGCTGCTGGCCACCCGTGATCAGTTGCGCGAGCGCCTCGATCGTGTTCGCCAGGAGGCGCGTCAGCACAAGGATCATGCCCATCAGCTGGCCGTGCGCCTGGGCTCGATCCGCGCCCAGCACGAATCCACGCGCCAGGCGCTGGAACGCCTGGAGCTGCAGTTCGAGCGTGCCATCGAGCGTCGTGAACAGCTCAGCCTCAATCTGGAGGAGGGCGAAGCGCCACTCGAAGAGCTGCGCATCAAGCTCGAAGAATTGCTGGAGCGACGCATGAGCGTCGAGGAAGAACTCAAGCTGGCGCGTCTGGCCCTGGAAGATGCCGACCGCGAGCTGCGCGATGCCGAGAAACGCCGCAGCCAGGCCGAGCAACAGGCGCAACTGCTGCGTGGCCAGCTGGAGCAGCAGCGCATGGACTGGCAGGCGCTCAATGTGCGGCGCAAGGCCCTGGCTGACCAACTGGCCGAGGATGGCTATGACCTGCATGGCGTGCTGGCCAGCCTGCCGGCGGAGGCCAGCGAGAGCGTCTGGGAACAGCAGCTGGAGCAGCTGGCCGGGCGCATCGCCCGTTTGGGCGCGATCAACCTGGCGGCGATTGACGAATACCAGCAGCAGTCCGAGCGCAAGCGTTACCTGGACGCGCAGAACGATGACCTGGTCGAGGCGCTCGATACCCTGGAAAACGTCATCCGCAAGATCGACAAGGAAACCCGCAACCGCTTCAAGGACACCTTCGATCAGATCAACAGTGGCCTGCAGGCGCTGTTCCCCAAGGTGTTCGGTGGCGGCCACGCCTATCTGGAACTGACTGGCGAAGATCTGCTCGATACCGGTGTGGCGATCATGGCGCGCCCGCCGGGCAAGAAGAACAGCACCATCCACCTGCTTTCCGGTGGCGAGAAGGCACTCACCGCGCTGGCGCTGGTGTTTGCCATCTTCAAGCTCAACCCGGCGCCATTCTGCATGCTCGACGAGGTGGACGCGCCGCTGGACGATGCCAACGTCGGTCGCTACGCGCGGCTGGTGAAAGAGATGTCGGCCACTGTGCAGTTCATCTACATCACCCACAACAAGATCGCCATGGAAATGGCCGATCAGCTGATGGGCGTGACCATGCACGCACCC
>ERZ1645187.1714-NODE-1714-length-19923-cov-19.481427_pt1 | contig 19923 bp, 17 predicted proteins | sample MGYA00575352_ERZ1645187 | MGnify/ENA primary metagenome ERZ1645187 (study PRJEB40837, sample SAMN11349314) | freshwater sediment metagenome | isolation source: river sediment | host: Sediment | place: India: Wazaribad , New Delhi | collected 2017-02-21 ... | reverse complement strand
CGCGAACCAGAGCAGCATGCGGGCGCCGATCTCGGCCGAGACCAAGCCGAGCAGCGGCGGGACCAGCACGACCAGCAGCGCCGCCAGCGATCTCGGCAGGTGTTTCAGGCCGGCCAGCAGGGCTGTCTGCAGCAGCGGGACGACTTCAGCCACGCCGATCGGCTCGTCCTGCAGTGCCCGGCGGGCCAGCAACGGCCAGAACCAGACACCGGCCAGCCCCAGCAGCAGCCCACCCAGCAAGACGAGGCCGCGTGTCACCGCGGCGGCCACCGGCGAGACAAGGCGACCGGCGACCACCCATTCCCAGGCCAGCAGGCCGGCCAAGCCGAGCCCGGCGAGCCAGACCAAGGTGGCAGGCAGGAACGCGCGTCCGAAGGCGGCCAGGAAGTCCCGGATGGGGCGCACGGCATCGCCGCGGACCATGCGTAGGCAGACCAGCAGACCGGCGACCAGCGCGGCGCCACCGGTGACCACCGGCAGCCCCGTAACCACCATGGCCAAGTTCAACACCACCAGGTCGATGGCCATCCCGAGGGCTTGGTAGAAGCGCGAATCTGAGGGCAAGCCCTTCATCGTGTTCCTGCGAACTCGTCGGTGCGCGGCGCGCCGGCAGTGCCGCCCACCCGGAGTTCGCCTTTCAGCAACTCCTGGCGGGCCGGGGCGCCGGCCATGTTGTCGAACAGGATCTGGCAGGTCAGCTCGGCGATCTGTCGCGCCGGCTGCACCAGGGTCGTCAACGTGGGGTGCACGTACAGGCCGACCGGGATGCCATCGAAACCGACGATGGACAGATCTTGCGGCACCCGAAGTCCGCGGTCCAGGGCGGCCTTCAGCGCGCCGATCGCCATCACGTCTGCCACGGCGAAGATGGCGGTGACATCGGGGCGCTCGGCCAGCAACCGGGTCGTCAGCTGGTAGCCGTACTCGAAGCTGTACGGGCTGCGGCCGTCCAGGTCGAGTCCTCGCACCAGCCCGTCATCGCTCGGCAATCCGGCTTCCGACAAGGCAGCCTGGTAGCCGCGGCGACGCAGCATGCCGACCGAGGTGTCGCGCAGGCCAACCCCCAGCAGGGCGATCCGGCGGTGCCCCAAGCCGAGCAGGTACTGCGTCACCCGGCGGGACTCGGCGAAGTCGACGACCGCCACTGAGGAGTAGCTGGCGGGATCGATGCCCTCCAGCTGCCCGATGGTGGACAACACGAACGGCACCTGCAACCTGGCCAGATCGGCCGGCTGGTGGGTGAAGTTGCCGCCCAGGAAGATCAGGCCCGCCACCGCGTCCTCGTCGACGAGCTTGATCGCCTCATCGACCTCGTCGGCGTAGTGCGGCACCTTGATCACACTTAGCAGGTAGTCGCGTTCTCGCGCAGCGTTCTCCACCGTCTCCAGCATCTGCTGGAAGAACGGGTTGTCGATGCCCTTCATCATCAGCGCGATTGAGCGGGAACTGGACAGCTTGAGGAAGCGGGCGTGCCGGTTCGGCCGGTAGCCGAGGCTCCGAGCGATTTCGCGGATGCGTTCCCGGGTTTCGCCGGAGACCCCCGGTTGGTCGTTGAGAGCGCGGGAGACCGAGACCACCCCGACGCCGGCAGCCTGCGCGACCTCCTTGATCGTCACGCGGCGCCCGGCGGTTGGTTCGGGCTCTGTCATGGGTCGCTCCGCTCCACCAGACTGGTCAGGCTGGCGATGCGGGAAACCAGATCTGGGGTGAAGGCATCGGTGGTCATCCGCCAAGTCCAGTTGCCCTGCGACGTCGATGGGGTGTTGATGCGGCCTTCGGCGCCCAGCCCCAGGTAGTCGGGCATCGGGACGATGCAGGTGTCGGCCACCGATCGCAACGCCTCAACGATGAAATCCCAGTGGAGCTGGTCGGGTGGGGTCCACCAATTGTTGAGGTAGGTGTGGGCGCGCAACTGGTCGGCCGGCGACAGTGTCGCGAACCATTGCTGCAACGTCGGGTTGTCATGGGTCCCGGTGTAGACAACGGTGTCGCGGACGAAGTTGTGCGGCCAGTACTCGGCGCCCTCGCGCGAGTCGAAGGCGAACTGGATGATCTGCATCCCCGGCAGGTGGGCGGAAGCCCGCAGCGTCCGCACTGCATCGGTCAGGTAACCGAGGTCTTCGGCTATCAGCGGCAAACCAGCCAACTCGGCGCTTACGGTGTCGAGGAAGTCGCGGCCCGGCCCGGGTAGCCAGCGACCGAGGCTGGCGTCCGGGGCGCCGTACCGGATGGCGTAGTACGATTCCAGCCCGCGGAAGTGGTCCAGCCGCAAGACGTCGACCAAGGCGAACTGATGGCGCAGCCGTTCTATCCACCAGGCGAAGTGCTGGCGCTTGTGGACCTGCCAGTCGTAGAGCGGGTTGCCCCACAACTGTCCGGCCGCCGAGAAGCCGTCCGGCGGCACCCCGGACACTTCTCGAGGTAGCAGGTCGTCGTCGAGGTCGAACAGTTCCGGATGGGCCCACGCATCGGCCGAATCCATTGCCACGTAGATCGGCAGATCGCCCAGCACCTGAACCCCGGCGTCGGTGGCGACCGCGTGCAGCCTGTGCCACTGCCGGTCGAACTGCCACTGCACCCAATGCTGGTAGGCCAGTTCATCGGCATACTGGTCGCGGAAACGGTCGAGCGCCTGCGGGTCGCGACGACGCAGTGGCTCGGGCCACTGCGTCCACGCTTGCTCACCCTGAGCGCGCTTGATCGACATGAACAAGGCGAACTCATTCAGCCAGTTCGCCGCGGGCGCGGCGAAGGTCCGGTAGTCGGCCTCGCCGCTGAAGCCCGCGTCCCGGGAGTGGGCCAGACGCAGCGCGCGGTCGCGGGACGCGTGCAGCGCCCCGTAATCGACGCGCGTGGCGTCGGCACCCCAGTCGAACTCGAGCAACTCACCGCGGGTCAGTAGTCCCTGATCGACGAGCTGGTCGAGGTCGATGAAGTAGGGATTGCCGGCGAAGGTGGAGAAGCTTTGGTAGGGCGAGTCGCCGAAGCCGGTCGGCCCCAACGGCAGGATCTGCCAGATGGTCTGCCCGGCTTCGGCCAGTTGCTCGATGAACCGCTCGGCCTGGCGGGAGAAGCAGCCGATGCCCCACTCGCCCGGCAGCGAGAAGACCGGCATCAGCACCCCGGACCGCCTTTGAGCAGACATGTCAGCCCTTCACTGCGCCAGCGGCGACGCCCTCGATGATGTACTTCTGGCTGAACAGGTAGAACACCACGATCGGGATGATCGCCAACACCAGCATCGCCATCATCGCACCCATGTCGTTATCCCCGTAGGAGCCGGCCATCATCTGGATCGCCACCGGAATCGTCTTGTACGGAGTGGACAGGCCGATGACCAGGTAGGGCAGCAGGTAGTCGTTCCAGACCCACATGGTGTTCAGGATCGCCACCGTGATCGCCACCGGCTTCAGCATTGGGAAGACGATGTAGAAGTAGGTCTTCAGCGGGCCGCAGCCGTCGATCGTGGCTGCCTCCTCAATCTCCAGTGGGATCGACTTGACGAAACCCGAGAAGATGAAGACCGACAACCCGGCGCCGAAGCCCAGGTAGAGCACCATCATGCCCGCCGGGTTCGACAGCCCCAGCATGTCGGCGATCTTGATGGTCGGGAACATGACCGCCTGGAAGGGCACGATCATCGAGAAGACGAAGATCAGGTAGACCACGTTGGTCCACCTAGCTTTGATCCGGGTGATGTAGTACGCGGTCATCGCGGTGAAGAAGACGATCACGGTGACCGAGCCGATCGTGATGACGAACGACCAGCCCATCGCGTTGAAGAAGTTGGTGACCGCAAGCCCGCTGGTGTAGTTGGTCAGCCCGACGAAATAGTCTCCGATGGGCAGGGCGAACGGCGAACTGGAGATGAAGAAGCGGCCCTTGAAGGAGTTCATCAAGATGAAGAACAACGGGCCGACGAAGACCAGGGTCAGCAGCACCAAGATCGTGTAGTTCATGATCTTCAGCGCCGAGATCCCCGAGCCGGACTGTCCGGCGTCCGACTTGACGGCAGCCGGGGTGGCGCTGGCTTGGGTGGCAAGGGATTGCGTGCTCACTGCTCGACCTCCTGACGACGAGTTACCCGGAGTTGGAAGAAGGCCACAACTGAGACCAGCAGGAAGAAGATCATGGCCTTTGCCTGGCCGACGCCCTCGACGCCGACCCGCAGGAAGAAGGTATCGACGATGTTGAGGGCCACCATCTCGGTCTTGCGCATCGGGGCGCCGTTGGTCAGTGCCAGGTTTGCGTCGTAGAGCTTGAATGAACTGCTCAAGGTGAGGAACAGGCAGATCGTGATCGACGGCATGATCATCGGGATCGTCACATTGCGCAGGGTCTGCCACTTGCTGGCGCCGTCGATCGAGGCGGCCTCGATCAGTTCACCCGGCACGTTCTGCAGCCCGGCGATGTAGATGATCATCATGTAGCCGATCATCTGCCAGTTGAGCAGCAGGATCAGGCCGATGAAGCCGTACTTGGCGTTGCTGGCCAGGGTGGTCTGGTACTGCACCAGGAAGGCGTTGATGATCGTCTGCCAGGTGTAGCCGAGGACGATGCCGCCGATCAGGTTCGGCATGAAGAAGATAGTGCGGAAGAAGTTCGTCCCGCGCAGCTTGCGGGTCAGCAGGTAGGCGATGGCGAACGCGAACAGATTCACCGTCACCACCGAGACGGCGGTGACCAGGCTGGTGAATCCGAGCGCACTCCAGAAGCGCTCACGCGGGGCGAACGCCCTGATGTAGTTGTCCAGACCGACCCAGGTGGCGTCGGTCACCGTGGTGAACTGACAAAACGACAGATACAGCCCGACCAGGAACGGGACCGCGAAGGCGATGGCGAATGCGATCAGGGTGGGTCCGGCGAAGATGAGGCCAAGTTTTCGGAGTGATTTGAGCATGGACTACTCGCTTCTTTGCGGGTTTGCGGATGAGGCTGGGCCGGTGCCGCCAATGGGTGGGTCGGACGCGGGATGCGTCCGACCCACCCGGTCACGGCCGGTCGTGAGTGATCGGAGGGTCAGGCAGGTCAGCCCTGCTTCTCGGCCTTCCATTCGGTCACGAAGATCTCGGAGACCTTGTCCCACTCGAGTTGACCCACGGCGTACTGCGACAGCGCATCGGCGAAGGTGTTCTTGAACTGCTTGCTCGGGAACGTGGTGAAGTTCCACGCCACGTTGTACAGATCGGAATTGCCCATGTAGGCGACGACCTGCTTGGCCAGCGGGTCGGCGGGCTGCTCGGACTCGCTGAAGGTGCTGAACGGCGGGATGAAGCCGAGGTCGTTGACCATCGCCGACTTGCCGGCGTCCGAGGAGATCAGCCAGTTCACGAAGTCGACGCTGGCCTTCTGGTCGGCCTCGGAGGCCTTCGAGTTGACTGAGAAGAAGTTCTCGGTGCCGACCGCGATGGACTGCTTCTCTTCACCGTCGACGCCGATGTAGATCGGCATCATCTTGATGTTCTCCTCGGTCACGGTGTTGCCCGCGACGCCTGCGACCTGGCTCCAGGCCCAGTTGCCGTTTTGCACCATGGCCGCCTCACCCAGCGCGAACTCTGCCATCGAGTCGGTCACTGCCTTCGAGGGGGTCAGCTTCGGATCGACGGTGGAGTTGGTCAGGTAGAGGTCGAAGATCTGCTGGTACTCCTTGTTGTACTTGAACGTGACCTCGGCCATGTCAGTGACCTTGTTGTCGCGGTACTCGTAGAAGATCGGCAGGTTGGTCAGGTGGGTGTCCCAGCGCCAGGCATCGCCGGGCTTCAGCGAGGTGGACGCGAAGACGCCCTTGATGCCCAGTTCGTCCTTCTTCGCCTGCATGTCGTCGGTGACGTCCTTCAGCTTGGCGAAGGTGTTGATCTCTTCAACCGAGGCGGCCTTGGCGCCGGAGGTGGCGAAGTACTTGTCCATGATGGCCTGGTTGTAGATGATGCCGTAGCCCTCGACGACGTAGGGCACGCCGATCACGCTGCCGTCCATCTCGACAGCCATCGACTTGTCGAGCAGCGCGTTATAGAAGTCGGTGTTGGACAGATCGAGGGCGTAGTCCTTCCAGACCGCACCGCCCACCGGGCCGTTGATCTGGAAGAGCGTCGGGGCATCCTTCTTGGCCATCTCGGCCTTCAGGGTCTGCTCGTAGGTGCCCTGAGCTGCGGTGACGATGCGCACCGGGACGCCGGTCTCGGCGGTGTAGGCCTTGCCGATCTCCTGCCACGCCTTGTCCTGTTCGGGCTTGAAGCTCAGGTAGTAGATCTGCCCTTCGGTGGACGATGACGACGATCCTCCCCCCGAGCTTCCGCCACATCCGGCCAGCAGGGACAGAGCTGCCACCGCCGCCACGGCCCCCAGGATCCGCTTGCTTGGCTTCATTTTCGTGGTCCTCCTTTGGACTGCTGGGTGTTTGCCCGGGCGTGACGCCCGGTCAAGCTGAATGCTCATGGGAAACGGTTCCGGGAAACGTTTCCGTAAGCTTTTCCCCAAGCATGACTCATGCAACGCCCCTTGTGCAAGCGCATCAGAGCAGCACTTCATACCGATTTGGTAACGACACCGCTAGCTGAGCCTTGGCGGACGCCGAGGGGGCGCCGGACAACGCGTCCGACGCCCCCTCGGGCCTGCTCATGTCGGTCAGTGGCTGGCCTGCGCCTGGATCGCGGTGATCGCCACGGTATTGACGATGTCGGCCACCAAGGCGCCCCGCGACAGGTCGTTGACCGGCTTGTTGAGACCCTGTAGCACCGGGCCGACTGCGACCGCGCCGGCGGTGCGCTGCACGGCCTTGTAGGTGTTGTTGCCGGTGTTCAGGTCGGGGAAGATGAAGACCGTCGCCTGACCGGCCACCTGCGAACCGGGCATCTTCGACTTGCCGACCGTCGGGTCCATGGCCGCGTCGAACTGGATCGGGCCGTCGACCGCGAAGTCCGGGTCGCTCGCCCGCACCATCTCGGTGGCCGCCTTGACCGCGTCCACGTCCTCGCCGGTACCGGAGGCCCCGGTCGAGTACGACAGCATCGCCACCCGCGGCTCAATGTCGAACGCCTTCGCGGTGGCGACCGAGCTGATCGCGATGTCGGCCAGCTGCTCGGGCGTGGGGTTCGGGTTGACAGCGCAGTCGGCGAAGACCAGCACTTCGTCCGGCATGCACATCAGGAACGAGCCGGAGACCACCTTCACCCCCGGCTTGGTCTTGATGAACTCCAGTGCCGGGCGGATGGTGTTCGCGGTGGTGTGGGTCGCTCCGGAGACCATGCCGTCGGCCAGCCCGAGGTGAACCATCATGGTTCCGAAATAGGACGGGTCGGTCATCTTCTGGCGAGCCTGTTCGATGGTGACGCCCTTCTTGGCACGCAATTGCGCGTATTTGGCGGCGAACCGCTCGACAAGTTCCGGGTCATGCATGGACTGGATGCGGGCACCGGTGAGGTCGAAGCCCAGCCGGGCAGCGTCCGCCCTGACCCGCGCCTCTTCGCCGAGCAGCACCAGATTGGCCACGCCGCGGCGCAACAGGATGGAGGTCGCCTCCAAGATCCGCGGATCCTCCGACTCGGGCAAGACGATGGTCCTCTTGTCGGCCCGGGCCTTCTGCATGATCTGGTACTCGAACATGCGCGGGGTGCGCAGCTGGGCGCGGACCATGTCGAGCGCGGCAACCATAGCCTGCTCGTCCACCCGCTCCTGGAAAAGCCGCAGCCCCTCGGAGTACTTGCGCGGCGAACTCAACATGGTGGCCTTCAGGTCGTGCAGCTTGGACGCGGTCACAAACGTGCCGGTGCCCACCGTGCCGATCGGGACGTCGATCTCCAAGCCGTCGAGCAGCTTGCCGATCGACGCGGGGATTTCGTAGCCGCCGACCAGGAAGATGGCGGCGATGTCGGGGAAGGTGTCGGAGGCTTGGGCCAGCAGCAGGCCCGGCAGCAGGTCGGCGCGGTCGGAGGGCACCACCAGCGAGCACTCGGGCTCCAGCCGGGTCAGCACGTTGGGCAGTGTCATCGCCGCCACCACCGTGCTGAGGGACTCGCGGTCGAGCATCGATTCTTCGCCGCGCCACAACTGGGCACCGAGCGCTTCGAACTGCTCACGGACGCTGGAGGCGGCCAGCACCGCGTTTTCCGGCAGTGCCGCGCTGACGCCGAGGCCCAGACCGGCCAGCTGCTCGGCCACTGAGTCGACGTCCTGGGGGATCACCCGGTTCGCGACCACACCGATCACCCGGTCGTGCTGCTCCTCGAAGCTGCGGATCGCGTGTTCGGCGGAGGCGACCACCTCGTCCGGGCTGCGGTCGCCGCCACCGACCACCAGCAACACCGGGGCGTTCAGGTTCGCCGCAATGCGGGAGTTGAATTCCAGCTCGGTCGGTGACGCCAGGTCGTCGTAGTCGCTGCCGATCACCACCAGGGCATCGAAACGATCCTGCAGGGCCCCGTACTGCTCGATGATCTGGGTGAGGGCGCGCTCTGGATCGGTCACGGCCTCGGCAGTGATCAGCCCGACGGCCTCGTCGTAGGTCTGGTCGATTCCGGTGTGGGCCAGCAAGGCGATGGCAACCTCGTCGTGGTCGTCGCTGACCATGGGGCGGAAGATGCCAACCGACTTGACCTGGCGGCTCAGGGCCTCGATCAGGCCCAGTGCGATGATGGATTTGCCCACGCGGCCTTCCGGCGCGGCGATGTAAACGCTCTTGTTGGTCACAGTCCGAACATACGGCCTAACCGTTGTCCCCACCCGCCCATCCGGCGGATTGGCGCGGGACTCAGCAGATGATCACCTGTTGGCTGGCGATGTCGGAATACAGCACCATCGAGTCGAAACTCGCCACATGCAGCACCTCGACCAGGTCATGCAGCTCGGGCACCAGTTCGGTCAGCCGGTTGGGGCGTTCCACGACCAACTCGGGGACGAAGACGACGTCCGGCTGGTGGTCGAAGATGGCGAGGTAGAAGATGCCCGACTCGACCAGGTCTTGGAAGAAGTGGCTGCCCTGGCTCAGCTCGGGGATGAAACCGCCGTCCGGGTAGGTGAACTCGGCCATCACAGCGGCGTTGCTGATCTCGCTGAAGTGGACGGGAATGCCCAGCGACGGCGTGGTGGTGCCCCAGCGTCCCGGCGCCATGATCATGAACGACTTGCCTAGCAGCGCCTTGTTCAGCACGCCCATGCCGCGCGCCACCGCGTAGCGGTCCTGCTGGCTGAGCGCCAGGTAGGCGGCGGGACGCACTGTCACGATGTATTCCAGCGGCAGCCGGACGTTGCCGCCCATGAAGTTGCCGGTGGATCGCAGCAAAGTGCCTGCCGGATCGGGGTTCGTCGGCATTGCGACCGCCTCGCCAAGGCCACGAGTCTGGAGCGGGCGGCATTGCACCAGATTGATCCGCGGCTGGCCGCGATCGTTGATGTTCACCGTGTACTCGATGTCGACCGGGTGGTCATAGGCGGTGCTGAGCGCCTGGAGCATGTCGCGCATCAGGGACGCGAACTCGGTGCCGGTGATCAGGCCGTTGAAGTCGAGCACCTTGGGCACTTGGTTGATCCGGCGGTTGTGTTCCCGCAGCCAACGCAGCGTGTCGCCATCGGTGGACACGAAGAGGTCCCAATCGGCCTTGATGTCGAGGTCGCGCAGTTGCGCGAGCGGCTTGGTCTGCTGAGAGTTGGTCGCCAGTTCGAGCACATCGACGTAGCGCTGGCTGTGCCGGGCGGGATCACTGGCGTCCACCTTGCGTGTCGGTTTGTCGAGGGTCACCAGCTTCGCGTAGTCAGTGATCGTCCGCTCGACGGCCCGGGTGCCCAGGCCGAAGACGAGGCGCAGCATGCCGGCGTCCGGATCGATGTCCGGGTCCCAGACGTAGAGGTTGTGCGAGTTGCCGACACCGGCGGCGTGCGGGAAGAAGAGGCCGCCGTGGTGGTCACCGCTGACGCGTTGCACCAGGATGGCCATCTGCTCGTCGGAGCGGTCCAGGCCGCGCTTGCGACGGTACTCCAGAGCGTCGGTGCTCATCACCGACGCGTACACGGTCCGCACTGCGTCCTCGAGAGCGTGCAGGCGCTCCTCCGGGGTGCCCTGGTTGGCGCAGAAGACCGACTCGTACTTGCCGGCGAACGCGTTGCCGAAGTTGTCCTCCAGCAGTGAGCTGGAGCGCACGATGATCGGGGACTGACCGAAGTACTCCAGCATGCTTAGGAACTGCTCGCGGACCGCGGGCGGGAAGCGTCCGGTCGCCAGCTTGCGGTGCAGCGAGGCGCCGGCAGTGAAGTAGGACTCGGGGCTCTTCTGCTGGGCCCACAGCTTCCACCAACCGTTGGCGATGATGAACGTGTAGAACAGGTCGCTGCCGAGGAAGTAGGAGTCGTGCTGCTCCATGCTGGCGTTGAACCGGTTCTCGGTGTCGTGCTCCAGGATCGCACGGGCCACCAGCATGCCGACCGACTTGCCGCCGATGTAACCGGTGCCGATCTCGCGGGTGGCCAGGGTCAGCAGGTCGGCTAGGGTCATGTGCCTGCGGCACAGTTCGACCACTCGGCCTTCGCGTCCGATGAACATGTCGATCAGTTCGTCTGCGGCCGCCCGTTGGGTGGCGTCGTCGAGGCTGTCCAGCGCGTCCCAGCCCCTTCGTACTACCCGATGCCAGTGGTCGGGCGGATCTACCCGCAGCGAGGCGGACGCGAACAGTCGGGCGGTGGCCTCGGAACTGGTGATCGGGTTGGCCTCAGTGCCGCTCAGCAGATGCGGGAAGAACATCGTCGGCGAATGGCGTAGCCAGACCTTCAACGGGTGGACGTAGGTCTCGCCGCGGATCAGATAGACGTCGAGCAACAGTTGGGTGGTATCGCGAATCATCGCCAAGGTGGCGAAGGTGTGCTCACGGCGGATCAGCCCGAAGTAGGCGACGGTGTCCAGTTCGAACAGGTACGGGCAGGTGACTCGGAAGAAATTGCCGACGGCCAGGTCGGAGCGCCAGGTGTAGAGCAGCGAGGTCAGTGAGTCGAAGACGTAGAAGGCTCCGAACCCGTTGTCGGTGAGCATCTTGTGCACCTCGGACGCGAAGTGCTCGAAACCCAGCGACGCGTCCAGCCGGTGCACGTCGACGCCGGTCAAGTCCTCGATCAACGAGTCGTGGTGGCCGAAGCGGACGTAGATCAGTTGGCGTCCCTCGGCGCGCGCCCGCTCGACGAACGGTTGCACAAGCTTTCGGTACTGGCTGAGGCTGTCTACCTGCCAGACCACGTTGTCGCCCAACCGCAGCCCGTCGAAGATCCGGTCGAGGCCAAAGACCCCGGTGCTGGCGCGGTTGTAGCTGCCCATGCGCGAAAGTCTAAGGGGTGGCAGCCAACCTCAGATCAGCCGTGCGCTCAGTACCCCGGTGATCGACAGAATCCGTTCGCGCAGGACGTCCGGCACCTCACCGGTGACATCGAACATCGTCCAGGCCAGGTCGCCGCGTGATTTGTTCAGCAAGTTGGCGATGTTCAGGCCGGTGTCCCCGACCAGCGTGGACATCTCGGCCACCATGTTCGGCACGTTGCGGTTGGCAACCGCAATTCGCCGCGTCCCCTCGCCACGATCCAGGACTGCCTCGGGGAAGTTCACCGAGTTGGTGATGTTTCCGTTCTCCAGGAAGTCGCGCAACGCGTCGGCGGCCATCACCGCGCAGTTCGCCTCGGCCTCGATGGTGGACGCACCCAGGTGCGGCAGCGCGATCACCTTCGGGTGGCCGTGCAACGCCGGGCTGGGGAAGTCGCAGACGTAACCGCGGATCTCCCCGGCCTCCAAGGCGGCCAGCACGGCCTCCTCGTTGACGATGCCGGCCCGCGCGAAGTTCAGCAGCACGGCGCGGTTCTTCATCAAGGCGATTCGATCAGCGCTCACCAAGTTCTTGGTGGATTCGATCAGCGGCACGTGCACCGTGACCATGTCCGCCTTCTTGAGGACCTCTTCGATCGTCGACGCACGGTCGACCTTGCTCGACAGCTGCCAGGCGTGCCGGATGCTGATCGCCGGGTCGAAGCCGAGCACCTTCATGCCGAGTGCCTGAGCGGCGTTGGCCACCTCGACGCCGATGGCGCCCAGGCCGACCACACCCAATGTGCGCCCGGGCAGTTCGAAGCCCACGAACTGCTTCTTGCCGGACTCGACTGCGTTGCTCATCCCGTCGCCGTCGCCGGACAAACCGTGCTCGAACGACAGGGCAGGGACGATGTTGCGTGCCGACAACAGCATGCCGGCGAGCACTAGTTCTTTGACTGCGTTCGCGTTGGCGCCGGGGGTGTAGAAGACCGGAACCCCGCGCGCACTCAGGTCGGTGACCGGGATGTTGTTGGTGCCGGCGCCGGCCCGGGCCACTGCCAGCACGCTGTCGGGAATGGTCTGCTGGTGCAGATCGGCCGACCGGACCAGCCAGGCGTCGGCGTCCTCGACATCGCTGCCGATCTCGTACTCATCCTTGGGGAAGCGGTTCAGCCCATGCGAGCTGATCGCGTTCAGCGTCTTGATTCGATGCATCGCTGGTTTTGGCGCGTCAGGCATGGACGCGCTCGAACTCCTTCATGAACTCGACGAGGGCCGCGACGCCCTCGATGGGCATCGCATTGTAGATGGACGCACGCATGCCGCCGACCGAGCGATGGCCGCCCAGGTTCGTCAGCCCGGCCTGGGCCGCCTCGGCCACGAATTGGGTGTTCAGTTCTGGTTCGGTCATCAGGAACGGCACGTTCATCCAACTGCGCGAGGACGGCTCGACCGGGTTGGAATAGAACGGCGAGTCGTCGATGAACCCGTAGAGCAGGTCGGCCTTGGCCTGGTTGCGCTCGGCCATGCCGGCCAGGCCGCCGTTCTTCTCGACCCACGCAAGGATCTTGCCCAGCAGGTAGATCGAGAAGGTCGGCGGGGTGTTCAGCATCGAATCGGCGTCGGCCATCTCGCGGTATTGCCAGATCGACGGCGTGCTGGGACGCGCACGGTCGAGCAAGTCGTCGCGCACGATCACCACGGCCATGCCGGCCGGGCCCATGTTCTTCTGGGTGCCGGCGTAGATCACACCGAACTTGGCGACGTCGATGGGACGCGACAGGATCGTCGAGCTCAGGTCGGCGACCAAGGGCACGTCCCCGGTCTGGGGGATATAGCCGAACTCGACCCCGCCGATGGTCTCGTTGGGGGTGTAGTGCAGGTACTTCGCGTTCGGGCTGGTGGTGAAGCTGCCCTCGGCGGGCACTCTGGTGTACTTCGAGTTCTTCTCGTCGGCCACCACGGTGGTCAGCAGGCCCATTCGGCTGGCCTCCTTGAGGGCCTTGGTGCCCCACTGACCAGTCAACACGTAATCTGCCGAGTCGCCGGCAGACGCCAGGTTGAGCGGCACGGCGGCGAATTGCCCCATCCCGCCACCCTGCAAGAAGAGCACTTTGTAGTTGCCGGGGATCTGCATCAGTTCACGCAGCGACCGTTCGGTCTCGGCAGCGCAGGCGATGAAGTCGGCACCGCGATGCGAGACCTCCATCACCGACATGCCGCCCTTCCAATCGGGCAGCTCGGCCTGGGCCTCCTCGATGACCTCGAGCGGCATCATTGCGGGACCGGCGGAGAAGTTGTAAACGCGCACGAACCTGATTGTGTCACCTCGGCGCGGAACTGTGGAGCGCAGTCCAGCCCGGGACGAAGAACAGGCCCCACCCGGTTGGGCAGGGCCTGTTCGATGCCTTCGGCGAATGTCGGTCAGCTCAGGCGGTGACGACCTCGACCGGCACGTGGGCGGTCACCGCATCGGTGAGCTTCACGGCCACGATGTGCGTCCCCACCGACTTGATCGGCTTGGCTGCGGAGATCGCGCGCTTGTCGAGCAACGGGCCACCCGCCTTCTTGATCGCGGTGGCGACCTCGTTGCTGGTGACGGCGCCGTAGAGCTTGCCGGAGGCGTCGGCACGAACCGGCACCTGCACCTGCAGGCCCTCGAGTTGCGTGCGGACCTGCGCGGCGTGCTCGTTGCTGCGGATCTGCTTGGCGTCGCGGGCACGTTGGATGCCCTCGATCTGCTTGGCGGTGCCCCGGTTGTAGGCGATGGCGTAACCGCGCGGCAGCAAGAAGTTACGCCCGTAGCCGTCCTTGACCTCGACGACGTCGCCGGCCACCCCGAGGTTGTCGACAGCAGCAGTCAAAATGAGCTTCATATCAACTTCCTCCTTGTCAGCGAGTGGTCGTGGTGTACGGCAGCAGTGCGAGTTCGCGCGCGTTCTTGACGGCGATCGCGACCTTGCGCTGGTCTTGGACGCTGAGTCCGGTCACGCGGCGGGCGCGGATCTTGCCACGCTCGGAGATGAACTTCCGCAGCAGGGCGGTGTCTTTGTAGTCGACGTTGGCGACGCGGACCGCCTTCACGGGGACGATCTTGCGCTTGTTCAGCGGCTTGCGCTGAGGACCGGCCATTGTGGTGCTCCTTTCCTGGGAGGTCAGGCCTCCCGAGCCCGGCTCGCGCCGGAATGTGCCATGTGGATTTCGGGTTGTTGCCGACCGATCGGACGATCAGAACGGCGGTTCTTCGCTTTGGGCGCTGGCCCACGGGTCGTTGGCGGGACCACGGTTGGACGACTGCGAGCCACCGGACTGCCAGTTGTCGCCGCCGGCCTGGCCGCCGCCACGCTCGTGGCTGCCACCTTGGCCGCCGCCGCCCTGCCAGCCGCCGCCACCTTGCCCGGAGGTGCGGTTGACCTTCGCAGTGGCGTAACGCAGGGACGGGCCGACCTCTTCGACGTCCACCTCGAAGACCGTGCGGCGGTTGCCTTCCCGGTCGTCGTAGCTGCGCGACTTCAGGCGACCCTGCACGATCACTCGCATGCCTTTGGACAACGTCTCGGCGACGTTCTCGGCAGCCTGGCGCCAGATGGAGCAGTTGAGGAACATGGTGTCGCCGTCTTTCCACTCGCTGGACTGACGATCGAACGTCCTTGGCGTCGAGGCAACGGTGAAGTTGGCGACCGCAGCCCCTGACGGGGTGAAGCGCAGTTCGGGATCTCCGGTCAGATTTCCGATCAGCGTGATCTGGGTGTCGCCTGCCATGTTTCCTCCGTTACGAGTGATGAGTCTTCATTGAGTATCGGCCTCCGCGCTGACAATCCGTCAGACGGATCACAAGCTGTGGACAACTCGCCGAGCCGACTTACTTGTCGGTGCGCATCACCTTGGTGCGCATGATCTGCTCATCGATCGTCATCAGACGATCCATCTCGCTGACCACGGCGGGCGGGGCAGTGACATTGAGCACTGCGTAGATGCCTTCGGGCTTCTTGTTGATCTCGTAGGCCATCCGGCGCCGGCCCCAGATGTCCTGGCCGTCGACGGTTCCCTTGCCATTGGTGATGACCAGCAAATGCTTCTCCAGCAGAGCGGGCACCTGACGCTCGTCGACGTCGGGGTCGATGATGACCATGATTTCGTACTTACGCATACGCGAACTCCACCTCCTTCGGACTGGGCGGCCGCGGGAATCTCCCGTGGCAGGAGGGCGAATGCAACGCCGGGGACGCGCAGGTGCGCGGCGACGCAGTCGCCAACGATACCTGCGTCGTCCGGGATTGTCGAAGCGAGGCAGCCGGCGGGCCGGGCTCAGCGCGGCGGCCCCGGCAGCAGCACCTGACCGTCCCGCACCCAGCCCGCCAAGCCGCCGGCCAGCGAGTGGGCGTTCAGATCATGGTCACGCAGCAGATGTGCGACCGCGCGGGCATGGGCCGGCGTGGAGCTGACCACGATGACCGCCTTGTCCTGGGTTGCCGGGTCGAGCATCGCCAGCGGGTCATGGCCCCAGACGGCATCGGTTGGGGAGGTCGTGAGGTCGGTTATCGCCACCAGCCGGGCGCCGGGAAGGTGGCCGCGCTCATACTCGGTCTGGGTGCGGACATCGATCACCACACCGCCGTCGGCCAACAGTCTGAGGGCATCGGGGACCGAGACGGTGGTCTCGTCGGCCGGCTCATCGCCGGTGTTGAACAGGTCACGCCATCCCATGGGTCAATCACACCACGCCGGGGCGGTCCGCGTCTCGGCCGTCGGGATTGGGGCGGGCCGCCACGAACCGGCGCACCGACGCCGGCAGCGGCAGCCCGGGGTCCTGCCCGGTGGCCGGCACTGGTTCGCCGGCCACCAAGGTCAACGGCACGGTGCCCATCCAAACGTCGTCCGGTACTTCGTCGGCCCGAGCCAGCTGACCCGTGCGGGCCTTCATCAGCCAGTGGCCGTCGCTGATCGGCAACGCGAGCGTCATCGTCTTGGCGGCGTCCTTGCTCGCCACCGGCACGATCTCGGAATTGCGGCCGGGCACCAGCAGGTCGACCAGTAGGTCCAGTGCCGCCCAGTGTTCGTCCCCGGTCAGCCTGGTGGCCACACCCTCCACGACTGCGGAGCGGTAGTTGACCGAGTGGTGCAGGCCGTTGTAGCTCAACCGGATCGCGTCCACCGCATGCACGCAGAAACTGACCGGCGCACCGTCGGCCGCCATCCGAAGCGCCCCGGCGCCCGTCGAGCCGTGGAAGAGCAGTCGGTCACCGTCGCGGGCATAGGCGATCGGGATGACGTGCGGGCGTCCTTCGTGCACGGTCGCCAGCACCCCGGAAAGTTGTTCGTCCAGGAACGCGTCCAGCGCGGCCCGGTCGTCGACGCCGCGGTCGGGTTTGCGGGTGAGCCTCATCTGGCCATCCTACGGCGGGGACGCGCCAGGGCGTCCGATCGGTCAGCTCGCGATGACCACGCCACCGGCGGGACGGATCCGCACGATCCAGCACCTGCCGGCGCCGAGGACGCGGTTCATGCCGGCGCGGAACTCCTCGGCCATCTCAGTGGGCACATACGCCTGAATCGTGCCCGCGAACCCGCCCCCATGCACCCGGACCGCGCCGCGCCCACCCAGTAGGTGTGCGGCCAGCGCGAGCGACACTCCGACTGCCTGCTGCTGCGGCTGGGAGGTCGAGAAGAGGTTCTGCAGCTGCATCGCCGACGAGACCCCAGAGGCGCTCACCAGTTCCAGGAAGTCTGCGAAGCGGCCTTCCGCCAGGGCAGCTGCCTGCAACGGAACTCGCGCGTTGTCGTCGAAGAAATGCGCGGCCCTCAGCACGGCACGATCGCCAGCGCTCGCCCGGACGCCCCGAAGATCTCCCCAGAAATCGGCTGCCGGGACTTCACTCAGGTACTGCTGACCGAAATGCTGCGCAACCGCGCGCATCTCGTCTGTGACCGCCGCGTACTCGTCGGTGAGGTCGGCATGGTCGGCACCCGAATCGACGATACACAGCACATGCCCGGAGGCCGCCATGTCGAAGTTCACCGGTTGCACCACAGGATGAGCGGGATCGGCGAAGTCTATGTGAACGACATTGCCCAGGGAACTGGCCATCTGATCCATCAGGCCCGAAGGCTTGCCGAAGAAGACGTTCTCTGCGTACTGACCGATCTGGGCAAGCTCGACGGGGGTGAGTTCGTCGTTGCAGAAAAGATGATTCACGATGGTGCCGACGAGGATCTCGTAGGCCGCTGAGGACGACAACCCCGACCCGCCCGGCACGTTGGAGGTTATGCAGGCATCCCAGCCCTCGATCACGTACCCGCGGTCGCGCATCGCGCGGCAGACACCTCGCACCAAGGCAGCAGAGGTGCCCTTCTCAGCGGGGATCGGGTCGAGCTCGGCGCTGTCCAGCTCAAGTTGCGGATAACCATCCGAGAGCACCCGGATGATCCGCGAGCCGTTGCGTCCGGCGCAGGCCGCCATGTCGAGATTGACCGAACCTGCCAGCACATGACCGCGCTGATGGTCGGTGTGGTTGCCGCCCATCTCGGTGCGTCCCGGAGCAGAGAACAGCCCCGCCTCCTCGCCACCGAAATCGGCCTGGAAGCGGTCGAGCAACGACACCAAACGCGTTCGAGCCGATTGCAGCTCAGCCGGCTCTGCTGCGTAGACCCGCCGGATCTGGTCGTCCAGTGCGCCGCCGACCAGTTGGTCTTTCAAGGTGTTCAGTTCCACGTCATGCCCCGTTTCGTCGCCATTTCTTTAGATCAGAGCTTAGCAAGATATGCGCGGTTGACGCCGTACAACCACAGTCGTATGGTTGCGTTACCAGAGTCGATCGGGTCTGCCTGGCAAACGAGTCAGGACCGATCGGCGCCGCCCACACCACCCACCACCCGAACGGGGACACAGATGACAGCACTCCTGCTTCCGCTGGAGGAGAAACTCCTGCTCAACGCCTATTGGTACGACTACATCCCGATAGTCATCTACTTCGCGTTCGTGATCGGGGTGGGTTTCGTGATGAAGGCGAAGGCGTCCTCCTCCGATGCATTCCTCACCGGGGCGCGCTCACTGCCCGCTTGGGTCACCGGTATCGCGTTCGTCTCGGCCAACCTGGGTGCTGTCGAGATCATGGGCATGTCGGCCAACGGCGCCCAGTACGGGATGCCGACCTTCCACTACTTCTGGGTCGGCGCCATCCCGGCGATGCTCTTCTTGGGCATCGTGATGATGCCGTTCTACTACGGCTCGAAGGTCCGCTCGGTGCCCGAGTTCATGTTCAAGCGTTACGGCACCACGGCTCACCTGATCAACGCGCTGAGCTTCGCGCTGGCGCAGTTGCTGATCGCCGGTATCAACCTGTTCCTGCTGGGCAAGATCATCAACTGGTTGCTGGGGTGGCCATTGATCGTCGCGCTGATCGTCGCGGCCATCATCGTGTTCACCTACATCTCGGTTGGCGGTCTGTCGGCAGCCATCTACAACGAGGTGCTGCAATTCTTCGTGATCGTGGCGGCGTTGCTGCCGCTGACCCTGATCGGCCTGCACCGTACCGGCGGTTGGAGCGGGCTCACACGTCAGATCACCGAACTCGCCAACCAAGCCGGCACTGATCCGGCACTGCAGCTGAACTCGTGGCCCGGGACGCTGCTGTCGGGCTTCGACTCCCCGGTGATGTCGGTCGTGGGCATCGTCTTCGGCCTCGGCTTCGTGCTCTCGTTCGGCTACTGGACGACCAACTTCGTCGAGGTTCAGCGTGCGATGGCCTCCGACTCACTCTCGGCCGCCCAGAAGACGCCGATCATCGGCACCTTCGTGAAGATGTTCATCCCCTTCTTGGTGATCATCCCCGGCATGGTGGCCGGCGTCCTGGTGACCGAAGTCGCGGATGCGAAACTCACCGGCGCCGATTTCGAGTACAACAATGCGATTCTGCTGCTGATGCGTGACGTGCTGCCCAACGGACTGCTCGGCTTGGCCATCACCGGCCTGCTCGCATCGTTCATGGCAGGCATGGCCGCCAACATCTCGGCCTTCAACACGGTCTTCAACGTCGACCTCTACCAGCGCTACCTCCGGCCCGGCAAGATTGACCGGCACTATCTCCAGGTGGGGAAGTACACCACTGCCGCGGCTTCGATCATCGCCATCTTCACCGCGTTGATTGCTGCGCAGTACTCGAATCTGATGGATTACCTCCAGCAGCTCTTCTCGATGTTCAATGCCCCGCTGTTCGCAACGTTCATCGTCGGTATGTTCTGGAAGCGGGCCACCCCTGCCGCAGGTTGGACCGGCCTGGCATCTGGCACCTTGGCGGCGCTGAGTGTGAACATCTTGCTTTGGAGCGGAGTGATCGCGCTACCCGGCCAGGGCGGTGCCTTCCTCGCAGCCACGGTCGCCTTCTTGACCGACGTCATCGTCACCATCGTGGTCTCGCAGTTCACCCAGCCGAAGCCGGACGCCGAGTTGCGCGGTTTCGTCTACGCCCTGACGCCCAAGGAAGATCGCACCGACCCGCACCTGCATGAGATGCCCGTCTGGCGCCGTCCCGTACCGTTGGCGATCGTGGCCGGTGTGCTCGTCGTCACCTTGAACGTAGTCTTCCACTGATTTCGGCGACAACGAGAGAAGGATCAACAATGACCTCACCGAAGACCACTGTCCAACA
>ERZ1645187.1713-NODE-1713-length-19929-cov-7.176059_pt1 | contig 19929 bp, 18 predicted proteins | sample MGYA00575352_ERZ1645187 | MGnify/ENA primary metagenome ERZ1645187 (study PRJEB40837, sample SAMN11349314) | freshwater sediment metagenome | isolation source: river sediment | host: Sediment | place: India: Wazaribad , New Delhi | collected 2017-02-21 ... | reverse complement strand
GCTGATCGCGTTTAACGACTGGGTCAATCACGATCTCAAGTCGATTTTGCAGTCACGCTTCGACCTTCCCGTTGCGGTCTTCGCGCGCGGAATTCTAACCTCGATTGCCGAGGAGAAGTTCGGCGCGGCTAAGGGGCTCAAGGATTTTATATGCCTCGATCTTTGCAACGGCGTGGGCATGAGTTTCTATGTTAACGGCAGCGTCGTGCGCGGGGCAAACCAGGTTGCGGGGCAAATCGGCGACACAGTGGTACACACGAACGACCGCATTTGCAGCTGTGGCAAGGTCGGTTGTGTCGAAGCCTCCGCCGCGTTTCCCGCCGTGCGCGCCAACATTCTCGGCGCACTAGAACGCGGAGTGTTTTCCGTGCTGAACAGCTTTTATGATAGCAAGCAGGAGTTGACCGTTGCGGATGTTCGGCGCGCGCTGGACAGCAACGACAAGCTTTGCTGCCACTATATCAAGGAGTCCACGCAACTGCTCGGCCTTGCGATTGCAAACGCGGTGAACCTTCTTGATCCGCAATGCGTTTTTTTGCATGGCTATATGATCGGGCTAGGCGATTTCTTTCTACGGAATTTAGAAGATGCCATCCGCGAGAACTGCATGACGGTGTTTAGCAACGTGGACATCAAGGTGCTTTCGCCTTCGCTGGAGGACGATCTGCCGCTTGGCGCTGCCGCCGTGATCTTCGACGACTTTCTTCACGCGGACGACTTCAAGTGGGTCAAGAGCCTCAACGTGGAGTCCTCCTCTTCCTAACGACATTCACGCGAGCCGATGATCGCAACCGAATTGAGCAACGACAAGCCACCCTGCAACGGGTGGTTTTTGTTGTTGGATTCAAATAACGAAAAAACAAAGCGGCCTCTTTCAAAGCCGCTTTGCCGTAGTTGTCTCTCTTATCGAGCGTTAGTGCGAGTTGTTGCTGGGTGGCGTGGGTAAAAACGGGATGATCCGCTTGGCAAAGCCGGGCATCGTCATCGTCTGGAGCCACACCTTGCCGGGTCCGGTCAGACGGGTGTTGAGCAGCCCTTCGCCACCAAGGAGTATGTTCTTAAACCCTTTGACCATCGTCACTTCGTACTGCACCCGCGCTTCAAACGCTGCAACGTTGCCGGTGTCCACGATCAGCGACTCGCCGGGCGCAAGCGTCTTTTCGCAGAGCGCGCCGTCGATTTCGAGGAAGGCTAGCCCGTTTCCGCTCAACCGTTGGAGCACGAACCCCTCGCCGCCAAACAAGCCTGTGCTGAGGTTCTTCACCACATATGCGCTGACGGCGACTCCGGGTTCCGCGCAGAGAAACGCGCTCTTCTGCGCGATGATGTCTCCGCCTACGGGATCGACCGCCACGATTGCGCCGGGAAACGTGGAAGCAACCGTAATCTCCTGATTGGGCGCTGTGGCCGAGTATGTCGCAATAAACAGCGAATCCCCGGACAACATCCGTCCCAGCCCCTTGAGCAGGCCGCCTTTCATGTTGGTCTCCATCCGCATGCCCGCGGTCATCCAAGTCATGCCGCCAGACTGCGTGTAGATCGACTCGCCTGCATCGAGCGTCATCGTGACGGCAGGCATGTTCTCGCCAAAGATTTTATACTGCATAGAGCGCTCCTTCCGGCGGACGTCTGTCCCACCGTATCTATTCTAAACCGTTTTGCGCATCAAAGCCAGGTAATCGGAACCTGAAGCATGATCACGACGCCAAAGAGCAACGCCGCGACCGAAACCGAAGCAATGATGAGTTTGGTGCGCTTGCTCTGGAACACGCCGACGATGCCGAGCATGAACAACACGACCGCGAGGATCACCGAAACCAGCCCGAGTTTATCCGCCCAGTTGTTCGCCTCGTCGCCTTGCTCAATCTGCGCATACCCTTCGTCCATCACAGCGGATGCATCCGTATAATAGCTATCGATGAATCCATCTTTATCAAACGGGGTTGCGTAGTTCTCCTGTGCGTTGGCCCATTCGATTCCGGCCGCCAGCTCATCAGATACGCCATACTTGAGCATATCGAGCTTATATTGCGAGGCCTCCGCCGTGTCCGCGTCCCCGCGATACTCGGCATAGTCGAGATCGACCTGCAACGCGCTGATCTGGTTCCAGGTGTTCATGTCCTGCGCGAGGGTTTGGGACGCTTCGTTCCAGCGGGCGTTGCCGTCCGCCAGCGTGGCGTTGCCCATGGTGTAATATTTGGCTTGCGTGCTGTCATACAGCGAGCCCTGCCATGCCGACCATGCGGTGATCACGGCGGTCACGCCGAGTAAAATCGCAACCACGAGTTCAAACACTTTGTTGAATTTTGCCGATTTTTCTTCCATAATAATACTCCTTCTGCTGTTCCGTCTTCCTCCAGCTTTCATCGTTTCTTTCTCGCCCGCAACCGTTTGGTGCCGGTTTGCTCCGGTCGGTTTGGCGTTGTGTGGCAATCTGCTGAGAGGGTTCGACGGTTATTGATCGAATGATTCATCTGCGTCGCAATTGTCAGTTTTCTTTCCCGCCGTAATACGTTTCTTTGTAGTATTATTATCAGTAATGAATCTTATTTTACCGATAATCCGGGTAATTTGTGCGGTCAATTGCATTTTGCGCAATGAAGTTGTTTGTATTATATCTTCGCAACAAACAGGCGGCTATAGCCGTTCTAGTATGGGCTTTAGGTCGTTTTTATATGGATGTTAAATCCTTCTAACCATCGAGTGTGGTCCAGTCTCCCAAAAACCAAAAACCACCGTTTGACGGGTGGTTCTTGGCTTCACATGCGCTTTTCCTGTCTCTCACGGGTGGAGTCTCCCGTGAAAATGCGTCGATCCTGATTATGCCTTGATCGCCTGCTCCAGCGTGGCGAAGAACAGCTCCGGATCGTCCGTAATCGGTGAATGGCCCGTCGTCTCAAGCGTGACGAGTTTCGAGCCGGGGACTGCCGCCGTTGCGCCTTCTGCCCAAGCATAGGGAACGACGAGGTCCAGTTTGCCGTGAATCATCGTGACCGGGCACTGGATTTTTTGGATCCTGTCGCTGCCTTCCGCGGAGCCGGTCGGTTTGTTCGTCATGTTAAACGTCAGCAGCGAATAGTCGATGTCCACGAGGTTCTTCTGTTTGAGCATTGCTTCCAGATACAGCTCATAATCCGCAACCGGCGGCTGCGCCATATTATAGATCACCGCGTTCCAGATGACGCGCATCATCTCGCGATCGCCGGATGCATACGCCGCGAGTACGGGAGCAACCTGCACAGGATCGCTCTCAATCTCCGCTTTGGTCTTGAGCAATTCAGTCACAATCGGCTGTCCGGTCGCGTCCTTTTTGAACATCGGGTATCCCGTCGGCGGTACCGACTCGACAAGGATCGCCTTCTTGATGCGTTTGGGCAAATCTGCCGCCATTTCGAGCACGACGCCGCCGCCCGTCGACCAACCGACCAGCGTGCAGGTATCGATGCCCATCTCATCGAGGAATCGCTCCAGATCCTGCGCCAGTTCGCGCAGGGAGTCAAAGCGGCTATTGTAGGTGCTATCGCCAAAACCGCGCATATCCGGCGCGACAACGTGGAATCGTCCTTCCAGATATTCCATCGTCGTCTGCCAATGGACGGAGGAGGACATATTGCCGTGAATAAGCACTACGGTTTCGCCCGCGCCGCTTTCGCGATAGGTCAGCGTTTCGTTTCCAATCGAGATTTTCTTCACATCATACTGTTTCATAGGCATATTCCTTTCAAATACTTGGATTCTATTTGTTTGCGTTACAATAAAACCAATTTCATTCAAAATGTGGATTATGGTTTGCGTGCCGTTTCACCAGTATACTATAAAAATCCAGTCGATTCCGCTCTCAATGCACAACTTCCAAGCGAATTTGAACGTTCGCTTGCCATTTGTGCGCGCAACGCTTTACAATCTCCGGCTTAGCAAGTTTTCAGCACGACCGCCGTGCCCATGCCACCGCCGATGCACAGCGAAGCAAGACCCGTCTGTTCGCCCGCGGCACGCAGGCCCGCAAGCAGGGTCACGATGATGCGCGCGCCGGACGCGCCAACCGGGTGGCCAAGCGCGATTGCGCCGCCGTTGGGGTTCGTGCGCGCAAGCAGCGTTTCCTTCGCCACGCCGTGCTCTTCGCTCAGCAGTTTGACGACGCCGAGCGACTGCGCGGCAAATGCCTCATTGAGCTCAATGCGCTGCATGTCCGAAAGGGCAAGATTGCCCATCTTTAGCGCCGCGCGCACGGCAGGCACCGGGCCAAGGCCCATCACGTTCGGCTCCACGCCGCCCTGTCCCCACGCAACCAACTCCGCCAGCGGGGTCAGGTTGTGCTCCTTTAGCGCACGCTCGGAGGCGATCAGCAGGAATGCTGCGCCGTCGTTGATGCCGGAGGCGTTGCCGGCCGTGACCGTGCCGCCCGGCAGAAACGCGGGCTTGAGCGCGGCAAGCTTTTCAAGGCTCGTCTTGCGGTTGGGGTATTCGTCCGTGTCAAACACGACCTCTTCCTTACGCACCTTAACGGTGATCGGCGTGATCTCCGCGCGGAACGCCCCCGCATCCACCGCGCGAATCGCCTTTTCCTGCGACGCGAAGGCAAACGCATCCTGTTCTTCACGCGTGATGCCGTATTTCTTTGCGATATTCTCGGCGGTGATGCCCATGTGGGTGTTTTCGAATGCATCCGTCAGCGCATCGTACACCATATGGTCTACAATCTCCTTGTTGCCCATGCGCAGACCCTGGCGCGCGCCGGGGAGCAGATAGGGCGCGAGGCTCATGCTCTCCGTACCGCCCGCAAGATAGAGGTCTCCCATGCCGGTAGCGACGTTGGCAGCCGCGGTCATCACGGCCTTCATGCCGGAGCCGCACGCCATGGAGATGCCCCAGGCGGGGACTTCAACGGGCACGCCCGCAAGGATTGCAACCTGTCTGGCGACGCCCTGTCCGCAGCCCGCGGGCAGGATGTTGCCGACGATGACTTCGTCTAGCTTGTCGCCAGATACGCCCGCGCTCTGGAGCACATCGCGCGCGACAGCCGCGCCCAGCGCCGGGGCAGTTACGGTGGACAATCCGCCGGCAAACGAACCGATTGCGCTGCGCTTTGCCGCAACGATATAGACCTTTTGCATATCTTTCTCCTTCAAATTCTGTTGCGCACGCAGTCGCGGGATAAAATCCGCTTGACTTCCTGCCGCAAACTATGTTCTGATTAGTATCGTTAAATCGTGGTAAACCCACAGGGGGGTCGTTTTATGCCGAATCCAACATTTCACAATCTCTCCGAAGAGAAAAAGGAACGCATCCTGAACGCCGCAATCAAGGAGTTTCGCGTGCGCAATGTGCGCGAAAGCAACCTTTCCAACATCGTCAAGGACGCGAAGATTGCCCGCGGCAGCATCTACCAGTATTTTCCCTCAAAGGAAGATCTGTATATCTACATCTTCGACACCCTGCGCGCCCAGCGCGCGGAGTTTGTATTTCCCGCATATGAGCTTTATAAGAAGGCGCCGTTTCTGGACTTTTTTCAGGCGTTTTACCTGCGTGACAGCGAGTTTCTGCTGATGCATCCGGATCATATCGACCTTGGCCAGCAGCTCTATGGCTGCTCCCACCCGGTTTCGCAAGGCTTGATTCGCCAGCAACAGAACCGCTATCGGGATATGTTTCTCATCGGAATCGAGTTTGACAAGCAGCGCGGCTTGATTGACCCAAATGTGGAATCCGCGATTCTTGCCGACCTGTGCGTGCACTTCGTCACGGATATCTTCATCTTTCAGAGCGTCTACTCTCAGCTCACCATGCAAAACATCCGGCTGCACTGCCAGCAGACGCTCTTCCTGCTCTCAAACGGCACCAAGCCGCGCGCGTAACGTGTTTTTTTTACAGGCGCATGCCGCCGTTGACTTCCAGCACGTGTCCCGTGACATAGCTCGACTCGCTGCTGGCAAGATAGAGCGCGGCATCCGCGATCTCTTCCGGCTGGCCAAGGCGGCCAAGCATCGTCATCTTCGCAAACTTATCCAGCAGATCCTGCGGAACGGTCTTGAGAATATCGGTCATGCAATATCCCGGCGCGATGGCGTTGCAACGCACGTTCGCGCCTTTTCTTGCGAACTCTTTTGCCCAGGTCTTGGTCATACCGATCACACCCGCCTTGGTCGCGGCGTAGTTCGTCTGCCCGATGTTGCCGTAGACGCCAACGACGGAGGAGATATTGACGATCGAGCCGTAGCCCGCTTCCGTCATCGCGGGACCAACGATACGGGTGAGGTTGAACACGCCCTTGAGGTTGACGGAGATGACCGCGTCCCACATTTCGTCCGTCATCTTCTGAATCAGCGCGTCACGCGTGATGCCCGCGTTGTTCACGAGGATGTCGATCTTGCCATGTGCGGCGACGATTTCGTCCACAGCCGCCTGGCAGCTTGCCGTATCGGTCACGTTCAGCGAAACAAAGTGAACATTCTCCGCTTCAAATGTGAGCGGTCTCAGATCGCCCGCATAGACGATTGCGCCTTCCTGCGCAAAGCGTTTTGCGCACTCCGCGCCGATGCCCGCCGCGCCGCCTGTGACGAGCGCAACTTTTCCTTCCAGTCGTTTCGACATGTTCTTTTCCTCCGTATTTTTTCCTGTTTTGTTGATTGTTGTCCGGTTTGATCGGATCAAACCAGCGTTACATTGGTATCGTTGTTGACAAATCCCAGCACGAGCGAGATAAACTCTGCCGGTTTTTCATACATCACCGCGTGTCCGCCATCCAAAATCATCGCGTGCGCCGCATTCGGAATTGCCGCGACGATCTCCTTTTGCTGATACAGCGGGGTAACATAGTCGTGCTCCGACGAAATGACAAGCGTTTGCGCCGTGATTTTGGGCAGCGCATGGCGCACGTCGTGCGTTTCCGCCGAGCGAATCAGCCGCGAGAACGCATCGTAGATCGCCGGGGTAAACACGCGTTCAAAGAGCGCTTCCCGGGCGCTAGCCCAGGCATAGTTCTTCACGTAGAACTGCGGGGAATACACGATCGGGATGCAGGTTTTGAAAAACTGCCTGCCATCATGGCTGTTGCAGGCGTATTCCCAGCTGTGTCCGATGTCCCGGAGCCAGTCGCTCGTGTTCGCCGCCGTGTTGGAGAGGATGAGCTTGTCCACCTTTTCGGGATACGCGCTGGCAAACTGCATCGCGACTTCGCCGCCATAGGAGATGCCGATGATGCTGCACGATTTCAGACCCATATGCTGCAAAAACGCATCCACCAACTTGACCTGCTCCGCTTGCGTATAGTCCGCGTCGCGTTTCGCCGTGCGCCCCTGATCGTAAAAATCCAGCAGCAGCAGGCGGCACGTCTTCGAAAACGTTGGAACGAATTTCTCCCAGGAAGCGCAGCTCATGAAAATCCCGTTGAGCACCAGAAGCGGTTTTCCCGCGCCGTGATCCTCATAGTAAATCTCTCTGCCTTCCAGTAAAAACGTCGCCATACAGTCCCTCCTCTTTTGTGTAATCGCTCGGATGCTGCCGCTTTACGGCATCATCATGTATTCGCGCGCCGCAACGGAGAGTTCCGCGCGGAACTTCGGATGCGCAATGGAGATCAGCCGACGTGCGCGCTCCTCCACATTCAAGCCGCGCAGACGCACCGCGCCGTACTCGGTGACGACATAGTCCACGTCGTTTCTGCTGAGCGAAACCGCCGCGCCGTGCTTGAGCAGCGGCACGATTTTAGAGATTTCCTCGCGCTCGCCGGTGTTCGGGTTTTTGACCATCGCGGTGGAATACAGCGCGATGAACGAGCGCCCGTTTTTCGAAATCTGTGCGCCGATCGCGGTGTCCGCCTGTCCGCCCGTGCCGGAGAACTGCATGGGTCCGAGGCTCTCGGAGCAGCACTGTCCGGTGAGGTCAACCTCGATGGAGGTATTGATCGACACCTGGTTGTCGTTTTGACCAATCACGTGCGGGTCGTTTGTCCACGCGCCGGACTGGATGCAGACCTCCGGATTGTTGTCCATGAAGTCATACAGTTCCTGCGTGCCCATGCCAAAGCAGCAGACGGAAACGCCTGGAAAAAGCTGCTTTTTGCGGTTGGTGACAACGCCTTTCTTCATCAAGCGCATGATGCCCGTGGTCATCATCTCCGTATGCACGCCGAGGTCTTTCTTCTCGGAAAGAAACTCGCAAACCGCGTTGGGAATGCCGCCGATGCCGATCTGGATGCAATCCCCGTCATTGACGAGGTCGGCGATGTAGCGCCCGATCTCGCGATCTTTTTCGTTTGGCGCAACGTCCGCAATTGCGGGCAGGAAATAGTCCGACTCGATGATGTAGTCTACATCTTCATAGGAAACGACGTGGTCGCCCATGGTGTGCGGAATGTTCGGGCTGACTTCGAGGATCACGATGTCCGCGCGTTTGACCATCTCCATCTCGTAGACGTTGGAGCAGGACAGCGCGATTCCATCCTCCGTCGGCATCGAAGCCGAGCAGACGAAGATATTGGTGTGTACCGCCTCGTTGCGCTTAAAGCCGGCAAGGTGCAGATGGTTCGGGATAAACGAGATGCGTCCCGTGTGCTGTAAGGCGCGCAGTTGACCGGAATAAAACCACGAATCGATCCGAAAGGCGTTCTGATAGCGCAGAAAATCCGTTAGATACGGCGCCTGTACGGTCGAGAGGCTGCTGGTGATGGTCACGTCTTTTACGCGGTCTGCAATGGTATGCAGCTTCATGAGAAACTCATTCGGCTCCGCGCTTGCCATGCCGACGGTGATGATGTCGTTGCTCTTTACCAGTTCGAGCGCCTTCTCTACCGTGATGCACTTTTGCGGATATTGGGTGCGGAAATCAAACATGAACGAAATCCCTTTCTGTGTGTGTTGGTTGTGCGGCGCTCATTTTGCCGCGCCCCAGCGGACGCAGGTGGAGGCCCAAACATAGCCGATGCCCGCGGCGATCATGGTCACCAGCGTGCCATCTTTGATCTTTCCTTGCTCAATGCCGAGCGCAAGGGAGAGAATCTGGTCGATCTGCCCGATGTGGCCGTAGTCCTCAAGATAGACCGTTTGATCCGGCGTGAGCCCCAACTCCGCAACCATCCCCTCGTGCTGCGAGCGCTTGAAATGCAGAATGCCGAGGTAGCCGATGTCTTTTCGCGTCAGGTTGCCGGATTTTCTCAGCGACTCGTCGATACAGTGGTACCAGTTGGCAATCGAGACCTCGTTGAGACGCGCTTTCATATGCGCCGCGTTGAGCAACCGAAGCGAGCGATAGCCCTCCTCGACGTTGTCCGGCGTAAACGGATGCGCAATGCCGCCGATCTCTACGCCCGCATCCCGCGAGAGGCTGCCGTCCGCCACGATGTGCGAACCCAGCACGAGGTTTTTGTCCATGCCTTTTTTGAGGATCAGCGCGCCTGCGCCTGCGCCGAGGTTATACATCATGGACATATCCTTGTCGGTGAAGTCCACAAAGTCCCCGTTGCGATAGCCGCCGACGATCATCACGGTGTTGATGTCCTCGTCCGCAATCATCATATCCTTGGCGATCTTGATGGCCGAGCACGTGGTGCAGCAGCGGTTTTGCACGTCGATTCCCCATGCGTTCTCGGCGCCGATCTCTCCCTGCACATACAGCGCGGAGGTCGTGAGCGGATATTCCTTCCATTCTTCGCCGACGCAGAGGATCAAATCGATGCTCATCGGGTCGACATCGCCGCGCGTGAGCGCGTCCTTTGCGGCGCGAACCGCCATCTCCTGCGTTCCGTCGTTTTCACCCGGGATGCGCTTTTGCACGATGCCGAGTTTTTGCTTGACTGCGTCCTCGCTCCAGACGCCTTTGGTCGCCTCGGAGATTTCGCGCGCTGTCATAACGCGCTGCGGCAGATAGAGACCATAGCTCCATATACCAATGCTGTGATCTGGCATACGTTATTACCCCTTTCCAGCAAAAATCGCTGGTTATTTGACTGTCATTTTTTTGGTTTATTCGCTTAATTTTGATGAATTCGCTGGCCGATTTGGCGATTCGATTGCGAAAGATTTGTGTTGCAGTCGTGTCAGCACCGCAATATGACAACCTTGTCACTTTGCTGCCAGTATAGCAGACGAAAAATTGAATTTCAATGGTCTTTTTTTGACTTTTTTGTTTTTTCTCTGGATTTCAGGCGTTTGTCGGTGAAATATCAGCTATTGACAACCCGCCTTAGAACGGGTTATCATGCAAGTAAGCTGTTCATCAGGGCGACAAATCGCACAATATTCCATTATATTTATCAAAAAACGCGTATCTGTGACATTGATGTCATTTTTGCAAGTTTGACGCACAAATCGAATGCCAGTGCGTCCTCTCAACCCACCCCCCGCATTCAACTTTCATCCCAAGGAAATTGGTTTCCAACTATACAACCACCCGTAAGGAGTTCAATTCTATGGTCGAATTCTTCCAACAAGTGGTCGGCGGCATCGAAACCGGCAGCATGTATGCGCTGGCGGCGATGGGTCTTGTGCTCATCTTCCAAACCGCAAAGATCATCAACTTCTCGCAGGGCACGCTCGGCATGTTTATGGCGTATGTGTGCACAGGACTGATTCTGGATCTCGGTCTTCCGATGTGGATCGCGGTTCCGGTTTCGATGATCCTCGCGATGGTGCTCGGTGCGCTGATCGATCGTTTCTTAATGAACGGTAAGCGCAACATCACAAACCTCAACCGCGAGATGATCACCCTTGCGATCATCATGATTTTTCAGGGTCTCGCGCCGATGCTCTTTGGCGCAAACGAAACGCCGTTTAGCAAGTTCATCAACACCTCTGCGTTGGATGTCGGCGGCGTGAAGATTCTGCCCAACTCCATCCTCATCATCGGCATTACTTGCGTGATCATGGCGGTTCTCTTCTTCGTACTGGAGAAGACGACGCTTGGCGTTGCCGTTCGGGCAACCGCCTCTAATCCGCAGGTTGCGCGTTTGCAGGGCATTCCGGTAAAGAAAGTCACCATCGGCGCATGGGCGGTTGCAACCGCGCTTGGCTGCCTCGCCGCCGTCATGGTCGCGCCGCTGAAAAACGTGACCGTCTCCATGATGGAAAGCATCCATCTCAATTCCTTCATCGCGTCCGTTCTCGGCGGGTTTTCCACCTTCTACGGGCCGGTTGTCGCGAGCTTTATCATCGGCATCGCCAACAACCTGCTTGGCTACTATGTCTCTACCAAGTGGTCTCTGCCGCTGTTGTACGCGCTGATTCTGCTGTTTATCGTCCTGCGCCCCAACGGGCTCTTCGGCAAAAAAATCGTCAAAAAAGTATAGGAGAACCGCATGCGGCTGATTCGTAACAAATATTTTCAATATCTTCTCGTCGGCGTGGTGTTTCTGCTGCCGGTGATCATCCGCGGGGTACCAACGGCGACGGTCACACTCGCCGCGAGCATGGTGTACACCGCAATCGCAGCCCTCGGCATCAACGTCCTGCTCGGCTATTCCGGACAGATCTCGCTGGGTCACGCTGCCTTTATGGGACTTTCCGCCTACCTGAGCGCGTACTTAACCAAGCAGATGGATCTGCCTTTCCTCCTTTCCGTCCTGATTGCCGTCCTCGTGCCGATGCTCATCGGCCTGATCCTGGGCGCGATCGCGGTGCGGCTCGAAGGCTTTTATCTGGCGATTGCGACGCTGGGCTTCGGCGAAATTCTGCGCCAGCTCTTCATCGAAATGGACTGGTTCACGGGCGGTTTCTCCGGCGCTTCCGCCACCTACCCCAAGGTCTTCGGTCACACGATGAGTAAAAACGAGATGTATATCTTCATGGTCTGCCTGCTCGTTGTGCTCATGATGCTAGTCTATAACTTCGTGCATTCGTCTTCCGGCCGCGCGATGATCGCCATGAAAAGCAGCAAAACCGCGGCGATGGCGATGGGCGTGAACGTGTTCAAATACAAGCTTACCAGCTTTGCCATCAGCTCCGTGTTTGCCGGGCTTGCCGGCGTGTGCTATGTGCACTTCTTCCGCCATGTAGACCCAAGCGTTTGGACGGCGGCGCTCTCGCTCAACCTGATCGCAATCGTGGTCATCGGCGGCTTGGGTACCGTTGGCGGCGCTGTCGTGGGCGCGGTAGTCATGCACGGTCTGCCGGAGCTCATGAAGGGGCTGCCCGTCGTGGGCGAGATCCCCGGCGTCCCGCTGCTCATCGTCGGCATCCTGATGATCGTGATGCTGATCTTCTATCCGCGCGGCTTGATCTACATCCCACGCGATATCAAAAACTTTTTCCAAAAACGCGCGTCTCGCGCCAAGAAAGGAGAGGCATAACCCATGTCGCAAGTATTATCGGTTGACCATCTCTCCATCAGTTTCGGCGGGCTTCGCGCGGTGGACGATCTCTCCTTCCACATTGACCGCCACGAGATCTACGGGCTCATCGGCCCGAACGGCGCGGGCAAGACCACGGTGTTCAACTGCATCACGCAGTTCTACAAGCCGGATACGGGCGAAATCCGTTTTACCGACCAAGCAGGCAAAGAGCATCTGCTCAACGGCATGCCGGCGCACAAGATCATCCATCTTGGACTGGTTCGTACCTTCCAGAACACGGAGATCATCCGCGAACTGCCGATTATCGACAACGTTCTGCTCGGCGCGCATACCCAGTTTCACGCGGGAACGATGGCCAACATGTTTGCAATGCCTTGGGCGCGCAAACAGGAGCGCGAACTGCGTAAAAAGGCGATGGACGTTCTGGCCTATGTCGGTTTGGACAAAATCGCAAACGAATATGCCGGCGCGCAACCCTACGGCGTACTCAAGCTGATCGAGCTGGGACGCACGCTGATGTGCGATCCGAGCCTGATCATTCTCGACGAACCGGCGGGCGGCCTCAACGACAGCGAGACCGAACGCCTGACCGAACTCATCCGCGGCATCGCACGGGATCGCCACTGCGCAATCCTGCTTGTCGAGCACGATATGAAGCTCGTCATGTCTCTGTGCGACCGCATTTGCGCCATCTCGTTTGGCAAAAAACTCGCGGAAGGAACCGCCGCGGAAATCCAGCAAAACCCGTTGGTTCAGGACGCATACCTGGGCAAGGAGGACGAGGCATGAGGCAACCCGCCGATTCACAGCGCGTGGCGCTGACCATTCACGATCTGAGCGTGTCCTATGGCCGCATCGATGCCCTAAAGCACGTCAATCTCGAGATTCGCGAGGGCGAGATCGTCGCCATCCTCGGCGCAAACGGCGCGGGAAAATCCAGCCTACTGCGCGCAATCTCCGGTCTTGTCCCCGTCTCCGGCGGCTGGATTCTCTCCTACGGCAAGCAGATCCATACGCTGCCCGCGGAAAAGCTCGTCTCTCGCGGAATCGTACAGTCCCCAGAAGGACGTCAGATCTTTGCCGATCTGACGGTGGAAGATAACCTCGTCGCGGGTGGCTTCACCGTCTCCAAGACGGAGCGCAAGGCAAACCTTGCGATGGTGTATGAGCGTTTCCCGATTCTCGGCAAGCGCGCAAAGCAGGTTGCCGGCACGCTCTCCGGCGGCGAACAGCAGATGCTCGCCATCGGGCGCGCGCTGATGGCAAACCCGAAGATTCTGCTGCTGGACGAGCCGTCTCTGGGTCTTGCGCCGCTGATCGTGCGCGATATCTTCAACATCGTCGAACAGCTCAACAAACAGGGCGTCACGATTGTGCTCGTGGAGCAAAACGCGAAGCAATCGCTCAAGATTGCGCATTATGCCTACGTGCTGGAGGTCGGCTCCGTTTCCATGGAGGGTCCGGCGGAAGAGCTGCTCAAGGACGATCGCGTCATCGAAGCGTATCTAGGCAAGAGCTGATCGGTTGAACGCTTGTTTCAGGAACACCCGTTCTAAAGATTTTTATCTGATTGACATGGCGTTTTGCCATTCATAAACCAAACACGAAAAGAAAACCCTTTATCTCAGCGCTCAAACTTGATTGACATGGCGTTTTGCCATTCATAAACCAAACACGAAAAGAAAACCCTTTATCTCAGCGCTCAAACTTGATTGACATGGCGTTTTGCCATTCATAAACCAAACACTAAAAGGAGGAAGACTATGAAAAAATTTGTATCTATGCTATTGGTGGTTCTGATGTTGGGATCGCTCGTTGCCTGTGCTCCGCAGACGCAAGCACCCGCGGCAGAAGCGCCCGCAGCCACCGAAGCCGCGCAGGAAGCGGCAGCCCCCGCAGAAGAAGCAACCCCCGCTGAACCGCAGCAGGGCGTGACCGACACCGAAGTGCTCATCGCCAACAGCATTGCTGTTTCCGGCGCATACGCACCCGTCGGCGTGCCGTTTAAGTACGGCATGGAAGCCTACTTCAAGATGGTCAACGACAACGGCGGCATCGCCGGCAGAACCATCAAGTACATCCACACCGACGATGAATTCTCGCCGGAAAAGGGCATCGCTGCCTTCGAAAAGTTCTTCTATGACGACAAAGTCTTCGCCATCGTTGGTCATTTCGGCACGCCCGTCGTTGCCGCCACGCTGGACGAAATGAAAGAAGTCGGCATCCCGACCGTCTACTATGCAACCGGCATCGGCCAGCTCTATCAGGAAAAGGCAGAGGGCACGAACCGCTCCTCCTTCCCGATTCAGCCGATCTACACCACCGAAGACCAGGTCATGGTCGCCTATGCAAAGGGCTACTTTAACGCCAAGACCATCGGCGTGGTTTACACCAACGACGACGCGGGCAAATCCCTCTTTGAAGGCATCTCCCTCGCAGCCGAAAAATACGGCGTGACGCTGGTTTCCGAGTCCATCCAGGCCGGCGCAACCGATGCCTCCGCGCAGGTTGCCAAGGTTAAGGATTGCGACATGGTCATCGCCGCGATGATTCAGGCAACCTTCCCCGTGCTCATCAAAGAAATGGAAAAACAGGACATCATGAAGCCCGTCCTGACCACCTACGTCAACGTTTCCAAGACGCTGACCGACGCGAACGCAGAGCATGTGCAGAAGCTCATGAAGACCGAAGGCGCAGGCATCTACGGCCTTGGCTGGGTTGACACGACCGACCTCACCACCGAGAGCTTCGTCAATTTCTACAAGTACATGCCGGAAGTCGGCGCAACGGAAGCGGACATGAACGCATTTGCCATGACGGGCTGGATCGCGGGCAGCGTGTTCTGCCAGGGTCTCGAGCGCGCAGGCAAAGACCTCACCTGGGCAAGCTTCATGGATGCCATGGAATCCGCGCCCATCGTGAACCCCTTCGGCGGCGAAGTCGATTTCTCGAACGGCCAGCGCAAGGGCACCACGGAGATGAACCTCTCCAAGATGGACGACACCGCAGCCTCCGGCTGGACGCTCATTATCCCGATCAAGAGCATCGATGATATTCTTGCGGGCGTGAAATAAGTACCTATCTCCTGACCTCCTTTGTGTGTCCGTTCAGGCGGCAACCGTATGTTGCCTGAACGGGCGCAAAAGGCCGAACGACCCGCTCGGGCGGCAGGTAAAGCGATTTACCAGCAGAATGTCGTCAGAGCGCAACGAAAGCAGAACAAGAAACCTCCTGTCGGCGGAATGTCGGCAGGAGGTTTTGCGTTGCGTGTGTTCTCGTTGTGCTCATGCGGTCTGTGGCTTGTTCCGCGCGCACCTGTCTCGTCACCAATGCCGAAACAGATAGCAGGATGCGCGTAACCTTGGGACAAAAGAGGCGCGCTTCACGGTAGCCAGCGCTCGCATCTTCCAATTGCTGTTTGCGGATGTTTATCCGCTCGTAAAAATGACAACAGCAGGGAGCAGATTTTGTGTGAATACCCCTTTCAATTGAAATTCGCGATCATGAAAAAGCGCGGAGCTGTTTTGCTTCCGCGCTTTGCTGACCCAAATCGTTATGTTTTTGTTTCCAGCGCAGAGAGTGCGCGAAAGAGATTTTCAATCGTGAGGCGATAATCCTTCTTGCTGCGGTGCTTTGCCTCTGAAAACGGAATCGCTAGGCGGTTGGTGCTGAAGATCGCCGTCACGCCCTCGCGATATGCTTCGTCGATGCCATCCCCAACGTCGCCAACGACGGCAAGCACGGGAATATTCAGCCGCTTTGCGCGGCGCGAAACGCCGATGACCACCTTGCCGCGCAGGCTCTGGCTGTCCAGCCTACCTTCACCGGTAATCACGAAGTCTGCGCCCGCAACGCGCTCTTCAAAACGCACGGTATCGAGCACCGTTTCTATGCCGGGATTTAGCCGCGCGCCGAAGAACGCAACCGCGCCTGCGCCCATCGCGCCCGCCGCGCCCGCGCCCGGCAGCTGAGCCACGCGCGCGCCCAGCTCTCGCACGAGGGTTTCATCCAACGCGACAAGCTCAGAATCCAGCAAGCGAACCGTCTGCTCATCCGCGCCCTTCTGCGGCGAGAAAACATACGCCGCGCCGCGCAAACCATGCATCGGGTTATCGATATCGCACATCGCGACCACCTCCACCCCGTCCAGCAGGCGCAGCGTGTCTGTGTTGTCGATTCGCGCAATGCGCGAAAGCGTACCGCCAACGGGCACGAACGCCCCGCCCGCCGCATCGAAAAAGCGCGTGCCGAGCGCGGCCGCCGCGCCGCAGCCGCCGTCGTTGGTGGCGCTACCGCCAAGCGCAAGTATGAGTTTCTGAGCGCCGTGCTCCAGCGCGTGGCGCATGAGCTCGCCAACGCCATAGGTCGTCGTGCGCGTCGGATCTTTCTGATCCCCTACCATCGGCAACCCTGCCGCCGCCGCCATCTCGATGATCGCGGTGTCGCCAAATCTACCATAAAACGACGGCGTGCGGTCAAAATATGGGCCTGCTACCGCAACGGAGACCTTCTCTCCTGCGAGGCACTCCAGAAAGCTATCGACCGTTCCCTCGCCGCCATCCGCAACCGGAAGGCCGACGACGGCGCATTCGGGAAAAAAGCGCGCAGCTTCCTCCGCCACGATGGCGCAGATTTCACTGGAGGAAACGGAGCCCTTGAACGAATCGGACACAACTGCAATCTTTTTCATGAAAACTCCACGATCTCTTCTCTACCGGCGGGCAGTAGTTCGAGTCATTCTAGATGGTAATGTTTGAAATATGTTCTATTGTACCAGAAATTTGAAAGAACCAACCATTGTAAAATAAAAAAGTGCTCTATAGAAAAACCATGCGCAGGATTTGCTCCCGCGCATGGCGTGTGACGGATGTTCTTGTGCGGCTAAACCAGCCAAACCTTGACGCAGAACAGGATGAACAGCACGATGAGCAGCGAAATCCCCATCGAATAGAGAAACGCCCATTTCATGCTGGCGAGTATGATCATCCGCGTTTCGTGCGGAGAGACCATCTCCCGCTTGTGCGCAGGATCCGGCGCGCTCGCTTGCTCGTCAAACGTGCGAATGTAGCCGGGCATGCCTTCGACATTCATGTTTACGATGGTGCGCCCGTCGTCTTCCCAGTCGTTCTCGCGCTTCTGCCGCCGTGTCATGGCTTATTTACCATAGAGGTGGCAAACGACAAAGTGGTCGTTGCCCGCCTCATAGCGCTGGGGCACCTCGGTTTTGCAGATTTCCATGCACTGCCGGCAGCGGGTGTGGAATTTGCAGCCCTTTGGCGGGTTCGCTGGCGAAGGAATGCTGCCTTCGAGGATGATGCGGTTCATCTTCACCGTCGGGTCAGGCATCGGAATCGCCGAAAACAGCGCTTGCGTATAGGGATGCATCGGCTTTGCGAAGATGTCCTTCTTGTTTCCGTATTCCACCATGTCGCCAAGGTACATGACGCCGACCGTGTCGGAAATGTGCTCCACAACCGACAGATCGTGCGAAATAAACAGATAGGTCAACGAATATTGCTTTTGCAGGTCTTCCAGCAGGTTGATGATCTGCGCCTGAATCGACACGTCCAGCGCGGAAACCGGCTCGTCGCACACGATGAAATCCGGGTTGAGCGCCAGCGCGCGGGCGATGCAGATTCTCTGCCGCTGTCCGCCGGAAAACTCGTGCGGATAGCGATCCTTGTGATACGGCTGGAGGCCGCAGGCGCGCATGATCTTGGTGATGTAATCGTCAAATTCCGACTCCGGCACCAGCTTGTGCTCGCGCACCGCTTCGCCGATGATCTCGCCGACCGGCATACGCGGAGACAGGCTCGAATACGGGTCCTGGAAGATGATCTGTAACTGCGGGCGAATCTTGCGCAATTCGTGCTTGGAGAGATCGAATAGTTCTCTGCCCTTGAAGAGCACATCGCCCGAGGTTTTGTCGTTGAGCCGCAGCAGAGTTTTACCGATTGTGGTCTTGCCGCAGCCGCTCTCGCCCACGAGGCCCATCGTCGTGCCACGGCGGATGCGGAAGCTCACGCCGTCCACGGCGCGTACCTGCCCAACCACGCGGCCGAACATGCCCGCCTTGATGGGGAAATATTTCTTGAGGTTTCGAACCTCCATTACGATTTCGTCGTTCATGCGTTCGCCTCCTGACCCGCGTAGAGATAGCAGCTCACCCAATGTGTTTCGGATAGCTTCACCTCAGCGGGGTATTGTCCGCTGCAGCAATCGCAGCATTGTTCGCAGCGGTCGCGGAAATAACAGTAGTTTGGCATGTTGATGGGATTTGGCACCGAGCCGGGAATGCTGTAGAGGCGATCCCGCTCACGCCCGACCACGGGCTTGGACTCCATCAAGCCGATCGTATACGGGTGCGCGGGATGGAGAAACACCTCTTCCGTCGTGCCCTTTTCCACGATGCGCCCGGCGTACATGACAACCACGAAATCCGCCATCTCGGCAACGACGCCCAAGTCATGGGTGATGAGCATAATCGAGGAATTGATCTTGTCTTTCAGATTGCGCAGCAAATCGAGAATTTGCGCCTGAATGGTCACGTCCAGCGCGGTGGTCGGTTCGTCCGCAATGATCAAACGCGGGTTGCAGCTCAGCGCCATAGCGATCATGATGCGCTGGCGCATGCCGCCGGAGAGCTCATGCGGGAACATTTGATACACGCCTTCGCAGTTTGCGATGTTGACCAGCTCCAGCATCTCCAGCGTTCTTGCCTTCACCTGTTCGTCGGTCATCTCCGGGTTGTGCAGCTTGATGACTTCATCAATCTGCGCGCCGGCGCGAAAGACGGGGTTCAAACTCGTCATCGGCTCCTGAAAAATCATGGAGACATAGTTGCCGCGGATGTGCTGCATCGCCTCGGTTGGCGTTTTTGCAATGTCATAGACGCCGTTTCCCGTGTTGACGCGGATTGCGCCTTCGACGATTTGCCCCTGCGGGCGCTGCACAAGCTGCATGAGTGAAAGGCTTGTGACGCTCTTGCCGCAGCCGCTCTCGCCAACCACGCCGACGGTCTTGCCCTGCGGAATGTCAAACGTGACGCCATCGACGGCCTTGACCGTGCCGATGTCCGTGAAGAAGTAGGTGTGCAGATTATCAAACTCGGCAACGTTCTTCGAGTCCCGCATGGTGGTCATATACTCTTCCGGCGGAACATGGGTGCGGTTGCGCTGTTTCTCAATGCGGTCGGTGATCCGCCTGTTTTCGCGCGAGATTTTGCGCGATTCCGCGGCGGAGATATAATCCTGACCCTGATCTTTTGATTTTTTTCCAAAGATTGCCATATGCTTGCCCTACCTCTTCATCTTGGGATCAAACGCATCCCGCAGTCCGTCGCCAACGAAGTTGAAACCAAGCACCGTCAAGACGATCAGCACGCCCGCCGGAATCCAGATGAACCAATAGTTCGTCATGATATGCACGTCGGTTGCCGCGTTGATGATGCTGCCCCAGGAAGCCAGCGGGTATTTGACGCCGAGGCCGAGGAAGGAGAGCGTCGCCTCCGTGATGATGATGCTGCCGAGGCTCATCGTCGCCTGCACGATCAAAAGCGGCATGACGTTTGGCACCAGGTGCCTAAATATCCTGCGCGAAACGCGGATGCCCGTGGCCTCGGTTGCGACCATGAAGTCCTGCTCGCG
>ERZ1645187.1712-NODE-1712-length-19929-cov-11.520328_pt1 | contig 19929 bp, 15 predicted proteins | sample MGYA00575352_ERZ1645187 | MGnify/ENA primary metagenome ERZ1645187 (study PRJEB40837, sample SAMN11349314) | freshwater sediment metagenome | isolation source: river sediment | host: Sediment | place: India: Wazaribad , New Delhi | collected 2017-02-21 ... | reverse complement strand
GCCTCGTCGTGCTCGCAGGGCCGGCAGGCATCGGCAAGACCCGCCTGGTCGCCGAACTCGTGCGGGCGGCGACGACGGCGGGCGGCAACGCCGTCGTCGGTCACTGCGTGGGCCAGGCCGGGGCGGCGATCCCCTACCTGCCGTTCAGCGAGCTCCTCGCCCGCCTCGAGGCGCGCGACGTGGCGGCTCTCGACGAGGTGCTCGAGCGGCACCCGGTCCTCTCCCGGCTGCTCCCCGGCCACGCCCCGGCGCAGCAGGAGGCGCCCGATCCGGGTGTCATCGCTGAGGCGGTGCACGCCGCCCTGACCGCTGCCGGCGCCCGGCACCGGATCCTCCTCGTGATCGAGGACGTGCACTGGGCGGACCACTCCACCCGCGACCTGCTCACGCTCCTCCTCACCCGCGGGTTCACCACGGACGTCTCCCTGCTCCTCACGTACCGCAGCGACGACCTCCACCGCCGCCACCCCCTCCACGAGACCCTCGCGGTGTGGGCGCGACTGGAGGGCGTGCACCACCTCCAGCTCGGACCGCTGCCGGGCCGTGCCATCCGGGATCTCGTGCTCCCGCTGGTGGCCGCTCCGTCCGCGGCGCTCGTCGCGGACATCATCCGCCGATCCGAGGGGAACCCGTTCTTCGCCGAGGAACTCGCCGCGGCCTCCGACGGCCACGCCCTCACCGACACCCTCACGCGGGTGCTGCTCGCCCGCTACGACGGCCTCGACGCTCGCGCGAAGGGGCTCCTCCGTGCCATCGCGGCGCACGGCCGCCACATCACGCACGAGCTCCTCGCCCGGGTGGTGCCCCTCGCCCCGGACGAGCTCGACGAATCGCTGCGCGCCGCCATCGACGGCGGCGTGCTCACCGTGGACCGGACGGGTGGCTACGCCTTCCGGCACGCCCTCCTCGCCGAGGCGATCGGCGAGGATCTCCTCCCCGGGGAGCGCACCCGCCTCCACCGCGCCTACGTGGCCGCGCTGCTCGACGACGACGCGCTCGCCCCGGCGTCGGACCTCGAGCACCACGCCGCCGCCGCGGGGGACGTGCCGACGGCCGTGGCCGCGGCCATCCGGGCGGGGCGGACCGCCTTTGCCATGGGCGGCCCGCGGGACGCCCTCGACCACTTCGAGCGCGCACTCACCTGGATGGACGAGGACCACCCCGAGCGGGACGCCGTCACCCTGGAGGCGGCTCGGGCCGCGCACACCTCCGGGGACGTCGCACGGGCGATCCAGATCCTCGCCGACCGCCTCGAGCACCCCGGAACCCGCCAGGAGCCGGACGACCGCGCCCACCTGCTCGCGGCCTACGCCCGGCAGGCACGGTACTCCGAGCGGGAACGCGGTTCCGCCGGGGAACGCGCGGCCGAGGCCTACGCCCTGGTCTCGCCCGCCCCCACCGCGGCGCGCCTGGAGGTGCTGCTCGCCCACCTCGAGCACCTCATCGACGAGCGGCGCTTCGCGGAGGCCGCACCGATCGGCGAGGAGGCGCGGGCGCTCGCCGCGGGGCTCGGCCTCGACGGTGCCGAGATCGAGCTGCGCACGGTCCTCGTGCGCGGCATGTACCGCACAGGCGACCTCGAGACGATGGAGTCGAACCTCCGGCACGCCATCGCGGACGGGCGGGGCGACTCGTCGGTGCAGGTGCTCGCCCGGTTGCAGCTCTCCCTGCTGGAACGGTCCCGCGGCCGCCTCACCGCGGAGCTGGCCCTCCACGACGAGGGCATCCGCATCGCGGCCGCCAGCGGGCGGTGGGGAGTCTGGGAGACCCTCGCGCGCGTGCAGGGCGCCTGCGTCGCGTACGAGCTGGGAGACTTCGACGGCGCCCTCGCCCGCCTCGAGGCGGACGTCTCCGTCCCCTCCGCGGCCCTGGCACCCCTGCGCGCCGCGCGCATGCTGGTCCGGGCGGCCCGGGACGGCGGGCTCGGCGATGACCTCGGGGAGATCCGGCCGCACTGGGACGAGGCGTACGTGGCCGTCCTCTCGGGGGCCGCGGCCATCGACACGAACCCTCCCGAGGAGGCGATCACGGTCGCCCGGGACGTCCTCGCGGTCCTCGACGCGGCCTGGGGCACGGACCACGAGGCGATCCTGCGCCTCACCGCGCTCCTCGCCGGCGTCCTCGCCGACGCCGTCCCCACCGCGGACCGCACGACGGCCGACCGCTGGCTCGGCCTCTGCCTCGACCTCGCGGGACGTGCCAACGACGTCGCGGCGCGGGCCGAGCCGGTGGGCCTCGAGTCGCGGGTGTGGCACGCCCGCATGAATGCCGACCTGCTCCGGTTGCGCTGGCGGGCGGGCGACCACGTCGAACTCGGGGACCTTCGTGAGGCGTGGCGTGGTGTCGTGCGGGAGTTCGACGCCTACGGGCACGTGTACGAGGCGGCGCGGTCTCGGCTGCGGCTCGCCGAGGTGCTGCGTGCGGCCGGCGACCGGGCGGGGGCGACGGAGGTGTGCGCCGCCGTCAGGGCGGCTGCCGAGTCCCTGCCGTCGGAACCGCTGCGCCGCGCCCTCGAGGTCCCGGGTGCGCCCCCGCCAGCCGGACCGAGTGGCGCCACCGCTCTCACGGCGCGCGAGACCGAGGTGCTGCACCTGCTCGCCCGCGGCCGCACCAACGGCCAGATCGCGGCGCAGCTCTTCATCAGCGTCAAGACCGCGAGCGTGCACGTCACCCACATCCTGGCCAAGCTGGGGGCATCCTCGCGGGGCGAGGCCGTCGCCCTGGCGCGGGACCAGGGGCTGGTGTAGGGCGCCTGCGCCGGCTCCAGCGCTGGCCTCCCGCGCCGGCCTCCCGCGCCGGCTGCCCTGGGCGCGATTCCCCGTTCTCCCGGTTGCGGCGGGACTAAAATCGTCAGTCACAAGGAACGGTGCCCCCGACAGGGCAACGCCGTCACCAACACGATGATGTGGAGGATTGAATGGCACGCGTACTGATACTCGGTGCGGGCGTGGCCGGGCACACCGCGGCGCTCCACCTGCGGCGGCTCCTCGACAAGGAGCACACCGTCACGGTGGTCACGCCGAACTCGAAGTGGAACTGGATCCCGTCGAACATCTGGGTGGGCGTGGGGCGGATGTCCAAGAAGGACGTCGTGTTCCCCCTCGCCCCCGTGTACAAGCGCAAGGGCATCGAGTACGTCCAGGCGAAGGCGGTGGCGATCCGCCCGAACGGCGACGCCGACGATCCGACCGGCGCCGTCGACGTGGTCTACACGGACCCGGGGCGCAGCGGCCAGGAGGCGCGCCTCCGCTTCGACTACCTGATCAACGCCACCGGCCCGAAGCTCCGCTTCGAGGCCACGCAGGGTCTCGGCCCGCACGGGGGCCACACGGTCTCGGTGTGCACCGCGGACCACGCCACCGAGGCGGCCGAGAAGTTCGCCCAGTGCCTCGAGCGGGCGAGGGCGGGCGAGCACCAGACCGTGGTCGTCGGCATGGGCCACGGCACCGCCACCTGCCAGGGCGCGGCGTTCGAGTACACCTTCAACGTGGAGCACGAGCTCCGCGAGGCCGGGGTGCGGGACAACACCGAGGTCATCTACCTCACCAACGAGGCCGAGCTCGGCGACTTCGGCATGGGCGGCATGACCTTCCAGCAGCGCGGGTTCACGCAGAGCTCGCAGTTGTGGACCGAGTCGCTGTTCAACGAGAGGGACGTCCACGCCATCGTGGGCGCCCACGTGGAGAAGGTGGAGCCGGGGGTCATCCACTACGAGACCCTCGACGGCTCCCACTACACGCAGCAGTTCGACTTCTCGATGCTGATCCCGCCGTTCGGCGGCGTGGACATGAAGGCCTACGACCGGGACGGCAGCGACATCACGAGCGAGATCTTCGCACCCTCCGGGTTCATGAAGGTGGACGCCAACTACACCGCGAAGCCCTTCGAGGAGTGGAAGGCCGCCGACTGGCCCGAGACCTACGAGGTGCCCGGCCACCCCAACATGTTTGCCGCCGGCATCGCGTTCGCCCCGCCGCACCAGATCTCGCGACCCCGGAAGACCCCGAACGGCACGATGATCGCGCCGGCACCGCCGCGCACCGGCATGCCCTCGGGCGTGATCGGGAAGACCTGCGCACTGACGGTGGCGGACCGGATCAAGAACGGTCCCGGCGCCCCCGCCCACAAGGTCTCCCTGGCCAAGCTCGGCGCGGCCTGCGTGGCCTCGGCGGGAGCGGGCCTGCGCACCGGCTCCGCGGCCACGATGACCGTGTACCCCGTTGTTCCCGACTGGGACAGGCACCCCACCGGCCGGAACCTCCGCGGCACCCGCGGCGAGCTGGGGCTCGCCGGCCACTGGGTCAAGCTGATGCTGCACTACCTGTTCATCTACAAGGCCAAGGCCCTCCCGGGCTGGCCACTGATCCCGGAGTGAGTGACATGACAACCCAGCCCACGGCCGGCCCCGTGATCACGAAGTTCCCGAGTGCCCCGGTCCCCACGCCCCTGACGCTCGCGATGCGCAAGAACCTGCTGGTGCAGGCCGCCAGGTTCGTGGCCATCGATGCCCGCATCATGATGATGGTCCTGAAGGGGCACGAGGAGTAGTCCCCCGGCGGGGAGGCGCCCCCTACCCGAGCAGCTCGGGCAGGGCAGGCGCCTCCTCGTCCAGGACGTGCTCCGCGAGGAACGCGAACACCACCTCGTACCAGACCTTGGCGTGCTGCGGGCTGAGGATCCAGTGGTTCTCGTTCGGGAAGTACAGGAACCGGTGCGGGGAGGATCCGTCCGGCCCGGCCGGCAGCCCCGAGCGCGAGAGCAGTTCGTACCAGAGCCGCAGGCCCTCGCCGATCGGAACCCGGTAGTCCTTGTCCCCGTGGATCACGAGCATCGGGGTGCGGATCTCCTCGACGAACCGGTGCGGGGAGTGCTTCTCGCCCATCTCCGGGGTCATCTCGCGCGCCCAGTAGGACGACATGTCCGTGGTGGGCCCGAACTGGTCCAGCGCCCACAGCGACGCGTGCGTCACGACCGCGCGGAACCGGTCCGTGTGGCCGGCCACCCAGTTGGCCATGTAGCCGCCGAAGGACCCGCCCATCGCCGCGGTACGCGAGGCGTCGACGTCGTCGCGGGCCTCGGCCGCGTCCGTGGCGGCCATGAGGTCGGTGAACGGCGCGTCCCCCCACGCCCCCCAGCCGCGCTGGATGAACGCGCGGCCGTAGCCGGTGGACAGCGCCGGGTCCGGGAGCAGCACCGCGTACCCGCGGGCGACGGCGAGCCATGGGTTCCACCGCCAGCTCCACGCGTTCCACGAGCCGAGCGGGCCGCCGTGGATCCAGAGCAGCAGCGGTGCGGGCGCCTCGGCGCTCGCGCCCTCCGGGAGCGCGAGCCAGGACCGCACCGGGGCGCCGTCGAGACCCTCGGCCTCGACCTCCGTCAGCGATCCGGGCAGAGCCGGGCGCGGCGCCGGCGGCGGCAGGACGACGACGTCGGCGCGCCCGTCCGCGAACCCCTCCTCCCGCACGGCCGCCAGCGGGACGCGCACCGGCTCGCCCGGGTGCTCGTAGGACGAGCGCAGGGCGAACACCGAGTCGCGGGACACGGCGAGGTCGGAGTAGGCGCCGTCCCCGGTGAGGCGGACCGGCTCGGAGCCGTCCAGCGGCACGAGGAACAGCGGGGCCCGCCCGCCGTCGTCCGCCGCCATGACGAGGGCGGAGGAGTCCGGCAGCCACTCCTTCGGCCCGGGCCAGTTGTCCCAGCCGGTCAGGAGACGGGTGCGTTCGCCGGTACCCAGATCGAGGATCTCGAGCCAGGGGTCCGGCGCGCGCTCCGGGGTGGACATCTGCGTGGCCACGAGCGCCACACGGGTGCCGTCCGGGCTGATGCGGGGCGACTCGAACTCCCACTCCGCCTCGGTGAGGAGGGTGGTGCGCTCGCCACTCGCGACGTCGATGCGGACGAGGGCGGGCCGCTGCTCGGCGCGTCCCTCGTACTCGGTCCACGTGGTCACCACGAAGGACCCGTCGTGGGCGAGGTCCGCCTCGCCGTGGATGAGGTGGGTGCCGGCGTCGGGGGTGAGGTCCCGCAGCTCGAGCGTGGGGTCGGGCGCGCCGGCCGCCGCGTGCGAGAGCGAGCCGAGGTCCGCCACGTACAGGTGGGGATGGTCCGGGCCGAGGTCGTGGTCCCAGAAGCGGACGGGGTAGGAGTCGTGGAGGATCGCGGCGACCTTCTTCTCCTTGCGCTCCTTGCGCAGCCGCTCGTCGTCCTCGAGGTCCTTCGCGCCCCGCAGCACGCTCGCCACGAGCAGCACCGCGCTGCCCCGCACCTTCACGGCGGAGAACCCGCCCGGGTGCGTGGCCACCTGGCGAGGCTCGCCCCCGCCCCGGGGGAGCAGCCAGAGGGCGGGCGGGGCGTCGTCGTCTCCCCCGCGCTTCGCGACGAACAGGAGGTCGCCCTCGGGGGTGAACGCGACGGTGGACTCGCCCTTCTCGCCGCGGGTGAGGCGGCGGGCGGGACGCTCACCGGCCGGGTCCACCTCCCAGAGGTTGGTCACCCAGGCGGTGGAGTCCTTGTCGAGCGCGCCCACGCCGACCACCACGCGGCTGCCGTCGGGGGCAGCGGCGAGCGTGGTGGTGCGGGGGAGGGCGATGTAGTCGTCGAGCGAGGCGAACGGGGTGCCGCTCATTCCCGGCCCTCCTCGAGGGGGATGAGCATGGAGCGGAAGGGCCCGGGCGCGGCGTGCAGCTGCCAGATGCGCTCGGCCACCTCGTCGAGGGTGTACCGCAGCTTCGGGATGGACCCGGGGATCACGAGCTGTGCCACGCGGACCCCCTCCTCCTCGAGTGCGTCGTGCAGCATCTCGCCGTAGGCGCTCTCCGCCGGGAAGGCCACCGACGTACCGGCGAACCCGGCCCGGGCCTTCACCGACGTACCGCCGTTGATGAGGATGATGCTGCCCTCGCCGGCCTCCCGCATCGCGGGCAGCACGGCCCGGGCGGCGTGGATGAGGCCGAGGGCGGAGAAGCGCAACGCCTCCAGCGCCAGCTCGGGGGTCAGGTCCAGCACGGGCTTGAGGTAGTCGCGTGCGGGGAGGGGGCTGTACTGCAGCACGGTGACGGGCCCGAGGTCAGCGGCGGCGCGCTCGAGCGCGGCCTCCAGGGTGGCCGGGTCGCGGACGTCCGCGGCGTACCCGCGGGCGACGATCCCGTCGTTCCCGAGGTCGGCGGCCAGGGAGTCGAGCTTCTCCTGGTCCCGCGACAGCAGCGCGACGGCGAAGCCCTCGCGGCCGAACCGGCGTGCGACGGCGGCCCCGAGACCGGGGCCCGCACCGATGATGGCAAGGGTGGGCATGGGAATCTCCTCGGAGGATCGAACGGATGGGTGTATTCCTCGACACTATCGCGGCCGCCCGGGAGGTGCGGGCTGGGACGGTGAGCCGGAGCGGGGCGCCGCCCACCGGGCGCGCGACGGCGCAGCAGGCGGTGCCAGACTGGGCGCATGACCGCGATCCTCTGGCTCCGCCGCGACCTGCGCCGCCGCGACCTGCCCGCCCTCGGCGCCGCCCACGAGGCCGGGCCCGTGGTCCCGGTGTTCGTCCTCGATCCTGCGCTCTGGGAGGGGGCCGGGCCCGCCCGGCGCGCCTGGCTCGCCGCCACCCTCGAGGCCACGCGGGACGCCTGGGACGGCCACCTCGTCCTCCGGGCCGGCGACCCGCGCGAGGTCATCCCGGCCCTCGTCCGTGAGACCGGCGCGAGCGCGGTCCACGTCTCCCGGGAGACCACGCCGGCCGGGCGCCGTCGGGACGCCGCCGTGGCCCGGGCGCTGGACGGCGACGGCGTCGCCTGGGCGGAGACCGGCACCCCCTACGCCGTGGGCCCGGGAGTGGTCCGCAACGGGGAGGGCAACCCGTTCCAGGTGTTCACCCCGTTCTCGCGGGCGTGGCGGGAACACGGCTGGCCCGCGCCGGCGGCCGAGCCGGCGGGGTTGCGGCTCGCTTCCGCGCCCGGCGACGACGCCGCGTGGGAGGAGGTGCGGGCCGCCGCCGGCGCGGACGGGGTTCCCGAACTGCCGGGGGCGGGGGAAGAGGCGGCGCTCGCCCGTTGGGAGTGGTTCCGCGAGGAGGCCCTGGAGGACTACGGCGAGCTCCGCGACCGCCCCGACCTCGACGCCGTCTCCCGCCTCTCCCCCTACCTCAAGCTGGGCGTGCTGCACCCGCGCACCCTGCTGGCGGACCTGACGGGCCGGGACGGGAAGGGCCGGGCCCGCTTCGAGGCGGAACTGGCCTGGCGGGAGTTCTACGCGGACGTGCTGTTCCACAACCCGGACAGCCTGTGGCAGGACCTGAAGCCGGGCCTTGGCGGGCTCGCGTACGACGAGCCGGACACCGACGCCGTCGCCGCGTGGCAGGCCGGGGAGACTGGCTACCCGATCGTGGACGCCGGCATGCGGCAGCTCCTGGCCGAGGGCTGGATGCACAACCGGGTGCGGATGATCACCGCGTCCTTCCTGACCAAGGACCTGCACGTCTGGTGGCCGGTGGGGGCACGGCACTTCCTGGCCCACCTCATCGACGGGGACGTGGCCTCCAACAACCACGGCTGGCAGTGGGTGGCGGGCACCGGCACGGACGCCGCGCCCTACTTCCGGGTGTTCAACCCGGTCACGCAGGGGCTGAGGTTCGATCCGGAGGGCGATTACGTCCGCCGGTGGATCCCCGAGCTGCGGCACCTCCGCGGCGCGGCCGCCCACGAGCCCTGGAAGGACGCGCGCGGGTACGACTCCGGGTACCCCGAACGGATCGTGGACCACGCCGCCGAGCGCACCGAGGCCCTGGAGCGGTACCAGCGCGCCCGCCGCTGAACCTCCGCGCCGAGTACGGCACCCCGGGGCAGAATCGGACCATGGACGCGGATGTCATCGTGATCGGCGCCGGCCTCGCCGGCCTGCAGTGCGCGCGGCACCTCACCCGGGCGGGCCTCACCGTGCGGGTGCTGGAGGCGAGCGACGACATCGGGGGCCGGGTGCGCACGGACCTCGTGGACGGCTTCCGTTGCGACCGCGGCTTCCAGCTCCTGAACCCCGCCTACCCGGCCGTGAAGCGCGACGTGGACGTGCGGGCGCTCCACCTGCAGTCCTTCGGACGCGGGGTCGCGGTGCGGGACGCCGCCGGCCTCACCGTGCTCGCCGATCCGACCCGGCACCCGTCCCGCGCCGTCGACACCCTCCGCAGCCCGTACGTGCGCCCGGCACAGCTGAAGGCGGCCGCAGCCTGGGCCGCACCGGCGCTCGGGCCGGTGAAGCGGCTCCTCGCCGCCCCGGACACCACGTTCGCCGCCTCCCTGGATGCCGCCGGTCTCGAGGGGCCGCTGCGCACCCTGCTCGAGCGGTTCATCACGGGCGTGGTGCTCGAGGACGAGGGCACCACCTCCGCGACCTTCGTCCGGCTGCTCGTGCGCGCCTTCGCCCTCGGCACCCCGGGAGTGCCCGCGCAGGGCATGTCCGCGCTGCCCGCGCAGCTCGCCGCCGGCCTCTCGCGGCCGGTGGAGCTGCGCCGTCGGGCCATGAGCGTCTCGCCCGTCGGGGGCGGCTGGGGCGTGCAGGCCGACGACGGCGTCCTCCTGACCGCCCCGGCCGTGGTGGTGGCCGCGGACCCCGTGTCCGCCGCGCGCCTCACCGGGTCCCCCGCACCGGCCATGAAGGGCTGCGTGACCTGGTGGTTCGCGGTGGACGAGCCTCCGAGCGACCTCGACTTCCTCCACCTCGACGCCACGCGTGCCGGCCCCGTGGTGAACGCAGCGGTGATGAGCAACGCGGCGCCGTCGTACGCCCCGGCCGGGCGCCACCTCGTGCAGGCCACCACGCTGCTGCGCGGGGAGGGGCCGTCCGAGGCGGAGGTCCGCGCCCACGCGGGCGCCATCCTCGGCGCGGACCCCGCGAGCTGGGAGGTGGTCACGGTGCACCGAGTGGAACGGGCGCTGCCCGTGCAGGCCCCGCCGGTGACGGTCCGGCAGCCGGTGCACCTCGGGGACGGGCTGTACGTGACCGGTGACCATCGCGACACCGCCTCCATCCAGGGCGCCCTCGTGTCGGGACGGCGTGCCGCCCGGGCCGTCGTGCGCCGGCTGCGCCCGGCCGGTTAGGCGGCCCGGTGGGCGCGTTCGACGTGGCCGGCGCGGTGGCCGCCGTCGTCGCCGGCGGGATCGGGCTGTGGCTGGGGCAGGCCTCGTCGCTGCCCCCCGAACCTGGGCCCGCACCCGTCACGGTGACGGGGGCGCCGAGCCCCGCGCCGTCGCCGGTCCCCGCGCCGTCGCCGGTCCCCCTCCCGCTGGAGGGTGAGGCGTTCGTCCTCGACCCCGGTCACAACGCCGGGAATGCGGCGGCGGTCGCGGAGATCAACGCCCTCGTCCCGGATGGGCGGGGCGCGCTGAAGGCGTGCAACACGGTGGGCACCTCGACCGCGGACGGCTACGAGGAGCACGCCTTCAACTGGGACGTCGCCGACCGGGCGCGGCTGCTGCTGGAGGACCTCGGGGCGGACGTCACCCTGACGCGGGGGCCGGACGGGGTCGGGCCGTGCGTGGACGCGCGCGGGCAGGCCGGGACGGGGGTCACGGCGCTGGTCTCCATCCACGCGAACGGGTCGGAGTCCCCGGAGCCCGCCGGCTTCTTCACCATCGTGGTCGCCACCCCGCTCAACGGCGCCCAGGGGGAGCCGTCGGAACAACTGGCGGCCGCGATGCGGGCGAGCCTGGCGGAAGCGGGGTTCGCGCCGTCGAACACCGTGCCGGACGCCCAGCAGCGCCGGGACGACCTGGCGACGCTCAACTTCGCTGCGGCGCCCGCCGTGCTCCTCGAACTCGCCGAGTTCCGGAACCCGGCCGAGGCGGCAGCGGTGCAGGACCCGGCGGTGCGGCAGCGGTACGCCCAGGCGATCGCCGACGCGCTCGTCACGCTCCACGGGGGGGCGGCCCCCGGAGGGGTTAGTTCAACCCCCGGCGGGGACCCGTCAGCCGGCTGAGCCGAAGCGCGGGCCCTCCACCTCGAACGTCGCGCGGGCGAGCTTCACGCGGGCGCCCGTCCACGTGTCCCAGCAGGTCACGCCGTCGCGCTCCGAGGTGCAGGCGAAGTGGCTGTGCCGGGCGGCGGTGCCGTAGGACAGGGCGGGCCCGCCGGTGACGGCGCCCGCGGCGCAGTCCGCCCGGGCACCGGTGGCGTCGATGACGGCGGTCACCGGGGCGCCCCGATCCGTGCAGGAGCCCGGGGAGCCGAAGGAGTACTCCGCGATCGAGCACGTCACGGAGTCCTCGCCCAGTACGCAGGCGATGTTCCCGCTCGGGGAGGAGAACGCGGTGATGTCGGCGGCGCCGGTGGGCGCGGGAAGCGTGGGGACCACCCAGTCCCGCCCGCCCAGCTCGCGGGCCAGCTCGGGCGATTGCTCTCCCGCCCGGTCGGCCACCTGCACCGCGTAGCCGGCGTTGCACCGTGACTGCAGCAGCCCGATGACCTCCCCGACCGTGGCGCTCGCGTCCTCCCCCCACGCGCCCACGGCCAGGCGGGCGGCGGCGAAGTCGGTGAACGCGGCGGCCTCGGTGGCGGGATCCTCGCACGCACTCCCCTCGACGGCGTCCGCCAGGGCGACGCTCGCGGCGTCGAGGGCCGCCTGGGGGTCGGCCGTCGGGGTGGTCGCGGTGGGGGCGGGGGTGGTGGGCGACGACGTCGCCGGTGCCGTGGCGGTCGGGCCGGCGGTGGGGCCCGCGTCGGGCTCGTCCCCGCCGCGTCCGAGGAGCCACGCGATGCCCGCGATGACGAGGATCCCGACGACCACGAGGATGGCGACGAGCCGGCGGCGGGAGCCGGCCTCCTCCGCCGGGGGCTCGGGTTCGAGCGGAGGGGGTTCCACGGGGGTGGGCTGCTGACCGAACGTCTGCGCGACGGGCACCCGCTCCACGGTGAGCGGCACCCGGGCCGCCGCGGCCGCCGCGGCCGGGGCGTAGGCGGGGGGCGTTCGCGGCTCCTCGGCCGGGATCACCTGGGTCTCGGGAGAGGGTTCGTCCGGTCGCACCGCCGGCGCGGCGACGGTGGCGTCGAGTTCGGGCTCGGGCTCGGGCTCGGGCTCGGGTTCGGGTTCGGGTTCGGGTTCCGGTGCACCGGCGTCCGCCGCCGCGCGGGCTGACAGTGCGGCGTCGACGTCAGGCTTCCCGAGCGACCCGAGCCAGGCGAGGAGATCCGGGTAGGTGGCGGGATTGGCGGCGAGCGCGGCGTGCACCTCGGGATTGGTCTGGGCGAGCTCGTAGAGCGTGCCCCAGTCGGTGGTGGGATCGGCGGCCAGCCGCCGGGCCTCCTCGGAATCTCGCGCCATCACAGCCTCCTCGCCCACCGACACTACACAACCGTCCTGCCATCCATCCCGTCTTGGGGCCGTGGTGATGGGCCGTGACGCCCTACGGTGGTGTCATGAGGAAGGTGGTGTGGGCCCTGATCGTGGTCGTCGGGCTCGTGGGGGTGGCGTGGGCGCTCGACGTCTACGCGCGCGCCACCACCGAGGATCGGATCGCTGCCGAGGTGGTTGCCACCACCGGCGGCGAGCCCACGGTGGCGGTGGAGGGGTTCCCCTTCCTGACGCAGCTGGCCACCGGGGAGCTGGAACATCTCGAGATCGACATCCCCGCGCTCACCCTCGAGGGGATCGCGCTGGAGGACGCGCACGTGGTGGCCCTGGGGGTCGCGACGTCGGACCCCACCACGATCCGCTCCCTCACCGCGACCGCGACGGTGCCCATCGCGGAGATCGACCGCCTCTTCAAGGAGGCGAGCGGGCTGAGCGCGGACATCGAGGTGCGGGGTGAGTCCATGGCGATCACCGGGGAGGTGCTCGGGCAGGAGTTGGCGGTGCTGTTCCGGCCCGCACTGGCGGACGGTGGGTTGACGCTGACCGCGGAGTCACTCGCCCTCGGGGACCGCGAGCTCGACATCTCCCTGCTGGAGGGGCTGTTCTCCGGGATCGCGGGCGACCTACTCCTGCCCCTCGGCCTGCCGGAGGGGTTGCGGATCGCTGCGATCGAGGTCCTGCCCGACGGAGTCCACCTCCAGGTGGACGGGACGGATTTCACCCCGGACGAGGCGATGTTCCGGTAGCGGTCCGCCCGCCGCCGGCAGCACACGCGCAGGGAGAGCTCATTCGCGTGGGGACGGTGTCTCCGCGCTCTCCCCACGCGAATCCGCTCTCCCCATCGACTGGGCGCGCTCGGCGAGCATGCGGTTGTAGGCGTTGAGCTCGGCGTCGCCGGAGCGGTCGGCCTGACGGTCGAGGCGCACGGCCACCTTCTGGTCCGCCCGCGCCCACATCATCGCCATGATGACGGCGAGCACGAGGGTGGGGGCCTCCCCGATCCCCCAGGTCACGAATCCGCCGATCTGCTGGTCCTTCAGCGCGTCCACCCACCAGGTGAGCCCGAGCCGCCCGAAGTAGTCGGCCGCCAGCAAGGCGGTGTTGCTCGCCAGCGAGAGCCCGAAGAAGGCGTGGAACGCCATGGTGGCGAACAGGAGCACGAGCCGCACCGGGTAGGACGGCCGGTTCACCCCCGGATCCACCCCGATGATGGCGTTCGCGAACATGTAACCCGCGAGCGAGAAGTGCACCACCATCAGCACGTGCCCGGCGTGGGTGGTCAGCGCGATCCGCAGCAGGTCCGTGTAGTAGAAGACGAACAGCGAGCCCGCGAAGTTCACCCCGGCCACCCACGGGTTCGCCCACGCCGCCGCCCAGCGGGAGTGCAGGAGGGCGAGCAGCCACTCCCGCGGCCCGCGGGAGCCGTCGCGTCGGGTGGGCAGGGCCCGCAGCGCGAGGGTGATCGGCGCGGCGAGCGTCCAGAACACCGGCACCAGCATCACGAGCGTCATGTGCATGACCATGTGCGCGGAGAACAGCAGGATGCCGTACACGAACGGCCCGCCGTTGGTCACCCAGGTGAACACGGCCCAGCCCACCAGCCACGAGACGGTGCGTCCCACCGGCCAGCGGTCGCCGCGCGCCGTCACGCGCCGCACCCACCCCAGGTAGACGACGACGGCGCTCACCGCCCCCACCAGGTACAGCGGGTCGGGATGCCACTGGGTGAACCACGTGGCCACGGTGGGCAGGGGCGGCTCCGGGTAGCCGCTGAGCTCGAACACCGCGGACGGGTCCACCACGGCGTCCTGCGGCACCGGGGGCGCGGACGAGCCCAGCACCACCGCGAGCCCCGTGACGGCCCCCATGACGAGCACCTCCACCCCGGCGAGGCGCCAGAACAGGGCCGGCCGCTCCGCCAGGTGGGGGATGGTGCGCTCGCGGTGCAGCCACCCCATCACGCCGAGTCCGAGGAACGCGAGGATCTTGACCGCAAGCACGGCGCCCCACGGGGTGGTCACCAGGTCGAGGGGCGAGGTCAGCCGGATCGCCGAGGCGAACACCCCGGACACCCCCACGAGCACGAAGCTCCACAGGGCGAGCGCCGAGAAGCGCCGCGCGGCGCGCGGGAGCTCCTCGCCGAGCCGGTGCACCACTGCCCCCAGGGTGGCCAGCCCGCCCACCCACAGCGCGAGCGGGACGAGATGCAGCCACATCGAGGACACGGCGAGGTTGTGGGCGACGGCGCCCTGCGAGTGCCCCGTCAACGCCACCGGCACGAGGGCCACCGCCCCGAGCACGGCGGTCCACGCCGCCGTCGTCATCCCGGCGGTCGCCACCGCGAACAGCGAGACCACAGCGGCCAGCACCGTGGCCCAGAAGTAGGCCACGCCGAGCTCGGTGGCGGTGAGGAACACCCGAAGCTCCTGGCCGAACGTGGGGGAGTCGAGCGGCCGGCCCCACACCTGGGCGTAGCCGAGGATGATGTGCGCCACCTGCGTGAGCGCCCAGGCGATCGCGCTCACGGTGCCGATCCGGGCGGCGAACGCCCACGCGGGGGAGGCGGCCGTGCCGCGGGCCCCGCGCCCCGGCCCGGCGATCACGACGGCGCACACCGCGAACGCCCCGACCGTCAGGGTGGCGGCCACCCGGGTGGCGACGGTGACCACCGGCAGGCCCCACCGGACGAGCGCCCCGGGGTCGACGAGTTCGTTCGGCCGCGCCGCCCCGGTGAACGCGAGCCCCGCGACGAGCGCGACCAGGGCCGCCGGCAGGACGCCGAGCAACCAGGGAAGGGCCCGCCTCCTTGCCGCCGCGCTGCTCACGTACGTAGCCTAGTGCGCACCCGGCGACGGGCAGGGCGCGGCCGGGGGCCCGCCCGACTGCGGCGGAGGAATGAGGACCACGTGAACGCAAGCGTCTCGCCCGAGGACATGGAACGCGCCCGGGACCTGCTCGCGCGCGTCTCCCGCGTCTTCGACCAGCGGCTGGTGGGGCAGCAGCCGCTGCGGACGGCACTCACCTCGGCGCTGCTCGCCGGCGGGCACGTGCTGCTGGAGAGCGTGCCCGGCCTCGCGAAGACGACGGCGGCGCAGACCCTCGCCGCCGCCGTGTCCGGGTCCTTCCACCGCATCCAGTGCACCCCGGACCTCATGCCCAACGACATCGTGGGCACGCAGATCTTCAACTACACCACCGGGGAGCTCACCACCCAGCTCGGCCCCGTGCACGCGAACCTGGTGCTGCTGGACGAGATCAACCGCTCCTCCGCGAAGACCCAGTCCGCGATGCTCGAGGCGATGCAGGAGCGGCAGACCTCGATCGGCGGGGTGGTGTACCGGCTGCCGCAGCCCTTCATGGTGATGGCCACCCAGAACCCCATCGAGGAGGAGGGCACGTACGTGCTGCCCGAGGCCCAGATGGACCGGTTCCTCGTGAAGGAGGTCATCACCTACCCCTCGCCCACGGACGAGGTGGAGATCCTGGACCGCCTGGCCGACGGCTCGCTCTCGGCGCCGCTCACCACCGAGCCGATCTCGCTGCCGGACGTCGAGTTCCTCCAGGACGTCGCGGGCCGGGTGTTCGTGCACCGCACGATCAAGGAGTACATCGTCTCCCTCATCGACACCACCCGCGGCGGCGGCCCCCGTCCGCTCGCGAAGTGGGGGGACCACGTGCGCGTCGGGGCCTCCCCGCGTGGCGGGATCGCGCTCATGCGGCTCGGGCAGGCCCTCGCCCTCCTCCAGGGCCGCGCGTACGTGGTGCCGGACGACATCCGGGCCATGCGGCACCCCGCGCTCCGTCACCGCCTCGTCCTCACCTATGACGCGCTGGCGAACGACGTCGCCCCCGAGTCCCTCGTCGACGCCGTCTTCGCCGCCGTGCCGGTGCCGTGAGTTCCATCTCCCGGCTGGCCTCGCTGCGCGCCCGGATCGAGCTCCCGGTGGTGCGCGGGGCCTCCGGGCTGCTCGAGGGGCGGCACCGGTCGATCTTCTCCGGCCACGGCCAGGACTTCGACGAGCTGGTGGAGTACCGCCCGGGGGACGACCCGAAGGACATCGACTGGAAGACCTCCGCCCGCGCCGGGCACCCGGTGATCAAGCGCTTCCAGAAGGAGACCAACCTGTCGATGGTGCTGGCCGTGGACACCGGGCGCTCCATGGCCGCCCTCACCCCCACCGGGGAGACGAAGGCGGAGGTCGCGCTCCTGCTCGCCGAGGTGATCGCCTACCTCGCCCGCTGGCGCGGGGACCAGGTGGGCCTCGTGGCCGGGGACGCCGAGCGCCTCCAGCAGATGCCGCCCCGCCAGGGGACCCGCCACCTCGAGTTGCTGCTCCGGCGGCTGGAGGCGGACATGGGGCTGGACGCCCCGCCGTCGGACATGTCGCGCGTGCTGCACCGGGTGCTGACGGCCAGCGCCCGCCGGTCCCTGATCGTGGTCATCACGGACGAGGCCCGGCCCGGCCCGGACGCGGAGATGGACCTGCGCCGGCTCCGCACCCGCCACGAGGTCATCGTGATGGCGGTGGCGGACATGCGGCCCACCGAGCTGCTGGACCACACCGGGCTCGTCGTCGACGTCGACGGCGGCCCCCTGCCCCAGTTCGTGCGCCACGACCGGGCGATCCGGCAGGAGGCGGAGGAGGCGACCGCCGCGCGCCGCGCCGCGGTGCGGGCGATGCTGCGGCGCCGCGGCGTCGAGGTGGGGGTGGCGACGGGGACCGCAGACGCCGTCGACGCGCTCGTGGACCTCCTGCGGAGGCAACGCCATGCCCGGCATTGAGCCGCCGGTCACCTACGCGTGGTGGGTCCCCGCCCTCGGCGCCGTCCTCCTGGTGACCGCGGTGGCGCTGCTGCTGTGGCTGGCCTCCCGGGCGCGCACGGTGGGGCCGGACCGGGAGCGGACCGCGCGGGGCCGCACCGATTGGTGGGGCGCAGTCGAGACCCTGCACGCCCGGTTCCTGGCCGGCGAACTGGACCTGCGGGGGCTCCACCTCGCCCTCGCCCACCTCGTGCGCGGCTTCGGCACCGAGCGCACGGGGACGGACCTGACCTCCATGACCCGCGGCGAGGTGGCGGAGGGCTTCCCCGCCGCCGGCGAACTCCTCGCCCGCTTCGAGCAGCCGAGCTTCGCCCGTGACCCCCGCACCGAGGCGCGGGAGTCCGTGGACCGCACCCTGGAGGTGATCTCCCGGTGGTGAGTCCCGTGCTGGTGTGGGTGGCCGCCGTCGTGGTGGCGGTGGCCGGCGTGCTCGGCTGGTTCCTCCACGGTGGGCGGGCCGCGGCCGCCCAGCGGTACGTGGCCAACTCCTCCTACCTGCTCCGGCTCCCCTCCTTCCGCCGCCGCCTCCTGCGGCGCCGCATCGGGGCCGGACTGATCGCGCTGCTCGTGGCGGGGGCGACGGCGGCCACGGCCCTGCTGGCGGGACGCCCGGTGGACCGGTTCGTGGAGGACGAGCGGATGGCCACCCGGGACATCGTGCTCTGCCTGGACGTCTCCGGCTCGATGATCCCCTTCGACTCCGAGGTGTTGCAGTCCTTCAGCGAGATGGTCCCCTCCTTCCGGGGCGAACGGATCGCGCTGAACATCTGGAACGCCACCACCCGGGTGGTCTTCCCCCTCACCGACGACTACGCCCTCGTGGAGGCCGAGCTCGCCGAGGGCGCCGAGGTGCTCGGCATCGACCTGGGCAACCCCTTCACGAGCGCCGAGGCGTTCCTCCGCCTGGAGCGGTGGATCGCGGGGACCGTCTCGTGGTCGGACGCCAACTCCTCCCTCATCGGGGACGGTCTCGCGAACTGCGTGCAGTCCTTCGACCTCACCGACTCCGAGCGCTCGCGGACCATCATCATGGCCACCGACAACCAGATCGCCGGCGCGCCCGTGTTCACCCTGGCCGAGGCCGCGGCGCTCGCGGACGAGCGCGGCGTCCGGATCCACGCCCTCTACGCCGCCGCGATCGACGACGCCTTCGCCCGCACGGAGTACGAGCAGGTGGTCACCTCCCGTGGTGGGCTCTTCCACGACCTGGCGGACCCCGCCGCCGTGGACGGCATCATCGCGGACATCGCCGCCCAGCAGGCCGTGGAGCTCGAGTCCGACCCGAAGGTGGTGGAGGTGGACCGGCCCGACCGGTGGTACGGCTGGCTCGTCGCCCTGGTCGCCGCCCTCGTGGTCGCCGCGTGGTGGGTGCGCCCATGACGCTGCGCTTCGTGTGGGATCCGGCCGCGCTCGCCGTCGTCCTCGTGGTGCTCGGCGGGCTCGCCGCCTGGGGTCTCGTGCGGGCCGTTCGGGACGACGACGGCACCCGCCTCGCGTGGGTGCGCCGCCTCGGCCTCGTGCTGGCGACGGTGGCGATCGGGGCGACCCCCGCCGTCGTCGCGTCGTCCGAGGAGGTCACGACCAACGTGGAGGCGTTCATCGTGGTGGACCGGACCGGCTCGATGGCAGCGGAGGACTGGGCCGGCGGGGAGCCGCGGCTGGACGGGGTCCGGGCGGACGTCCCGGCGCTCACGGAGGTGTTCCCGGGCTCCCGGTGGTCGATCATCGCGTGGGACTCCCGCGCCACCCGGCAGCTGCCCCTCACCACGGACGCCCGCGCGGTCGTCTCCTGGGCGGAGACGCTGCGCCAGGAGCTGACCATGTACTCGGCCGGGTCCGCGATCGACCGGCCCGCCGCCACGCTCGCCGAGGCCCTGGCGGGGGCGGCGGAGCGGAACCCGGAGAACGTGCGCCTCGTCTTCTTCCTCTCCGACGGGGAGAACACCGACGGCGACGCCTCCGCCGCCGACGCGTCCGTGGACGCCTACGCCCCGCTCGCCGGCCTCGTGGACGGCGGTGCCGTGCTCGGGTACGGCACCGAGGCGGGCGGGCGCATGCGGGAGTACGACGGCTCCGCCGACCCCAACCAGCCCTGGATCCAGGACACCACGCAGACCCCGCACGCCGACGCGGTCTCCCGCATCGACGAGGAGAACCTGCGGGACCTGGCCGGCGTGCTCGGAGTGCCCTACCTGCACCGGGGTGCGCCGGGTGGGCTCGAGGTGGTGGCGGAGGGCGTGGACGTCGAGACCATCGTGGAGGACGGGCGGACCACGGTGAACGTCTACCGGGACGTGTACTGGCCCTTCGTGTGGATCGTGGTGGGGCTCCTCGCCTGGGAGGCCTTCGACCAGGCCCGGGCCCTGCGTGAGCTGAGGGGGATCCGTGCGGCGCGAACGTAGGCAGCTGCTGCTCGCCCTCCCCGTGATCGTCCTGGCGGCGGTGCTCGGGGCGTTGCTCGTGCTGCTCTGGGTGTGGTCCCTGACGGCCGCCCGGGCGTACGACGACGGCGACCTCGCCGGGGCGGGGGCCTCCTGGGACCGGCAGCGCAGCCTCACGCCCCTTTGGCCGGAGCCGTGGAAGGCGCCCTACAACCAGGGGACGGGGCGGCTCGCCGGGGGCGAGTACGTGGACGCGGTCGAGCCGCTGCGCACCGCGCTGGCCCGGGTGCCCGCCGCGACCCCGGACGAGGAGGGCCGCCTCGACCCTGCCTCCCCCGAGTGCCGGGTGCGCACCAACCTCGCCGCCGCCCTCGACGGCGTGGCCGCGACGGCGTCGG
>ERZ1645187.1711-NODE-1711-length-19930-cov-6.919094_pt1 | contig 19930 bp, 14 predicted proteins | sample MGYA00575352_ERZ1645187 | MGnify/ENA primary metagenome ERZ1645187 (study PRJEB40837, sample SAMN11349314) | freshwater sediment metagenome | isolation source: river sediment | host: Sediment | place: India: Wazaribad , New Delhi | collected 2017-02-21 ... | reverse complement strand
CAACGGCGCACATGAAAAAGGGCCGGTGCAGCGCACCGGCCCTTCTGTTTTCAAGCGGTGTACGAGCCTGTCACGGGCACTCGCTGTCGCGCACGAAGCGCGCCTTCACCCAGCCCCGCCGCGAGCCATCGCCATCGAAATGCGTGACCGGGCACCAGCGGCTGCCCCAGGCAACGTTCCGCGGGCGGCAGGTGCCATTGAGACGCAACACCCCGTAATTCTGCGGATCAATCGCCTGCACGACACGTGATGACGCCGAGGGCCGGGCGCGAAGATTGAGCGTATCCCAACTCGCCACATTGACGATGCGCAGGCAGCCAGGCCCTGAGGTCGCCAATGCGGGGGCTGCCATGGCAGCGAGAAGGACAATTGCGAAACCAAACTTCCTCATGTTCTGATCCTTTGCTTCATCCGCTCTTCAGTTGATCTCGAAGGTCACGGCATAGCGGCAGGTCAGGCCCTTGCGCGCCGCGCTCCGCATCATCGCCACCTGCACACGGTTCTTGCCGGACTTGCGCAGGTTTGCGGAATACTCATTTCCGTCCACTTCGCCGCGGTGGACAGCCCCTGAGGCGCCCGGTTCCCAGAAGTTGAAGAAGCAGGAATTGAGATTGGGACTGAACAACACCGAAACGACCTGCCCTGCCTGCGCATCAAGGATGTAGTTGACGCCATCATAACCCTTCACGCTGCCTTTGACCGTCGCGGAACTGCTGCCGGGGCTGAACTTCACATTGACCGTCTTTTCGGCGGCCAAGGCTACGCCTGCCATCGCCAGACAGGTTGCGAGGGCCAGGGACGCGATGATTGTCTTGTGCATGTCCGGTACTCCTTCTCACTCAGTAGATGCTGTCAGCGATGACAAAATCGCTGGACGTCCGTTGCTGCGCCGTGTGTGTCTCAGGTGTTGTGACAATGATCATGCCACGATGCATGCGGCGATGGACCTCTTCCGCGAATGCCGGCTTGGCCTTGATGCGGTGCAGGTCGCTGACCACCTCTTCCCGGTCACCCTTGCCGTGCGAGGCACCATGCCAGTTCATTGTCCCTCCGGCGTGATCAACATCATTCAGGTGATAGACGTGATGCCGCAGAGGCCGGGAAGGCTCGTGAATGTCTACCTGGTCTTCCGCAACAACGTGATGGTTTTCATAAAGCGCTGCCTTGCGGTCCTTGCCGCTGACCACAAGGCTGGAGTGGGTCAGGGCGAACTCGTCATCGTCATGGTGTTGTGACGACGAAATGTTTCCGGCAACGGCATGGAAGGTTTCCCGCGGATAGTTGCCAAGCACCAGGCTGGGATGCACCACGGAGGCAGGATCGCTCCTGTTGTCGGCGATGACCACCGTCATGCCCTTCTGCGTGATGCCAAACAGCAACTCGGAGAATCCCATCGGCAAACGGACACACCCGTGGGACGCCGGATAACCCGGCAGGTTGCCCGCATGCAGCGCAATGCCAGACCATGTCAGCCGGTTCATGTTCGGCATCGGGGCGTTGCTGTAGGTGGACGAACGGTGATGCTTGTCCTTCTGGAGAATCTTGAACACGCCCGTGGGCGTATTGTGTCCCGGCTTGCCGGTGGAACAGCTGGAAGCCGCGACACGCACACCATTGCGGTAGACATGAACGCGCTGGTCAGGGATCGAAACGATGATCAGAAGCGGCCCATGCGCCGCGCGTTCCGGGAACCAGTTGTATTCCCCGTTCTTGAGTTCTTCCGCAAACTTGTGAACCAACTGGCCGCGGGCCGAGGACGCAACAAATGGCAGGGCCAACCCGGCAATGGCTGCGGTGAGGAATTCTCTTCTCTGCATTTTCTTCTCACATCATGGTTGTTGAAAGGGCGCAGGTCACAATCTTGTCTGCACCGATAACCAAGTTGCGCCGGGATGGGAGGAACATGGGGAATCTCCAGGCAAAAAGAAAAATTGACGCCAGCACCACAGTGCGCGGCCCCAAATAAACAATGCCGCACCGTGATTTGGAAGGACACTATACCAGATCGCAGGCAGATCAAGTGGTTGCATGGTGCCAGATGCGGAGGCCAATTCAGGAGGCGGCGAAACGCGTCAAGATGTAGTGAATGAGAGCATTCAAGGCACGCGTGAGAGCAGCAGATCAGGACCAGAGCCCCGCAGGCAGGAATTCAATACCTTCATCCTTGGCAAGCCGGGCACGACGGCAAATTCCCGGAAGAAAGCAGCACCGTACCAGCCTGAGCGGTCACGAAAACGGCCACCGGGATCGTCAGAAGTGGCGCCATCCCCAAACGGCAGGCCTGGACCTGCGCCGGCGCGAGTTCAGGCCGCCTTTTCCGTGTCGGAAGGCGCTGTCAGCGGAAGCCAGATGGTGAAGACGGCGCCTTGGCCCGGCGCCGATGTGATGTCGAGCCGGCCGCCATGCTGAAGCGCGATCTGCTCGATGGCCGGAACGCCAAGACCAGTGCCGAAGCTCTTGGTGGTGAACAATGGCTCGCGGATCCGCGCCAGTACCTCCGGCGCCATGCCGGCACCGTTGTCCCGCACTTCGATTGCAATGCCTTCGCCCTGCCGCTGCGTGCTGATGGAAATCACTGGCTCGGGTGTTGCAAACTTCGCCGGATCGTCACCCTGCCCCACCAGCGCCTCGCTGGCATTGGAGATGAGATTGACGATGGCCCGCTGCAGGCGGGACGGATCAAAGGGCACGTTGCCGCCCTCCAGCCCGAGACTGCAGGAGATGGTGACAGCCGCAGGCAGCTTCTTTGCCTCCTCGTCCAGAACCTGCGCCAGCCACTGGTCAAGGTCGCCAGGCTGGCAGTTCAGCTGCTTGGAGCGCGAAAAATCCAGAAGCTGCGTGATGATGTTGTCGCAGCGCACGATACCCTTGTTGATGCGCTCGATCTGCGCCTCCACACCCAGGCCCTTGTCCTTGATCTTGCGTTCCAGCAGGAAGGCCGAGGTGCGCACGGCACCGAGCGGATTGCGCAGCTCATGGGCAACCGTCGCGGTCAGCTGCCCCAGCTGTTCCATGCGGCCCTTGGTGACAAGTTCGTCCTGCGCCTCCTTCAGACGCTTCATGTTGTTCGCCAGTTCACGGTTGAGGCGCGAGACTTCCTCGTTGATCCGCCGCAGCTCCGTCATCTCGCTCACATCGACAACGCTGACAATCGCCGAACGCTGCGCGCCGCCGATCCACAGCCAGCCGGAACTGATGACGATGACACTGCGCCGCGGAACCCCCAGCGGCGCGATCTCGATTTCAAACTTGCAGGACTCACCCGGAAAATCCGGATGCGTGACCTTGATCTTGTCGATCAGGTCGAGCTTGGCCTCGTCCGCGCCGTCACCGCCGCAATAGGCGTGCAGAAGCGGATTGCAGAAGGCAACGCGGCCATTTTCCTCGATCTGCATCACGCCCACCGGCACCGTTTCCGACAAAGCCTTGTACTGGTCTTCGCGCTGCTTGATGGCCGCGAGGTCGGTGTTCGTGCCAATGAGGTAGGTCTGGCCGTCAGGCCCGGTGAGCCGCGCCTTGCGCGTCAGGATCGGCTTGCTGGCACCGTTATCGCCGGGAATCGATTCTTCCGAGATGTTGACCTGGCCGCTGTCGATGACCAGGCGGTCATGCTCAAGGAAGCCCCTGGCGGCCTCGGGCGGCCAGAAGTCGGCATCCGAATGGCCAAGCAATTCCGCCTCGCTGCGCCCGATCATCTCGCAGTGCAGGACATTGGAATAGACGAAATTCAGTTCTTCGTCCTTGACGAAGATCGATGTCGGCAGGTTGTCGAGGATGCTGAGCAGAACCCGTGGGTCCTCCAGTCTCTTGCCGCCAGTCGGATCAGTGGCCATTTGCGTTCTCCCCAGGGCCCCGCAGCGGTCAGGCTGCTTCGCGTTCCACCGCTTCCAGCAGGCGTCCGAGATCGACGGGCTTGCTGAACACGCCAAGCGCGCCGCCCTTCACCGCCGTGTCGATCAGGTCATCGGCGCTGTAGCCGGTCATGAAATAGACCCGCGCATCCGGATTGGTGCTCTTGATCTGCATGAAGCTGTCGACGCCGTTCTTCTTCGGCATCATCACGTCGAAGAAGCCCACATCGACCTTGTTGAGGCTGAAGGCCTCAATGGCCTGTTCGCCATCATAGGCGACGATCACGCGGTGGTTGTCCATGGCAAAGAGTTCGGCGAGAGACTCGGCATTGGCGGCGTCGTCATCGACAACGAGGATGTTCAGTTTGCGGCTCATGGGAGATGTCCTTTCAGGCAGCGAGATAGGGAAGCCGTCCGAGAAGCTCGAGCGGATCAAAGGGTTTGTTGAGGACGCCGGTCACGCCGATGTCACGCAGCAGAGGCAGGCTTTCAGAAAAAGTCTTCGGCGCGGGCGGCACGAGAAAGGCAAGCCCGGTGTGGCCGAGCCCCTTGAATCCCTTCAGAACCGACACCTCGTCGATCAGCGGCAGGCCCGCGTCAATCACCAAGACGTCTTCACGCACCGGCCACGGCGTGGTGCCTGAATTGCGGATCATCTGGCAGCTGTGGCCGGAGCCGTGCAGCGCCGAGGCAATGGCCTCGCCCACGTTCTGTCCGGCCCGTGTCGCCGGAGCCAGAACCACGCCACCGGGACCGACACTCTCCGTGAGGCGCAGCACCTCGCTGGCATCAAACGGCTTTTCGAGCACGCCCAGCGCCCCGCCATTGACCGCCTGGGCCAGCAGTTCCTCGACGCTGTAACCGGTCATCATGAAAACGCGCGCCGCCGGCTTGAGGCGCCTGATCTCAAGGAAGCTCTCGACGCCATTCTTGCCGGGCATCATCACGTCCATGAAGGCAACGTCGTAGCTTTCGCGGCAATAGGCGGCAATCGCATCCTCGCCCGAATGCACCACGCGCACCTGATGGCCTTCCAGCTCAAACAGCTCGCCAAGCGAGCAGGCATTGTCGATGTCGTCATCAACGACGAGAATTTTCAGGCGGTGCGTCATGCGGCCTCCGTGAAGGATTGCTCATGCCCTTCGATGGGCAGGTGGATGTCAAACTGCGAGCCCTTGCCCACAACCGAACCGATGCGCAGGTGGCCGCCGTGCTGTTCGAGGATCTTTTCCACCGCGGGCAAACCCAGCCCGGTGCCGAAACTCTTGGTGGTGTAAAGCGGTTCCCGGATCTTCACGAGATTCTCGGGCGATATGCCTGGGCCGTTGTCGCTCACGCGGATGACGGCATCGGGGCCATCACGGAAACTGCTGATCTCCAGGCGGGGATGCGCCGTGTTGAAACGCGACGGGTCATCACCGGTTCCGACCATGGCCTCGCAGGCGTTGTTCATCAGGTTGATCACGGCACGGCGCAACCGCGACGGATCGAATGGCACTTCGAGGTTTCCAAGGCCCAGTGTGCAGGTGATCTCCACCACCTGCGGCAAGGTCTGGGCATCCTCTTCCACCGCGGCCGCCAGCCAGTCATCCAGGTTTTCGGCACGGCACGTCAGCTGCTTGGTCCGCGAATAGTCGAGCAGCTGCGTGATGATGTTGTCACAGCGCGTCACACCCTTGTTGATGCGCTCGATCTGCGCCTCCACGCCAAGCCCCTTGTCCCTGATCTTGCGTTCGAGAAGGAAGGCGGAGGTGCGCACCGCCCCCAGCGGATTGCGGATTTCATGGGCAACGGTCGCGGTGAGCTGGCCCAGCTGTTCCATGCGGCCTCGTTTCACCAGTTCGTCCTGCGCCTCCTTGAGGCGGAGCATCTTGTCAGCGAGGTCGCGGTTCAGGGCCGTGACATCGTCGTTCACCTGGGCCACGCGGTCCGCCATGGCTTCGGCCTCCAGCCGCGCCGTGTCCGCCTGCTGCTTGGCAAGCTCCACATGATCGAGGCGGCGCAGCGTCGAGCGGAACATCAGGATGGCGGCCCCTGCCCCCAGCAGCACGCACAGCGCCGCGATGCCCATGGTGAAATAGAGCTGGTTGCGCAGGCTGCTGGCGCGTGCGCCAAGAAGGTGCGAGAGGCGCAGCATGGTCTGGTCCCACATCGCCCGTTCCAGCCGGTACTTCTTCTTGGGGTCCAGCGTCTGCTGGGAAATCATGGTGAGTGACAGCCACTCCGCCCCCGGCTGCGCATCGGCGATCACATCAAAGGTCACCTTCACGTCGTCACTGATGTCACCGACCAGTTCAAGCGCGGTGTCATAGACCGAAACGTCATTGCTGTTGGCCTGGGCGCGCACCACCGAGTTTCGTGTGCGCTCGATGGACTGGCCAAGACCCCCGAGGCGGTAGAGCAGCATCTTCAGTTCGGTGCTGTCGATGCCGCTGGAAGCGATGGAATCCTGCAACGTGGCATGTAGCCCGTGGAAACTCTGCAGGAGGTCAGGCAGGTTCTGGACATTGGTCTGCCCGAGGAACTGCGTTTCCGCGTCGGCATCCAGCAGCAGGAATGACTCGGTGCCGAGCAGGCCGATGAAGCGCACGATGTGCGCCAGCTTTTCACCCGTGCTGATCTTGGGTTGGGCAGTGCGTCCACGCAGTTCGCCGAATGCGGTCTGAAGGCCAAGGGCCTGGGCCGCGCTCCCGCCTTTCGCCAGCATCTCAGCACCTTCCTGCGGGCCGAGGCTTCCCTCGGCGAGGCCGATGGCCACGGGCATGACGATATTGGCGAGGTGCACCCCGGTGATCTCCCGGTCGGTGATGGTCATGTCGTTGCGCAGGTTGCTGAGCGTCAGGTGGCTGAGCAGCAGGATTGGCACCAGCAGCACGCAGATGATCGCGGTGAGCCGGACGCCCGCCACGCGTGATGCCATTGCCTTGCCCACATCGCTCTCCGAGGGTTGCCGCGCGTCCTCTGTCCCAGTCAGCAGGCGCGCCGGATTCATGTCTGGAGCGTTAAAATGCCTGTGTTATGGTAAATGGATTGTTAAAGAATTGATGCAGCCGGAGGCGGAATGAACGGAAACAGTGGCGGCTGCCAGTGCGGCGCGGTGCGGTATCATTTCGAGGGCCCGCTGGGGCGGGCCTCGATCTGCCATTGCCGCATGTGCCAGAAGGCCTTTGGCAGCTTTGGCGCGCCGCTGGTCAGCGTGCCGGTCGCCAACTTCACCTGGACGCGCGGGCACCCCGGCATCTTCCGCTCGTCGGCCCCCGTGGCGCGCGGCTTCTGCCGGGACTGCGGCACGCCCCTCTTCATGCAGGATGATGGCGATCCCAACATCGAACTGGCCATCGGCTCGCTGGATGATCCCAACGCGGTGAAGCTGGAAAGCCAGGTCGGCGTGGAAAGCAAGGTGGCGTGGTTCGACAGCATGCCCGGACTGTCTGCGGAAACCACCGACCAGAACAATCCCGCCGCCCGCGACCTCTACCACACCCGCCAGCACCCGGACCACGATACGGAGCACTGGCCGTGAACAGCAGTGGATGGTCCACGTGAGTTGGCGAGGACGGTTTTGTTGTCGTTCCCACTCACCTACCCGTCATGGCCCGCTTCAGGCGGGCCAACCATCACGCGGCACAGTGGATGGTCCACGTGAAGTGGACCATGACGCCGGTTTGGAGAAGCCGCACCACCAACGTCCCGTCATGGCCCGCTTCAGGCGGGCCACCCATGGTGCGCTACAGCGCGGCCTTGATGGCGGCCAGCGCATCCGCTGCCTTGCTGCCATCGGGTCCGCCGGCCTGGGCCATGTCAGGGCGACCACCGCCGCCCTTGCCGCCCATGGCCGCAGCCCCGAGCTTGACCAGATCAACCGCGTTGACCTTGCCCGCCAGATCGGCGGTGACGCCGACGACAACCGCGCCTTTGCCATCTTCCGAAACGGCAACAAGCGCCACGACGCCTGAGCCCACGGATTTCTTGCCTTCATCGGCGAGCGGCTTCAGGTCCTGCGGCGAGACGCCCTTGAGCACGCGTGCCATCAGCTTCATGCCGTTGACCTCGCTGATGTCGCCGCCGCCGGACGAAGCACCACCGCCCATGGCCAGCTGCTTGCGGGCCTCGGCCAGTTCACGCTCCAGCTTGCGGTTGTCATCGAGCACAGTCTCGATACGTGTGATGATGTCGGCCTGCGGCACCTTGAGGGCCGCAGCGGCCGCCTGCACGCGGCGATCCTGCGTTTCCAGATAGGCCCGCGCCGCCGCACCCGCCAGCGCCTCGATGCGGCGAACGCCGGCAGAAACGGCACCTTCCGACACGACCTTGATGAGGCCGATGTCTCCGGTACGCGAGACATGCGTGCCGCCGCACAATTCGAGCGAATAGATCGGGCGGCCCGCGCCATGGGCATTGCGGCCCATGGAGACCACCCGCACCTCGTCACCATATTTCTCGCCGAACAGAGCCATGGCACCTTCGGCGATGGCGGCGTCAACACTCATGAGACGCGTCGACACCGCATCATTCTGCGTGACGATTTCGTTGGCGATCTGCTCCACCTCGGCCAGTTCCTCGCGGCTCACGGACTTGTTGTGGGAAATGTCGAAGCGCAGCCGGTTGGGTTCAACAAGCGAGCCCTTCTGCGCCACATGCGTGCCGAGCGTGAGGCGCAGCGCCTCGTGCAGCAGGTGCGTGGCGGAGTGGTGCTGGCGGTTGCCGCTGCGGCGCGCGTGATCGACGATCAGTTCGGCGGCGGTGTTCAGCTTCACCTCGCCGCTTTCCACCGTGCCCATGTGCACGAAAACATCTCCGGCGCGCTTCAGCGTGTCGGTCACGGTGAACACCGCGCCATCGGCCGTCCTGATCACGCCACGGTCGCCGGTCTGGCCGCCGGACTCGGCGTAGAACGGTGTCTGGTTCACCAGAATGGCACCCTGCTCGCCAGTCTTGAGGCTGGTGACCTGCTTGCCGCCGGAGACGAGCGCCGTGATCAGGCCTTCTGCTGTTTCCGTGTCGTAGCCCAGGAACTCGCTCGCACCCAGCTTCTCGCGCAGTTCAAACCAGATGGTTTCGGTGGCTGCTTCGCCAGTACCTTTCCATGCGGCGCGGGCCTCCGCCTTCTGCTTGTCCATGGCGGCCTTGAAGCCGTTCTCGTCCACCGTGATGCTGCGCGACTTGAGCGCGTCCTGCGTCAGGTCGAGAGGGAAGCCATAGGTGTCATAGAGCTTGAAGGCGGTGTCGCCGGAGAAGGTGTCGCCGGATTTCAGCGCGGCGGACTCTTCATCCAGCAGGCGAAGCCCACGCTCCAGTGTCTTGCGGAAGCGGCCTTCCTCAAGGCGCAGCGTTTCGGTGATGAGATCCTGGGCGCGCACCAGTTCCGGATAGGCAGCGCCCATCTCGCGCACCAGCGCGGGAACGAGCTTCCACATCAGCGGTTCCTTCACACCCAGCAATTCGGCGTGGCGCATGGCGCGGCGCATGATGCGGCGGAGCACATAGCCGCGGCCCTCGTTGGAGGGCAGCACGCCATCGGCGATGAGGAAGGACGAGGCGCGCAGGTGGTCCGCGATCACGCGGTTGGAGGCCTTGTGCACGCCCGTGGCCGCCACATGTGTCTGGTCGACGATGGCCCCGATCAGGGCGCGGAAAAGATCGGTTTCGTAGTTGTCGTGGGTGCCCTGCAGGACGGCGGCGATGCGCTCCAGTCCCATGCCTGTGTCGATCGACGGGCGCGGCAGGCTGATGCGGCCGCCGCCCGGCTGTTCCTCGAACTGCATGAACACGAGGTTCCAGATTTCGATGAAGCGGTCGCCATCAGCGTCGGCACTGCCGGGAGGGCCGCCGGGAATCTTGTCGCCGTGGTCAAAGAAGATTTCCGAGCACGGGCCGCACGGGCCGGTGTCACCCATGCGCCAGAAATTGTCGTTGGTGGGAATGCGGATGATGCGGCTGTCGGGAAGCCCCGCCACCTTCTTCCACAGGTCAAAGGCCTGGTCGTCATCATGGTAGACCGTGACCGTGAGCTTGTCCTTGGGCAGGCCGTATTCCCTGGTCACCAGTTCCCAGGCCCAGGCGATGGCATCCGGCTTGAAGTAGTCGCCGAAGGAGAAGTTGCCAAGCATCTCGAAGAAGGTGTGGTGGCGCGCCGTGTAGCCCACATTGTCGAGGTCGTTGTGCTTGCCGCCCGCGCGCACACATTTCTGCGCCGTGGTGGCACGGCTGTAAGGGCGCTTGTCCATGCCGGTGAAGACGTTCTTGAACTGCACCATGCCCGAATTGGCGAACATGAGGGTGGGATCATTGCGCGGCACCAGCGGCGAGGAGGCCACGATTTCGTGCCCCTGGCGCTTGAAGAAGTCGAGGAAGGTCGAACGGATTTGCGCAAGGCCGGCGGTCATGGGCTCGAAGTCTCTTTCTGGATCGGGAAAAACGTGGGGCGTCTATATGCGAGGGGGTGTGGCCTGTCCAGATTTCTCAGGCGGACGGCACCAGCGGCCCGGTGCCCGCTGCCGATGCAAAAACACCCCCGGCGGGGCGGCCGGGGGTGTCATGAGAGCGAGCGTGGGGCAGAAGACCCGACCGGCTGCGAAACCACCGGACCTTCAAGGTTACGACTCGCGTTTGGCCGGGAAACGCAGGCCTTTCAGGCAACCCCGGACGGGAGGGGAAAGCCAGACGCAAAGACCACCGGCCAAAGGGTGTTACGGGTTATGCTGGCGAACGGAGCAATGCCCCGCCCGCCCTGCGGCAACCTGTCTTATTCGTCGTCGCCAGCCTCGGCACCGCCCTTGTCGGCGATGCGGGCTGCGATGAGACCGGCATTGGCGCGGATGGCCGCTTCGATGGTATTGGCCACATCCGGGTTCTGGCGCAGGAAGGTCTTGGCGTTCTCACGCCCCTGCCCGATGCGCTCGCCATTGTGGGAGAACCACGAGCCGGACTTCTCGACCACGCCGGCGGTGACGCCAAGGTCCACAAGTTCGCCCACCTTGGAAATGCCTTCGCCATACATGATGTCGAATTCGACCATCTTGAAGGGCGGTGCCACCTTGTTCTTGACCACCTTGACGCGGGTCTGGTTGCCCACCACCTCGTCGCGATCCTTGATGGCGCCGATGCGGCGGATATCGAGGCGGACCGAGGCATAGAACTTGAGGGCATTGCCGCCCGTCGTGGTTTCGGGCGAACCGAACATGACGCCGATCTTCATGCGGATCTGGTTGATGAAGATCACCATGCAGTCGCCCATTTCGCCTTCCAGTTCGGCCTTGGGCGTGAGCGCGGCGACCGAGTCGACCACCAGCACCTCGATGGCGCCGGAGCGCACCAGCGTGTCGGCGATTTCCAGCGCCTGCTCGCCCGTGTCCGGCTGCGAGATCAGCAGGTCGTCAATGTTGACGCCAAGTTTCTTGGCGTAAACGGGATCAAGGGCGTGCTCGGCGTCCACAAAGGCGCAGATGCCGCCCTTCTTCTGGGCTTCCGCCAGCACATGCAGCGCCAGCGTGGTCTTGCCGGAGGATTCCGGCCCGTAGATTTCAATGATGCGGCCCTTGGGCAGGCCGCCAATGCCCAGCGCGATGTCGAGCCCCAGCGACCCCGTGGAGATGGCTTCCACCTCCATGGCCTGGTTGGCCCCCAGCTTCATGATCGAGCCTTTGCCGAACGCCCGTTCGATCTGGCTCAGCGCCGCATCCAGCGCCTTGTTCTTGTCCATGGAATTCTCGACGACCCGAAGAGCAGCTTGACCCATTTGTCCCGATCCTTATTTCACTGGGGTGGCGGTTAGGCAATTGAACTGACATGTTCCGATGGAAGTTCCATCTATGTTGCGTATATGTTCTATTTTAGTTCCGATTGCAAGCCCTCTTTTGCACAACCGGAAAACCCGGGGAACACAAGCACTTGCGAATTCCACTCCGGTGATTCTGGCCGTTTCAGAAGCCGCTCTCCCGCAGGAACACCGTCACAACCCTGCCGAGAGCAAACCCGAGGAAACTCTCCGGAGACGCGTCCATGACAGCCATGCCGCGCAGCGCCCGCTCAGGTGCGGGCCCTTCCGCCCGCAGCACCACCGGCAACTGACCATGCAGCGGCTGCTCTGGAAAACCCGCCCGCGGCGGCGCGGTGAGGATGGGTCCGCCCTGCCCGGCCGCGAGATAGGCCAACGCCGGTCCCTCGCCCCCCGGATGGCCTACCCCCTCAAGCGCCACGTCAACGGCAGGCCGCAAGCCGTCATCGCTGATGAAGCGGCCTGTGGCGCGAGGCCCGAGACGCGACGATTCGCGCTCGCCAACATAGCCATTGAGCACCGCCGCGCCCGGATCGATCAGGGTCAGCAACGGGGCATCGGGTGTCACCCACTGCCCCGCCGCCAGTCCCTCCAGACGTTCCGCGACCACACCCGAAAAGGGGGCGCGGATGACCAGCCGCTCGCCGCGGGCCGCCAGTCCGCGCAATTCCTCTTCCGCCGCCTTGGCTTCGTCTTCCAGGATGCGGCGTTGCGCCAGGGCCTGGGCGTCGGCCACAAGGCGTGACAGGCGCGTCTGGCTGATGGCAAGGCGCGTTTCCGCCGCCTCGCGCCGGAACGCGATCTCGGGCACCTCCAGGACGGCCAGCACCTCGCCGGAGACCACGCGATCCCCCACCGCGGCATGCAGAGCCCTCACCTGCGCGGCCTCGGGCGCGAACAGCCGCATGTCACGGGCGGGGGTCATCACGGCGGGAACGCTGACGTGCCGGTCCAGCGGCAGCGCTGCCAGCAACACAAGGCAAAGAAGAATGCCAAGGCTGACCTTCGCCCGGCCCGTTGAGAACAGTCTCGCCATGCCCATTCCTTTCCAGATCGTCAGTTCACGGAGCACTGGTTTCAAGATGAACCAGTGGATTTCAATCGCTGCCAGCGGCAGGCCGATCACCTTCGGAAACATGTGATAGACCAGCAGCGCGATGCCGCCGAACAGCACCAGCCTGTAGACCCATGTGCCCCAGGCCAGCGCGATGAGCGCGCGGGCGCGGCCCGCCGGGTGGAACTCGGGCATCGCCTCGCCCGTCCTGAACAGCGTGTCACGCAGGTGCCAAGTGGCCAGCGCGAAGGCACGCGGGCCAATGCTGTGAAGCCCGGTGGCGTCCACCAGCATGTGATAGCCGTCAAAGCGCATGAAGGGCGAAAGGTTCACCATCACGCTCATGATCCACGCCGTTGCCGCGATGAAAAAGCAGACCGAACGCGCCAGACCGTCCGGCAGGAAGGCCCAGAGCAGGAGCGCCACGCAGGCAATGGCCATTTCCGTGAGCACGCCAGCAGCCCCGATCAGGAACCTCTGCGGGCGCGACGCCACGCGCCAGGCGTCGCTGGCATCGGTATAGAGCATGGGCGTCAGCACCATGAAGTTGATGCCCATCACAGGCACGCGGACCCCGAAATGGCGCGCCACAAATCCGTGCCCGCATTCGTGGAACACCTTCAGCACCACCAGTGTCACGCCATAGAGAGCTGCTCCTTGCGGCGTGAGGAAATCCATGAAGGTCGCGGCAAAATGGTCCCACTGACGGCCCGCGAAATACAACCCCGCAATCCCGGCCAGCAGAATGCAAATGATGAAAGTACGGGAGGCCAGAAACCGCACATGGGGAAGAACCGCATCAAGAAGCGGTTCCGGGTTGAGAAGCGGAATGCGGAACGACAGGTAGGAGTGCGCAAGCCTTGAAAATACCGAGCGCTGCCCCGCCCGCCACTCCCGGCCCAGGCTCTCGGCATCCGCCCCCTCCGCCAGGCGGTGCAGCTTCAGGAAGCGCGCCACCTCATCCGCGTCCTCCTGCTCCGGCACCACGCCACCCGCCAGCAGCTTCGCGGCGTCCGGGGGGATGCGGTAGAAGCGGTGCCGCACCGGATCGTGCAGCACAAAACCGGGAGCACCCGTCCGGTCATGCCCGCCATCGGAAAGGCCGACACCGGGCCGCAGCCGGGGAAATCCCGCCTTGGGCGGAGCGGTTGCCGGAACCCCCGCCATCACCAGCCCAATGACTGGCGCAGGGCCGCGATGGGCCGCCGCAGCAAATAGAACCCCAGCGGCACAGACCCGCCCGAAACCTGCGCCGTCCCCCGCAGGCCGATGCGGGCCGGCGCGTCGTCACGGGAAGGCAGCGCCGTGATGACATAGGCCAGCGTCCCGTCAGCCGACGCCTTGGCGTGATAGCCGGTTTCAGCAATGGCAGCTGTCCGCGGTGACAGCGGCTCGGCATCCAGAAACAGCCGCACGTCGCCTTCGCCATTCAGTGCGATGGCGTCGGACACTGCCAGTTCGATGCGGTAGGCAACGCGCGACGGATCGGCGATCTCCATCACCTTCTCGCCGGTGCGCACCGGCTTTCCCAGCCAGTCATTGCGGGCCGAATAGATCAGCAGGCCATCATGCTCTGCCCGCACCACGGAGCGTTGCAGAAGGCTTGCGGCATAGGCCTGTTCAGCCTTGGCCAGTTGCAGTTCCTGCTCTGACGTGCTGACCGACCGCTTCAGTTCCACATCAGAAAATGCGCCGTTGCGGGCCGTCGCCAGCCGGCTTTCCGCCACCTCAACCTTTTGCGCTGCGATGTCGGCTTCCGCCTTGAGCCGCGTGTCCTCGAAGGCGAAAAGGATGGCCCCTGCCGCAACGGACTGGTTGGGATCAGCGGCAATGGCGGCAACCACGCCGTCCATTGGCGCCGTAACGAGATCCGGTTGATGGGCCACCACTTCAAACGGTGCCAGCGCCGCCATCGGCACGGGAACCAGCGAGAGTGCCGCAAGCACCAGCGGGATGCCAAGCATCGCCCAGCGCGGCAGCGACCATGTGCGCAGCAGGCCGGGCGGGGTCAGCGCCCGGAACGCGTGGGCATAGGTGGCGGAAAGGCGCGCGGCGATGGTGCGGTCCCCCTCCGGCCAAGCTCCGTCACGGGCCAGCAGCAAGGCGGCAAAAACTTCGCCCTGCGCATCAGAAAGCGCCAGCAAGAGTCCGAACGGCAAGGGAAATTTCCCGTCCTGCAAGCCTGTAAGTGAAACCTCCCTTGGCGTCGCCGTGATGCCCAACCCATTCACCAGCCGCGAGACGGCGAGCACAAGGGGAGCGTTCACATCGACTGACGGGACATCAGACACCGCTTCGGCGGTGAAGCGGTTGCGCCGGTTGCGGCGGAAGAACCAGCCCTGCCGGAAACCCAGCACGGTGCGCGCATCATTGACGGCATGATAGCTGAGTGCCGCAACATGTGGCTGCTGGCGGATGTCACCCTCCAGCGTGACAAGCCGGATGAGGCGGGCCGTCGCGTCCGCCTGTGGTGGTACCGTGGAAGTGGCCTGCCCCCTGCCCGGGCCCGACGGAAAGGCAATGGTCTTGGCCATTGTCTTTCCGGGTGCCGGTGCAGCAGGGTGAGAAGCCGGGTGCGTGCGATAGGGGCTATTCATGGTTGATCAGCCGCCTGTTCTGGGGAGAGAGCGAACGCACCCGGCCTCAACTGCCGGCCAAGCGGAACGTTGCCGTCCCACTCATGCCGGGCAGCACGGAAAGGCCGGGCGCCCGCAGGACGCCATAGGCCTTGATGGTCTGGCTCACAGGATCGACAGTGGCACCCATGCGCACCACCTCGGCTGCGAGCGTTTCACCGGTCTCGTCGACCGTGAAGGAAAAGGCATCGCCGGGCCTGACCCGCGACAGCCATTTGGAGGGAATGATCGTCTCGACCTCCAGCCGCGTCATATCAACGATCCGGATCAGCGGCTGGTTCGGCGCCGGGCTTTCATGCTCCTGCACAATGCGCTCCACCAGTCGGCCATCGAACGGTGCCTTGAATTCACAACTGCCGGTGCGGGCCTGCAGGGCCTGCACATCGGCGCGCGCCTGCTCATACTCAGCTTCCGACACACGCACCTCGTTGCCGCCGATGGCACCCTTGGCAAGCAAGCGGCGGTTGTTCGCCATCACCAGTTCCCGCGCCCGCGCCTGCGCCTTCGCGGCGGATACTTCAGCGGCATATTTGCGGCAGTCGAAGGCGATCAGCGTTTCGCCCGTCTTGAAGGCCTCCCCTTCCAGCTTCGGCAGTTTGGCGACGCGCGCCGTGTAGTCGACCGCGATGGTTGCTTCGGTGAGCGCGCTGATCACGCCCCGTGCTGCATCATCCTGGGCCTGCGCAGGCGTTGTCATGACGATCCAAACCAGCGCCGCCGCCGATGCCGCTTTCATGTTCTCTCCCCACCCCATGACCGCACCTCAGCTTCCGGACCTGTCGCCGCGTTCCACCCAGACACCGCGCAGATGCGCCGCCAGTGCCTTCACGCTTTCCTGCCCCGTGATGCCTTCTCCGTAGGGATCAATGCCGACGGTGGCATAGACATTGGCAAAGGCGTTCTGCAGGTCCGCGTGCGCGATGTCATGCTTCACGGAGGCCACGAGCGTGTTCATTTCCTCGCGGATCAGGGCCTGCTCGCTGGTGGCGTCCTCGGAGGCCGCGGCGCGCACCTGGGCGAGAATCTTCTTCTGCACCGCCAGATAGTCAGCGGCGTCCTTGAGGATCAGGGACTGCTGGGCGTGGCGGGCGCGCGCCGCATGAACCTGCGTGAACACCGCCATCGTCATGGCCAGTGCCTGCGCGCGGTTCACTTCGGCGCGCGCCTCGTTCTCCTTCCTGATTGCCGGGTAGGAGAACAGCCGCATCACGTTCCAGCTCGCCTTTGCGCCCCACGCGAGCCAGTTCGAGTGATACAGGAGATCGTTGGAGTCCCAGTTGGCACCGCCGAACACCTGGATGCCCGGCAGCAATTGCAGCAGCGCCGCATCCGCCTCCTTCTTGCTGATGCGCTCCTTGAGCAGCGTCTCGCGCAGCTCTGGCCGGTTGACCATCGCAAGTTCAATCAACTCCTCACCGCTCTTGCCGAGCGAGAGACTGGTCTGCGCACGCGCCGGAACCTGCAGCCTGAAGGTGCTGCCCGGCGGAATATTCATCAGGGCGGCCAACTGGATCTTCGACGTCTTCAGTTCCAGTTCCAGTTCATGGATCTGCTTGCGGATATCCACCAGTTCGCGCTGGTAGGTGAGGGCTGTGAGCGGCGACAGCGCGCCATCACGGGCCAGCGAGCGGGAGTTGGACAGCGCGCCGTCCACCCTGCCCTCCAGCGCCTGCAGGCCACCCAGCAGATGCTCAGCCGTGACCGCGCGCCAATAGGCGGTGCGCACGTCCTCGACGATACGGTTGACGATCCGGCGCTTGCGCTCTTCCGCGATCAGCGCCTCGTCATTGGCCTGCTTGGCCCGCACATAGGAGAGGCCGAAGTCGAGCACATTCCACGACGCCGTGATGTCGGCCGTGAGGGTTTCCTTTTCCGTGGAAGTGGTCGCGTCGGCGGATTTGACGCCTGTGGTCAGCGACCGGGAATAGCCGCCCGCCGAAGGATCACGCCCGTTGTAGCCGGACCCCGCCACGACCTGCGGCAGCATGGCGGCGGACTTTACGTCAGCGGCCCGCGCCGCCAGCGTGGCGTTCATCATTTCGACGCGGTGATCGAGATTGTACTTGAGCGCCCGCGCCATCGCCTCGTAAAGCCCGATGGCACCGCTCACCGGTTCCTGGTCCGCCACGAGCTGTTCGGCATTGGCCGAAACGAAGGCGGACATTTCATCGCTGCCGATCAGGTCCGGCTTGACCGAGCAGCCTGCCAGCAGTCCCGCCGTCAGAAGCAGCGCCAGGGGCGAAGGGAATTGGGGTTTCATGCATTGCCTCTTTTGGGTGCAGTTGTTCGTTTGATGTAACTCTGGATTGTATATCCGGACACGCAAAATCTTCACTCACTCGGCGGCGAGCGCCACCGTGATGGGTGGCCCCTCGTCCCGTTCAACCTGTGAAATCCGGTTGCGCATGTCTTCAATCACCGCAGCGATCTCGTCCGTGACGGAGCCGGCAGGTACGACCTCCGCCGAGACCGGATCGACGCTCAGCTGCCAGCTGTGCCTGCGGCCAGCGGCATCACGCGCCTGCACAATGAACTCAAGAGTCTTGATGTCAGGCCTGATGTTGACCACCAGCGTCTGCGCATCAATCACCGCCACATGATCGGGCAGGCCACGTCCGTCGGCGCCCGTGACTCCGGTGACAACGGCGTTGGCCAGTTCATCGACGCCGATGAACAGCGCGCCGTCGTGGATCACCGTCCGCACGGACAGCACATCCCGGCCTGCAATTGAAAGTGAGAGGGCGATGCTGTCACCTGCGTAAGGATGCAGTGCGAGGCCATCAATCACCTCATGCATCCAGCTGGCACTGCGGCCCTGCCGACCTGCCCAGGCCACAAGCCGGGTGATGACGTCATCACCATTGCCGAGGTCAACTGAAGAATTGAGCGAGGCCAGGCCCGCCGTGGCCATGGTCACGGCATGCTCTCCCAGCGCCGGCGTGCCGCGCAAGTTGCCAAGGCCATTGACGGTGCGGGAAATGACGTCCTCCGTCACACCCACGCCGCCTGTGGCCACCGGCGGGAATGGCACCGGCGAACTGGGCTGTGGCGGCATGGACACGGCGGGGAGGACCACCTCCCATTCAAATGACAGGGAAACAGTGCCGCCATGGCCGTCATCGGCGGTGACCGTGACCAGATAGGGTCCATCCGCGGACGAACCGAGCGCAATGGTGCCGCTGATCAGGCCGGTATCCGGATCAATCACCAGGCCCGGAGGAAGGCCAGTGGCGCTGAAGGTCAGGTCATCGGAGGTATCCGCATCGGTGAAGTGCGGGCCAAGCGGCAGGCTGATGGTCTCGCCCTCGTCATGCTCCTGGTCCGGCGCGGCAACCACGGCCACGGGCGCGTCATTGACGCCGGTGATCTCGACCTCAAGTGTGGCCGTGTCAGTGCCGCCATTGCCATCATCCACTGTGTAGGTGATGGTCTCTGTTGCGGTTTCTCCAACGGCCAGCGCATTCGCCGCCGCATTGGGCGTGAAGGTCCACGTGCCGTCCGCCTGCATGACGAGCGTGCCATGGGTGAGCGGCACGGTCGCGGGCGCTGCCGCTGTCACAGGTGAGCCGTTGACGTTTGTGACGCTGAGCGGATCGCTGTCAGGCCCGGCGTCCGCATCCCCGGTGGCGGGATCGGTGAGAACATTGCCCGTCTGCGGGCTGTCCTCAATGCCGGTGGACTGGTCATCCACCGCCACCGGCGGCAGGTTGCTGACAGCATAGGTAACGGTGGTTTGCACGGAAGCTCCGTCTGGATCGGTGGCCGTGACGGTCACCGTGTAGGGCCCTGTCTGGGACGCATCGGTCGGAAGCGTGCCAGAGATGATGCCAGTGTCCGGATCAATCGCCATTCCCGGCGGCAGGCCAGCAGCCGTGAAGGTCAGCGGCTCGCCATCCGGATCGACAATGTAGCTGCCGACGTTGACCGGAGCAGGCGTTGCGCCATCCGTGGTGCTCACGTCCGGAATGATGTTCAGCGGATCGGTTGCCGGGGCCGGGTTGTCAGGCGTTCCCGGATTGGACGGGTCAATCACGACGGGAACGTCATTTGCACCCTGCACCGTGATCACAAGCGTCGCGGTGTCCTGGCCGCCGTTTCCATCATCCACAGTATAGGTGATGGTCTCGGTTGCTGTCTCGCCCGCGTCGAGGCCGTTGTAGGCCGTGCCGGGTACGAAGCTGTAGGAGCCGTCATCGTTGAGCGTGAGGACGCCGCCACCCGCCGTGGTGAACGGAACACCGATGGTGACCGGGGTCACGCCCTGCACCGCTGCCGTGACGGTGAGCGGATCGGAATCCGGGGCAGTGTCAGTGTCGGCCCCTGCCCCGGTGAGGACATTGCCAGAGACGCTGGCGACATCTTCACCGGCGGTTGCCGTGTCATCCTGCGCCACCGGCGGCAGGTTGGTCACCGTGTAGGTGACGGTGGTTTGCACCGTCGCGCCATCCGGATCAGTGGCCGTGACGGTCACCGTGTACGGCCCTGTCTGGGACGCATCGGTCGGAAGCGTGCCAGAGATGATGCCAGTCACAGGATCGATTCCCATCCCCGGCGGCAGGCCTGCTGCCGTGAAGGTCAGCGGCTCGCCATCCGGATCGACAATGTAGCTGCC
>ERZ1645187.1710-NODE-1710-length-19944-cov-7.513349_pt1 | contig 19944 bp, 18 predicted proteins | sample MGYA00575352_ERZ1645187 | MGnify/ENA primary metagenome ERZ1645187 (study PRJEB40837, sample SAMN11349314) | freshwater sediment metagenome | isolation source: river sediment | host: Sediment | place: India: Wazaribad , New Delhi | collected 2017-02-21 ... | reverse complement strand
TTTTTTCCGTGCTCGCCCACCCAGATCGGGTTCGACCAGGCGCGTTTTCCGGCGGCGTCGATCACGGCGGCGCGGATCCAGGGGCTGTTGTTCAGCCGCTCCAGCACCACCTCGCCGCGGGTCATGCTGTGGCCATGGATCGCCTTGGCCCCCGTGCCCCAGCCCAGCGCCACGATCGACGACACCGCCGAACATTCGACGATCAGCTTGCCGTCCTCGACCCGCACATCGCGCAACTCGGGCCCCTGGCTTGAATAGAAATGCCCCGCCTTCAGGGCATCCAGCAGCGCCTCTGGCTCATTGGCCTCGGCCTTGACCATCACCCAGCCGCCGAAATGGTCGGGTTCGGAAAAATGCGCGTCATCGGTGGCGATCAGCGTCAGCTTGCGCCCCTCGCTGAGCAGAAGGTCGGCGATGGCAAAACCATCGGGCCGGTCGCAACCCATGGCGCAGCCGTGGTTATAGACCTCCACCGCGTGGGCGGCGGTGATGGTGCGGGCATCCTCCAGCGTCAGGCCCGACCATTGCGGGTGGGCGATCGCGACAAAGGCCCCGGCAGCGGCGGCACGCGCGGCGATCTCGGCGGCGGTTTCCTGCCCCTCGACCGGCACGAACCAGGGCGAATTCGACGGAGCGAAATCGGCGGGCAGCCCGACAGCAAGGATATGCCACAGCTCGCCATTGGCCATCGCGCCAGAATGCAGTTCGGCCCCGAGGATCGTGGTGAAGCCCTTGTCGCGCATCGGCACGGTATCGACGATCGGATAGCCATAGGCGCCGATGAAATGGTCGGTCAGCGCCAGGAAGTCATAGCCCTCGGCCTTGTAGCGCCGGCAGACCTCTTCGGGTGACAACACCCCGTCCGACCGGGTCGAATGGGTGTGCAGGTTGCCGCGCCAGAAGCGGCCCCTTGCGGCAAATGCGGGGTCCCTGTGGGTCATGTCAGTCTCCTTGGCGGTCGTTTTCCGCTTGCGGCATCGCGCACTATCGCAAGCCGCCGAAAGCTGTGCTATCCGAACTCCGTCGGATGGAAAAGGCAAGTGGCGATGGTTGCGCTGGGCAAACAGGCGATGGCACCGGGCGAGGCGGTGGGCTGCGTGGCCCTGCCGGCCAGTGAGATGGCAACGCGCGCGGCAGAGGCTGCGGCCTTTCTCAAGGCGTTGAGCCATGAGGGCCGGCTGATGATCCTGTGCCATCTGTCATCGGGCGAGAAATCGGTGACGGAACTGGAAGAGCGGCTGGGCCTGCGTCAGGCCGCCGTCAGCCAGCAGCTTGCCCGGTTGCGGTCCGAAGGGCTGGTGACGGCACGGCGCGACGGCAAGGCGATCTATTATTCGATCAAGGATCCCAAGGCCGGGGCGATCATGGAACTTGTCTACGACATGTTCTGCAACCCCGCCGCTTGAGCGCCGCTCATCGAGCCCTTCGGGCACTCTTCGCGGGCGATCCGGCCCCCCGATCAGCCTGTCTCAGCCGCGCCCGATAAAGGGCATGTCGCGGGCCATGATGGTCAGGAAGGGGATGTTGGTGGTCAGCGGCAGGCTGGCCATGTGCAGCACCGCCGCGGCGACCTCCTCGACCGCCATCGTCGGCTCGGCCCGGATCGCACCATCGGCCTGACGCACGCCTTCGGTGAAACGCTGGGTCATCTCGGTCAGGGCGTTGCCGATGTCGATCTGGCCACAGGCGATGTTGAAGGCCCGGCCATCCAGCGCAAGGGTTTTCGTCAGGCCGGTGACGGCATGTTTCGACACGGTATAGGGCACTGACCCCGGGCGCGGGGCATGGGCCGAGATCGAGCCGTTGTTGATGATCCGCCCGCCCTGCGGCGACTGCCGCCGCATCAGACCAAAGGCCGCCCGCGCGCAGAGCACCATGCCCGAGATATTGGTGTGCATGACCGCCAGCCAATCCTCGACCGGGATTTCATCGATAGGCGCGGCCTTGGCCGAGATGCCGGCATTGTTGAACAGCACATCCAGCCGGCCCCATTCGGCGGCCAGCCGGGCAAAGGCGGCCTCCACCTCGGCCGGGTTGCCCACATCGGCGGGCAGGATCAGCACATCGGCGCCCTCGGCGGTGGCGCGAAGGGTCTCTTCGCGCCGGCCCATCAGCGCCACGCGCCAGCCCGCCTGCCGAAAGGCCCGCGCCGTGGCCCGGCCTATGCCGGCACCCGCGCCGGTGATGAGGATGGTCCTGTCCATGGGCGCCCCGCTATTTCAGCGCGTCCGACATCAGCTGCCCGCCCGTCGCCCAATCGGATTTGGCCACGTCGGTGAAGATCACCTGCACCGCCTCGGGCCGGCCGTTGCAGGTTTCGGCCCAGGCGCGGGTCACCGCCTCGGCGCAGGCGCGTTTCTGCGCGTCGCTGCGGCCTTCCAGCATTTCGATGCGGATGATGGGCATGGATCGAGGCCTTTCGGATCAGGGGTTTGTTCCCACCATCAAGCCCCAGATCCGCGGGACAGGCAAGATGGTCCGGCCCTTGGCCGATCCCCTTGCCCCCCTCTGGCCCCGCGCCTAGCCTGCCGCGCGGCGGGCGTGGCGAATGGGATCGGCCAAGAGGCGCAAGCCGTTCAGCACCACCAGAACCGTGCCGCCTTCGTGGCCGATCACCGCCAGCGGGAGGGGAAGCTCCCAGAAGAGCGCGCCAAGCACCAGAAGGATCATCGCCCCCATGGCAAAGATCAGGTTCTGGCGGATGATGGCACGGGTGCGGCGGGCCAGACGATGGGCGGCGGGAAGCTGCGTCATCTCTTCGGACAAAAGCGCCACATCGGCGGCCTGAAGGGCGACCTCGCTGCCAGCCGCCCCCATGGCCACGCCCAGATCGGCCCGCGCCAGTGCTGCGGCATCGTTCACGCCATCGCCCACGAAGGCCACGCGACCGCCTTCGGCCAGACGGGCGACCAGACCGACCTTGTCTTCGGGCAAGAGGTCGGCATGGGTCTCATGCGGCTGCAGCCCCAGTTCGGCGGCGATGCGCAGGGCCACCGGGTGACGGTCCCCCGTCATCATCGCCAGATCCAGCCCCTGCCGGCGCAGCGCCTCGATTGCCGCGGCCGAGGTGGTGCGCGGCTGGTCGGCCACCGACAGCGCCCCAATGAGGCGGTTGCCTTGGCCGACATAGATCAGCGTGCGGTCCTCGGCCTGCATTTCGGCCAGCCAGGGCACCTGCGGATCGGCCCCCATCCGCCGGACAAGCCGCGGATTGCCCGCCCAAAGCATCTCATCGCCCTGCCCGCTGACAATCCCTTCGGAGGCCAGCGCGCGGACATCGGTCAATTCGCGGATCATCAGGTCGCGCAGCTCCACCTCGCGGCGGATGGCGGTGGCGATGGGGTGTTCGGATTGCGCCTCAAGACCTGCCACCAGTTCCAGAAAGGCGTCCTCCTCCCAGCCCGGCGCGATGATCCGCGTCACCTCGGCCCGGCCGGTGGTCAGCGTGCCGGTCTTGTCAAAGGCAAAGCTTTTCACTTCGGCCAGGGTTTCCAGCGCGGCCCCGCCCTTGAAGAGCACGCCGCCGCGCGCAGCGGCCGACAGGGCCGACAGGATCGCCGCCGGGACCGAGATGACGATGGCGCAGGGGCTGGCCGCCACCAGAAGCGTCGCCGCCCGGTAAAGCGCGGTTTCCGCCGGCACCCCCCACCACAGCATGCCGCCCCAGGCCGCCAGAGACCCCAAAAGCACCGCAATCGTATAGCGCTGGCCGAACCATTCCGAGAACCGCTCGGAAGGGGCGCGGGCGGCTTGCGCCTCGGTCACAAGGCGGATCATGCGGGCCACGGTGCTGTCGGCCAGACCGCGCGTCACCTCCATGTCCAGCACGCCGTCAAGGTTGACCGTCGCCTCATAAAGGGTTTCCCCCACGGTCTTGCGCCGGGGTTCGGATTCGCCGGTGAGGGTGGATTCGTCCAAAGCCCCCTCGCCTGCCACGATCACCCCATCCACCGGCACTCGCGCGCCCGGACGCAGCACCACGACATCGCCCAAAGCGAGGCTTTCGGCCGGAACCTCGCGCACGCCCGACCCGTCGCGCAAAAGCGCCGTGTCGGGCCGCAGCGCCATCAGCGCCTCAAGCGCGCGGCGGGCGCGGCCCATGGCGCGATGCTCCAGCGCCCCGGCCAGGGTGAAAAGCGTCAGCAGGACCGCCCCTTCCATCGGCGCCCCCACGGCCCAGGCGGCAACGGCGGCCAGCACCATGAGCAGGTCGATATCCAGCACGCGCTCGCGGAACAGGCTTTTCAGCGCCTCCCAGGCCGAGGGCAGGCCGCCGGCCAGATAGACAAGGCCATAGCCGATCACATCCAGGTCGTGCCGGGCCGAAAAATGGGCCGCCAGCCCCGCCAGCATGCCAAGCACCACAAGGGCCGGCAGGAACAGGCTTTCGTCGCCGTGATCTTCGCCGTGATTTTCGGGTGCGATTTGTGTGTCAGACATCAAGAAGTCTCCTTGGCCCCAGACTGCCCGGCAAAACGGCGGGCGCAAGGGCTAAAACGTTTGGGCCAGACCATCGGACCCGGGGGCGGCCTTGGTGGCACATCGCGCAGGGCCCGCGCGGTCAGCGCAGGCAAGCAAGCGGCAGGCAAGAGAAGGGGGGAGGCCGCGTCAGGTTGCGCGCATGGGGCCTGCGCCTGCCGCTGGCGGGCCTTGGGGGATGGCAGGCGTTCGGGAAACGGCGGCACCCCGCCCCAATCTGGTCCAACAGCTCAGTCCCCGACTGCCGGCGCGGTCTTGCCGGCAAAGAGGCGGCCCACGGCATGGCTTTGCACGCCCCCTGCCGCATCGCGCAGCAGGAACAACGCGTCCAGCCCGGCCTGCCGGGCCATCTGCGATCCCGCCTCGCCCCCCGCCACCATCAGCGCCGTCGCCCAGGCATCGGCCTCGGCGCAGGTAGGCGCGATCACGGTGACCGAGGCCGGCGACGCCAGAAGCGGCGCGCCGCGGCCGGGATCCATCGTATGCGACAGGCGGCGGCCCTGAACCGTGACCCAGTGGCGATAATCGCCCGAGGTGGCCACCGCCGCATCCTGCAACGACAGAATGGACTGGGGCGCGCGGCGGTCAGGGTCGGGGGCCTCGACCGCGATCGTCCAGGGCTGGCCATCGGGGCGCAGGCCAAGGGCGCGCATCTCGCCATCGATGCCGACAAGGGCCTGTGTGATGCCGTGGTCTTGCATGACCTCGGCCAGCCGGTCGGTGCCATGGCCCTTGGCAATGCCGTTCAGGTCCAGCGTCAGGGGCGCGGTCTTGCGCACCCGGGTGCCGTCGATCTGCAGCAGCTCGAAGGCAGGCCGGTGCTGCGCCTCCATCGCGGCGCGGATCGCCTGCGGATCGGCCTCGGCGGGGCCAAAGCCCCAGGCCCGCACCGCAGCACCCTGCCCGATATCAAAAGCCCCGCCCGAGGCCCGGCCGATCCGCAGCCCAAGCTCCAGCACGCGGGCCAGATCGGCCGGCACGGCGGTCCAGCTGCCGACGGGGGCCGCGTTCAGCCGCATCAGGTCGCTGTCCGGGTTCCAGGTGGACATCTGGGCATCGACCGCCGCAACCGCCGCCTGCAGCGCGGCCTGCAGCGGGCCGGGGTCAAAGCCCGAGGCCGCGAAGAACAGCGCGCTCCAGCGCGTGCCCATGGTCGGGCCATTCAGCGCGTGGCGGACGACCTCAGTAGACATCTTCGACATAGCGTCCCCCGACCTTGAGCATGGCAGGCGTCATCCCCACCGGCGCAAGGATATCCTCGAGCGCTGCGGCCACGCCTTGCGCCATGTCACGCCCGCCGCAGACCATGACCCTGGCCCCCTTGGAAATCGCCGCGGCGACCAGCGCGGCCTCGGCCCGCAGCGCATCTTGCACATAATGCGGCCTCGCCCCGCGCGAGACGGCGGTGGACAGGCTGGCAAGCCGCCCCTCGGCCTGCCAGCCCGCCAGATCCTCGGCATAAAGGAAATCGCTGTCGGGATGGCGCAGGCCAAAGAACAGATGGACCGGACGGCGGCGGGCATTGGCGCGGATGATCCCCGCCAAGGGCCCGATGCCGGTTCCTGCACCGATCAGGATCAGCGGCGCCCGGCCCCGCCCGGCGTGAAACCCCGGATTGGGCCGCAGGAAGGCCTGCACGCGATCCCCCGGCGCCAGCGACAAAAGCTGGCCGGAACACAGGCCGCCGGGCTGTTTGCGCACGACGATCTCGACAAACCCGTCCCGGCTGCCCGAGGCCAGCGAATAGAACCGCGGCAGGGCGGATCCCTCGGGCAGGATGCCCAAAAGATCGCCGGGCTGGAACCGGGCAAGGCCCCGGCCCGTCAGCCGCGCCCAAAGCGGGGCCTTCGGCAAGGCAAAGCGCAGGATCGCGGTGGGGGCCTGCACCTCTTCGCCATAGTCGCGGCGCGAGACCAGGGTCAGGCTTTCGGCGGCGGGACGGGCGGGCTGGTGGTCCAGCTCCAGCGGCAGGCCCAGAACGGTGCCAAGATCGCGACCCCAGCGGGCGAAATCCTGCGGCGACTGGCGGTCAACCGTCTCCATCGGCAAAAGCTGCGCCCACCCCTTGGCAAGGGCGGCCTCCTCGACCGCGGCCGCAAAGGCGCAATAGGCCGGAAAGCTGCGATCGCCAAGGCCCAGAACGGCAAAGGGCGCGGTCGGGGCCTTGGGCAGGCGGGCCAGCCGGTCAAGGAAACCTTTGGCCGAGGCCGGGGCCTCGCCCTCGCCATAGGTGGCGGCAAGGATCAGGACACGGTCCGCGCGGGGGTGCCGTGCAGGGTCAAATCCCGCCATCGGCGCGACATGCACGCCCTGCCCCGCCGCCTGCAGCGCGCGCGCCAGCGTTGCGGCAAAGCCCCAGGTGCTGCCGCCCTCAGAGCCGACAAGGATCACCGTCTGCGCGCGGCCCGCTGGCGCCATGCCCCGCAGCCGGGGCCGCCCGCGCCGCCCCGCCGCCCAGATCATCGCGCCGGTCACGCCCATCACCGGCACGGCCAGCGCGATCAGCCCAAGGACCAGCCCCAGAACCGCCGCGCCCTGCCCGGTGTGCAGCATGTAGACACTCTCGGACAGGGTCTGCCAGCCGGTCAGACCGGCCCAGGACAGAAGCTCGCCCGTGCCCTGATCGATCAGGCCGGTGCCCGCATCGGTTTCCAGCGTGAACACATCCTGCGCGTCGCCCTCATAGGGAAAGCCAAGCTTGCGCAAGCTGTCGACCGGAACCGCGCGCAAGGCCGCCATCTGGCTCAGCGCAAGGCCGGTCTGGCCGCTGACGGCGGCAGGATCGGCCGGGCGCAGCGCGCCATCGGGCAAGAGATCAAAGGTCGAGCCGGTCATCCACAGCGCGGTGGCCGCCGACAGCAACAGGCCCGGCACGGCAATCCGAGCGATTTCCACATGCAGCCGCCCGGCCAAAGGCCCGCGCAACCGGGCGAACCAGCGCGCCCAGCCGCCGGTGCGCCGCGCCACCAGCGCGGCCCCCGACAGGGCCAGCACCAGCATCGCCGCCGCCCCCGCCGCCATCACCAGCCGCCCGGCATCATCCAGAAACAGCGACCGATGCAGCGTGGTCAACCAGCGCTCTGCCCCGTTCGGATCGGCCGACCCGACATCCGCCCCGCTTGCCGGATCGATCACGGCCGAGCCGGGCACGCCGTCCTGAAACCACCAGGCGGTGATCTTGCCCGATGGCGCGCGGCGGATCTCTTCCAGTCCCGGATGGAGGGCGGCGACCCGTGAGGCCAGATCTGCCACGGTTTGCCCGGCCACGGGCGCAGGCGCCGCCAGCCGCTCGGCCCCCGGGAACACCGACAGCGCCGCACCGCTAAGCGCAAGAACCGTCACAAGGGCCAGGGCCAGAAGCCCCGGCCAGCGGTGAACCGCGCGGATCATCGGACCGTCCCTTTTACTGATACGAGAAGCTGGCGATATAGCGGCGGCCCTTGGCCGACCCGCCCGCCGAGGTCAGCGGCACCGCGATCTCGTTCGGGCTGTCGCGCATGTCCTCGACCGCGGCGTCGATGTGCAGCGTATAGCCCGCATCGAACAGCGCATCGGCCAGATCCAGCGTGATCTCCAGCGACCGGCCCGCGCCGACGCTGGCGCCGGTGATGCCGTTGATCTGCGCCGGATCGCCCCCGGTGGCCGCATACCAGTCGCTCAGGTGTTCGTAATATTTCGACTTGCCGCCGGCCATCCACAGGCTGCCGACATAGGCGCCCGAAGGATCGGTGACGTAGAGCGCCAGATAGGCGCCGTCGCCGCCGTAGTTGTTCAGCGTGGTGGTCAGCGTGACGGGACGCGCCATGGCGACGCCCGGCAGGGTCAGCGCGGTGGTCAGGGCAAGCGTTGCAAGAAGGGATTTCATGATTGGTCCTTTGCTATGTCATGCGGGCCCGGCAGAACGGGGGCCGCGGAAGGCTGCTTGACGATCAGTTGGTCACAGCGACCGGCGGCTTGCCGCTGCCAAAAAGCCCGTTGGCCGGCGGTGCGACGGTGCCCGCCGGGGCCGGGTTGCCCTTGGCCCCCTGGCAGTCATCATCGTCGCAGTCGTCGTCATCGTCCTCATCATCATCGTCGTCATCATGGTCGCGGCCCTTGCCCTTGCGGAACCAGCCGCCTTCGTCGTCATCGTCATCACCGCTGACGCGGATCAGAGGCAGGGTCTGATCGGCATCGCCGATCTCGGCGGCGCAGGCCGCGGCGCCGCAATGGCCGGACGCATCACCAGTGCCGCGCATACCGGCAAGTGCGGGAAGGCCCAGCGCGCCGATGACGGCGGTCGTGGCCAGAAGGACGGCGAGGGTGGATTTCATGACAGGGACTCCTTTCCTGAGTGGGGGCACCTTCGCCGCTGCAACTGATCGCTTGCTGACGGCGACAAGAAATTCGCTTCAGCCTGCCGTCAGGAATGACCTTGCCCCGATCCATCGGACCGGGGCACGGGAAGGTGGGGCGCGGGAAGGTCGTGCAAGGGGGGGGGGCGCGGGTCCGCGCCGCTCGACCGCCGCGCAATGGTCGCGCCGGGGGGATTTGCCCATGGCACGCCGCCCCGTGAGCATCGCGCGGTGCAAGGCCGTCGGGCCGCAGAAGAACAGCTCGGCCGTCGCGATGTCGAAGGGCACCAGCGCCGCCAGCCGTTCCGCCGTCAGCCGCCCGTCGCTGCGGCTGCCCACAATATGCAGGTCAAAGCCCGGATGGCGCGCGGCGATGGCGCGCAGGCGTTCGGCGGCAAAGGCCTCGTCCGGCGTGGTCACGGCCCAGACCAGCGCGATCTGCTGGCGGTCGGCCTCGGTCAGCGCCTCGGCCCAGGCCAGAAAGGGCGTGATGCCAATGCCGCCGGCCAGCCAGACCTGACGCGGCACCCGGCGGCGGAACAGGAACCGGCCATAAGGCCCGTCGACCCGCAGCGGCTGACCGGGTCTCAGCCGATCGGGCAGCCGCCGTGTCCAGTCGCCCAGCGCCTTGATGGCAAAGCGCACATGGCCATCCGGTGCCGGGGCCGACGCGATGGTAAAGGGATGCGCCTCTGTCAGGCCCGCGCCGGGGGCCGAGACAAAGGCGAACTGGCCGGGACGCCAGCGCAGGGCGCGGCCGGTCGGGCGCAAGGTGATCTCGGTCGCGCTGCCGTGGCGCTGCAGCTGATCCAGAACAAAGCCTTGCGGGCGCAGGAAGGGCGCGACGAATTGGGTAAAGAGCCAGGCCGCAAGCCCGGCCAGGCTGAAGGCGTTCAGGTAAAGCCCCAGCGCGGGGGCAATCCCGGCGGGTTTGTCGATCGCCAGTTGGTGAAAGGCGGCGATGGCGAACAACAGGCCGGTGAACCGGTGGGTGAAGCGCCAGATCTGCCAGGGAATTTCCAGCCGGGTAAAGGGGATGCGCTTGATCCAGCTCAGCAGGATCAGCCCGATGAATCCGTTCAGCGCCAGCTCTCCCAGATCGCCGGCAAAATCGCCCAGACCGCTTTCGCGCACGAAACGCTCAAGCTCGGGTTCCAGCGTGTTGTGCCCGATCATCATGGCCAGCGCCGTGATGCCCAGCCATTTGTGAACCCCGTAAATCCGGTCCAGCCCGCCGAACAGCGCCTCGATCCCGCGCGGGCGGGCGGCAAGGATCAGCGCAAGGCCCATCGCGACGATCGAGCCGGCGCCAAGGGCGATGCCAAGGCCGGTTTGCAGGCCATAGGGCGCATAGGTCCAGCCGCCCAGAATGGCCCCCGCCAGAACCGCAAGGGCGGCAAGGCTTGGCCCGACGGTTGACCCGACACGCGCGAGGGCATCGCCAAACGGCAACATTCCGCCCGGGGTGCCGCGGGCGGATGGGTGCGCGTGAGACCGTGGTTCGGGGCGGTCTGCGGCGGTGTCAGTCATCCTCGCCCCCGCGCGTCCCGAGGCTGTCATCCTCGTATTCCATCTCAAGGATGCGCAGCGTGCCCGGGTGAACCTTTGCCTCGATCGCGCGGCCGTGGGCATCCTTGCCGTCGACCTCATAGCAGCCATCGTCGATCTTGATGCGGCGCACCGTCCAGCCCTGATCGGCCGCAAGCCGGGCCACCGCCTCACGCGGTTGCCAATCGGCCATGGGCACAAGGCAGTCATCCTCGGCCAGAGCCCCCCCTGCGGGAAGCGCCGCCACAAAAGCAAGAATTGTCAGGGTCTTTCGCATGGGCCACACTCCGGTCAGGCCAATCTTGCGGTCTTGTGCGCGCCGAAGCTGACGGCAGCCTGAAGGCCGCCGCCTGCAGGCGTCAGCCTGAGGTCAGGCAGAGGCCGCAAGACGGGCGACAAGACGGGCGACGGGGCTGTATGGCACGGAAACGGCAAAGGGAACGGCAGGGGCAATGCGGATTTTGCTGATCGAGGATGACATGGTGCTGGGGGCCGCGGTGCGCGATCAGCTGGCCGCCGATGGCCATTCGGCCGACTGGGTGCAGCGTCTGGACGCGGCGGGCGATGCCATGGCCGGCGCGGCCTTTGATCTTGTGCTTCTGGATCTGATGCTGCCCGATGGCCGCGGCCTGCCCTTTCTGCGCGGCCTGCGCGCGCGCGGCGATGTGACGCCGGTCATCATCCTGACCGCGCTTGACCAGATCAGCGACCGGATCGACGGGCTGAACGCCGGGGCCGACGATTATCTGGTCAAGCCCTTTGACCTTGCCGAACTGTCGGCCCGGATCGGGTCTGTCGCGCGGCGCTATGCCGGAAACCCCAATCCCATCGTCACCCACGGCCCGCTGGAGATCGATCTGGCCGCCCGCAGCATCCACCGCGACGGCCGCCCAGTGACGCTGACCGCCCGGGAATGGGCGTTGTTCGAGGCTTTTCTGGCCCGTCCGGGGCAGCTGTTGTCGAAAGCCCAGCTTGAGGACAAGCTCTACGCCTTTGGTGCCGAGGTCGAAAGCAACACGATCGAGGTCCATGTCAGCCGCCTGCGCAAGAAGCTGGGCGCGGGGCTGATCGAGACCGAACGCGGTCTTGGCTATCGGCTTGGGCGCGCATGAGGGGGGGGCGCGCATGAGGGCGCCGCGCAGCCTGCAAGGGCGGCTCGGGCTGTGGCTGGGCGCGGCGCTGATGCTGCTGTGGGGCGCCGCGGCCGGGGTGACGGCGCTGATCGCCCGGGCCGAGATCGAAGAGGTCTTTGATTCGGCCCTGCAGGAAACCGCGCAGCGCCTGCTGCCGCTGGCCGTGGTCGACATCCTGAACCGCGAGGAAGAAGGGATCAGCCAGCGTCTGGCCGCGATCCGCGACCATGACGAGTTCTTCACCTATATCGTGCGCGACGATCAGGGGCGTATCCTGCTGCAATCGCATGCTGCGGATCCGGCGGTCTTTCCGGCCTGGACGGGGGTTGGCTTTGGCCAGACCGCGACGCATCGGATCTATAGCGACGCTGCGGTGCAGGACACGATCCGGATCACCATGGCCGAGCCGCTGGACCATCGCGCCAAGGTGGCGGCCGAGTTGCTGATCGGCCTTGGCCTGCCTTTGGTGATCGTGCTGCCGGTGGCCTTTCTGGCCATCATGCTGGCCCTGCGCGCCAGCCTTGCGCCGTTGCGGCAGTTCCGTGACCGGCTGGCGCTGCGCGGGGTGCACGATCTGAGCCCGGTCGCCTCGGCTGCGCTGCCGACCGAGATTGCCCCGGTGGCCGACACGCTGAACGGCCTTCTGTCGCGCCTGTCCGCCGCCTTCGAGGCCGAACGCAGCTTTGCCGCCAATGCCGCGCATGAGCTGCGCACGCCCCTGGCCGGGGCCATCGCGCAGGCCCAGCGCCTGCAGGCAGAGACGCGCGATGCCGGGGCAAAGGCGCGGGCGGGCGAGATCGAGGCGACGCTGAAGCGCCTCACCCGGCTGTCCGAGCGGCTGTTGCAGATGGCACGGGCCGAGGGTGGGCGGCTGCGGCGCGATCAGGCGGCAGACCTGCGCCCCATCGCCCGGCTGATCGTCGAGGATCTGGCCCGCGCGGGCCATCCGGGGCAGATCGCGTTGCGCCTGCCTGACCGCGCGGTCCTGTCCGATCTTGATCCCGATGCCTTTGCGATCCTTTTGCGCAATCTGGTGGAAAACGCCCTGCGGCACGGGCAGGCAGAGACGCCGGTCGAGGTGGCGTTGCAGGCGGATGGCACGCTGGTGGTGGCCAATGACGGCCCGCTGGTGCCCGCCGAGGCGCTGGCCCGGCTGACCAGCCGCTTTGAAAGATCGGCGCTTGCGGGCAGCGGCAGCGGGCTTGGCCTTGCCATCGTCGCGGCGATTGCCGAACGCAGCGGTGGCCGGCTTGAACTGGCCTCGCCCCGCCCCGGCAGCCGTTCGGGCTTCGAGGCGCGGTTCAGCGCGGCGCCGGGACCGAGCGGCGGATAGACCCGGGCTGCCCCGCCGGATCAGTGCCGCTTGGGCGGCCGCTCCTCGTCGTGCGGCCGCGCCTCTTCGGGGGCAAGGGCCGCCCGCAGGCGCCGGATCAGGACGGCGCGCTGCTTTTCGTCCGGGGTGGCGGCCAGCGCCTCGTTGACGTCAAGGATCAGCCGCGAGACATCGTTGTGCCAATCGAGCCGCGCCACCTTGCCTGCGGGCAAGCGCGGATGCGGTGCCCCCTCCACCCGCCGGGCGCCGGTGTCGGTCAGATCAAAGGCCTGATCAAGTTCGGGCTGCAGGATATGGGCGGCGTCCAGAACCCCGGTCAGCCGCGCGGCCAGCCCCTGAATTGCGGCAGGCTCGCCATGCACCAGAAAAAGGTCATGGGTCAGCGGCAGGCGGGCCTTGATCCAGTCGGCCAGTTCCGGGCCGTCGGCGTGGCCGGAGTAAAGCTCCAGCGACCGGATGCGGGCGCGCACGCTGAACTCCTCGCCCTGAATCCGGACCGATTGCGCCCCGTTCTGCAGGATGCGCCCCAGCGTGCCCTCGGCCTGAAAGCCAGTGAACAGCACCGTCGCCTCGTCGCGCCAGATCCAGTTCTTCAGCCGATGGCGGATGCGCCCGGCATCGCACATGCCCGAGGCGGCGATGACGATGTGAAAGCCGTGCAGCCGGTCCAGCGCCATGCTTTGTTCGCGGGTTTCGGTGAAATGCAGGTTGCGGGCGCGCAGGCCCTGCATCAGCACCGCCCCGTCCTCAAGCTCGCGGTGGTGTCTGGCAAAGACCTTCGAGGCCTTGGTGGCAAGCGGGCTGTCGACATGGATCGGAATGTCGGGCAATTCGCCCTCGGCGATCAGGCGGCCGATGTCACTTATCAATTCTTGCGCGCGTTCCACCGCGAAGGACGGGATCAGCAGAACGCCGTTCGGATGGATCGCCGCCCGGATCTCGTCGCGCAAGAGGCGGCGGCGGGTGGTGGCGGTGGCATCCAGCCGGTCCACATCGCCATAGGTGGATTCGCAGATCAGGTAATCGACACCCGCCGGACCTTCGGGGTCGGCATGCATCAGCTTGAAATCCGGCCCGATGTCGGCCGAAAACATCAGCCGCAGCGGCCCCTCGCCCGCCGGCCCCTGCACCTCGATCTCGACCGAGGCGGACCCCAGAAGATGGCCCGCGTTCCAGAACCGGGCGCGCAGGCCGGGCAGGACGGGGAACCAGTCGTTCAGATCATGGGGGTGAAAGCGTTTGAGGCAGGCCTCGACATCGGCGCTGTCATAGATCGGCGCGACCCTGTCGCGGCCGCGCTGGGCAGCCCGGCGATTGAACTGCTCGACCTCCAGTTCCTGGATATGGGCGCTGTCGGGCAGCATGACGCCGGCAAGGTCGGTCGTGGCCGGGGTGGCGTGGATCGCGCCCGAAAAGCCGTGCCGCACCAGTTTCGGCAGCAGGCCGGAATGGTCGATATGGGCATGGCTGAGGATCACCGCCGCAATCTGATCGGGGGCAAAGGGAAAGGGGCAGTAGTTCAGCTCCTTTTCGGTCTTGGAGCCTTGAAACATGCCGCAATCGATCAGGATCTGCCCCTGATCGGTTTCCAGCCGAAAGCAGGAGCCGGTGACCGCCCCTGCGGCACCGTGAAAAGTCAGGCGGGGATGACGCATCGGGGATGTTCTTTCGCGGAGGGCGGCGGCGGTCATGTCTGGAACACATAGGTTCCGGGGGCGGCGCACAGGGGCGCAAGGCCGCGATCGGGCGCGCCCGTGACGGGCACCGGACCGGGGCCGCTGCTTTGGCCCTGCAACCAGTCGCGCCAGGCGGGCCACCACGATCCGGCCTGCGGCGCGGCCGTGGCAAACCAGTCGTCGGGGCCGACATAGAAGGCCCCGTGCGGCCGGTGCGACAGGCGAAAGCGGCTGCGCGGGTTGCCCGGTTCGTTGACGATGCCGCTGTTGTGGCCGCCGCTGGTCAGCACGAAGGTCAGGTCGCAATCGGTGAAGAGCTGGGTCTTGTAGACCGATTTCCACGGCGCGATATGGTCGGTTTCGGTCGCCACCACGAACATCGGCGCCGAGATGCCCTTCAGCGCGATCACCCGGCCCTCGACGGCAAAGCGCCCGGCGGTCAGGCGGTTTTCAAGGAAAAGGCCCCGCAGATATTCCCCGTGCATCCGCGCCGGCATCCGCGTGGTGTCGGCCACCCAGACGCCCATATCGGTGGGCAGATCATCCTGCCCAAGAAAATAGCGCTGCACCGCGCGCGACCAGATCAGATCCTCGGAGCGGATGGTGGAAAAGGTGCGCGCCATCTGCGGGCGGTCCAGATAGCCCTGATCCCACATCATGTCTTCCAGAAAGGTGACCTGACTTTCGTCGACGAAAAGCAAAAGCTCCCCGGCCTCGGCGAAATCGACCTGGGCGGCCATGAGCGTGACGCTGGCCAGCCGGTCATCGCCATCGCGCGCCATGGTGGCCGCCGCAATCGCCAGCATGGTGCCGCCCAGGCAATAGCCCACCGCATGCACCTTGCGGTCGGGCACGATCTGGCACACGGCATCCAGCGCGGCCATGACCCCGGTCGTGCGGTAATCTTCCAGTGACAGGTTCGCCTGTTCGGCGGTCGGGTTGCACCACGAGATCACGAACACCGTGAACCCCTGCCCCACCAGATACCTGACCATGGAATTGTGGGGCGACAGATCAAGGATGTAGTATTTCATGATCCAGGCAGGCACGATCAGGATCGGCTCTGCCTGCACCGTTTCGGTTTGCGGCGCATATTGGATCAGCTCGAACAGCGCGTTGCGAAAGACCACCGTGCCGGGGGTGCAGGCCAGATCCTGCCCCACCCCAAAGCCCTCGGGCGCGGGGTCATGGGTCTGGGTCAGGGTCTTGACCATATCCTGCACAACATGGGCGGCCCCCTCGGTCAGGTTGCGCCCGCCGCTGGCCAGCGTTGCCTCGATGATCTCGGGGTTCAGCGCGGGGAAGTTCGACGGCGAGACCGTGTCCAGCATCTGCCGCGCCATGAACCGGGCCCGGTTGGCATCTTCGGGCCGCAGGCCGCGCAGGTGGTCTGTCGCCTGATCCCACCAATCCTGCACGGCCAGAAAGCCCTGTTGCCACAAAAGGAAGGGCGGGCTTTGCCATCCGGGATGATGGAACCGATGGTCATAGGGTTTGGGCGCAAAGGGGGGCGGCGCGTCGGACTTGCCCCGCATGGCAAGCGTCATCAGCTTCAGGGCATTGGCCTGCGCACGCTCGGCCAGTTCCATTTGCCGCCCGGGCGCATGGCTCAGATGAAAGGCCCAGTCGGCCCAGGACTCGAGGAAGGCATGGGACGAGACGCCGCCCGTCAGCCGGGCCAAGGCGGCGCGCAGGCCGCGGTCAAGGTTGTGATGGGCGTGCGCCTCGGCCCCGTTGTCGGGTTTTTCAGCCGCGACCGGAACCAGATCGGTTCCCGTGGGCGCGAGGGGGGGCGACGGGGAAGCAGCGGGGGAAACGGTGGGAGAAACGGTGGCGGCGGGTTTGCGGGGCATGGGAGGTCATCCGGAGCTGGCGGGAAGGCGGGCGGCCTGACGTTCGGGCCGGCAGGGCAAAAGGGCGCGGGGCGTGAAAGGCATTTCATCGATCGGATACTGACCTTGGATGTGCCAGAAATCCCCCGCCTTGATCCAGCGCAATCTGCGCGGGTTTGCGCCTGCCTGGCTGCCTCTTTCCCGGCGGCCCCGCCCTTCGCATCGGGGGGTGACGCCAGCGCGCGGTTCTGGTCAAGTGCGGCATCGAAAACGGGGGACGGCGATGGATATTGCGGCGGCGATGACCGGGCTTGATCTGGCGGCGGCGGCGGTCTTTGCCGCCACGGGGGCGCTGGTGGCCTCGCGGAAGGAGATGGACCTTCTGGGCTTTCTGTGGCTGGGGGTCGTCACCGGCATCGGCGGGGGCACGCTGCGCGATCTGCTGTTGGGTCTGCCGGTGTTCTGGGTGCGCGATCCGGCGCCGGTGGCGGTCTGCCTTGCGGTGGCGGGGCTTGCGCATTTCACCGCCCCCCTGATCGGATCGCGCTATCGGCTGCTTCTCTATCTTGACGCGCTGGGCATGGCCCTGGTGACGGTGGCCGGCGCGGCCAAGGGGGTGGATGCCGGCGCAGGCGCGCTGGTGGCGCTGGTGATGGGGGTCATCACCGCCTCTTTCGGCGGCATCCTGCGCGATCTTCTGGGGCAGGAACCCTCGATCCTCTTGCGCAAGGAGGTCTATGTCAGCGCCTCGGTTGCCGGGGCGGCGCTGTTTCTTGCGGCCGAGACCGCCGGCGCCGGGCGCGAACTGGCGATGGGTCTGGGCATCGCCTCGGCCGCGGGCTTGCGGGCGGCGGCGATCCGGGGAAACTGGGCGCTGCCGGTCTATCGGCCAAGGCCGGGGCGCACGCCGGATGACAAGGGAGGGGTAAGCTGATGATGAAGACCTATGCGTTCCTTATGGCCGCCATCGCGCTGGAGGTGCTGGCCACCACCGCCCTTGCCCGATCGGCCAGCTTTACCCGGCTTGTGCCCTCGGTTGTGGCGGTTCTGGGCTATGCCGGGGCGTTCTGGTTCCTGTCCATGCCGCTGCGGACCCTGCCGACCGGCGTGGTCTATGCGATCTGGTCGGGGCTGGGGATCGTGCTCATCACCTCGGTCGCCTGGGTCTGGTTCCGCCAGACGCTGGATGGCCCGGCCCTTCTGGGCATGGGGATGATTCTGGCGGGGGTTCTGGTGATCCACCTGTTCTCGACCACCGGGGTCAAGTGAGGCGGTTGGGTGAGGCGGCCCAACGTCCCGGCCCTCTTGACGCGGCGGCGCGGCCTTCCGATATATCCTGAAATTGGAATATGAGGTTCCCCATGACCGAGGCCGTAAAACTGACCTGCGCCACCTGTGGCCAGATGAACCGGGTGCCGACCGCCAAGCTGGCCGACGGGCCGAAATGCGGCTCTTGCGGCGATCCCCTTGCCGATGGCCGGGTGGCCGAGCTGGACGCGCGCGCCCATGACAAGGCCACCCGCGGCGACGAGCTGCCGCTGCTGGTCGATTACTGGGCCCCCTGGTGCGGCCCCTGCCGGATGATGGCGCCCGAATTCGCCAAGGCCGCGCAGGCGCTGAAGGGCCGCGCCCGTCTGGCCAAGCTGAACACCGAGGACCATCCCGACATCGCCGGCCGCGCCCGGATTCAGGGGATTCCGGCGCTTGTTCTTTACCGGAACGGCCGCGAGCTGGCCCGTCTGGCCGGCGCCCGCCCTGCCGCCGACATCGTGGCCTTTGTGCAGGGCCATCTGGGTGCCCGCATATAGGCGCACAGAAAATCCGCTAGGGGCCCGCGCGCCGGCCCGCTAAGGTTGTGTCCGGTCATGAGGGCGGGATGGACGATCTTTGGCGGCGTAAAGGGCTCGAGGGCCTGTCTCTGGCGCGGCAGTTCGCGTTGGCGGGCGGGGTTGTCATGCTGGCCGCAACGCTGCTGGTGGGCTGGTTCGTCTCGGGCCGGATTGAGGATGTCGTGGTGCGCAACACCGCCAACGCCACCGCGCTTTACATGGAAAGCTTTGTCGCCCCGCTGATGCAGGATCTGGCCGCCAGCGACAACCTGTCGAAAGCCAGCCGCGACAGCATCGGGGCCCTGTTGCAGGGCACCGCGCTGGGGCGGCGGGTGGTCAGCTTCAAGATCTGGCGCGAGGGCGGGCTACTGGTGGATGCCTCGAACACCGCGCTGGTGGGGCAGGTCTTTCCGCCGACCCAGAACCTGACCCTCGCCTGGGCCGGCGAAGTGCGCGCCGATTTCGAAGACACCGGTGATCCCGAAGATGCCAACGAAAACGCGCTTGGGCTGCCGCTGCTGGAAATCTATTCGCCGATCCGCGACATGGAAAGCGGGCGCGTGATTGCCGTGGCCGAGTTCTATGAGGTGGCGACGCAGCTGAAATCCGACCTGGTCCGCGCCCGCGCCGCCAGCTGGGGGACGGTGACGGCGGTGATGCTGCTGATCGGGGGCAGCCTGTTTGCCATCGTGCGGCGCGGATCGCGCACCATCGACAGCCAGTTGGCGGCGCTGGCCGAGATGTCCTCGCGCAATCTGTCCTTGCGGCTGCGGGTACAGGGGGCGGCCGCGCGCTTTGCCGCGATGAACGACCAGACCCTGCGGCGGATCGGGGCCGATCTGCACGACGGTCCTGCGCAGCTTCTGGGCTTTGCCGCGTTGCGGCTGGATGCCCTGCGCAAGGCGGCCCCCCCCGAGGCCGGCCCGGCGGTGGACGAGGTCGCCCGCGCCATCAAGGACGCCATTGCCGAGCTGCGCGCCATCTCGCGCGGGCTGTCGCTGCCCGATATCGACCGCCGCTCGCTGGCCGATCTGGTTCGGGGGCTGGCCGAGGCGCACAAGACGCGCACCGGCGCCGAGGTGGCGGTGGAGTGCCGCATCGCCCCCGGCATCGACCTGCCCGAGGCGGTGCGGATCTGCCTGTACCGCTTTGTGCAAGAGGGGCTGAACAACGGCTGGCGCCATGCCGAGGGCAAGGGGCAAGAGGTGCGCCTGACCCTGACGGGCGAGACGCTGACGCTGGTGGTGGCCGACCGTGGCCCCGGCTTTGCCGCCCCGCCCCCCGGCGCGGGCGCGGATGGTGCGTCGCTGGGGCTTGCAGGGCTGGCCGACCGGGTGGAAAGCCTGGGCGGCCAGTTCACGGCGCGCAATCGGGCGGGCGGCGGGGCCGAACTTGTGATGTCACTGGATTTGCAGGGGTTGTAGGATGGGCGGCGATATCCGCGTGGTGCTGGCAGACGATCACCCGATCTACCGCGAGGGCGTGGCGCGCACGCTGGCCGATGCCGGAGGGATCGAGGTGATCGGGCAGGCAGCCGACGGCGAGGCGGCGGTGGCGCTGGTGGCCCAGCTGCGCCCGGATCTGGTGCTGCTCGATATTTCCATGCCCAAGGGCGGTGGGCTCCCCGCCCTCGCCCGGATCAGCCAGATGGACGGCCCGCCCCGCGTGGCGATGCTGACCGCCTCGGAAGAGGACGACGACCTGATGCAGGCGCTGCGACTTGGGGCGCTGGGCTATGTGCTCAAGGGCGTCGGCGCGGGCGAACTGGTCGCGGTGGTGC
>ERZ1645187.1707-NODE-1707-length-19970-cov-15.464374_pt1 | contig 19970 bp, 9 predicted proteins | sample MGYA00575352_ERZ1645187 | MGnify/ENA primary metagenome ERZ1645187 (study PRJEB40837, sample SAMN11349314) | freshwater sediment metagenome | isolation source: river sediment | host: Sediment | place: India: Wazaribad , New Delhi | collected 2017-02-21 ... | reverse complement strand
GCGAGGTGCTGCAGCTGCTCAACTGCCACAACGCCGACGTCGTCATCGACGACTACCTGCGCGTGATCCGCTACAAGACCGCCAAGCTGTTCGAGGCCGCCGCGCGCCTGGGCGGCATCGTGGCCGGCGCGGACGACGCGCTCGAGCAGCGCCTGGCCGACTTCGGCATGCACCTGGGCACCGCCTTCCAGCTCATCGACGACGTGCTCGACTACTCGGCCGACGAGGCCGACACCGGCAAGCATCTCGGTGACGACCTCGCCGAGGGCAAGCCGACGCTGCCGCTGATCCACGTGATGCAGCACGGCACGGCCGAGCAGGCGGCGCTGGTGCGCCACGCCATCGAAGGCGGCGGCCGCGACGATTTTGCCGCCGTGCTCGCGGCGATCCAGTCGAGCGGCGCGCTCGAAGAGACGCGTCGCTACGCCGAGGCGGAGGCGAAGCTCGCAATCGACGCGATTTCGGTGCTTCCCCCTTCCAATTTCAAGGAAGCGCTGCTACAATTATCGGACTTTGCAGTTCGGCGAAAACACTGATATAGTTTCTGGCTTCGCAGGACGGCAAGGCAAGTCGCAAGAAGTGTCGGGGAATAGCTCAGCCTGGTAGAGCACTGCGTTCGGGACGCAGGGGCCGGAGGTTCGAATCCTCTTTCCCCGACCATCAATTCCCGTTTCAGATCAAAGGGTTAAGGTCTGAATTGCGGACCAATGGAGCAAACTCGATGAGGGTTTGCTCCATTTTCGCTCCAACGGTTGGAGCATCCGGTCCGGGTCGATGCGAAATTTTTTTCGCATTCGCGCCTGTTAGACCCCCTGCGCACGCCTATACGGTACTCCCAAGTAACGGAGTATCCCATGGCAGCCCGGCGCAGCAACATTCTCAATCGCTCCCCGTTCGTCGTTACCGTACGTTCAGATGCTCGCCTCGAGCGGCGGTTTTCCTACGCTCAGCGCAAGTTGGCCGACGCGTACGTCGAAGAGCTCGCTGCGCGCGGCGTGAAGGCCCGTCTCGAGCAACTCGAGACCTCATTTCAGCTTCGGGTTCGCCGCAAAGGCGTACCCGAGCAGTTCATCACGTTCGACACGTTTGCTGAGGCCGAGCAGGCACGCCTGCGCATCGAGTCCGATCTCTCTGTCAGTATTGTGCGCGACTACGCGCTAGCCGCGCAGACGACCTTGCGCGCGCTCCTGACGCGCTATCTCGACGAGGTGGTGCCCGGACACAAGGGCGCATCCGTTGAGCGCACGCGCATCAATCGACTGCTGCGTGATGAGGCGTTTGTCGACAAGCCGCTGGCAGCATTGTCGACCGAAGACCTGCAGGATTTCATCACCGACCGTTTGACCGAAGTTGCCCCAGCGACGGTTGACCGTGACCTTGATGTCATCTCACAGACCCTTCGCTACGCCGACGACGTTTGGAAGATCGCGCCCGTCGATAATCCCTTCAAGGGCTTGCGGCGACCGAAGTACTTTAATGAGCGGGATCGTCGGCTCAGCCAGAAAGAGGAAGAAGAGCTTCTCAAGGCAGCTCGAGCGGACGAAAATCCGTTCATTGAGCCCGCGATCATTCTCGCGCTCGAGACAGCGATGCGCCGAGGCGAGCTGCTCAAGCTCACATCGGCGGACGTGAATCTCGATCTTCGCCACGTGGTCGCGCGTGACACAAAAAATGGCCGTACCCGGAAGGTGCCGCTCAGTGCACGCGCAATGCAAGTGCTCGAGGCGCTGATCGAGGCTCACAGCGCGGAAGAACGGCTTCTCGACGAGCCTCTTCTAGGGCTGACGCCGAACATGCACAAGAAGATCTTCTTCAATCGCGTCATCCCCAAGAGTCGCATTGTCGACCTGCACTTTCATGATCTGCGTCATGAAGCGATCAGCCGGATGGCCGAATCGGGCAAGTTTCAGCTCATCGAACTGCAAGCCATCTCAGGGCATCGCGACATGCGCATGCTGCAACGTTATGCGCACCTTTGCTCGCGCCAGCTCGCCGAGAAGCTCGACGACATGAAGCTCGGCACCACGACACACTACCTTCATCGTGGACGCAAACGGACTGTCGTCAAAGCTGAGGTACTCGCGGATGGGCGCTCCTGCGCAGCTGCTGTTGAATCCCCTCAGGAGCCCCCTCGCACGACCGCACCCTCTAACGCGCAAGCCTCATCGAGTGCGACCGCACCAGCGTCGACATGCGAGCGTACTGCCGAGCAGGGGCGCTTGGCTGAGCAGAGCGGAGCACCAGTTGGCGCGACCATCATAAACCTCGCGGATTTCACACGCACCGCACGTCGAGCCTGACGCGCGCATTTGGCGTGCGAGCGTCTCATGCCAAGCGAGCTTCAGGCTCTGAGATTGCCCCGCGCCCTGACGCAATTTCCAGTGAGAAGAGCCGTGAAAAAACTCGATTCAGACCCGGTGTCAAACGCTATACCTGTTAACTGCACTGAATCGGCATTGCCCGTTCCGGTGCGGGACTTCGCGGAGTTGCTCGCTGAGATTGCAGCGAGAAAGATTCGCGCAAAGCAACCGAAAAAAGAAGCAGGGGTAGTAGAAAAATGACGCAACGCTGTGCAATTTATGTGCGTTACTCCGATGATCAGCAGCGCACGACCTCGCTTGATGATCAGATTCGCCGGTGCAGAGATCTCGCGGTGCAACACGGGCTTTCCCTTGACGATGTGCAGATCTATCAGGACGCGGCGATAACGGGTAAGGCTCAGGGCGAAGATAAACGGAAGGGATTCCAGCAGCTTCTGGAAGCATGGAGTCAAAATGCATTTGATGTTCTGATTGTCGATGAGCTTTCACGGCTATCGCGCGATGCGCTCACCCAAGCTCAGATCATCCGCAGGCTCGAGACCAGTAGCCGTGTGCGGATGATTACAGCAAATGGTGTTGATACGGCACGCCCAGGTTGGCAGTTGCTTTTGGGACTCGAGGGGATTGTCAGTCAACAAGCGGGGCGCGACACGAAGCATCGCGTCGTGCGAGGCATGATCGGTCAGCTCGAGCGAGGCTACATGATCGCGACGCCCGCGTTCGGGTACTCGTTAAAGCGAGAACTCGACGACCAGGGAAACCATCGAGGCTCGCGATGGGTGATCAACGAAACCGACGCAGCGGTCGTTCGTGATGTTTTTGAGCGTCGTTCGCGCGGTCAATCCATGCACGAAATCGCTCGATATCTGAACGAACAGGGTATTCCGACGCGCAGAGCAGGGCGAAACGCCGACGGAGGCTATTGGAGACCGTCCAGCATTCGGAATCTACTCGCCAATACAATCTATAAAGGAATTTTTGTCTGGAACGGCTCAACGACGGCTCGTGCGCGTGCCGAGAAGGGCGGCTATGAACTCGAACAGAAGGTTTATGAGCGCCCGCAACTCAGACTTGTGAGTGACGATCTCTGGAATACATGTAACCGCAAGTCAATCAGCCGTTCTGGTTATGGCGGGGGGCGGCACGCGCTTGCTGGTCTAGTGAAATGCGGCTGTTGCGAAAGCACACTTGCCGTGACGAGCAAGAGTCGTTGCCGGTCGCTGTACTGTTCGCGCTGCACTGTTGCGAAGAGCGTCATCAGTGCAGATGAACGTCTGACTGGAACCGTTGCGACCGAAGGGGTTCAGCATCTCCTTATTCACGCAGCGCGTCACTTTCTCAGTGAGCCGTTCATTGAAGAGTTCAGGGCGAAGTTGCGCGCGAAGTTGGTTGGTGATGTGGACGAACAACTCCGCGCGGCCAGGGTTGAGCTCGCGCGACTGGAAGGTGCGCAAGAACGTATTTCGCGGCTGATTGCGGCTGACGCAAGTGAGGATCCCATTCTACTTGCACGGTACAGCGAAGCGCGTGACCGCGCGCAAACTCAGCGGACTCATGTGAATGAGTTGGTGTTGGGGGCTGCAGCTGTCGATAGAGAGGCCATTTCAGCGCAGATCGATGTCGTGGATCCGCTGCGTGTACTCGATGACCTCTTTGATTCTGACATTCCGGCTGCACAAGTCCGCGCTGTACTGTCCCGACTCTTTCCTTCTATCGTGCTCGAAAGAAAGCTCAGTACATATCAGTCTGTTTTCTCGGTCCGCTTTTCTCCCGGCGTTGCACTTGCGATGTTGAGTGACACGAAGACCATTGAAGAGCAGGAGATCGAGCGGCGATTCTTGTTGCGCTACTGGCCGGTCCACAATTTCGGTGAGGCGAGATGGACTGTGGAGCTTCTGACGCCGGAAAGGCCAGAGGTGTGCCCGCAGCCTTTCCCGATCCCGGCGGTGGAAAAATCGGGTGTGCTGTGTAGGTCAGTCTACGAAAGCAAGAGCAGTCGCTGATTCTGGATAGGATCGGCGTTTGCTCGAGGCCTACGGGCTATCTGTTCTCGTAGGCCAGGGCTTGCCTTGCACGTCGTTATCAATTGATGGCCGGCGAGATAATCTAGTTAGAACGACGGAGTATTTTTTTGATTGTAGCGCGCTAATTCAGCGAGAGTCGAAGCTATACAACTATGTGAAGCCATGATCGATTTGGCCGAGCACTCGGGTGTCATCGGTGCGCGTATGCATGGGTGGCACGTGTATAGACGACGCCGCGACGCGATGCCGAGGTATGTGATACGGGGAGATTGAGGTCAGCTATTTGAAATAGCTTCGCGGCACACCAATAAGGGTGTGCCTTGTTACAACCACAACCGGAACATCAACTCTTCACGGCTGAACGCTTGCCGAGAAAGCCTTACTGCTCTGACGACAAAACGGCGTCTCGATTCAGGTCGCTTGAGATCGCACTGAACTACACGCACATACAGTTCAATCCGCCAAGCTTAAGATACTGGCTTGTTTTTGACCTGGATTTTGACCGCAGACGCGTGCCACTGACTGTGGCACAGTGGCACTACGAGGAAGTCCTTGCTCCGCCTCCGAATATTATCGTAATCAATCCGGAGAACGGGCACGCGCATTACTACTATGCGCTCAAAACGCCGGTCGTTCGAGGCGAGAACGGGCGACGGGGGCCGCAGGCTTTTGCCAATGCTGTTTACAGAGGCTTGGGCGCAAAGCTCGGTGCAGATCCGCTGTTCACCCAGTTGATGGGGCGAAATCCGTTGCATCCACATCATATTACGCATTATCCGCGTTCCGAGCCCTATGAGCTTGCTGAACTTGATGAGTACGTGTGGGACCGACTTGCAGGCACCGAGTGGATTAGAAAAGCTCGAGACATTTCTTATGTCGTGGATCCGCGCGGTCGAAACTGTACGCTTTTCGAGAAGCTGAGGCGCTGGGCGTACCTCCATGTTGATGATTATCTAAACGACGGAAAAAATTCGTCCGGCGACTTCGAGTCTGAATGTCTCGAGAAGGCGTTGGAGTTCAACGACTTTCGAGAGTATGAGTCTGGTGAGCTTTCGTTCAATGAAGTACGCAGTCTTGCGCGCTCAGTTTCGCGCTGGGTATTAAAGAATTACTCGAGTGGGTATTCAGGTCGAAGTGAGGATTTCGTGGATTTACAGGCCGCTCGCGGTCGAAAGAAAGGAGCTGCAAAGCGCGCCGAGTTGCTTCCGAAAGTTCTCGAGCTTTTTGCAAGCGGCCTTTCTCACCGGCAGATCGCGTCGCAACTGGGCATTGATCACAAGACCGTGGGAAATTGGCTTCGTAGAGCAGAGAAAGAAGGGTGGGGAAAAGCCTATCAGATACCAGCCACAGGGGAGGAGAGTGTGAGACCCACCTAGGAGGCTTGGGCTCAAACGGTCGGGGGAGGCTCGCGCTAAAGGAGAGGTAGGCGGACTCTGTGCTTGCGCGAGGGGGCGAAGCCCCACCCCTAAGGCTGTAAAGGACTCTTCCGCTCCAAAGCGAAAGCATTGTGTGGCGGGGACGCTGACATCATAAGCAGACCGCCGGCTTGCGCCGGGTGGCAGAGCAGTTGAGCAAGGGAAAAGCGTCTGCTGCAAATATCTCGGCGGCTCACGGCGTTTTTCATGGACCTTTAAAAAATGGCCGCTTCATAAGCCTTTTTTAAACTGCAAAAAGCACCCTTTGGGCAACTTCTCGGCGCTATACACAGGAGTCGTGCGCAGTTTCGCGACAACAACCATCAACCATCGCGTCAGGAGAAGATGAAATGAAAGACCCAGCAGACAACAAAACGATTGACATGCAGCTCGAAAACTTTCTCGTTGAAGTGAGGACACAGGTGTTGATCACGGCTGTGGCTCGTTCAGATCGACCTGCGGCCCCGCACAGTGGAGTTGGCGCAGTGGTTGCGAGTCGCGCGGCGAAGACGGATGGCGCTGGGCGCGGCAAGCGAAGCAATCGGCGGGCGATTGGGTGAGTCGCTGCGCTTGCGCCGGCTGTCGCGCCCCCGCAGGGCTGGCTGGCAGCTTGGCGCTTGCTGGCGCATGGGGCCCTTATGGCGGCGCGGTGTTGTAGCTTCGCCGCCTCGCTCGAGACGCCCGTTGTTGCGGGTAAATGTAATCAAAATGTATCATCACAAGTTGAGCTATGTGCGCTTGTCCGGTATCCGCAACGAATCGTTGTCCGCCCGGCAGCGGGCCGGGTGATATGCTTGCGAGTTATGATCGGTACGCGCCGGCGGTGGCCGCTGAGCCCGTAAACTCAAGTGGCCTAGGCGCACGCTTCCCGCCATGTGTGCAGCGCGGCACACGGGGACTTTGGGACGTATTTTTTGAATGCATCGGATTAGCGGTTTCAAGAACGAAAAGCAAGAACTGTCGGCGGTCGAGCGTTCAAACGTATCGAAGAGCCCAAAGTGGGCAGCAGATGGGGTGAGTGCTGCCCCGGCCATCGCAATCGTCGGCATGGCATTCCGCTTCCCGGGCGATCTGAGCGACGAGCGTGCCCTCTGGCAAGCGCTCGAGCGCAAACAGGATTTGGTCGGCACCATCCCGGTGGACCGCTGGGCCGTAGACACCCTTCAGCACGACCGCCGTGCCGAACCCGGGCGCAGCATCACGTTCTCTGCTGGCGTTCTGTCACGCATCGATGAGTTCGATGCGGGGTTTTTCGGTATTTCGCCGCGCGAGGCGGCCTGGCTCGATCCGCAGCAGCGTCTGCTCCTCGAGCTCGCGTGGGAGGCCATGGAGAACGCCCAGATCCCTGCGTCCTCCCTTGCCGGTACGAACTGTGCAGCGTACGTTGGCATCTCCAGTCTTGATTACGGCACGAGGAGCCTCGACGACCTGGCGTCGATGACTGCGCACTCGATGACGGGCAACACGCTCAGCGTGGCCGCGAATCGTCTGTCGTATGTGTTCGACCTGCACGGCCCTTCGCTTGCGGTCGACACCGCGTGCTCGTCTTCGCTCGTCGCGCTGCATCATGCCTGCATGGCGCTTCAGACCGGTGAGGCGACTACGGCGCTGGTCGGTGGCGTCAACATGCTCCTGCATCCGTATCCCTTCGTGGGCTTCACGAAGGCGTCGATGCTCTCCGCCGATGGGCGCTGTAAACCGTTCGATGCGGCTGGCAATGGCTATGTGCGTGCCGAGGGTGGGGCCGTGCTCTTGCTCAAGCCGTTCGATCAAGCGCTCGCCGACGGTGACGACATCCAGGCCGTCATCCGCGCCACAGGCGTCAATGCCGATGGCGCGCGCAAGACTGGCATCACCATCCCCAGTCGGGCCGGGCAGGCGGAGCTCATGCGCAGCGTGCTCGCCAAAAGCGGGCTCGCCGCGACCGATATCGACTTCATGGAGGCGCATGGAACCGGCACAGCCATTGGCGACCCGGTCGAGACCGCCGCCATCGGTGAGGTCTATGGCCAGGGACGAGATGCGCGGCTTCCCATTGGTTCGGTCAAGGCCAACCTCGGCCACCTCGAGCCCGCATCCGGCATGGCGGGTCTCGTCAAGGCGGTGCTGGCGCTCAAGAACCGTGCCCTGCCGCCGCAGATCCATCTCGATACGCTCAACCCGAACATCGACTTTGCGGCACTCAACCTACAGCCGGTTGTCGAGTACACGCCGCTGGCAACCACGGCCGATAAGCCGCTGATCGCCGGCGTCAATTCCTTCGGTTTCGGTGGCGCCAATGCCCACGTCCTGCTCCAGGAATTTCGGCCGACGGAGGCGCTAGCGCCAGCGGGAGAGCACCTCCCCGAGGCCTTGCCGCCACTCGTCCTTTCCGCGCGTTCCGATGCGGCTTTGATGGCCTTGGCAGAACGCTATGCCGCGCGCCTGGGGGGGGAAACACCGCAGGGTTACTACGACGTCGGCTTTGCTGCCGCGTATCGCCGCGAGCACCTGGAGAGTCGGCTTGCAGTCGCGGCGAGTTCGGTCGCCGATACGGTGGCGGCGCTTCAGGCGTACGCACGCGGCGAGTCCTCTGATCACTGCATCGTGGAGGATGCGGCCTCCGACCAGGGCAAGGTCGCGTTCATCTACTCCGGCAATGGGGCGCAGTGGGCCGGCATGGGCTTGCGCATGCTCGAGGAGTCGAAGCGTTTTGCGGAACTGATGGCCGAGCTCGACGAGAAGATGGAGCCGGTTGCCGGCTTCTCGATCCTTGCCGAGTTGCGCTCCGAGCCCGCAGCTTCTCGCCTCGACGACACGGTCGTCGCACAGCCGCTGCTCTTTGCGATTCAGGTCGCGATCACCCGGCTGCTCGGCGAGCAGGGCGTGATGCCCGATGCGGTCGCCGGTCACAGCGTGGGCGAGGTTGCCGCGGCGTGGGCCGCGGGCGCTTTCAGTCTCGACGAGGCAATTCGCGTCATCGTTGCGCGCAGCCAGGCCCAGGGGCTTACACGCGGCCAAGGGCGCATGGCAGCCGTCGGTTTGTCGGCGACAGAGGTACAGACTGCCATCGATGAGATGGATGGCGAACTGGATGTGACCCTTGCCGGTATCAACAGCCCGCGCAACGTCACCCTGTCCGGAAGCCTCGCCGATCTGGAGCGACTGAAGGCCCAACTTGCGCCAGGCGGTGTTTTTTTCCGGCTGCTCGATCTCGACTATGCCTTCCATAGCCGCCAGATGGACGCGGTCGCGGCGCGGCTGCTCGACAGCCTTGCCGGGCTCTGTCCCCAGATCGGTGGCGATGTCGAGTTCGTCTCCACCGTCACCGGGGACCGTCTCGACACCAGCTTGCTTGGTGATCGTTATTGGTGGCGCAACGTGCGAGAGCCGGTGCGGTTCTCGGATGCACTCGCCAAGCTCGCCGAGCTGGGTTGCCGCGGCTTTGTCGAGATCGGCCCCAACGCCATCCTTCAGCGCTACATGCGCGAGAGCCTGGCAGCGGTGGACGTCAAAGGGCGCCTGCTCAGCACCTTGCGCAAGGGAAGCGACGGTTGCTCGCGTATCGCCGACACGGCGCTCAGGCTTCATCTGGCGGCGAGCAAACCGAACTTCGACGCCTACTTCCCAATCCCAGGGCGCCGTGTGCGCCTGCCCAACTACGCTTGGCAGCGCGAGCGCTACTGGCATCCGCAGACCAGCGAAGGCGCCAAGCACATCGAGCGGCGCCGCGTGCATCCGCTGCTGGGGTGGCGGATTCCCGAAGCAGAATGGTGCTGGGACAACACGCTCGACCCCATCGTTTTGCCATGGCTCTCTGACCACAGGGTCGGTGGCGCAGTGGTGTTCCCGGGTTCGGCCTATGCCGAGATGGCGCTTGCGGCGGCGCGCGAGTGGCTCGGCGGTGAGCGATTCGCCGTCGAGCAGCTCGATATTCTGGCGCCGCTGGTTTTCGATGAAGATCACGCCCGCACGCTGCGTTTCAACCTCAACCCGCGCGACGGCAGCTTCCAGATCAAGAGCCGGCAACGGCTCTCCGCCGACGAGTGGACGCTCCACGCTGCGGGCCGGCTGTTGCAGCCGGGCGCGCTGCCCGCGGGCGGTCGTATCGCAGCTTTGGCGGGCGGCACCCGCATCGAGGGTGAGGCCCACTACCGGCTGGCGCGTGCGCTGGGCCTTGATTACGGTCCGGTGTTCCAAGGGCTGCGCGAAGCCCGCGTTTCGGAAGTCTTGCTCGAGGCGACGGTCGAAATGGTGCAGGACGATGCCTACCTGCTGCATCCCGCGCTGCTCGACGCCTGCTACCAGTCGCTGGTCGACTTCTTCCATGCCGAGATCGAGGCCGGCGAGGGCGTCGCGCTGTTGCCGGTCAAGGCTGGGGAGCTGGCCTTGCATCGTCGCGGCGCCGTTACGCACTTCCGTGCCATGCTGCGACGGCGTAGCGCCCGTTCCGTGCTGGCCGATTTCGAGCTTTTCGACGCCAACGACCAGCTCGTGGCGAGTGCTTACGGCTGCCGCTTCCGCGCAGCACCGCTCACGCATCGTGATGACGGCAAGGTCTCGCGCTGGCGAGTCAAGCCCTGGCTGTGTCCGCACCCTGTAGATGCACTCCGGGCAGAGCTTCCCACTGCGAAGACGCTCGTCGGGCAGATCGAGCGCAGCCTCTCGGCGCTCGTCCCGCAGCGCCAAGCCTGGTTCAAGGAGGCGCTGCCGCTTTTCGAGGCCCTCGTCCTTTCTTTTGCGTACGAAGCCTTTCACGCGCTCGCCCAGCGCGAGGGCGGCCTTGAAAAACTGCTCGGCTCAGCCTCGCCTTACGTGCGCTGGCTGGCAAGTTTGCTGCGCGAAGAGGCGCTGCTCACCAGTGAAAACGGCGAGTGGACGCTGGCGGCCGATAGCGAACTGCCTTCGTCCGATGACATCTGGCAGTCGCTGCAGCGCGATCTGCCCGCCAGCCTGCCTCAACTGGTCCTGCTCGGGCGCGTTGGCCGCAGCTTGCCGCAGTTGCTGGCAGGCGAACTCGATGGCCGCAGCTTTGCGCGCAAGCTCGCGCATTCGCCCGCAGCCGAAACGCTCTACGACGACGACCCCGCCTATCTCGGCGTCCGTCAGGCGCTACAAGCCGCGCTACTCGCCGTTGCTGAAGATTTGCCGAGTCATCGCCGCCTGCGTGTTCTGGAAATTGCCGCCGGGGCCAGCGAACTGCCGCGCACCTTGCTCGACACGTTGCCCGAGGATCGCCTCGACTATGTGCTGGCGCTGCCGGACGAGGAAAGTGCGGCGCGCCAGCAGGCTGAATACGCCGATTTCGCCAACCTTACGGTGGCAACCGCGAACGCCGCGAGCTGGAAGCTCGATGCCAACACGCCGCTGCCCGCGGTTTTCGATGTGATTATCGTCCGCCACGTGCTGCACAAGGCGCTCGACGCAAACACTGCGCTCAGCCAGACCAAAAACTGGCTTGCAGCCGGTGGGCGCCTCTTCGTGGCAGAGCGCCATGCCGACTGGGGGGCAGATTTCATCGAGGGCCTCGATCCCGACTGGTGGCATGACGCTGCGCTGCCCGACCTCGAGCTCGGCCCCCCGGGCTCTTGCCTGCTGCCGCCCGAGGCCTGGGAGGCCGCACTTCGCGAAAAAGGTTTCGACGATCTGCAGCGCTTTACCGAACCCGCCGCCGAGGGTCTGGCCGAAGGTGCCTATCTCGTCCTCGCCCGTCGTCCGCAGTCCGAGACTCTGACGCTCGTGGCCGCACCCTCGGCGTCCTGGCTGCTGCTCACGGACGCGTCCTCGGCCGATCTGGCCGAGCAGGTGCGCGCGCAACTCGAGGCTGCCGATCAGCAGGTTGTGCTGCGTAAGCACTTGCAGGGCGACGAGCTGTCCGCGTTCGGCCACATCGTCCGCATGCGCGGTTGGGCCGCCGGCGCTGACGACGCTGCCACGCTGCTGGGCGAGACGCTGGCCGACGTCCAGGCCCTGGCGAGCGGTCCAGCGAAGCCGCCGCGGCTTTGGCTCATTACCCAGGGTGGGGCGCTCGCATCGGAGCTTGTATCCAGTCTTACCCCCGGCCTTACCCCCATCCCTACCTCCAATCCGGCGCAGGCCGCGGTATGGGGCTTCGGGCGGGTCGTCATGAACGAACACCCCGCGCTCGGCTGCACGCTCGTTGATCTGCGATGCGCATGGGATGCAGGTTCCACGCCCGCCAGGCTTGCGAATGAGCTGCTGCGCCCGGATGGCGCCCAGGAAATCGTGCTCTCCGAGCACGCTCGGCATACGCTGGTCATGCGCGAGGATGCGGGGTGCGCGAGCTTTGATGAGCAGCACATCGACCGCTTCCAGCTCGACTTCCTCGTCCCTGGCCAGCTTCGCAACCTCCTCTGGCTGCCTCAGCCCGAGAAAGCCCTGCAAGCGGGCGAGGTCGAGGTGCGCACCCACGCCACCGGCCTCAACTTCCGCGACGTCATGTACCTCATGGGCCTGTTGCCCGACGAGGCCGTGGAAAACGGCTTTGCCGGCGCGAGTCTGGGGCTCGAGTTTGCCGGCGTCGTTAGTCGGGTCGGCCCCGGCGTCGACGACCTGCAGGCTGGCGACAAGGTCATGGGCTTCGGTTCGGCCTGCTTCGCCAGCCATGTGGTCACCCGCGCAGATGCGCTCGCGCGCATGCCCGAGCACTGGTCCTTCGCAGCCGGGGCGACGGTGCCGACGGTCTTCCTCACCGTCTATTACGCGCTCAAGCAACTCGCGAACGTCGAACCCGGCGAGCGTGTGCTCATCCACGGTGCCGCTGGCGGGGTGGGGATTGCAGCCATTCAACTGGCAAAGCATCTCGGTGCCGAGGTTTTCGCCACCGCCGGCAGCGACGACAAGCGCGACTTCGTGCGCTTGCTCGGCGCCGATCACGTCTTCGACTCACGCAGCCTCGCCTTTGCCGACGACATCCTGGCCGTCACGGGCGGAGAAGGTGTCGACGTCATTCTCAACTCGCTCGCTGGCGAAGCCATTCGCCGGAACCTGCGGGTGCTGCGTCCGTTTGGTCGTTTCCTCGAGCTCGGCAAGCGCGACTTCTTCGAAAACACGCCCATCGGGCTGCGCCCGTTCAAGGACAACATCAGCTATTTCGGCATCGACGCTGACCAACTCCTCACCGGCCGCCCGCAACTGGCTGCGCGGATGTTTGCCGAAGTCATCGAGCTCTTCCGCGAGGGTGTTCTGTCGCCGCTGCCGCATCGCGTCTTCTCGGCTGATCGCGTTGTCGACGCCTTCCGCGTCATGCAGCAGGCACGCCACATCGGCAAGGTCGTGGTCCAGATGGACACGGCGCGACCGAAGGTCAGATCTCCTGCCCCTGTACGCCACACCCTACAACTGGCAACTCAAGGTAGCTGGCTCATTACCGGCGGTTTGTCCGGCTTCGGCCTCGAGTCGGCGCGCTGGCTGGCGGGGCAGGGCATACGCCGTCTGGTGCTGGTGAGCCGCCGTGGTGCGGACGCCCCGGATGCGGCGCAGATCGTGGAAGAGTTTGAAGCGCGGGGTGTCCAAGTCCTGGCACTGGCCTGCGACATCACCGACGCGCACGCGGTGAAACAACTCATCGCGCAGATACACCGCAGCGCCACCCCGCTGGTCGGTGTGCTCCACGCCGCGATGGTCATCGACGACAAGCTCATCGGCAATCTCGATGCAGCCAGCATCGAAGCCGTGATGCAGCCCAAGCTCGTCGGCGCCTGGAACCTGCACCAGGCTACGCTCGATCTGGCGCTCGAACACTTCGTGCTGTACTCCTCGATCACCACCTATATCGGCAACCCGGGCCAAGCCAACTACGTTGCTGCCAACGCTGCGCTCGAGGGGTTTGCCGAGATGCGTCGCAGCATGGGGCTACCCGCCACCGCCATCGGTTGGGGGCCCATCGGCGATGCCGGCTACCTCACCCGCAACACCGCAGTGCGCGACAGCCTTGCACAACGCCTGGGCAAGCCGCCGCTGTCGGCAGAGCAGGCGCTGGCGCAGCTCGGCGCTGCCATGGCCGAAGGTGGCTGCATGGCCGTGGCGAATTTCGACTGGAACGTGCTCGCCCGCCTGCTGCCATCTGCCGACTCACCGCGCTTCGCGATCCTCAACCGCAGCCGCAAGACGGCCAGCCTTGCCGACGAAGACACCGACTTCCGCGCGTTGATCGCAGGCAAGCCGCCCGACGAAGTCGCTACCCTCGTGCAGCAACTGGTCATCCAGGAGGTTGCCGAGATCCTCGCCATTGGCGCTGATCGCATCGACCCCGCGCGCTCGCTGCACGATCTCGGCCTCGACTCGCTCATGGCGGTTGAGCTTGCGCTTGGCCTCGAGCAGCGCCTGGGTATTCCGCTGCCGGTGATGATGCTCAACGAGTCGCCGACCGCCGAAAAGGTCACCCAGCGCATCCTCGACAAGCTCGTCGGCGAGACGGACCCCGACGCCAGCCCTGCAGGCAGCACCGCAGCGGTGGTACAGGATCTTGCCCGTCAGCACGGCGAGGCGATGGGCGAGGAGGAGGCCAAACAACTCGCCGAAGACGCACGGGCGCTGACCAAAAAGGGAGTGGGGCTCACGTCATGAGCAAAGAATCGCTCGGCAACAAGGCCAAGGCCCAGCTCATCGAACGCTTCTTGCGCAAAAAGGCGGGTGGAGAGGGCGCTCCAGCGCCATCGGCACTCAGTCGCGCCGTCCGCCGCAGTAACGTGCCCGAGGCCTTCACCCGCTTCGACCGCCATCCTGATTACGAGCGCATGCTCGTCTCCAAGGCCGCTGCCGACCGTCTGCGCCTGCGCAACCCCTTCTTCATCGCCCACGACGGCGTTGCCGGAGCCGTCACGTACATCGACGGGCGCGAGTACATCAACTTCTCGAGCTACAACTATCTGGGACTGGCCGGTCATCCCCGCGTCGACCAGGCGGCCAAGGACGCAATCGACCGCTACGGCACTTCAGCCTCTGCAAGCCGCCTCGTCGCGGGCGAGCGTCCCATCCAGCGCGAACTCGAGCGATCCCTCGCCGACAACTACGGCGTTGAAGACTGCCTGGTCTTCGTCAGCGGACACGCCACCAACGTGTCGACCATTGCCACGCTGTTCGGCCCCAAGGATCTCGTCGTCCACGACGGCCTCGCGCACAACAGCATCATCGAGGGCATCAAGCTCTCGGGCGCAGCGCGGCGCAGTTTCCCGCACAACCACGCCGATGCGCTCGATACCCTGCTGGCCGAAATCCGGGGGCAGTTCGAGCGGGTGCTCATCGTCATCGAAGGCCACTACAGCATGGACGGCGACATCCCCGACCTGCCTGCCTTCATCGACATAAAGCGCCGCCATGGCTGCTTCCTCATGGTCGATGAGGCCCACTCGCTGGGTGTGCTCGGCGCCACCGGAAAGGGCCTCCACGAGCACTACGGTGTCGCGGGCAAGGACGTCGACATCTGGATGGGCACGCTCAGCAAGACGCTTGCAGCATGCGGCGGTTATGTCGCTGGCGAGCGCGCCTTGGTCGAACACCTCAAGTATTCGGCTCCGGGGTTCGTTTACAGTGTGGGGATTTCGCCGCCGGTGGCGGGTGCCGCACTCGAGGCGCTGCGCATCATGAACAGCGAGCCCGAGCGCGTCGCGCGCTTGCACCAGCGTGCACAGCGGCTGCTGGCTAGGGCGCGTGATGCCGGCATCGGTACCGGCCATTCGCAAGGCTATGCAATCGTCCCGGCGCTTGCGGGCGGCTCGCTCAAGGCGACCAGATTGTCCAACCAGCTATTCGAGCACGGCATCAACGCGCAGCCGATCATCCACCCCGCCGTGGAAGAGAAAGCTGCACGGCTGCGCTTTTTCGTCAGTGCGGACCACACCGATGAACAGATCGAACGACTCATCGCAGCGCTGGCCTAGTGCCGCGAAGCGCCCGAATCCAGAGGATTTATCGATGCACCGTCACTCAAGGTTTTTCAGCACGCGCTCGGGCAGGCAGCTCGGGCTGTTGCTATGTCTTGCCGCCATGCTTGGTGGTTGTACCCTCCCGATCCGGCCGGTCTCCGAGTCGTCCGGTGTCGTCGTTGGCGAGGGGGCGGGTGTGCAGCTCGATGCAGCGCTCGGCGGCTTCCTCTCGCAGGCGCCGGTCGGCGCGGTGTATTCGGTAGCCGACAGCCCTTGGGGCAGTCAGGTCGAAGTGATCGTCGAAGACGCCTACCTCGCTGCCAGCGGGCGCGAATGCCGCAAGTTGAAGGTTCTGCGCGCTGGCGCCGGCGGCGAGAGCCGTGAGCTCGCCTGCCAGAACGCCCAGGGTTGGGATACCCGCCGTCTCGTCACCGAGGTCGTCACCGGAGCGCAACGCTGATGAGCACCATCAAACAACACGCCGCACGAGCCCTCGCCGCGCTGGTTTTTAGCAGCTTCGCTGCACCGACGATGGCGCAGAGCCTCACGCTGCCTTCCACCATTACTACGCAGCAACAGCAACCCGAAACTGCCATTGACGACACGCCGCGCGCCAACTGGAACAACGCCAATTACGCGCCACCGTCTCAGCCGAAGACCAAGCCCAAGGCTGAAGCGAAGGTCGATGGGTTGCCTCCCTTTGGCGGCAACCTTTTCGAAGGCGGCTTTCGTGCTGCGATGGCCCAGGGCCTCAACCCGAGCTACAAAGTCAAGCCGGGCGACCAGATCACCCTGCGGGTGTGGGGTGCGGTCGAGATCGATAGCGTGCTCACTGTTGACGCCCAAGGCAACGTCTTCATCCCCGGCATCGGCCCCATGGCGGTGCAGGGGCAGAACAGCCAGCAGATCGACGGCACGCTTCGCAGCGCCATCCGCGCTGTCTATCCGGAAGAGGTGCAGGTGTACACCAACCTCCAGGGCGTGCAGCCAGTCGGTATCTACGTCACCGGCTACGTCAAAAACCCTGGCCGCTACGCCGGTACGCCCAGCGACTCGCTGCTCTACTTCCTCGATCAGGCAGGTGGCATCGACAAGGATCTCGGCAGCTACCGTCAGGTCCGCGTCGTGCGTAACGGCCGCACGGTAGCCACCGTCGACTTATACAACTTCCTGCTTCACGGCGAGATCGCACGTCCCCAGTTCCGCGACGGCGACACCATCGTCGTGCAGGAGCGCGGTCCGGCCATCGCGGTCACGGGCGACGTGCATCGCGAGTATCGCTACGAGCTCATCGGCGACCGTCTGACCGGTGCAAAGGTCAGCGAGCTCGCCCGACTCAATAGCGGCGTGTCGCATGTGCTCTTGCGCGGCACCCGCGCTCAAGGCCCTGTCGCGCAGTACTTCACGTTGGACGAGTTTGCCAAGCAGCAAGTGCAAAGCGGCGACGAGCTCACCTACAGCGCAGACCAGCGCGGCGAAACCATCGTGGTGCAGATCGAAGGCAGCTACTACGGCCCCTCGCGCTACGCGCTGCCGCGCGATGCCCGCCTGGGCGAGTTGCTCGACGCCATCGCCGTACCCAAAGGCATGACCGCCGTGGAGAGCATCTCGATCCGCCGCGAAAGCGTGGCCATCCAGCAGGCCACCGCACTGCAGGACAGCCTCAACCGGCTCGAAACTGCATATCTCGGCGCCCAGTCCTCCACCAACGACGAAGCCCAGATCCGTGTGCGCGAGGCCGAGCTCATCCAGAAGTTCGTCGAGCGCGCGCGCCAGCTCCAGCCCAGCGGCCGCCTCGTCGTGGCCCACGACGACCGCATCAGCGACATCCGCCTGCAGGACGGCGACCTCATAACCATCCCCGAGGTCAGCGATTCCATCCTCATCAGCGGCGAGGTGATCGTGCCGCAGGCCGTGGTCTTCAAACCCGGCATGAGCGCCAAGGACTACATCGAAGGCGCCGGCGGCTTCACCCAGCGTGCGGACGAAGATCACATTCTGGTGGTCCGCCAGAATGGCGCTGTGGTCAGCGCCAAGGATGTCGCGCTACGCACGGGCGACGAGATCCTGGTCATGCCCGAGGTGCCGACCAAGAACCTGCCGCTCGCCACCGCCATCAGCCAGATCCTGTTCCAGATCGCCGTGGCCACCAAGGTCGCGCTCGATCTGTAAGCCAGGGTGGTGGAGAACCGCCTCATGAGCCAAGCATCCAATCCGCCCCTGTCGAACGGTGTGCGCACCTCCTGGCAGGTCACGCGCAGCGTGTGGTACGCCATGTTCATGCGCGAGGCCATCTCGCGCACCATGGCCGACCGCATGGGCTGGTTCTGGATGATCGCCGAGCCGATGGCCTTCACGCTGATCATGGTGTCGATGCGCTCCTTCATCAGCAGCGACCGTCTGGTCGTCAACGCAGAATTCATCCCCTGGATGATCACCGGGATGATGGGCTTCTTCATGATTCGCGAAGGCATGATGCGGGGCCTGGGCGCAGTCGACGCCAACAGTGCGCTATTCGCCTACCGCCAGGTGCTGCCGGTCGACCCGGTGCTCGTGCGTAACGCGCTGGAGGGCTTGCTGCGCACGCTCATCTTCCTGCTATTCATCGCCGGCGCGCTCATGCTCAACGTCGACATGGTCCCCGACAACGCCCTCACGGCCATGGGCTGGTGGCTGTCGCTTTGGTGCCTGGGCCTGGGGCTTGGCCTGATTGCGTCGGTGGTGGGCACGCTGGTGCCGGAGCTCGCCACGGTGGTGAAGATGGTCAACATGCCGCTGCTCATCCTGTCGGGTGTCATCTTCCCGCTCAACCACCTGCCGCACTGGCTGCTCGAATACCTGCTTTACAACCCCATCGTGCACGGGCTCGAGCTGCTGCGGGCGAGCTTCTTCCACGGCTACAAAGTGGTGCATGGCACCGACGCGACGTACTTCTGGATGTTCACCCTTGCCACCATCGCACTCGGCTTGCTGATGCACGTCCGCTTCAAGGAAAAGCTCAAGGCCAAATGATCGAAATCAAGGGCCTCTACAAGCGTTATCACCGCCAGCACCGCGTCTACGACTGGGTGCTGGAGGACGTAAACCTCACCATCCCCGCGGGCGTCAGCGTCGGCTTGCTGGGGCGCAACGGGGCGGGCAAGTCGACGCTCTTGCGCCTGATCGCCGGCATGGACAGCCCCGACCGTGGCGAGGTACGCCGTCTGTGTCGGGTGTCCTGGCCCATCGGTTTGTCGGGGGGCTTTCAGGGCAGCATGACCGGGCGGCAGAACGTCAAGTTCGTGGCCCGTGTGCATGGTGGTCGCTACAAGGTCGACGACATCATCCAGAAGGTGCAGGACTTTGCCGAGCTGGGCGACAGCTTCGACGAGCCGATCAAGACCTACTCCAGCGGTATGCGAGCGCGGCTCAACTTCGGACTGTCGCTGGCCTTCGACTTCGACGTGTACCTCTCGGACGAGGCCACCGCGGTGGGTGACCGCGCATTCAAGGACAAGGCCACCAAGGCCTTTAAGGACAAGGTTGGCAAAGCCAGCTTGATCATGGTCAGCCATGGCGAAGGCATCCTCAAGGAACTCTGCCAAGCCGGCATCCACCTCAAGGATGGCCGTGCGACCTGGTACGACGACATCACGGACGCCATAGCGGCCTACCACGCCGAAACGGACGAAGCGCGGATGGCCTATGGCGTAGTCCCGATATCGCCCACCAAGCAGGCAAAAACGGCCCCCGCACCCACCGCGCCCAAGGCAGCTTCGGTGGCGCTGCCACAGCCTGTGCCGACTGAGGCGGCGCAAGAAAAGAAAGCCGTCATCGACCTCCCTGAAGATCTCACCCTTCCTCAGGCCCGGCAGCAACTTAGCAAGATCAAGGCCGAGTTCGACGCAGCCCGCACTGCATTCGAGCAGGCCAAGGCCGACAACCTGCCACCGCGCGAGCGCAAACCCTACGGCGACGCGCTGACTGCCGCCCGCGAACGCCTGCACGCCGCCCGCCGCCGTGTGCAAGCCCTTCAACCCCCGCAGGACGACGACTGAGCCATCCGTTTCATGAAACAGTTCATCAAATCACAGCCGCACTGGGCGGCGGCGTTTATCGCCATCATCCTCGTCAGCCTGTACTGGTTCGTCTGGGCACAAGACCGCTACCTGTCGCGCGCAACGGTGGTGCTGGAAAGCCCGCAGATCGCCTCCCCCAGGATCGACTTTGCGTCCATCCTCGCGGGCGGCCCGAGCGACCAGGACTTGCTCCTGCTGCGCGAACACCTCTTGTCGGTCGACATGCTGCGCCAAGTGCAGGACAAGCTCGATTTTCGCCGCCACTACAGCGAAAACGGTGACATCT
>ERZ1645187.1706-NODE-1706-length-19975-cov-23.408484_pt1 | contig 19975 bp, 20 predicted proteins | sample MGYA00575352_ERZ1645187 | MGnify/ENA primary metagenome ERZ1645187 (study PRJEB40837, sample SAMN11349314) | freshwater sediment metagenome | isolation source: river sediment | host: Sediment | place: India: Wazaribad , New Delhi | collected 2017-02-21 ... | reverse complement strand
CTTGGCGATGCCCCAGGCGATCGAGCGGTTGTTGGCGACGCCCATCACGAGGCCCCGCTTGCCGGCCATCAGGCCCTTGGTGTCGGCCATGGATCTGCCCTTCAGACTAAAGATGACGAGTTCGGCCGGTTCTATGACACGGGAGCGCGGGGGGCCGCAAGACGAGCGCGACGTCGCGAGGCGCGGCATCGTCGCGGGGCGCGACCGAGCCGGCTCAGAAGAGGTCCATCTGGCCACCGCTCTTCGGCTTCGCCGCGCGCGGGACCCGCACGGCGGCGGGGCGGGGCGGCGGCGGCGTCGAGACCAGGGGCTCGATCTCGAAGAGGTCGTCGGGAGCGGGCGCGAGCAGGCGCGCGGCGGCCTTCGCGTCGACCGCCGGATCGAGCCAGTCGTCGTAACGCTCGGGCGGGATCACCGCCGGCATCCGGTCGTGGATCGCCCCGACGGTGGCGTTCGCGTCGACGGTGAGGATCGCCGCGGTGTCGACCTCGGACCCGTCGGGCGCGCTCCAGGTCTCGGTCAGCCCGGCGAAGGCGACGAGCCCGCCCGCCCGTGGGACGATTCGGAAGGGCGTCTTCTTCGTGCCGTCGCGCCGCCACTCGACGAAGCCGGTCGCCGGCACCAGACAACGGCCGTGGCGCATGGCGGCGCGAAACGACGGCTTGTCGAGCGCGGTTTCGGCGCGGGCGTTGATCAGCAGGGAGAACTCGCGCGGATCCTTCACCCAGGCCGGCCAGAACCCCCAGCGCACCAACCGGAAGCGGCGGACGCCCTCGGCCCGGACGACGATGCCGATCGGCTCGGTCGGGCGGATGTCCTCGCGCGGCGGGAAGTTCGGCATGTCGGTGTAGGCGAAGTGACGGCGGACCTCCTCCGGGGTCGCGGTCGACAGGAAGCGTCCGCACATGTCCTTGTTCTCCTGGATCGATTCCGTCCATCGTCGTCCATCGTCGTCCATCGTAAGTCAAATCGTAACCCCTCGCCCCTACCCTCGAACGACGATCGGACGAACGGGACGAGAGCACGATGGCGGGCGCAGACGGGGGAGCGATGACGGCGGACCGCCTTCGGCCCGAGGCGCTGGCGGCGGCGAACATCAATCCGAACACCCGCCTCGCGACCGATTATCTCAATCATTTCAACGACGTGGTCATGATGCTCGAGCTCGTTCCGGACATGCCGGACTGCGCCGAGGACGTGGTCGGTTGGACCCCCGTCGCCTACGACGACTATTTCCGCAAGTCGCATTTCCGCGAGCGCGACCTCGCCGTCTACGCCTTTGAACAGGCCGATCCGGCGGTGCGCTGCGAGTTCGAGGCCACCATCACCCACCTCGACTGCGCCATGGCGGAGGCGATCGATCTGGTCGGCCGGTGGGACGGCAGCGACCCGGAAGTCGCGGATCGGCTGCGACATTTCGTCGGCGACCGGCTGAAGCCGCTCATCGCCACGGCGAGCGGCATCATCAACGGACCGCCGGCGTTCCACGCCGCGCCCGTCGATCCGCGCGAGTCGGAAGCCCAGGCCGCGGTCGACGAACTCTTCCCCTGAGCCCTCCCCTTCGCGCGCGGTTCGGCCGGCGGCGTCATCCGCGATGGATCTCCGCGCCCGGAGACGGTAAGGATCGCCGGATCGGACGACCCGGCGGCGAGGGTGACATGGAGCGGTTCGAGCGGAGCGGCGGAATGCGCGGTCGAGCGGCCTCGGTGATCGTCGCGGCGGTCCTCGTCGGGGCGACCTGGTTCGGTCCGGCGCGCGGCGCCGAGGAGATGCCCTACGACGACCGTCTCGCCGAACTCGCCGAGACGCTCGGGGCACTGCACCACCTCCGTCCCCTGTGCGGCGCGCCGGAGGCCCAGACCTGGCGCGATCAGATGAATGCCGTGCTCGAGGCCGAGCAACCGAGCCGGGAGCGGCGGCAGCGCCTCGTCGATCGCTTCAATCAGTCCTATCGCAGTCTGGCCGCCGCGCATCGCACGTGCGATCCGGCCGCGCGCGCGCTGGTCGAGATCTATCGCACACGCGGCGAGGCGCTCGGCGCCGATCTCGTCGCCCGTTGGGGCCATCCGTGACGGCTCGCGATCCCGTCGAAATCGCGCGGTCGCGTTAACCATTCGGACATGTTCTTTAACAGTCGTCAACAATATCCCCCGCTCGACGGCGACCGTCGGCCGGGGTCGTGCTATTCCTGGTCGAGGGACGGAGGATGCGGAATTCCCGCATCCGCAAGGGATCGCACGAGACGGGCATGCTCGACGAGACGAAGGCGTGGGACGTCGAAACGACGCTCGCCGAAAAAAAGCGCGCCGCCTACGAACTGATCTCCGACGCCATGGCGGAAGCCGAGGCGGAGGGCATCGAGCGCGACATCGTCACCCAGGCCGCCCTCTTCGCCGTCGTCACCGATCTCGTCGCCACCTGGGGCGAGGTGGCCGTCGCCGACTATGTCGAGCGGATGGTCGATCGGGTGCTCGCGGGCGAATTCACGGTCGACCGGCCGTTACAGTAGGTCCGCGCCGCCGAGGGCGAGACGGCCGAGAACCACCCCGCCGAACAGGACCAGCAGCGCCCCGGCGACGAGGTTGATGCGCGCCAGCGTCGTATCGGTCATGCGGTCGCGCAGCGCGGCGATGGCCGCCGCCGCCGTCACCCACCACGCGCCGCCGCCGGCCACCACGCCGATCACGAACATGCCGGCGCCGAGCCAGTCGCCGGGCTTCGGCGCCCAGGTTCCGAGCGAACCGAACAGCGCCAGGAACCCCAGCACCGTCGCCGGGTTGGTGATGGTCATGCCGAAGGTCGCACCGGCGGTGGCGATCAGCGTCGCCCTCTCCTCCTCGCCGGTCTCCAGATGCGGATGGGCGCGGGCGGTGCGGATGCCGAAGGCGATCAACAACACGCCGCCGATCAGCTGCAGCCAGAAGGAATGACCCTCGACGAAGCCGGAGACGGCGGTGACGCCGAAGGCGGCGACGGCGGCGAAGGTGCCGTCGGCGGCGACCGCGCCGATGCCGGCGGCCAGTCCGGCGAAGAAACCGGAGCGGAAGGCGCGCTGGACGCAGAGGATGTTCACCGGACCGACCGGCGCGGAGAAGATCACCCCCACGCCGAAGCCGGTCAGGAGCAGCGGCAGGCTCGACAAGGATCCCATGCCCACGCTCCTTCCTCGTTCACGGCTTCGGGAAGCCCCTTCCATCGCCACGCGGCATCGCTAACATGCCCGCCCGGCGCGACGGGCGTCGATGCGCGGTTCGACCACGAGCCCGCGCGAGGGTCAAGCGGGGCATGGGAATGACGGATCGTCCGCAGACGGCGACGAGACAGTTCGGCGGCCTCGTCCGCCTCGCCGCGGCGCTGATCGCGGCATACGTGACCGCCCTGCCGGCCGGCGCGGCGCAGGAGCCGAGCGCCACCAAGAAGGTCGGCACGGAGCGAATCGTCGTCACGCCGCCCAAGTCGACGACGGCCCCGGCCACGACGACCCCGCCGACCGGACCGGAGCCCGAGACCTTCGAGGACCGCAAGGCGACGGCGAGGCCGGCGCCGGCCTCCGATCCGAAGGCGGTGTTGCCGGAGATCCACGAGGGCGAGGCCGATCTGCCGCCGGCGGTCGCCAAGATGCGGCGCAAGATCCTCGACGCCGCCTATTCCGGCGACATGAACCGCCTCAAGATCGCCATCCAGGCGAACGAGATGCCGCCGATCTTCTCGGTCAACGAGATCGGCGATCCGATCGAGTTCCTCGAGCGCCAGTCGGGCGACGGCAAGGGCATGGAGATCCTCGCCATCCTCACCACGGTGCTCGAATCGGACTGGGTCCGGCTCGACGCGGGCAAGCCGCAGGAGATGTTCCTGTGGCCGGCGTGGGCGGCGATCCCGCCCGACCGCCTCACCCAGGCGCAGATGGTCAAGGTCTACAAGATCCTGACCTCCTCCGACTTCGAGGAGATGAAGTCGCTCAACCACTACACGTTCTATTCCGTCGGCATCGGCCCGGACGGCACCTGGCACTGGTTCAAGACCGACAATTGATCGCGCCTGCCCACAGTTTGGCCTCGCCTCGCCGGCCGGCGGCGGCGATCCTGACGGGGACGAGAGCGAAACGAGGGACGAGATGAGCGAGACGCGGATCGCGCGACGGTACGATCGCGGCGTGGTGGCGGTCGAGGGCGAGGAGGCGGCGAGCTTCCTGCACGGCGTCGTCACCTGCACGGTCAAGACGCTCGAGCCCGGCGAGGCGCGGCTCGGCGGGCTACTCACGCCGCAGGGCAAGCTCCTCTTCGACTTCCTGCTGACGCCGGTCGACGGCGGCTTCCTGATCGAGATCGAGCGGGGGCGCGTCGCCGACTTCGTCAAGCGGCTGACGCTCTATCGCCTGCGCGCCAAGGCGACGATCGCCGATCGCTCCGACGACTTCGCCGTGCTCCTCGCCTTCGGCGGCGCCGTGCCGGAGATCGCCGGGGCCGTCGCCTTCACCGACCCGCGCGCGGCGGCGCTCGGGACGCATCTGCTGGTGCCGGGCGCGGTGGCGGACGGGATCGCCACGACCGCGAGCCCGTCGGACTGGCACGCGCTGCGGATCGCCGCGGGCGTGCCGGAGAGCGGGCTCGACTTCGCCCTCGGCGAGGTGTTCCCGCACGACGTCGACATGGACGACCTCTCCGGCGTCGACTTCAAGAAGGGCTGTTTCGTCGGCCAGGAGGTGGTCTCGCGGATGAAGCATCGCGGCACGGCGCGACGGCGCACGATCCTGGCGCACGCCCGCGAGGCGCGGCCGGCGTGGCCGGACGTCGGAACCGAGATCGTCTGCGGCGAGAAGGGGATCGGCACGCTCGGCTCGGCGCACGAGGGTGTCGCGCTGGCGCTCGTCCGGCTCGACCGCGCCAAGGAGGCGCTCGACTCGGGCGACCCGATCGAGGTCGGCGGTGTGCGCGTGACGCTGGAACTGCCGGCGTTCGCGAGCTTCGACTGGCCGAAGGAGACGAGTTCGGAGTGATGGCCGGCGTCTCGGCGCTGGCGAGCCCGGCGGCGAGACGGTAAGGAACCTGCGATCCGCCGCCGAGATCGATCGAGTCGCCCCATGCCGCCCCGACCCTCCGCTCCTGCCCGCGCCTGGCAACGCATGCTCTCGGGCCGCCGGCTCGATCTGCTCGACCCGTCGCCGCTCGACGTCGAGATCGACGACATCGCCCACGGGCTCGCCCGCGTCGCCCGCTGGAACGGTCAGACGATCGGCGAGAACGCCTTCTCGGTGGCGCAGCACTGCGTGCTGGTCGAGGAGCTGGCGCTACGGTTCGAACCGGCACTCGAGCCGAAGTACCGCCTCACCGTGCTGCTGCACGACGCGCCCGAATACGTCATCGGCGACATGATCTCGCCGTTCAAGGCGGTGGTCGGCGGCGGCTACAAGGCGGTCGAACATCGGCTCGAACAGGCGATCCACATCCGGTTCGGCCTGCCGCCGACGGTGCCGGCCGAGGTGAAGGCGCTGACCAAGCGCGCCGATCACGTCTCGGCCTATTTCGAGGCGGTCGAACTCGCCGGTTTCGCGGCGGACGAGGCGGCACGGCTGTTCGGTCGCCCCAAGGGCTTTCCCGAACGGCTCGGGCTCGTCCCCTGGCCGGTCGCCGAGGCTCAGGCGCGGTTTCTCGAGCGTTTCCACGATCTCGATCGCCGAGCGCATCCGAGCCCCTGATTCGACTTTCCGTCGGCGTCTCGCCGGCGTCATGATCGTCGCTCAGGGTCGTCGGCCGATTCGAAGAACGGAGCCCCCGATGCCGAGCCTCCACGTCTGTTCCCTCGCGCGTCTCGCCGACACGGTCGCCGCGACCGGCGCCAGTCACGTCGCGACCCTGATCAACGCCGGGACGCCGGTTCCGCGTCCCGCCTCGATCCCGGCCGAGAACCATCTCTTTCTCGGCTTCAACGACATCGTCGAGCCGATGGCGGGCATGATCCCTGTCGGCGAGGCGGAGGTGCTGCGCCTGTTCGACTTCGTCGACGCCTGGTCGCGCGAGCGGCCGATGGTGGTCCACTGCTGGGCCGGGATCTCGCGCTCGACCGCCGGGGCCTTTGTCGCCGCCTGCCGCCTGATGCCGCATCGCGACGAGGCGGAGATCGCGCGGGAGCTGCGCGCCAAGTCGCCGTCGGCGACGCCCAATCTGCGGCTGGTGCGCATCGCCGACACGCTGATGGGGCGCGCGGGGCGCATGACGGCGGCGATCGAGGCGATCGGCCGCGGCCGCGACGCCTTCGAGGGCGTGCCCTTCGTGCTGCCGATCGAGCGGGGCGAGGGATGAGCGGCGACGGGACCGGCATCGAGATCGGGCTCAACGCGGCGATCGTCGCCCTGGTCGACGACCAGCCGGCGGTCCTGACGGCGCGGCGCGGCGAGGGCGCCGATCTCGCCGGCGCCGACGCCCTGCCCTTCGGTCCGTTCGATCCGCTCCGCCACCGCACGCTCGAACTCGGCCTGCGCTCCTGGGTGGAGGCGCAGACCGCCCTGCGTCTCGGTCATGTCGAGCAGCTCTACACCTTCGGCGACCGCGGCCGGAACACCCGCTCCGGCGACGGCGGCGCGCACGTCGTCTCGGTCGGCTATCTGGCGCTGACGCGGCTCGAGGGCGGGTCCGACGGTCCGGCGGGCCGGGCACTGGCGTCGACCGGCTCCGGATTTCGGCCCTGGTACGACTATTTCCCCTGGGAGGACTGGCGGGCGGGGCGGCCGCCGATCCTCGACGAGGCGATCCTGCCGGCGATGCGGGCGTGGCGGGCGGAGGATCCCGAGCATCGCGGCATCGGCCGGGCGCTCGGGCGGAGCGAACGGCTCCGGCTGTTCTTCGGCGAGGACGGCAGCCCCTGGGACGAGGAGAAGGTGCTCGAACGCTACGAGACCCTCTACGAGGCCGGGCTGGTCGCCGAGGCGCTGCGCGACGGGCGTGAGGGCCTCCGGGACGCCGCCGCGCCGCTCGGCCGTGCCATGAGCTTCGACCACCGCCGCATCCTGGCGACGGCGATCTCGCGGCTGCGCGCCAAGCTCAAGTATCGCCCGGTGGTGTTCGAGCTGCTGCCGGAGAGCTTCACGCTGACCGAGCTGCAGAAGACCGTCGAGGCGATCTCGGGGCGGCATCTGCACAAGCAGAACTTCCGCCGCCTCGTCGAGCACGCGGCGCTGGTCGAGGCGACCGGCGAGACCTCGCTGGTCACCGGCGGACGGCCGGCGAGCCTCTACCGCTTCCGCCGCGAGGTGCTGTCCGAACGCCCGGCGCCGGGGCTGCGGCTCGGCTCGCGCGGCTGAGGCGCGGCCGCCGAAGGTTCGGACGTCTCGGTCTCGAGCAGCTCCTTCAGGATCTTCGTCACCGGAACGTGACCGACGTAGTCGGTGTTGGTGTGGTGCCAGGCGTCGGGCACGACGACCTCGGCCGGGGCCTCGCGGCGCATGGCGAAATCGCCGATCAGATCCCAGCGGCCGACCACCTCGGTGACCCTCGCGCAGGCGCGCGGCATCTTCACGCGCGCCGAGAAGGCGACGATGCGGGTCTCGGCGCAGACCTCGTCGGAGCGGGCGCGGTCCTCGCGCTGGAGCGTGTGCAGCGCGTCGGCGATCACCAGATTGCCCTTGGAATGACCCACCAGCAGCGCCACCCGCAGACGCGGGTCGGTGAGGAGTTTCTGCAGCGTGTCGGCATCGCGGTGGACGTGGACGTGCTTCTCGCCGAGGGCGTTGGCCTCGAGGGTGCGGATCCAGTCGAGGGAATGATCGAGCCGTTCCCACAGCTGATAGAGGCCGTCGAGACCGGCCGCCCAGGCGAACCCGCCGGAGGCTTCCGTCAAGAGGTCGGCGAGGCCGTAGCCCGAGACGATCGCCGCGACCGGCCTGCCGAGGGCATCGGCGACGTTGCGGCCGAAGGCGGCGGTGCCGAGCGCGGAGGAGCCGACGCCGGCGACCGCGATCGTGTCGATGCCCTCGCCGCCGGCGGCGAAGAAGGCGTCGAGATCGGCGCAGACCGTCAGATCGGCCCCGCCGGAGGGCGGGACGATCAGGATCGCCCCCTCCCCCACCTTCCAGGGCGCCAGACCGACGGCCTCCTCGTGACGCACCACCTTGACGTCGTAGAAGAGCGCGTCGAGCAGGATGTTGCGTTGGCGGAACCCTTCGAGGAGCCCGGCGTTCGACGGCCGGCCGAAGAGGCGCCACGGCAGCGTCACCGCATGGGTCCACTGCAGCAGGCCGGTGGTGAAGGGATTGTCGGTCATGGGCGTCGTCCTCGCTGCGAGGATGATACCCCGACCGCTCCGCCCCTCAAGGCCCGGAGGATACCGGATCGCCGGAGCGGCGGGCGCCCTTCGCGTACCAGGCGCCGGTGCGGTTGACGATCGCCACCACCGACAGCATCACCGGCACCTCGACCAGCACGCCGACGACCGTCGCCAGCGCCGCGCCGGACTGAAGGCCGAACAGCGAGATCGCCGCGGCGACCGCCAGTTCGAAGAAGTTCGAGGCGCCGATCAGGGCCGAGGGGCCGGCGACGCAGTGCGCCTCGCCGGTCAGGCGGTTGAGGAGATAGGCGAGGCCGGAGTTGAACCAGACCTGGATCAGGATCGGCACGGCGAGGAGCGCGATCACCCGCGGTTCCTCGAGGATGCGGCCGCCCTGGAAACCGAAGAGCAGCACCAGCGTGGCCAGCAGCGCGACCAGCGAGACCGGACCGAGCCGGCCGAGCAACCTGTCGAGCGCCGCCTGCCCCCCGGCCGCGAGCACGCGGCGACGCAGGAGCTGGGCGACGATCACCGGCACGACGATGTAGAGCACGACCGAGAGCACCAGCGTGTCCCACGGCACCGTGATCGCCGAGAGGCCGAGCAGCAGGCCGACGATCGGGGCGAAGGCGACGACCATGACGGTGTCGTTGAGCGCCACCTGGGTCAGGGTGAAGTGGGGCTCGCCCTTCACCAGGTTCGACCAGACGAAGACCATGGCGGTGCAGGGGGCGGCGGCGAGCAGGATGAGGCCGGCGACGTAGCCGTCGATCTGATCGGCGGGGAGATACGGACGGAACAGCGTCTGGACGAAGATCCAGGCGAGCAGCGCCATCGAGAAGGGCTTCACCGCCCAGTTGACGAAGAGCGTCACGCCGATCCCGCGCCAGTGCTCGCCGACCCGGGCGAGCGCGGCGAAGTCGATGCGGATCAACATCGGCACGATCATCGCCCAGATCAGCACCGCGACGGGCAGATTGACGCGGGCGACCTCGAGGGTCGCGATCGCCGAGAAGAGGCCCGGCGCGACGTGACCGGCGGCGATGCCGGCGACCATGCACAGCGCCACCCACAGGGTAAGGAAACGTTCGAAGGTGGACACGGGGCCGGGCTCCTCGGGGCGATCAGACGCGGTTGCCGGAGGCGTCGACGACCTTTTCGCCGTCCTCCTTGGCGAAGGCGCCCTTCTGGGCGGGCAGGAGGTCGAGAACGGTCTCGGAGGGACGGCACAGCCGCGCGCCCTTGTCGGAAACGACGATCGGCCGGTTCATCAGGATCGGATGGGCGACGATCGCGTCGATCAGCTCGTCGTCGGTCTTGGCCGGGTCGGCGAGACCGAGCTCGGCGAAGGGCGTGCCCTTCTCGCGCAGGATCGAGCGGACCGACACGGCCATCTTCGCGATCAGCGCGACCAGTTCTTCGCGGGAGGGCGGGGTCTTCAGATAGAGCACCACCTTCGGGGTGACGCCGGCGTTCTCGATCAGGCCGAGGACGTTGCGCGAGGTGCCGCAGGCGGGGTTGTGGTAGATGGTGACGTCGGTCATGGGGTGACTTCCTTCGAGAGAGCGATCACGGGCGTGCCGCAGCGCTCGGGATGGCCGCCGCAACACTCGGCCGCGAGCTCGTCGACGAGACCAGCCAAGCGCCCGAGCACGGCGCGGTAGACGATGGAGCGGCCGTTGCGTTCGGCCGAGACGAGGCCGGCGCGAGAGAGAACGGCGAGGTGAGCGGACAGCGTGTTCTGCGGGATCTCCAGGACGCGCGCCAGATCGCCCGCCGGAAGCCCGTCCGGCTCGGCGGCGACGAGGGCACGAAAGGCGGCGAGCCGGGTCGCCTGCGCCAAGGCGGCGAGAACTTCGATGGTCTCTGTCGTTTCCATATTTCTGGATATATAGAAACGACCGGATGATGCAAGCGACTTTCGATGCCGTTCGTCGTGCGGCGCCGGGTCCGTCCGCTACGGCCATCACCCTGTACACCCTTCGCTCGGGTCGGGCCTTCGGCAGTCTTGCGCCGGATCGGGGGCAGTGTATATTGAACGCTGTTCATTTCCGATGTTCCGGTGAGATCCGTCATGGAAGGCCTGTTCGTGCTCCTCATCCTGGCCGCCCTCGCGCTGCCGGTCGCCACGGTGGTGGCTCTGGTCATGGCGATCTCGGCGCGTCGTGATCTCGCCGACCATCGTCGGGTGATGCTCGGCCTGATCGAGCGCATCGGCGCGCTCGAGGCCACGGCCCCGGCGAGTCGGTCCGCCGAACGGGTCGAAGAGACGGCCGAGGCGCCCTCCGCTTCGCCGGAGGAACCACCGGAGCCCGCCATGGCCGTCACGCGGGACGAGACGGCCGAGGCGGCCGTTTCGGCGCGCTCGCACGAGGGGGACGCGCTCGAACCGGAGGAGACGCTCGCCGCCGCCGCATTCGCGCCGAAGCCGGGGCTCGAGGAGCGGATCGGCACGCGCTGGGCGGTGTGGATCGGCGGCGCGGCGCTGGCGCTCGGCCTCGTCTTCCTGGTGCAATATTCGATCGAACAGGGACTGTTCGGGCCGCTGGCGCGCCTCCTCCTGGCGGCGGCGGCCTCGTTCGGCGTGCTCGGCCTCGGCGAGGCGATGCGGCGCAGCGATCGCGCGCGCCGTCTCCTGCCGCAGTTTCCGAGCGCCGACGTGCCGGCGATCCTGACGGCGGCCGGCGCCACCGGCCTCTTCGCCACGGTGTGGGCGGCGCACGCGCTCTACGCCTTCCTCGGACAGGCCGTCGCCTTCGTCGCGCTCGGCGCGGTGGCGCTGGCCACCCTCGCCGCCGCGTTGGTCCACGGGCCCTGGCTCGGCGCGCTCGGCCTCGTCGGCGCCTTCGGCACGCCGATGCTGGTCCACGCCCAGAACCCGCGTCCGGCGACGCTGGTCGTCTACCTGCTGGTCGTCACCGCCGCCGCCTTCGCGCTGGCGCGGCTGCGGCGCTGGAAGCACGTGGCGGCGGCGGCGCTCGCCCTGGCGCTCGCCTGGGGCGTCGGCATGGTCGAACTCGCCACCGTGCGCCTCTTCGACGGGCCGTGGGCGGTCGCCTACGCGACGGTGCTGCTCGGTCTCGTCGGCGGCCTGCTGATCGCCGGTCTCGACGAGGTCACGCCCGCCCCACGCGACGAACTCGTCGATCGCTTCGGCCTCGGGGCATCGGCCTTCGTCACCCTGCTCGGCCTCGCCGCCTTCGACGCGAGCCCGGATCTCGCCGGCCGGCTCGGTCTCGTCGCGAGCCTGACGATCCTCGGCGCGCTCGCCTGGAAGGTGCCCGCCGTGGTCCCGGTGGCGGCGCTCGCCGGACTGCTGGCGCCGCTCGCCGCGGCCGTGGCGCGGCTCGACGTGTGGCGCTCGCTCGAAAACGACACCTTCGCGCGCGGCGCCGACGGACTGGTGGCGCTGCGGCCGCTGGCGGTGGGCGACTTCCTCGCCTTCCACGGGCTGGTGGCGACGGCGCTCGTCGCGGCCGGGCTCGCCGCCGCCTTCGCCACGCCGCGCGAAGCGGATCGCGCACGGGGATGGTTCGTCCTCGCCGCCGCGACCGCCGCGATCCCGACGCTGCTGGTCGGCTGGGGCCGGGTCTCCGGTTTCGAGAGCCGGATCGACTTCGCCGCCGTCGGGCTGATGCTCGCGGCGCTCTTCACCGCCGTCACGGTCCGCCTCGGCCGCGACGAGGCGCCCGACACGCCGTCCCGCGCGGTCGCGGCCGGGGCCGTGGCGGCGCTCGCCGCGCTGGCGGCCGGGCTGACGATCGCGCTCGACCGCGCCGCGCTCACGGTGGCGCTCGGGCTGCTGCCGCCGGCGATCGCCTTCGTCTGGCGGACGCGTCCGCTGCCGATCCTGAGATGGGCCGCCGCGATCGCCGCGATCGTCGTCGCCGGGCGGCTCGCCTGGGATCCGGCGCTCGTCGCCGATCTGGCGCCGACGCCGATCCTCAACGCGCTGCTGCTCGGCTGGGGCGTGCCGGCGCTCGGCGCGGTCTACGCCGCCCGCGTCTTCCGGACGACGGCGAACGATCTGCCGCGAGCGATCGTCGAGGGCGCGGCGATCGCCTTCACCGGCCTGTTCGCGCTGATCGAGATCCGCCACATGGCGACCGGCGGCGATCTCTTCGCTTCGCAGGTCGGTCTGGTCGAGACCGGGCTCGACGTGGCGGTCGCCTTCGTGATCTCGGCCGGGGCGCAGCGGGTGGCGGGCAAGACCGGCAGCCGCGTCTTCGACGTCGCCGCGCTGGTGCTCGGCACGATCGGCGCGGCCGGCGGGCTCCTCGCCCTGCTGGTGGCGCGCAATCCCCTGTTCGCCGGGATCGAGACGAGTTCGTCGATCCTCGGCGCGCTCCTCGTCGGCTACGGCGCGCCGATGGCGGCGGGCGCGTTGGCGGCGCGGCTGGCACGGCTGGCCGAGCGACCGCGCTGGTACGTGGGACTGACGGCGATCGGCGCCTATGCGCTCGGCTTCGCGCTCGTCACGCTGCTCGTGCACCACGCCTTCCAGGGCGCGCGGATGGCGCTCGGCCAGGGCATGAGCGCGGCCGAACTGTGGGCGCTGTCGGCGGCGTGGCTGACGACCGGCGTCGCCACGCTGGTCGCCGGGCTCGCGCTCGCCTCGCCGCCGCTGCGTCTCCTGTCGGGCGTGGTGGTGGCGGCGACGTCGGTGAAGATCTTCCTCGTCGACATGGCCGACGCGGAGGGGATCTGGCGCGCCTTCTCCTTCCTCGGGCTCGGCGCGGTGCTGATCGGCATCGCCTTCGTCTACCAACGGCTCCTGTTCGCGCCGAAGCGCGACGGGAGGGAGGCGTGAGGTCTCACTCGGCGGGGACGGGGGCGAGCGCGCGGTCGACCGGGCGCTCGCGGATCGGCAGATGGATGAAGCCGGCGAAGATGCCGAGGGCGACGCCCATCCACCAGACCGGATCGTAGCTGCCGTTCAGATCGTAGAGCCAGCCGCCGAGCCAGACGCCGAGGAACGAGCCGAGCTGGTGGGAGAAGAAGACGAGGCCCCCGAGCAGCGCCAGGTAGCGCGTGCCGAACATCAGCGCCACCAGAGCGTTGGTGGCCGGTACCGTGGAGAGCCAGAGGAGCCCCATGACGGAGGCGAACAGCACCACGGTCAGGGGCGTCGCCGGCGCCATCAGGAACAGGGTGAAGACGACCGAGCGGGCGAAATAGATGAAGCTCAGGATGCCGCGCTTGGGCAGACGCATGCCGAGGATGCCGGAGCCGAGCGAGCCGACCACGTTGAAGGCGCCGATCAGCATCAGCGACACCACACCCCACTTGGGCTCCAGACCGATGTCGCGCAGATAGGCCGGGAAGTGGGTGGTGATGAAGGCGACCTGGAAGCCGCAGACGAAGTAGCCGGCATTGAGCAGGAGGAAGCTGCGGTGGCCGAGCGCCTCGCGCAGCGCCTCGCCGATCGACTGGTCGTGCCCGTGCACCATCCGCGCCGACGGCCGTCCCTGGAGCGGGATCGCCAGAAGCGGGATCAGCGCCAGGATCGCCGCCAGGATGGTCAGGCTGTCGTGCCAGCCGTAGGTGACGATCAACCCTTGCGTCACCGGCGAGAACAGGAACTGGCCGAAGGAACCGGCGGCGGTGGCGAAGCCGAAGACGAGGCTGCGTTTGTCGGCCGTGACGACGCGGCCGAAGGCGGCCATGACGATGCCGAAGGCTGAGCCGGCGACGCCGAGGCCGACCATCACGCCGGCGGCGTGGAAGGCGAGCGGGGTCGGCGCCCAGCTCATCATCATGATGCCGAGGGCGTAGATCACCGCGCCGATCGACAGGGTCTTGGCCGTGCCGAAACGGTCGGCGAAGCCGCCGAAGACCGTCGCGCCGATGCCCCACAGGAGGTTCTGCCAGGCCATGGCGAGGGCGAAGGTCTCCCGGCCCCAGCCGCGCTCGCCGGTGATCGGCGTCAGATAGAAACCCATCGAGGAGCGCGGACCGAAGTTGATCGCGGCGATGAGACAGCCGCAGACGACGATCAGCCAGAGCGGGAAACGCGAGGGGGGGGCGGTGCGCTCGGACATCGGTTCCTCCGGCGAGGCGGCCGGTCGATCGCGTCCGTCGCGTCGCCCTCTCGTGCCCATGTCCTCGTCTTCGTAGTACTACGTGCGGCGAAGGCGGGCGAAAAGCCAAAAGACCTCGTCGGTTCCATCGATCGCGCTGATGGGTCGACGGGTGCGACCGAATAACATGACGTTTCGACGACGTCGGGTCTGGTCAAAGCGACGGCACGTCCCTATATTCCTCGCCGTCCGTGAGTGTCGGACGAACGCCGGGCGGTTGCCGGTGTTTTTTCGGGTCCCGTATATGCTCATTTTGAGCATAAGGCTCTCGAGGAGAGGTGGAATGGCTGAGACGGTCGAGACCCCCCCGGTTTCCGGATCGCGCGCGAGCGACGCCACCCCGGCGGCGAAGCCGCGGCGGACGTCCAGGCGGCCGAAGACGGCGGCCGAGCGGTTCGGCGTCCTGCCGATGCCCTCGCTCGAATACACGCCCGAGGTCGCGGCCGAGACGGCGCATCTCTACGAGCGGGTCGCGCACGTCGTGCCCGAGATCGAGTGGCCGTTCCACGCGCCCTACGTCAAGGCGATCAACGACCTCAAGAAGGTCCGCAACGCGGTCATCCTGGCGCACAACTACATGACGCCGGAGATCTATCACTGCGTCGCGGACTTCGTCGGCGACAGCCTGCAGCTCGCCCGTCTGGCGGCGAAGACCGACGCCGACGTGATCGTCCAGGGCGGCGTCCACTTCATGGCCGAGACCTCCAAGGTGCTGGCGCCGGAGAAGACGGTGCTGATCCCGGACGGCAAGGCCGGCTGTTCGCTCGCCGCCTCGATCACCGCGGAGGACATCCGTCTGCTGCGCCGGCGCTTCCCCGGCGTGCCGATCGTCGCCTACGTCAACACCTCGGCGGAGGTGAAGGCCGAGGTCGACACGACCTGCACCTCCTCCAACGCCATCGAGGTGGTGGAGAGCTTCGGCACGGACCGCGTCATCTGCCTGCCCGATCAGTATCTGGCGCGCTGGGTGGCTGCCAACACTCAGGTGAAGATCATCACCTGGAAGGGCTCCTGCGAGGTGCACGAGCGATTCACCGGCGACGAACTCCGGGCCTATCGCGCCGACGATCCGGGCGTGACCATCATCGCCCATCCGGAGTGCCCGCCGGACGTGATCGGCGCCTCCGACTTCGCCGGCTCGACCGCCAAGATGATCAACTACGTCAAGGCGCTGCCGGAAGGGTCGCGCGTGGTGCTGGTCACCGAGTGCTCGATGGCCGACAACGTCTCGGCGGAGGCGCCGCAGGTCGCGTTCGTGCGGCCGTGCAATCTGTGCCCGCACATGAAGCGGATCACCCTGCCGAAGATCCTCGACAGTCTCCTGACCATGACCGAGGAGGTGCTCGTCGACCCGAAGGTCGCCGAGCGCGCCAAGGCCGCCGTCGAACGGATGATCCATCTGAAGAACTGACCTCGTCCGAGGCCGCTCGGGGAGGCGTCGCGCCTCCCCCTTCGATCGGTCGCCAGACCGAGATCGGAGCCAGCCCGTGCCGCATTCGCTTCTCACCGAACTCGCCCGCCCGCGTTCGCCCGGCGGCGTCGACGACGTCGTCATCGTCGGCGGCGGGCTCGCCGGCATCTTCTGCGCGCTGAAGCTCGCGCCGCGTCCGGTGACGGTGTTGACCGCCGCGCCGCTCGGCGGCGGCGGCTCGTCCTATTGGGCGCAGGGCGGCATGGCGGCCGCGGTCGGCCGCGGCGACAGCCCGGAGAAACATCTCGCCGACACGATCGCCGCCGGGGCGGGCACCGTCGATGCGGTCATCGCCGGGTTGATGACGCAGGAGGCGAAGGCGCGCATCGACGACCTCGTCGCCTTCGGCGTGCCGTTCGATCGCGACGCCGAAGGGCAGCTCGCGGTCGGGCGCGAGGCGGCGCATTCGGAGCGGCGCATCGTCCACGTGCGCGGCGACAGCGCCGGCCGCGAGATCATGGCGGCGCTGATCGTGCGCGCCAAGGCGACGCCGTCGATCCGCATCCTGGAGGGGTTCGTCGCCGAGAGCCTGACCACCGACGCGCACGGCGTGCGCGGTGTGGTGGCGCGCGGCGACGAGGGCCGGGCGGCGGCCACGGTCGAGTTCCCGGCGCACGCGGTCGTGCTGGCGACCGGCGGCATCGGCCATCTCTACCGGGTCACGACCAACCCGCCCCAGTCGAACGGCCACGGGCTCGCCATGGCGGCGCGCGCCGGAGCGGTGATCGCCGATCCGGAATTCGTGCAGTTTCACCCGACGGCGATCGACATCGGCCGCGATCCGGCGCCGCTCGCCACCGAGGCGCTGCGCGGCGAGGGCGCGATCCTGATCGACCGCAGCGGCCGGCGCTTCATGGCCGACTACCACCCCGACCTGGAACTGGCGCCGCGCGACATCGTCGCCCGCGCCATCCATGCCGAACGGGCGGCCGGGCGCGGCGCCTTCCTCGACGCGCGCAACGCCGTCGGCGCCGCCTTCCCGACCAAGTTCCCGACGGTGTGGGAGACCTGCGTCTCGGCCGGCATCGACCCGACCCGCGACGTCATCCCGGTCGCCCCGGCGCAGCACTACCACATGGGCGGCGTCCTCACCGACGCCAACGGCCGCACCTCGATCGACGGCCTGTGGGCCTGCGGCGAGGTCGCCTCGACCGGCGTCCACGGCGCCAATCGGCTGGCCTCCAACTCGCTGCTCGAAGCGGTCGTCTTCGCCGCGCGCATCGCCGGGGCGATCAGCGCCACGGCGACGGCGGCACGCGGGGGGGCCGGACGGCTCGACGCGCTCGGCGCGGCGGCGCTCGGCCCGGATGCCGACGACGACCGGGCGATCGAGATCCTGCGCGACACGATGGCCGACAAGGTCGGCGTCGTGCGCACCGGCGCCGGCCTCGCGGCAGCGATCGAGACCCTCGACGCGTTGATGGCCGGGCGCTGTTCGATCGGACGGATCAACACGCTGATCGCCGCCCGGTTCGTGGCGGCGGCGGCGCTCGCGCGCACCGAGAGCCGCGGCGGCCACTGGCGCGCCGACTTCCCCGAAGCCGATCCGGCTCAGGCGCGGCGCACCCGCCTGACCCTCGACCAGATGCGGGCGATCGCGCCCGCCGCTCCCCGACCGAAGGCCCTTCGCGCATGACCGCTCCGACCGCTTCCACGCCCGTGCCCGCGCCCACGTCCGCCTATCTGCCCGAGCTGCCTCGGCTGCTCGTCGACCGCGCGGTCGAGGCGGCGCTGCTCGAGGATCTCGGCCGGGCCGGCGACATCACCGCGCAGGCGACTATTCCGCGCGAGGCGCGCGCCATCGCCACCTTCGTGACGCGCAGGACCGGCGTCGTCGCCGGGATCGACTTCGCGCGGCGCGCCATGGCGACGATGGACCCGGCGATCCGCTTCTCCGAGCTGATCGGCGACGGCAGCCGGGTCGAACCGGGCGACGTCATCGCGCGGGTCGAGGGCTCGGCGCGCGCCGTGCTCTCGGCGGAACGGGTGGCGCTCAACTATCTCGGCCGGCTCTGCGGCATCGCCTCGGCGACGCGGATGTTCGCCGACCGCATCGCTCACACCAAGACCAAGATCGTCTGCACCCGCAAGACGACGCCGGGCCTGCGCGCCTTCGAGAAATACGCGGTGCGCTGCGGCGGCGGCGCCAACCACCGCTTCGGCCTCGACGACGCGATCCTGATCAAGGACAACCACATCGCCGTCTGCGGCTCGGTCGCCGAAGCCATCCGCCGCGCCCGCGCCTTCGCCGGCCATCTGGTCAAGATCGAGGTCGAGGTCGACCGGCTCGATCAGCTCGTCGAGGCGATGACCGAACGGCCGGACGCGGTGCTGCTCGACAACATGGGGCCGGCCACCCTGCGCGAGGCGGTGGCGATCGTCGCCGGCCGCGCGGTGACGGAAGCCTCCGGCGGGGTCGGCCCCGACACGGTGGCGGCGATCGCGGAGGCCGGCGTCGATCTCATTTCGACCGGCTGGATCACCCATTCCGCCCCGGTGCTCGACATCGGCCTCGACATCGACGTGCGCTGAGGCTCGCGCTCGGCTTGCAACGCGAAACGGGGGCCGTGGCCCCCGTTTCTCTTTCCCGTGTGGACGTGTGGATCTCACGGCGGCAGTCGATCGTCGGGATTGCCCGACGGGACCGCTTGAGCGTCCTCGTCGCCGAGCAGCGACTTGAAGCGATATTCGACGTCGTTGGTCTTGGCGTAGCCGATCGCCGGCACGTCGGGCTGGGCCCAGATGCGCGAGCGCGGCGGAAGGGTGGCGACCTGGTTCTCCGGCACCGGCGGCAGCACGACGCGGCCCTTGCGGGCGCGGTCGCGGTCGCCGAGCGCGGCGATGGCCGACTGGGTGACGACGCGGCCCGGTCCGGTGCGGACCATGGCGACGATCATCGGCGCTTCGCCGTCGCCGGCGAGCGGCGCGACGGCGGAGCGCGGCAGATCGCGCTCGGAGGCCGGCGCGGTCAGCGAGGCGAAGGTGGCGACCGGCGGCCAACCGTCGAGCGAGGGCGGCACCACCGCGAGGGTCGGCCGGGTGAAGATCTCCTGCTCGGTGGTGCGGCCGAGCGGCGCGGGCGCGAACAGGCGATCGGTCTTGCCGGTGCGGTTGATGGTCGGATGGACGCGGAGCTGGGTCGGCGGCTCGACGGCGCCGTCGGCCGGCACGGTGCCGGTGGTCTCCGGTTCGGCGGCGGTCGCGGGCGTCGACTTGGGCACGTCGCGCGGCGGCAGATCGGCCTCGGCGACGACGATCGGCTTGATCTCCACGACCACCGGCCTGGCGGCGACGACCTGCGGCTCGGTCGGCTCGTCCTTCGGTTCGAGGACGATCGGCCCGGTGCCGGCGGCGATCGGCGTCTGATTGGCGGCGATGTGGACCGCGGCGGCGGCGGCGGCGAGCCGCACGTCGCGCGCACCGTCCCATTCGCCCATCCAGGCGTCGGCGTTGCGCACCGTCCAGCGCAGCGGCTGTTCGCCCGAAGGCGACTGGCCGAGCACGGCGACGGCGACAAGACCGAAGAAGAGGACGGGGGCCGCCCGCAGACGCGAGGAGGACTTCACCCGTCGGGCCGCGCGGCGGCGGCGAGGATCATTCGGCATGACGCGATACCAGCTCCGAACAAGATCGGAGGCCGCACCGGCCGTGGCGGAAAGGTCACGGTCCATCGGTTCGGCGCCCGATCTCCTCGATCATCGCTCGGTAACCTCGAGAAACCGTTAATCGCCGCGCGAATCTCTCGATCACGCGCGCCGATCTCACGCAGGCGGCGCGAGACGGGCGACGAGACCACCGTCGAGGCGGCGGATCGCCCCGAACGGCCCCTCCCCGTCCCGCCTCAGATCGGCGGCGACGGCGGCCAGACCGCGTCCGCCCCAGCGCACCCGGATCGCATCCTCGATCCAGTGCCGCGCCTGCGCGCCGCGTCTCCCTGCGAGGCGTCCGGCGTCGGCGAGCCAGCGGCCGTGGGAGGCGACGGCGGCGGCGAGGTCGTCGAGCCCGGTGCCGGCGGTCGAGGACACCAGCACCACCGGCGCGACCCAGTCGCCGGGGCCGTGGACGGCGAGGGTCAGGGCGCCGGCGACGTCGGCCATGGCGCGGCGGGCCGGTTCGCCCATGTCGGCCTTGGTGACGCAGACGACGTCGGGCAGTTCCATGACGC
>ERZ1645187.1705-NODE-1705-length-19978-cov-165.089444_pt1 | contig 19978 bp, 21 predicted proteins | sample MGYA00575352_ERZ1645187 | MGnify/ENA primary metagenome ERZ1645187 (study PRJEB40837, sample SAMN11349314) | freshwater sediment metagenome | isolation source: river sediment | host: Sediment | place: India: Wazaribad , New Delhi | collected 2017-02-21 ... | reverse complement strand
CACCCGAAGCTCGTCGCCTGGCTCGACGCCTTCGCCGCCCGCGTCCCCTCCTTCGAGAAGACCCGCTTCGTGCCCTGATCCGCCGGGCCACGGAAAAACGAGAAGACCCCGCCGATCGGCCGACCGGCGGGGTCTTCTCGTGTCGTCGCCACCGGATCGCCGGTCAGAAGCGATAGGCGGCGCCGGCGCGTAGGATGTTGCTGTTGACCGAGGTCCGCGCCACGATCGGACCGGGCAGCAGATGGGTCGAACGGCCGAAGCCGAGATGGACGAACTCGCCCTTGACCGAAATGTGGTCGGTGACCTGCGCCTCGACACCGGCGCCGGCGGCATAACCGATCTTGACCGTGCTGGTCGAGGTGCCGAGCGCCTTCAGCGTGTCGTCGGAGAAGGCGATGCCGGCCGTGGCATAGGGCATGACCTTGTCCATGCCGACACCGATGCGCGGCCGGATCGAGGCATTCCAATCGGAACTCTGCTTGTAGAGATTGCCGCCGACCATGCGGCTCGCGGTCTGGCCGGAGACGTTGAGATCGGCCTCGACACCGGCGATGACGTTCTGACCGACATTGGTGTTCATGCCGCCGTAGAGTCCGACCTGGGTGCCGTTGAGGGTCGACGGTCCCCAGGCGTGACCGGCATGGGCGCCGACGTAGACGCCGCTCCAGTTGGTGGCGGGAGCCGGTGCCGCGTAACCCGAATAGGGTTGGGCCGGCGGCGCACCGTACATGTCGGCGGCGACCGCCGGAGCGATCGTCGAAAGACCGGCGACGGCGGCGAGAGCGAGCGTGACGCGGAACATGGGGCAGACCTTCGTTCGACGATGTTGCGAAGTCTCCGGGATTTCGGAGGATTTCGTTGACCATGATCGCCCTGGAGCGGTTAAGGCCGCGTTCAGAAACAAGGTTAATGAAACTCCCCTGGCCCGAGCCGACCGAAATTTCTCAGTTGTGAACAAAGCATATGATAAATAAGAACCGGCGGCACGCCGTTGCGCACCGCCGGTTCGAGGTCCGGAATCAGGTATTCGCTCGATCGAAATCAGAACTTGTAGTTCACACCGACACGAACGATATGATCGGAGAGCGACTGGCGGGTCGCCACTGCCGGCGCGACGAAGGCGTTGTTCACCGAGCCGAAGCCCTCGTAGAGGTATTCGCCCTTCACCGAGACGTTGTTGGTGACGGCGTGCTCGACGCCGGCGCCGATGACGTAGCCGGCGCGGGTCGACTGGGCCCGCTCCGTCCCGCCGAGGTTGGTCGCGGTGGTGGAGAAATTGGCGACGGCGAGGCCGCCGGTGCCATAGACCAGGGTGCGGTCGACGGCATAGCCGGCACGAGCGCGCAGCGTACCGTTGACGCCTTCCTGAGTCTTGACGACGGTGGGTCCGAACGTGCCGGTCTTCGACGGCCGACCGTAGCCGACGTCGCCCTCGACACCGAACACCCACGGGCCGTTCTGGAAGTTGTAGCCGGCCTGGACGCCGCCGAACACCGAACCGGCATTGAGCGAACCGACCACACCGCCGACGTTGGCACGGTCACGCATGAACTCGCCGCCGACATTGGCGCCGGCATAGAAGCCGGTCCAGTTGTAGACCGAGACCGGGGTCTCGATCGGGGTCGCCGGCGGGGCCTTGCGGTACATGTCGGCCGCCTCGGCCGCACCGGAAACGGCGACGAGCGCCAGAGCGCCCAGCGCTGCACGAAGGTAGGTCTTGGTCATCGTAAATCCTCGTCCTCACACGATCATCGCCTCGCCGGAGCCTCGCGGCTCACGCGGTCCCACGCGCCCCCTTGTCGTGGAAGCGGACCGCCGACATCGGGCGACGTTTCTCGGATATGCTCTCCGAATGAGACGACAAGGCGCGGCGAATGTGGCGAACCTCGGGTGAAATTCCGACCGGCGCCGCCGCTTTCCGACCTCCCGGCCGATCTTCGGAAACGTGGTGAACCAAGGGTTTACGCCTCGTCACAGGATCGGACGCGACGTCCCGAGAGGCGGGGTCCCCACCCGACGCCGCGCTCGACCGGGGCCGAGCGGCAGCGAACCGGGACAGCGGTCGCGGGACCGGAGATTCGGATTCACGCGACGGACGGGTACCATCGATCGCGCTCGACCCGTTAGGATGGGCCGACACTCGTCCCCACCATCGAGATCCGCATGTCCTTCGTTCCCGCCCCCCGCACCGCCCTGATCACCGGCGCCGCCCGCCGCATCGGCGCGGCCGTCGCCCGCGACCTCGCCGCTCACGGCTGGGCCGTGGCGATTCACTTCCAGTCGAGCCGCGACGAAGCCGAGGCGGTCGCCGCCGAGATCCGGGCCGGTGGCGGACATGCCGTGACGGTTCGGGCCGATCTAGCCGATCTCGCGGCGTTGCCGCGACTGGTCGACGACACCGTCGCTGCGCTCGGCCCCGTCGGTCTTCTGGTCAACAACGCCTCCGAGTTCGAACCCGACGAGATCGGTACCCTCGATCCCGCGCGCCTCGAACGCCATCTGCGCGTCGACCTCGCCTCGCCCTGCCTGCTCGCCGACGCCTGGCTCGCCCGCCTGCCGGAGAGCGTCGAGGGCCACGTGATCAACGTCGTCGATCAGCGCGTGCTGGCGCTCACCCCGCGCTTCTTCTCCTACACGTTGGCGAAGTCGGCGCTGTGGACCGCCACCCGCACCATGGCCCAGGCGTTGGCGCCGCGCGTCCGGGTCAACGCCATCGGCCCCGGCCCGAGCTTCGCCAACCACCGCCAGACGCCGGAAGACTTCGCCCGCCAGTCCGCAGCGGTGCCGCTGCGGCGCGGCCCGGCGCCGGAGGAGTTCGGCCGCACCGTGCGCTTCCTCGTCGAGACGCCCTCGGTCACCGGTCAGATGATCTGTCTCGACGGCGGCCAGCATCTCGCCTGGGAGACCCCCGACGTGATCGGCGTCGGCGAATGACGCCCATGGGCGAAGCGCCCGTGATGGCCCATATGTGGAACCGACTGCGCCGACGACCCCGAATCGGCATCCACCACCCGGCGACCCCATGACCGCCCGCGACGACTCCGACGACCTCGACGACCTCGACGACGACCTTGCCGACGCCGCCACGCCCGAAGGCGTGCCGGCGGAAACGTCCGCGTCGCTCTCCGGCGTCGAGGTCATCGCCGATCAGGTCAAACGTCTGCCCAATGCGCCGGGCGTCTACCGTATGCTCGACGGCGACGGCACCGTCCTCTACGTCGGCAAGGCGCGGAATCTGAAGAAGCGGGTGGTGAACTACACCCGCGGCCAGGGGCTGACCGCCCGCACCCTGCGCATGGTGCGCGAGACGCGGAGCATGGAGTTCGTCCAGACCCGCACCGAGACGGAAGCGCTGCTGCTCGAGGCGAACCTCATCAAGCGGCTGCGCCCCCGCTTCAACGTCCTGCTGCGCGACGACAAGAGCTTCCCCTACATCCTGGTCACCGGCGACCACGACGCCGCCGCACTGGTCAAACATCGCGGCCCCCGCAAGCGCAAGGGCGCCTACTACGGTCCCTTCGCCTCGGCCCAGGCCGTCGGCCGGACGATCAATTCGCTGCAGAAGGCGTTCCTCATCCGCACCTGCTCGGACGCCGTCTACGACACCCGGACGCGGCCCTGCCTTCTCTTCCAGATCAAGCGCTGCGCCGCCCCCTGTACGGCCGAGATCTCGCTCGCCGACTACCGCACCCTCGTCGACGAGGCCGAACGCTTCCTCGCCGGCAAGTCGAAGGCGGTGCAGGCGGAGCTCGCCGCGGCCATGCATGCCGCGGCCGAGGACCTCGACTTCGAGCGCGCCGCCGTCTACCGCGACCGCCTCGCCGCCCTCTCCCACGTCCAGGCCCACCAGGGCATCAACCCGCAAGGGGTCGAGGAGGCCGACGTCTTCGCGCTGGCACAAGAGGGCGGCCAGACCTGCATCCAGGTGTTCTTCTTCCGCACCGGCCAGAACTGGGGCAACCACGCCTTCTACCCGCGCGCCGACCGCACCCTGGAGCCGGAGGAGGTGCTGGAGAGCTTCGTCGCCCAGTTCTACGACGACAAGCCGGTGCCGCGCCTGATCCTGCTCTCCCACGACACGCCCGAGCGCGAACTGCTCGAACAGGCGCTCTCCGAGCGTTCGCAGTATCACGTCGAGATCGCCCACCCCAAGCGCGGCGAGAAGAGGGACCTCGTCGACCACGCGGCTCTCAACGCCCGCGAGGCGCTCGGCCGCAAGCTCGCCGAGACCTCGTCTCAAGCGAAGCTGATGGAGGGCGTCGCCCGCGCCTTCGCGTTGCCCGAGACACCGAAGCGCATCGAGGTCTACGACAACTCCCATGTGATGGGGACGCATGCCGTCGGCGGCATGATCGTCGCGGGGCCGGAGGGCTTCGTGAAGGGGCAATACCGCAAGTTCGACATCAAGTCGGCCGAGACCACCCCCGGCGACGACTACGCCATGATGCGCGAGGTGCTGACCCGCCGCTTGTCCCGCCTCGTCAAGGAACACGGCTCCCGCGACGCCGCGCCCCGCGACGAAGCGGGCTTCGGCCCCTGGCCCGACCTGATCCTGGTCGACGGCGGCAAGGGCCAGCTGGAGATCGCCCGACAGGTGGCGGACGAAATCGGCATCGGCGATCAGATCGCCTTCGTCGGCATCGCCAAGGGTTCGGATCGCGACGCGGGGCGGGAAAAATTCTTCTTCTTCGATCGGCCGGACATCATGCTGCCCGAGCGCGATCCGGTGCTCTACTTCGTCCAGCGCCTGCGCGACGAGGCCCACCGCTTCGCCATCGGCACCCACCGGGCGAAGCGGACGAAGGCGATCAGGCAATCGACCCTCGACGAGATCCCGGGCATCGGCCCGACCCGCAAGCGGGCGCTGCTGAACCACTTCGGCACGGTGAAGGCCATCGGCCGCGCCGGCCTCGGCGACCTGATGGAGGTCCCCGGGATTTCGGAAGCGATGGCCGAGACCATCCGGGGATGGTTCCATCAGGGGGAGGGGTGAGGCCGGGCGGTCGACAGCCATGATCACGGTGACACGACCGAGCTCTATTCCGCTTCTCTACGATCCTTCGACCCCGATCTCCCGAAGAGAGGCCGACGATGGGCCATTACCCCGAGAAGATCCTCCAATTGCAGGCCCTCGCTTGGCTCGAGGCTCATCGCGGCTACGTCGGATGTTTCTCCGATGAGGAAGGCCGTGGCGCGCGCATGGACGCCGCCGGACGCCTCGGCGACAGGTTGGTGTTGATCGAGACCAAGGCACGGGCCGCAGACCTTCTGACGGTCGGCCCGGACGACGCCGATCAGATGGAATGCAAGGTCTCCGCAACTCTCACCGCGCTCTATCGCGGGCTGGAGACGCCCCTGACTCGCGCCGCCGCCGAGATCTGGGACCGACGTCGTCGACCGTTGATTGCCCTCCTCGCCGGCGACTGGTCACCGAGCGCACGTGGCGGGCTCGGAACAACGTGCGAACGACGCGCCCGCGAGTGGGGCTTCGACTGGGAGTTCTGGCTCTGGACGGGAACGCACGTCGAGACGATCGCGGCGGGGGGCGCCCCGATCCTCGACCAGGCCGGCAGCCCTCCGAACTGGGCCGAGATCCCCATCCCCTTGCTGCGAGCCACCGGCGGACGCGCTGTTGCGCGAAAGATCGAGGAACTGCGGATCATGGCCGCCGAGCGCGGCGTCGGCGCTCTCTTCGAGCGCTTCCTCACCGCGGCCGCCACCTCCGGCTACGGTTTGAAACCCGGCCGGATTTGCCTGTCGGCCACACGAAAGCGGTTCGCGGGACGAGACACCGCCGTAGTCGTCTCCGCCTATCTCGACCACTCCTCACCGGGCCGTCTCGCCGTCGGTTTCGTGAAGGGATGGTTCGACATCGAGCCGACCGATCTGCCCGGCACGCCTTCCCCCCAGCACTTCTATTATCTGAACGACGATCGCTTCTTCATCGCTCTCGACGAGATCGATCGCCTGTTTGCCCTGCCGTTACGCACGATCGAATGAATCGACACACGGTATCTCGAGGAGGCAGCATCGGCAGAACCCGGCTCCCCACCCGTTGACGCCCCCCCTCCCCCCATGCTCTGACTGGCATGTCGACGAGGAATCCCATGTCCGCGCTGAGCCTGCCCAACATCCTCACCTACGGCCGCATCCTGGCGGTGCCCGCGGTGGTCGCCTGCTTCACCCTGCCGGGCATGCCGACCTTCACCTCGCGGTGGGTCGCCTTCGGCATCTACGCGGCGGCGGCGATCACCGACTTCTTCGACGGCTATCTCGCCCGCATCTGGCAGCAACAATCGAAACTCGGGCGGATGCTCGACCCGATCGCCGACAAACTGCTGGTCGCCTCCTGCCTGTTGGTGCTGGTCGGCGACGGGTCGATCGCAGGCGTCTCGGTGGTCGCCGCGGTGATCATCCTGTGCCGCGAGATCCTCGTCTCCGGTCTGCGCGAGTTCCTCGCCGAGCTGCGCGTCTCGGTACCGGTCACCTGGCTCGCCAAGTGGAAGACGACCGTGCAACTCCTCGCCCTCGGCTTCTTCATCACCGGCCCGGCCGGCGTGCCGGTCTATCCGTGGACGATCGAGACCGGCTACATCCTGTTGTGGATTTCCGCCCTCCTCACGCTCTATACGGGGTGGGACTACTTCCGCTCCGGTATCGGCCACGTGATGGACGACTGACCCATGAAGATCCGTTATTTCGCCTGGGTGCGCGAGCGCATCGGCAAGGCCGAGGAGGTCGTCGACCTACCGGCCGAGGTTCTGACCACCACCGATCTCCTCATCTGGCTCAAGAGCCGCGGCGAGGAATACGACTGGGCGCTGGAGCGACCCGACGTGATCCGCGTCGCCTGCGATCAGGTCCACGCCGCGCCCGGAACCCCGCTCGCCGGGGTGAGAGAGGTCGCCCTGTTCCCGCCGATGACCGGGGGGTGAGCCCCATGGCGGAGGTCCCCCTCACCGTCCGCGTCCAACGCGAGCCCTTCGACGTCGCCGCCGAGACGGACCTCTTGACGCACGGCCGCACCGACATCGGCGCCGTGGTCACCTTCACCGGCCTGTGCCGCTCGGAAGGCGGCGATCTCGCCGCGCTCGAACTCGAGCACTACCCCGGCATGGCCGAGGCCGAGATCGAGCGCACCGCGAAGGCGGCGATCGACCGCTGGCCGCTGCTCGGCGTCACCGCCATCCACCGCCACGGCCGCATCGCGCCGGGCGAACCGATCGTGCTGGTGATCACCGTGTCGTCGCACCGCGTCGCCGCCTTCGAGGCGGCCGAGTACCTGATGGACTTCCTCAAGACCCGCGCCCCCTTCTGGAAGAAGGAGGAGAAGCACGACGGCACCACCGGCGGCTGGGTCGACGCCCGCGATCACGACGACAGAGCCGCGGCCCGTTGGGAGAAGTGACGGCGGACGCTCTTCTCGTCCGCCGCCGACGGTTCAGTAATAGCTGAACTGCTGATTGGCCTTACCGTGGCAGGGCCACAGGATCAGACGCGTCCGCGCGACCATGCTTCCGCCCCTGGCATCCCAGCAGCGGCCGTCCTGGGAACGGATCGCCGGAGCGGAGTTGTCGACGCTCCACTTGATCCGCGTCGCGTTGCAGCGGACCAGCGCCAATCCCTGACCGACGATGTCGTCGACGCAGAGCGAGCGATCGGCCCGCGCCACGATCGACTTGCGCCCGGCATCGTAGTCGAACTGCTGCGGCCCCTTGCCGTGGCACGGCCACAGCATGATCGGGTTCCCCTCGACCATCCGGCCGCCCGAGATGTCGGCGCAGAACTCCGGCTTCTGCGCCAGATAGATCCCCTCGCCCCGGGCTGCCCCGCACATGGCGGCGGTCGCCATCACCGCCGACAACAATTTCCTCGTCACCATGAACGCCCCTTCCAGGTTCCGCTCGAAATCGCCCTCGAGCACCACGAGCGATCATAAGGAGTTTCACTGATGTCGTCGAACGAGAACCGGCACCGCGCCCTCCTTTCGCGACGACGAACGGCGGCCGTCGGGCCACCGTTCGTCCGAGGCGATCGCCGGATCGGCTCACTTGCGCACGAGACGTTCCGCCCCGATCGAGGTGCCGCCGGAATAGGTCCACGCCCCCGTCCAGTCGTCGCCGTCCCTGCCGTAGACGGCGACGCCGGTGGAGTTGCCGGAGCGATAGGCTACGGCGAAGAAGTCGTCGTTGCCGACGGCGGTGCCGATGAACTTCTGATTGCCGATGAGCCACACGACGCGATAGGTCTCGCCCGTCGCCTCGATCGACGCCGTGCCGCGATAGCTGCTGCCGTCGGGACCCTTGCCTTCGACGGCGTAGCGACCGACCGGATCGGCGAGAGCCGCCGATCCGAGAAACGCCAGCGCCGCGATCGTGCCGAGAATGGTCGAACCGATGAGCTTCATGTGCCCCTCCGCTCGCAGTGAGTGCGCCGGGGCGAGCGATCACCGGAACGGCGACCCGGTCCTCACGTCGGCTGCACGGCCTTCATGTAGTCCTCGAGCAGAGTGAGCGAAATCGTGCCCGGCGTGAAGCGCCAATCGGCGATCTCGGAGACCGGGGTCACTTCCGCCGCGGTCCCGGTGAGGAAACATTCGGTGAAGTGATGCAGCTCCTCCGGCCGGATGCGCCGCTCGATCACCTCGATGCCGCGCGCCTTGGCCAGCCCGATCACCGTCTGCCGGGTGATGCCGTCGAGGAAGCGGTCGGCCTTGGGCGTGACGATCTTGCCCTGATGGACGAAGAACACGTTGGCGCCGGTCGCTTCGGCGACGAAACCCTCCCAGTCGAGCATCAGCGCGTCGGCGTAGCCCTTCTTCTCCGCCGCGTGCTTGGAGATGGTGCAGATCATGTAGAGGCCGGCGGCCTTCGACTTCGACGGCGCGGTGCGCGGATCGGGGCGGCGATACTCGGCGAGGTCGAGGCGGATGCCCTTCATCCGCTCCTCCGGCTTGAAGTAGCTCGGCCACTCCCAGGCGGCGATGGCGACGTGGATGGTGTTCTGCTGCGCCGAGACGCCCATCATCTCCGAGCCGCGCCAAGCGACCGGACGGACATAGGCGTCGACGAAGTTCATCCGCTTCAGGAGTTCCTCGCAGGCTGCGTCGAGCACCTCGACCGAATAGGGGATGTCGAAGCCGAGGATGCGGGCGCTCTCGTGCAGGCGCTCGTGATGGCGACGCTGCTCGAACACCCGGCCGCCGTAGGCGCGCTGCCCCTCGAACACGCAGGAGCCGTAGTGCAGGCCGTGGGTCAGCACGTGCACCTTGGCGTCGCGCCAGTCGACGAACTTTCCGTCGAACCAGATCACGCCGTCGCGGTCGTCGAAGGTGAGGGCCATGGGTATCGTCTCCGTTTCCTGCCATCGGTCGGAACCTAGGCGCGTCTTCGCCGCCGGTGGATCCCGTTCGCCATCGTCTTGGTCGAAACGGCCGCGTTTCGCAAGCGGGGAAGCGACGGCGGCACGGCGGCGGCCGAGCCGATCGCCGTCCTTGTCGTCGCCTACCGCCGGATCAGAAGGTCCAGCGTTCCGCCTTGGCGATGAGGAAGTCGCGGAAGACCTTGACGCGGGCGGTGTTGCGCATCTCTTCCGGGTAGACGAAGTAGCAGTCGAAGGCCGGCACGTCGGCTTCCGGGATCAGCTGCACCAGTTCGCTGTCGGCATCGACGAGATAGTCGGGCAGGAGCGCGATGCCGACCGAGCGCTGCACCGCGCGCTTGATCGCCATGACGTTGTTGATCTTCAGACACGGCCGGCGCGGCGCGTTGAGCGGCCGCCCCGCGGTCTCCAGCCAGTTCATGTCGCGTAAGTAGACCGGTGCCGCCGAGCCGAAGGTGATGATCCGGTGGGTGTCGAGATCCTCGATCGTCTCCGGCGCGCCGTGGCGCTTGATGTAGGCCGACGAGGCGTAGAGGTGGTAGTGGATCGAGAACAGCTTGCGCTGGATCAGGTCCGGCTGCACCGGCTGGCGCACTCGGAGCGCCACGTCGGCTTCGCGCATGGCGAGGTCGAGTTCCTGATCGTCGAGGATCAGCTCCAGCTCGACGTCCGGATAGGTCTCGATGAACTCGTGGATCCGCGACGTCAGCCACGAGGTGCCGAGTCCGACCGTGGTCGTCACCCGCAACAGTCCCGACGGCTTCTCCCGCGTCTCGACCAGACGCGAACGCGCCTGCTCGAGCTTGAGCAGCACCTCGCGCGCGGTGCGGAACAGCAGCTCGCCCTGTTCGGTGAGGATCAGGCCGCGGGCATGCCGGTGGAAGAGCGGCACGCCGAGATCGGCCTCGAGCGCACTCACCTGTCGGCTCACCGCCGACTGGCTCATCTCCAGGTTCTCACCGGCGTGGGTGAAGGAGCCGGCGTCGGCGGCGGCGTGGAAGATCCGCAGTTTGTCCCAGTCCAAGGCCGTCCCCCCTCGTCTCGGTCGCGTCGATTCCGCCTCGGCTCGCGGAACCGTCCGATGTCTTTCGGCCGCTCCGGGACGCGGATGCGTCCGAGCGTCGTGGGCATACGAATTTCTCACAGGTAGCAGAGGTATGAGAAATTCACGTACGGCATATCATCGATCGGTTCGAGTGATCGATCGAGTGATCGATGGGTTCATTCGGCCGCCGCCGCCCCGTGGGCGGTGCCGGCCAGGAACTTCTCCGCTTCCAGCGCCGCCATGCATCCCATGCCGGCGGCGGTGACCGCCTGTCGGAAGACGTCGTCGGCGACGTCGCCGGCGGCGAAGACACCGGGGATCGATGTCGCCGTCGAATAGGGCGCGGTCCACAGGTACCCCGACGGCTTCAGCTTCAACTGGGTGTCGAAGAGCTCGACCGCCGGCTTGTGGCCGATGGCGACGAAGATGCCGTCGCAGGCGAGATCGCGGACCTCACCGGTCGTGACGTTTTCGATGCGGGCACCGGTGACCGACGGCGGCACGCCCCGCGAACCCAACACCTCGACCAGCTTCGAGTGCCAGATCACCTCGATCTTCGGGTGAGCGAAGAGCCGGTTCTGCAGGATCTTCTCGGCACGGAACTCGCCGCGGCGATGGACCACCGTCACCTTGGAGGCGTGGTTGGTGAGGTAGAGCGCCTCCTCGACGGCGGAATTGCCGCCCCCGATCACCACCACCTCCTTGCCGCGATAGAAGAACCCGTCGCAGGTGGCACAGGCCGAGACGCCGAAGCCGCGGAAGGCCTCCTCCGAGGGAATGCCGAGCCAGCGCGCCTGAGCGCCGGTGGCGATGATCAGCACGTCGCAGGTCCACACCGCACCGCTGTCGCAGGTGAGAGTGAAGGGCCGCTTCGAGAGATCGGCCGCGGTGACGGTGTCGTAGACGAGGTTGGTGCCGCAATGTTCGGCCTGGAGGCGCATCTGCTCGACCAACCAGGGTCCCTGGATCGGTTCGGCGAAGCCCGGGTAATTCTCCACCTCGGTGGTGACCGTCAACTGGCCGCCGAGCTGGATGCCGGCGATCAGCGTGGGCTCGAGCATGGCGCGGGCGGCATAGATCGCAGCGGTGTAGCCGGCCGGGCCGGAACCGATCACCAGGACGCGGGCGTGGGTGTGCGACATGGATCCTCTTTCTCGACGAACGTCGAACCGGTCATTCCCATATAGTCGATCGACCCCTGCATCCCCAAGGGGGCGAGAGCAGAATCGCCGCATCTCCCATGCATTTTTCGCAGATCGGACACCGATGGTGGCATCTCCGGCGACGAGCCGGGCCGCCGGCCGTCACCGCCACTTGCGATGAGCCCACATCCACTGGCCGGGGTACTCGCGAATCCACTCTTCCCAGACGGCATGGATGGCACGCGTCGCGGCGACGACGTCGGCTTCGGCGTCGGTGGTGTGCGGCACCTCGAGCCAGCGCCCCTCGACGCGGAAATGCGCCCCTTCGGTGCGCACCGTGCGGCCGACGAAGAGCGGCAGCCCGAGGCGGCGGGCGAGCATCGCCGGGAACGGCATGGCGCGCGCCGGCCGCCCGAAGAACTCGACGGTGATGGCGGTACGATCGGTCTGGTCGGCGACGATCGCCAGCACCGAGCCGGCGCGGGCGATGGCGCGCAGCTTGACCGCGATGCCGTGTTGCCGGCCGATCAGGCCGCCGGGATAGAGCGGTTCACGCCGCGCCCTGAGCCAGTCTTCGACATGGGGGTTGGACAGTGGCTTGTAGAGCGCCTTGGTCTCGAAGCCCGCCTGCAGCAGGGGAACCGAGACCACCTCCCAGTTGCCGGTGTGGAGCGACACGAAGACCGCGCCACCCGCCGCCTTCGCCAGATCCTCCGGCGGTACGGCACAGGTGATCCGCTGCGGTTCGGCGAGAAGCCGGGGCAGCAGGATGGTCTCGGCGGCGGTCCGGCCGAGGTTCTCCCACATGTCGCCGAGGATGCGGCGGCGGTCTTCGGTCGTGAGTTCCGGCATCGCCAGGGCGAGATGGGCGTCGGCGCGGGCATGACGGGCGTTGAACGGTGCGAGTCGGCGCCAACACCACCCCATGAAGGCCGAGGCCCGATCGAGACCGAGAGCGCCGAGCAGCACCGCCACCGCGCGGAGCACGAGGTGCTGGAGACGCCAGGAGAGGCGGCGGCGAAGGGAGGGCGCGGAATCGCTCGTCATGGCCATGGTGGAGGTTCGTCGAGGCGACGGCATAGCGAATGGCGCCGTCACAGGGAAGGGCCGGCGACCGTCCGACCGCGGAAATGCCGGGAAACTCCCGGTCGCGCCGACGTCGCCGAGGGTATCGGCGCCCGGCCGCTCGTGCTAGGAAGCCGCCTTTCCCGCCATCGAGGCCCTCGAAACCCGCATGTCCGCCGCTTCCACCACTCCGGTCAACGTCGTCTGCATCAAGTGGGGCACCAAATACCCCGCCTACTACGTCAACCGGCTCTTCCGCGGCGTGTCGCGCTTTCTCGATCGGCCGTTCCGCTTCCTCTGCTTCACCGAGCACGGCGACGGCCTCGAGCCGGGCATCGAAGTGCATCCACTTCCGGTCGAGCCCTTCGAAGCCGACATCGTCGCTGCGATGAACCGCGAGGGCCGCAAGGGGGCGTGGCGCAAGGTGTCGCTGTTCCGACCCGGTCTCGCCGGGATGGAAGGGCCGGTCCTCGGCTTCGACGTCGACGTGGTGGTGACCGGGCCGCTCGGCGATCTGATCGACCATGCGCCCGGCAAGGTCTGCATGCGCCGCGAATGGCGTTACGAGCGCCGGGGCAAGGAGGGCGGCCACGGTTCGGTCTTCCTCTTCGACCCGGCGAAACACCCCTTCCTCTACGAGGAGTTCGCCGCCGATCCGGCCGGCTCGGTGGCGCGCCACAAGGGCTCGGAGCAGTACTACACCTCGATGACCGCGCTCCGGCACGGCGAACTGGTCTACTGGCCGGGCGAATGGATCTCGAGCTTCAAGCGCGACGCGATGCGCGTCTTTCCCTTGAACCGCTTCCAAGAGCCGCGCCTGCCCGATACCTGCCGGGTGATGTGCTTCCACGGCACGCCGAAGATGGAAGAGGCGGTCGAGGGCTGGACCGGATCGTTCTGGCGTGGAACCCGCCCGGCGTCGTGGCTCGCTCGCGACTGGCTGTGGGGCGAGGGGCGAGGCTGAACCACCGCACTCTCGAGGGTCGGTCTCAGCGCCCGCCGAGGCCGAGTGCGGGCCAGATCGCCGCGCCGACCAGGGCCGAACCGGCGAGATTCAGGTGATAGGCATCGGCATAGAGCGGCCGCCCCGCCGCCTCGACGCGGCAACGCGCGTCGTCGCACAGCACGGGAAAGGGCGCCACCAGGGTCAGGCGCCCGCGCGCAGCGAGGTCGGTGAAGATCGCCGTGGCGGTGCGGTTGCGCGCCGCGGCCTCCACCGGTGCCAACGCGACTTCGGCCGGCCGACCGGAGAGACGCGCCCGTGCCAGCGTCGCCGGCACGGTCTTCGCCGCCATCGGCACCGCGCCGACCACCACCACCCGCACTCCGGTGGCGCGAAGCATCTCCACCGTGCGTTCCACCGCCTGCCGCAGAGCGTCGTCGGCTTCCGAGGACATCGGCGCGATTCCGGAGCCGGCGAGGAGCCGGGCGCGGCCCCGCTCGCCGTCGAAATTGGCCCAGACCGAGTGGAGGACGACGGTGCCGACCCCGGTCGCGGCGACGATGCCGGCGAGATTCGCCTGCGTCGCCACGCAGGCGGCCCGTGCCGCGGCGGATCCGGCGCCGGACTTCAACCCGAGGATCGGCGGGCACGACTGCACACCGACGAAGCGGCCGCCGACCCCCGCCGTCTTCGCCTCGGCGTCGATCCCGTCGGCGAGCGCGGCGGCGAAACTGTCGCCGACGAGAAGGAAGCTCGGCGCGACGTCCTCCGCTCCGAGTCGGCAGAGCCCGTCGGCGCGTGCCTCGGCGACGCCCACCCCCTTCAGGCAGGGCCGGAATCGTCCCCAGGCCGGATCGGCGAGGACGCGGATCTCCGGCGCCATGCGCGACGGGATCCCCTTCGACACCCAGGCGCCGACCCCGAGGAAGCCGACCGCGAGCGCCGCGACCACACCGGTGGCGAGCACCCGGCGGGTCCGGGTCGGATCGGGGGCGTGGCGGAAGGGCCGCTCGACGAACCACCACGACAGGACAGCCGACCCGATCGACAGGGCGGCGACCACCAGGGTGGAGACCGCGTCGAGATCGTCGACGAAGCGATAGCGGGCGAAGACGATGACCGGCCAGTGCCAGAGGTAGAGCGAATAGGAGATCGCACCGAGGAAGCGCATCGGCGGCAGCGCGAGCAGCCGGGCCGAGGTCGATCCGCCGGCGCGGCCGGCGTGGATCACCATCGCCGTGCCGAGGCAGGGCAGCGCCGCGCGCCACGACGGGAACGGCTCGGCCGGATCGATCGCCGCCACCGCCACCGCGATCGCCGCGAGTCCGAGGAAGGCGACGGTCTCGCGACCGCGCGCATCGAGCCGCGGCGCCGGGGTCAGTGCCACCAGCGCGCCGAGCAGCAGCTCTCCGGCCCGGGCGGGGAGCAGATAGAAGGCGGCGTCCGGCCAGATCCGCGAGGTCGTGACACTCCAGGCGAAGGAGGCCAGCGCGAGAGCGACGAGAACGCCGCGGCGCGGCAGGCGCGGCGCGGCGGCGAGGCCGATCATCAGAGTGGGGAAGAGCAGATAGTACTGCTCCTCGACCGCCAGCGACCAGGTGTGGAGCAGCGCCAACCGCTCCGCCTCGGGCGCGAAATAGCCCGACGACGACCAGAACCAGAAGTTCGCCCCCGAGATCGCCGCGGCGCCGACCGACTTGCCGAGATCCTCGAAGTCGGCCGGGGTCATCAACCACGCCCCGGCTGCCAGCGTCGCGGTCAGCACCACCAACAGGGCGGGAAAGATGCGCCGCAGTCGCCGCTCGTAGAAGACCGGCAGCGAGAACGAGCCCTTGGCCTGTGCCTCGGCGATCAGCGTGGTGATGAGATAGCCGGAGATGACGAAGAAGATGTCGACGCCGACGAAGCCGCCGGAGAAGCCGGGCACGTCGAGGTGATCGAGGAGAACGGTGGCGATGGCGATCGCCCGCAGTCCGTCGATGTCGGCCCGATACTTCACTCGGCGCTCCTCGCCCGTTCGAGCCGGCTCTCCGGCGAAGCGGCGCGACCATAGCCGCGCCGGGCATCGAGCGGCAAGCCGTCCGCCGGCACGGCCGCCGACCGCGAAGGTGCGCCGCAACGGACCACCGACCGCCGAGGTTGGCCGGGTGTGATAGTATCCGTCCCCGTCTCGGTCCAATCTCGCGGCGAACACACCACCACGAGGACCGGATGAGCAGCGACCGCCATACCCGTCACGACGATCCCCACGATCATCACCGTGATCCTCACCACGACGGCCCCGCCGCGACCCGGTGCCGGTCCGATCACGGCCATGATCATGAACACGACCACGGTCACGACCACCGGCACGATCACGCCCCCCACGGCGGCCACGGCCATCATGGGCACGGCCACGCCCACCATGGACATTCCCATGCGCCGACCGACTTCGGCCGCGCCTTCCTGATCGGCATCGTCCTCAACACCGGCTTCGTCGTCGTCGAGGCGGTCTTCGGCATCCTCGGCAACTCGATGGCGCTGCTCGCCGACGCCGGCCACAATCTCTCCGACGTGCTCGCCCTCGTCGTCGCCTGGGTCGCGGCCCGCGCCACGGCCAAGCCACCGAGCGGCCGCTTCACCTACGGCCTGTCGGGTTCGTCGATCCTCGCCGCGCTGTTCAACGCCGTCTTCCTGCTGGTCGCGGTCGGCGCCATCGCGCTCGAGGCGGTCCAGCGGCTGCTCGCCCCCGAGCCGGTCGCCGGCCTGACCATGGTGGTGGTCGCCGGCATCGGCATCGTCGTCAACGGCGCCACCGCGATGCTCTTCCACCGCGGCCACGGCGACGATCTCAACATCCGCGGCGTCTATCTGCACATGCTGACCGACGCGGCGATCTCGGCCGGCGTCGTCGTCGCCGGCCTCGCGGTGCTGGCGACCGGGCTCTCCTGGATCGATCCGATCGTCTCACTGGTGGTGGCGGCGCTGATCGTCTGGTCGACCTGGGGCCTGCTCGCCGAGAGTTCCGCCCTCTCCCTCGCCGCCGTGCCGGCCGGCATCGACCCCGCCGCGGTGCGCGCCCATCTCGCGAGCCTCCCCGGCGTGGCGAGCCTGCACGACCTCCACGTCTGGGGCCTGTCGACCACCGCCTCGGCGCTGACCGCCCATCTGGTTATGCCCGCCGGCCCCCCCGGCGACGCCTTCCTCGAGGACGTCGCCGGAACGCTCGGGAAGCGCTTCGGCATCGGCCACGTCACCCTGCAGATCGAGACCGACGGCGACGGCTGGTGCCGGCTGGTGCCCGACGAGGTGGTGTGAAGCGCCGAAGCCCGTCGCAGCTCAATGCCCCTCGAACTCGACCAGCACCCGGACCGGCACGCCCATCGCCTCGAGCTTGGCTCGTCCGCCGAGCTCCGGCAGGTCGACGATGAAGCAGGCCGAGACCACCTCGGCGCCGAGGTTGCGCAACAGCTGCGCCGCGGCGCAGGCGGTGCCGCCGGTGGCGATGAGATCGTCGACCAGGATGACCTTCTCGCCGGCCAGCACCGCGTCGCGATGCACCTCCATCTCGTCGACGCCGTATTCGAGGCTGTAGGCGATCGACACCGTCTCGTGCGGCAGCTTGCCCTTCTTGCGGATCGGCACGAAGCCGGCCGAGAGCTGATGCGCCACCGCCCCGCCGAGGATGAAGCCACGCGCCTCGATGCCGGCGACCTTCTCGATCTTCAGCCCCGCCCATGGCTGCACCAGCTCGTCGACGGCGCGGCGGAAAGCGCGCGGATTGCCGAGCAAGGTGGTGATGTCGCGGAACTGGATGCCCGGCTTCGGATAGTCCGGGATGGTGCGGATCGCGTCTCTCAGGTTCATCACCAGTAGTCCTTCATGATCTCGCCGGCCCAGGCGGGCTCGCAGATGTCCCCACGCGGTTCGAAGCCGCGCATCACCGGCTTGATGTCGAGCACCGGCGTGCCGTCGATGGCATCGAGGCCGCGCACCGTCAGGCGCCGCCCCTCGACCGCGACGATCTCCACCGTCGTCACCCCGATGCGGTTCGGCCGCGGGCTGCCGCGCTGGGCGAAGATGCCGACCTCCGGCCACGCCGGATTGCCGCGCGGCCGGCGCGCGCCGGTGACGATCGTCGCCGGATCGATCATGTCGAAATGGAAGACGATCACCGCGTGCGAGAAGCGGTCGAGCCCGGCGAAGGCGACGTCCGGCAGGTCGGCGGCGAGCACGATGTCGGCTTCGACATCACCCCAGCGATCGTCCTCGTTGTCGACACGGCCACCGCGCACCCGCGCCACCACGTCCATCATGATGTCGGTCATGACCGCGCCTTCAACACCCGCCCCGCCACCGCGTCGAGCTTGGCCAGCAGCGCCGGATCGCGGGCCTCGCGCGCCGTCATGATGGCGTGTTCGAGCGCCTTGTCCGAGCCGATCGGACAGGGTGGGTGCTCTTCGGGGAAGTCGGTGGCGAAGCGGGCGACGAGGCGGCGCGCCTTGTCGGCGTTGGCATGTGCCACCTTGATCACCGAGACGACGTCGACATGGTCGTGATCGGGGTGCCAACAGTCGTAGTCGGTGACCATGGCGACGGTGGCGTAGGGGATCTCCGCCTCGCGGGCGAGCTTGGCCTCGGGCATGTTGGTCATGCCGATGACGTCGAAGCCGGCCGCGCGATACCAGCGGCTCTCCGCCTCGGTCGAGAACTGCGGTCCTTCCATGCAGACGTAGGTGCCGCCGCGACGATGCGGAATGTCCTCGGCGAGTGCCGCCGCTTCCAGGCGGTCCATGATGCCGGGGCTGGTCGGATGGCCGAAGGCGACGTGGCCGACGCAGCCCGGCCCGAAGAACGACGAGACCCGCCGCGAAGTGCGGTCGACGAACTGGTCGACCAACACGAACGTGCCCGGCGCCAGTTCCTCGCGATAGCTGCCGACCGCCGACACCGAGACGATGTCGGTGACCCCGGCCCGCTTCATCGCGTCGATGTTGGCGCGATAGTCGATGTCGGAAGGTGGCAGGCGGTGGCCGCGGCCGTGGCGCGGCAGAAAAACCAGCTTCTTTCCGGCGATTTCGCCGACCAGAAGCTGATCCGACGGCGTGCCCCACGGACTGTCGACCGTCACCCAGCGGGCGTTGGTCACGCCCGGCAGATCGTAGAGCCCCGATCCGCCGATCACCCCGATCACCGATGCCGTCATCCCCGTCTCCCGTTCTCGTCGTCCGCCGCAGTGTCGGCATTTCACGGCGCGATGCAATCCGTGACGTCACCTGGGTCGACGAAAAGGGAACAGGGCCCCCGGTCGCCCGGGAGCCCTCGCGTTCGGGTCGGTCGAAGCCGCCTCAGTGGGCGACGTTCGCCCAGATCTTGCGCTTGGTCAGGTAGAGCAGACCGGACAGCACGATCAGGAACAGGATGACCTTGAGGCCGGTCGACTTGCGCGCCTCGAGCTTCGGCTCGGCCGTCCACATCAGGAAGGCCGCGACGTCCCGGGCGTACTGCTCGACGGTGGCCTTGGTCCCGTCGTCGTAGGTCACCATGCCTTCGGACAGCGGGTTCGGCATGGCGATGCACGAGCCCGAGATGAAGGACTGATTGTACTGCAGAGCGCCGTCGCAGGTCACGCCGTGCGGCGCGTCGACGTAACCGGTGAGCAGGTTGTAGACGTAGTCCGGACCCGCTTCGGCATAGAGGGTGAAGGGATCGGCCATGAACGACAGGCCGCCGCGGTGCGCCGCACGGTTCTTGCCGATCAGCGACAGATCCGGCGGCAGGGCGCCACCGAAGCCGGCACGCGCCGCCTCGTCGTTGGCGAACGGCGAGGGGAAGCGATCCGAGGTGCGACCGGCGCGCTCGAACATCTCGCCGGCGTCGTTCGGGCCGTCCTTCACCTTGATCTCGGCGGCGAGCGCCTTGGCCTGATCCAGGGTGAAGCCGGGGCCGCCCTGGTCGGCGAGGTTACGGTAGGCGACGAGCTTCATCGAATGACAGGAGGCGCAGACCTCCTTGTACACCTTGTAGCCGCGCTGCAGCTGACCCTTGTCGAAGCGGCCGAAGGGGCCGGCGAACGACCAGGACTGCATCTCGACCTTGGGGCCGTGGGCGGCCTCGGAGGCCATGGCCGGGGCGGCGGCGAAGCCGAGCCCCATCGCCAAGAGGGCGGCGCCGACGGCGCGGCCGAGCTTGGAACCGGAAAGGATCATGGTCATTTTTCGTGTCTCCCGATCTCTTCGGTTCAGTGGGCCGCGTTCTTGGCGAGAACGTCCGCCATGATCGACTCCGGCACCGGCTTCGGCTTCTCGACGAGGCCGAGAACCGGCAGGATCACCAGGAAGTGGAAGAAGTACCAAGCCGTCAGGATCCGCGAGGCGATGACGTAGCCGCCTTCCGCCGGCTGCGAGCCGAGGTAGCCGAGGC
>ERZ1645187.1704-NODE-1704-length-19980-cov-5.798896_pt1 | contig 19980 bp, 12 predicted proteins | sample MGYA00575352_ERZ1645187 | MGnify/ENA primary metagenome ERZ1645187 (study PRJEB40837, sample SAMN11349314) | freshwater sediment metagenome | isolation source: river sediment | host: Sediment | place: India: Wazaribad , New Delhi | collected 2017-02-21 ... | reverse complement strand
CACACCCGAACTGGGTGGCGACCTGACCACGCAGATCACCTATGACGGGCGGTACGATGTCAAGTACTCTGCCGGGAATTCGGTTTATGCAAGCGCGAAATGGACGTCGGTTACTGATACCTGGACCTCCAGTGATCTTCCAGTCCCCTCAGGAGCCACGGTTGTAAGCGCCCGGCTCTACCAGCCATACTCCTACAACAAGATGGCTTCAGACCCGGCATTCACGGCATCCTTCAACAGCAACCCGATCTCAACCGTTGCAACGTACAAGGATGTCAAGGGCTTTGGCTCCTACAACTACCCGTATGGTCTCTATGTCTATGATGTGACCAGCAGTTTCAGTTCGGCAGGGAACACCCTCGTCCTGACTCCTGAAGGGACGGCTGGCACGACCAATGACTACGCTCTCTTTGGAGCATACCTTGTCGTCGTATACAGCGACTCAACAACCACCGAGAAACAGATCATGATCAACGATGAATTTGATATGATCTGTTCCCGTACCTCATATTCGGCGAACAATGCAGAGGCTACTGCGTATGCAACGTTTTCCGGGGTCGACACTACCGATGTTACCAAGGCCCAGGCAATTGCAATCCTTGCAAGCGCTGGCGACCCCGATAAGAGCAAGTTCTTCTTCAACAGCAACGAATACACAGGATTCTGGCTTGACTACCAGTCGACCCCCCAGGTAGGGTTCTCAGTCTATGATGTAACATCCGCACTCCAGAGCGGCGCTAATGAAGCCGGGCTCCAGAGCCTCGATCCCGGGACCAACGGCGATAATATGTACGCTATGAATGTAATCCTGGTGGTCGAAAATGAAGACCAGACTCCAGGGACCGTGACGCTCAGCCTCGATCCGGTATCAGATGCCGTCCCGGTGGGGTCATCTGCAACCTACACGATCATGATGAACCACGCACCCCAGGGGATAGCCGGTTACAACATCTCCCTCCGACTCGATAATCCTGCGATTGGGGAGATCACGGCGTACACTCTCCCTTCGTGGGCAGTCCTGAACACAACCTCAGATACCTTTGGTGACTCGATCTGGCTCAGCGGTATCGACCTTCTGACGCAGGTCGAAGCTGGGACGACGAATGTCCAGTTCGGGGCCGTGACCATCAGGGCTGATCAGGCAGGCCAGACCGGGCTCTCTCTCGAATACCGGAAGATCAATGCTGATGGTGGCGGCAACATTACCCCGGAGGTATCCCCTGCTGACTTCACCGCATACGTCCCATTGACGGCCGACTTCACTGCCAATCCACTCACAGGAATCGCGCCCATAGCGGTCTCATTCACTGACCTCTCCACGGGAGACCCGCTCCCGACCACGTGGGCCTGGGACTTCAACGGAGACGGCGTGGTTGATTCCACCGACCAGAACCCGGTGTTCACCTACCAGACCGGCGGCACCTTCACCGTCAGTCTGACTGTCTCGAACGCCTACAGCACCAGCCAGAAGATACGTGAGGCGTATATCTTCATCCGCCACAATGTGATCCCGCTGCCCGGGTATACCAATCCGCCAACCGACCCGGACAACGACAACCTCTACGAGGATACCAATGGTAACGGGTATCTCGACTTCGATGATGTGGTTGCTTTCTACATCAATATGGAGTGGATAGAGCAGAACGAGCCTGACCCGCTGGCATTCGATTACAACAGGAACGGCTACCTTGACTTCGATGATGTCGTGGTGCTCTACTATGAGGTACTCGAGTCATAGAGGAGGGAAACGAAGGAACCCATATCCCTCATCCATTTATTGCACGTCACCTTACCTGCAAGAACAACACATTCGAACCAATTTCAGCATGAATAACAAAACTACTCATCAACATGGTTCTCTCCCATGAAAACGAGAAAAAGGGGATTCCCGCCATGAAAACCACCGCAAGAATCACTCATCCGGCAGGTGCAGTACTGTTCATCGCACTCCTGCTCCTGCCCGGATTGGCAACTGCCGCTACAATCGAACTGAACCCGGTAACCCAAAGCCTGCAGCAGGGGTCCACCACCACACTCACCTTGACACTCGATTCCGCGCCGGACGGCCTTGCAGGGTACCGCATGAACCTCGCATTGTCGAACCCATCGTCTGCACGTGTCGTGGGGGTCTCCTACCCCTCTTGGGCCTCGATCAACAACACGACCGGGGTGCCGGGGAGCACGGTCCGGATCAGCGGCGTCGACCTGGGGAGGGCTGTCGAAAAGGGATCACAATCTGTCCCGCTCGCCACCATCACCCTCCAGGGTATGGGAGCAGGGACTTGCCGGGTTGTGGCATCTGATGCACGTTTTGATGCGGACGGCGGGAATGTGACCCTCGCCGACCCGGCCGAAGCCACCCTGACCGTATCGGGAACCATCCCCACCACCAGCACTTCACAAGGCGGATCGGGAGGATCTTCCGGAGGCTCTTCTTCCGGAGGGGGTGCCTCTGGCGGCGGGTCCAGTAGTGGTTTCACCGGTAGTATTGTCGAACAGAAAACTCCGGCAATCACCATGACCCCTTCGACTGCGGCAACGATGGCCGTTGTATCCTATGCTGCGCCGGAAGGCACTACAAGCTTAGTTCCAACGACCGTTGCGACAAATAATCCTGGGACGGTGAATAATCAGGAATCCGGTCTTGTTATCAGTCCTTTCATTCTGGGGGCCGGGATATTTGTCATCATCGCTCTGGGGATCTTCATCATCATGAGAAGAAAGAGTTGAGAATCTTTTTTTCTTGAAAATACCCAGCACTTATTCTTTTCATTCCGGGCATTCATAAGAACCCTGGATTCTTGACGGGGGGACCAGCCTTGAGGTCCCCCATTGAGGGATGATACGTCACAGCATTGTAACGTTATAAAAAATACTCCCGAAGGAGATGTGGACACATCAGAACTCTTCTGGAATCCCGTATCCCTGTTGCATGAGTGTGAGGGCTGCTTTTGCTCCCGGTAAATCTTGGCAAATGATCCCCCGCGATGCAAGATACCGTTCAGCGAGATGTGAGGAGACTGGTATGATTTGTTCCACCTCGTCCGTCTTCTTGGTCCAGAGGTGGTAGTAATACAATGTTTTTCCGGACTTTCTCCGATGGAGATACAGATCCCTCCCCCTGACGTGGGCTTCTGATCCAGCGAAGGAAGGCCGCGGTGCCCAATAGAGGCATACATCCTTATCTGTATTCAGGACAGCCGGTCGTTTATCAGTAACAATTTTTTGTTTCATAACGGTCATTCTCGTTGTGGATTTTCTATAGATGCTCGATCCCCACTACCTCCACCAGAAGGTGGCGGGGATAGACTTGGATAACCCCTGGTTGAACTTGTACGCACCCCCATCTATTTCATATCATAACACGTAAGATAAATATTTTTTTATTTGTTCATACTAAATATTCAAATATTCACAATTGTCAGAGCCCCTCAATACCTTTGTTTATAGGTAAAAAAGGATTCATTCAAACCCTGGATAGGTGTAATTCTACTGGAAAAGTAGTTATCTTAGTAATCTCAATCGAGAGCAATCTTCTTGTCTATGCCAGGTTCTCCAGGTATCCTTAAAAAAAGATAAAGCCCTGCACCTTTTTCTAACTAGTGATACTAAGTATTATAAAAATATAGAAACGTATCAATCAATTGAAAGAATGATGGTAAGGTGCATGCATGTCAAATAATAACGATCTCTCACGGGTTGGCATTTCCATTCCCTCTGCGCTGCTTGAAAAGTTCGATAAAATCATCGATGAACGAGGATACTCTTCCCGTTCTGAAGGTGTCAGGGACGCTGTCCGTGCCTACATCACGAATTATACGTGGATGTCTGAAGTGAAAGGTGACCGCCATGGTATTATTTCGATGGTGTATGATCATAATACCCCAGGGCTCCTCAAAATCATCAATGATATCCAGCGCGAATTTCGGTCAACAATACAAACCTCCCTTCATGCCCATGTGGGCGATGAGAGGTGCCTCGATATTTTTGTTGTTCGTGAACAAGGAGAACAGATCAAGGTTCTTACTGAACGGTTCATGGCGGTCAAGGGTATAGATCTGGTGAAACTCAGCACAATGCAGATTGAAAAGTAAACTGTCAATCATTGATGTCCAATCCGAACATCATGATAGGCGAACGGACCACACCCTCATCAATCCGATATAGGCAGTGAATTAGTGCCGGTTGCGTCTCATGTTTTTGATAGGAAAAAGAAGAGAGCTGCGCACTGTTGCCACCGAAATAAGGGTTCAATTTTCATGTCGGCACCACCTGTACTCCTGCATTGGTGTCATAAACAAGAATAACGATTCTTCTCTCGTCTTTCTCACACCGTAACCTTCCGGAACTGGTGGATGCTGATGCCGACCACTAGGATGCTGAGGAGCACCAGTTCCGCCATCCTCGACCAAGCAATCATCCCGCTCTGGAGAGCCCTGATGCTGTCGATGGCATAGCTGACCGGGTTGATGTAGGCAAAAAACCGGAGCCAGGTTGGCATGACATCGTATGGCATCAGGGCGCTGCTGCTGAAGAAGAGCGGCATGCTGATCATGGCCGTGAAGGCTGCGTAGGCATCGTGGTCAGAGAGTGAGAGGGCAATCGTGGTCGAGAAAGAGGAGAGAAGGATCCCGAAGACGGCTAGGATGGCATAGGTGAGGAGGAGCCCGCCCGGAGGGAATAAGGCTGCCCCCAGGAGGAATGCCAGGACGAGGATGACCGTTGCCTGGAGGAGGCCCCGTGTGGTGATGAACAAGATCTTGCCGAAGAGGATACTCTCTCTCGGAGACGGAAGTGCCAGGAACTTGTTCAGGAACCCCAGGATCTTGTCAAAGATCAGGAGGGACCCGCCCTGGAGCGAGGCACCGACCATGGTGAGGACCATGATGCCGGGCGTGATGAAATCGATATAGTTGGTCGTAAAGGTCGTCGGGAGAGCCAAACCGACGAAGATCAGCCAGGCTGCCGGCATCACCAGGGCTGAGACCACCGAGAGCTTTCCCCGTATCCAGCGGAGGAAGTCACGCTCGAAATAGTAGATGACGTCTCTCATTCAGCGCCTCCGCAGCATGGTCCTGAACTTGTGGTCATCAAATCCGGACCCCTCGTCCCTTGTCCCAACCAGGGCGAGGAAGATATCATCGAGGGTTGGTTCCCTGACAGAGAGGGAATGCACAATCGCACCCTGCTCCTCGAGCCATCGGAAGAGGATCGGCACCATCTCTGACCCATGCTCGGATGAGAAGAGTGCCGTTTCTCCGTCCCTCTCGCCAAGGAACTCCACCCCTTCGGGGAGCGTTTCAGGATATTTTCCGGATATCCGGGCACTGATGATATCCTTTGCAATATGGCCTTCCAACCGGGATGGCGAATCGACAGCCACCACTCTCCCATGGTCGAGGATCGCCACCCGGTCACAGGAGTGATCCGCCTCGTCCATGTAGTGGGTGGTCACAAAGATGGTCATGCCCCGGGATTTCAGGGTGCTGATATGCTCCCATATTTTCCTCCGTGCAGCGACATCGAGCCCGATCGTGGGCTCGTCAAGGAACAGGACCTTCGGTTCGTGGACGAGGGCCTGTGCAAGTTCAAGCCTCCTTCGCATCCCTCCCGAGTAGGTACGCACCAGATCGTCAGCCCGGGAAGAGAGGTCCATCATCCCGAGCACGCGATCGATTGTCTCGTCTCTCCGGGAGATCCCGTAGAGCTTGGCGAACAGGGTGACATTCTCCCGCCCTGTCAGCTTGATGTCGACAGCCATGTCCTGCGGCACATAGCTGATGCTTTTCCGCACCTCCTGGGCCTCCCGTGCGACATCATGCCCGCAGACCAGCGCAGACCCCTCGGTCGGGCGGAGCAGCGTGGTGAGCATGAGGACCGTGGTGGTCTTCCCGGATCCGTTCGGACCAAGGAGCCCGAAAATTTCGTTGCCAACTTCGAGATTGAGGTGATCCACCGCGCAGAGCGATCCGTAATACTTGGTCAGGTCATGGGTCTCGATCGGGATCATCCCTGGTCCTCCGCCCCGGAAATGGGGATCTCAGAATCATCGTCTTGTTCCCTGGAAGATAGCACTTCCGAAAACCCCTTTAGTATTCGAATGTCCTTGCACCCAGCAGGGTAGGAATACTTATGAAAAGGGATTTTACCTAGTATGTTTTGCTACGAATATACTAATATTGTGATAAGTTGAAAGAATTTTTAAATTTTTGTCGATAAAGTAAAATAATTATTATTAAATGTAACACCAGCATACCATCATTGATATGAAACAGGGGCACCTGATCGCCGGAATTGCGTCCATCTTGATCCTGATCCTGGTTGTCCAGTGTGTTGCAGCGGGATCCATTGAACGGTCTGTTATCCCGGCCGGAAATTCCACGTATCGCGTGATACTCCAGTTGCCCCAGGGGACGGTGGCAGGTATTACCGAGACTTTCCCGGCAGATATGGTCGTCCGTGACATCTCACTCAATCCCGGACAGTACCAGGTCAATGGAACGACACTTACGCTGGCCGTCATTGGCGAATCTGAAGTCTCCTATCTCGTCTCAATGCAACCTGGGGATTCCGGGGAGATCTCGGGCACTTCTCTCGATATGCTCACCGGAGAGAGGAGCGGTTTGCCAGGAGCACAGATAACCGGGACAGGAGCCATAGAAATCACACCGGCAGCAGGGACCAGTCTCCCCTCTGGGGAGGACAGCGATGAAAACTCCCTCCCGCTTGAGCCGGGAGTGGTGGTAGTTGCTCTTGGGTCCATGGGAATTTTATATTCACTACGGAGGAGAACTCAGTGAAGCCGCACCACGTAGTTATTATTCTCCTTGGCATCATCTGCCTGGCAGGGTCCGTTTCAGCAGCACTCCCTGGTGACATGAATGGGAATGATCAGGTGGAACGGACCGAACTTGCAGCGATAATCCTGGATGCCCTCCATGACGGGAATGCGATGCAGGACGCGAGGGATGCTGCATATGTCTATACGTTCTGGAACGGGACTGCCAAGAGCATCACGGATTCATCCGGAAAAGAACGGGTGATCTATCGGCCGTTCCGTCGCGTCGTGGTGATGAACTCCGAGACGCTGAAGACAATGCGATCGCTCGGGTACAACACCTCGCAGGTGGTTGGTGTTGACAAGTACACGCTCCAGAAGAACACATTCTTCCCGGAATTTACCAGTACTGCCGGGATCGGATCGATCTGGGCGCCCGATTACGAGAAGATTATCTCGCTCCAGCCCGATGCAGTGTTCCTCTACGCAACCGTGAGCAAGTCCTCCTGCGATGAGATTGAGGCAACCCTTGCCCGGTCCTCACCAACCATCACCGTGTTCAGGTTTGACGGATACCTGCCTGAGAGCTATCTGAAAGAGATCGAGGTTTTAAGCAACCTGTTGGACCGCCCGGAACAGGGGAAGGAGTTCTCGGAGTTTTACGCAAGGAACATCAACACGGTCACCAATCGCGCTGCGGTCATACCTGAAGCTGACCGGGTCCGCGTCTACTTTGAGACCTGGACAGATTACAAGAGCTGTGCTGCAGGCTCGGGATATGACCAGAAGATCGGGATGGCTGGGGGTTCGAACATATTCTCCAGCGAACCAGCCGAATACCCTGAGATAGATCCCGAAGCCGTGCTCGAACGGTCTCCCCAGGTCATCATCAAACTGATCGGGTCGGGCCGATACAACTTTGGCGGATACGAGGGAGGAAACGAGACCGCATACCAGCAGGCCTATCGCGACATGACCTCCCGGAAAGGGTGGGAAACGTTGGAAGCGGTGAGAGAGAACAGGACCTACCTGCTTCACACTGACATTCTTGGGGGGCCTCAGCATTTCATCGGAGTCCAGTACATGGCAAAGTGGTTCTATCCCGATCGTTTTACCGACCTTGACCCTTCAGCCGTCCATGATGAGTACTTGTCACGGTACCAGGGATTGCAACCCACGTTGACGAACGGGCTGATCTTTGTCTATCCCAGCTAGTGCAAGGGGTGAAATATCCTGGACCAGGGAGCACAGGGAAGGGAAATCCGGCATCTCAAGGAGGAATACCGCAGGTTCACGGCGAAACGATACCTCTTCCTCATCGGGTGCTGCATCCTGATCCTGGCACTGGTCGGGATCGCCACCACGCTCGGGTCCGCCAGCCTGACCGTTGGTGAAGTCTATGCTGCAATCGTTGCCCGCTTCTTTCCATCGCTTGCAGAGACCTCTTCCCTGGCCACCACTATTGTTTGGCAGTACCGCCTGCACCGGATCCTCTTCGCCATCGCCGCAGGGTTCGGGCTCGGGATTGCAGGGGCCGTGATGCAGGGGGTGCTCCGAAACCCGCTCGCGAGTCCTTTCACCCTCGGGATCTCAGCGGCTGCTGCGTTTGGTGCGTCACTGGTCATCGTCTTTGGTATCGGTGGAGACCTGGCAATTATTATCGCCGCATTCGCATTCACTCTCCTCGCCGCATTTGGCATCTACAGCCTCTCCCGCTACCGGGGCATATCGCCCGAGAGCATGATCCTTGCCGGGATCATCCTGATGTATCTTTTCACTGCCATGACCTCATTCCTGCAGTATACCGGGACCATGGACCAGCTCCAGGAGGTGGTCTTCTGGACGTTTGGCAGCTTGCAGAGAACAACCTGGGCAAAGCTTGCCCTTGTAACCCTGGTCATCTGCATCTGCCTCCCCTATATAATGCTCCGATCATGGGACCTCAATGCCATGGGGCAGGGAGACCAGGTGGCAAAGAGTATGGGAGTCGATGTCAATCGCACCCGGACTCGCCTCATGCTGCTTGCCTCCCTCATCACTGCGGTTATCATCTGCTTTACTGGGGTCATAGGCTTCATCGGGCTTGTCGCACCCCACATCACCCGTCTTGCCATCGGGGGAGACAACCGGTTTCTCCTCCCTGCGTCAGGACTGGTCGGGGGTGCACTTCTGCTTACTGCCGATAGTCTTGCAAGGACTATCCTTGCCCCCTCCATCATTCCGGTCGGGATAATGACCGCATTCATCGGTATCCCCTTCTTCCTCTACCTCTTCCTGCGCCAGAAGGAGGGATACTGGTGAGCCTGGAGGTCAGGGATCTCTCCTTCCGGTATGGAGAGCGGGAGATCCTGCATAGTGTATCGTTCGCGGCAGCACCGGGAGAGATACTGGGGGTCGCAGGACCAAACGGGTGCGGGAAGACCACCTTGATCAAGTGCATCGACAGGATCTTTGAACCCGAAGGGAGGGTCGAATTTGATGGGAAGAACCTCAGGGAGTTGACGACGACAGAAGTCGCACAGATCATCGCGTATGTCCCCCAGGCGCTCACCATTGGCATGGCCATGAGCGTCTTTGATACCATTCTCCTCGGCCGGCGGCCTTATATCAGGTGGTCGGTCAGCGACGAGGACTTCGAGCGGGTCAGTTCGACCATCAGGGAGTTGGGGATCCAGCACCTCGCCTTCCGAAAAATGACCCAGATCAGCGGTGGTGAACGGCAGAAGGTGATGATCGCCAGAGCCATGGTGCAGGACCCGTCATTGTTGCTGCTCGATGAACCCACGAGCGCTCTCGACCTCCGCCATCAGCTTGAGGTCATGGAACTGGTCCGGAACGTTACCCGGGATAAACAGGCCTGCGTGGTGATGGCGGTCCATGACCTGAACCTGGCCTCCCGATTCTGTGATCGCCTGATGGTGATGAAGGAGGGTCGCATCGTTGCCCTGGGGGCGCCATCTGAGCTCCTTACTGAAGCATTGATCAGGGAGGTATACCAGGTGGAGGCACTGATCTCCAGGGAGTCGGGATACCTGCAGGTCATACCGCTCCGCCCGTTCCAGGAGATGACTGCATGAAGATCAGGGCGGTACTCTGGGGAAGCGAGATCCCGATGATACGAAAGGCGGCAGAGGCGACCGGGATTGATGTGCAGTGCTGGGCAACCTTCCGCCTCAAAAATCCAGAGGTCCTTACAGCCTGCCGGCACGATCTCACCTCAGCGGACCTTATTCTCCTCCACCCCACGCAGGATGCCTACTGGGATGACCTGATCCCCGGCCTCGACCCCGGGATTCCAGTCGTCTCGTTCGGCTACGACCAATCGCTCTGGGCTCCTTCTACCGTGCCCCTAAAAACGGTAGCGACGGTAAACGCCTACTTCACCTACGGTGGCCAGGCAAACATGGAGAACCTGCTCCGGTACCTTGCCGCAGAATGCCTGGGGGTTGGTCTGCACTACGATCCCCCGGCCAAAGACCTCTGGGAAGGGATCTACCACCCCGATGCCCCGGTTGTGTTTCCCGGAGTGGACGACTACCGTTCCTGGTATGGGCAACGCCATGAAAACACCGTCGGCATCCTGTTCTACCGCCTGTACTGGGTGAACCAGGACCTTGCGGTCATCGATGCACTTATCCGGGAATTTGAGAGGGACATGGATGTGATCGCGGTCTTTTCGACCGGGAGCGGAGACCAGGAGGCAGGAGCTGCGACTGGTGCAGAAGTGATTAGGTCGTTTTTCAATGGAAGGATCGATGCCCTCGTCAGCCTCCAGTCTTCCTCCTTATCACCGGATGCGACAGCACCCGTTCCGGTCTTCAGGGACCTGGGTGTCCCGGTCTTCCACCCGGTCATCCTCTACTACCGGTCCGAGAGGGAATGGGAAGTGTCCCTGGACGGAATGGGCAGCAGCGAGCTCGGCTGGTCAGTCATCATGCCGGAGATGTATGGGATGATCGAGATGCTGCCTGTCGCGACCGCGATGAAGGAAGGACCGGATGGTTCGGACCATGACTGGCACCATCCTATCGCAGAGCGTGTGGAGAAGATCGGTAAAAGGGTCAGGTCCTGGATCCGGTTGCGGAATGTGCCGAACCATCAAAAGAAGGTTGCGATTGTCCTGAACGCCTCCCCTTGCGCCTCGGTTGAGGCAAACGTGGGGGCGGCAGCCCACCTGGATGCCCTGGAGAGCGCGGTCCGGATCCTGCGGATGCTCAGGACCGAGGGCTATGAGGTCACCTGCCCGGCCAGTGGGGAGGACCTGGCCCGGACCATCCTCGAGAAGCGGGCGGTCAGCGAGTTCCGGTGGACGCCGGTCGAGGACATTGTGGAGCGGGGTGGCTGTCTCTACAGGGTAGATGAGGCCACCTACCGGGAATGGTTCGATGAACTCCCGCCCGATCTCCGCGAACGTATGGTCTCCACGTGGGGTGAACCCCCGGGAGAGGAGCGTGACGGTGTCCCTCCCGCGATGCTCTACCAGGGCGACATGGTCATCTCAGGGTTGCAATGGGGCAACGCAGTGATCTGCACCCAGCCCAAGCGGGGGTGTGCCGGGTCGCGATGCGATGGACAGGTCTGCCGGATCCTCCATGATCCCGGCACTCCTCCTCCCCATCATTACCTCGCGACCTACCGGTATCTCGAACGTATATTCAGGGCAGATGTCATCATCCATGTTGGAACCCACGGAACCCTCGAATTCCTCCCGGGAAAATCGGCAGCCCTCTCGGCCTCCTGCCTCCCGGACGCGGTGCTCGGTTCGCTGCCCCTGCTCTATATCTATAACTCGGACAACCCTCCAGAAGGCACCATCGCCAAGCGGCGGGGATCGGCAGTCCTGGTCGACCATATGCAGACCGTAATGGCCGCGACCGGGCCCTATGGTGTCCTGAAGGAGCTCGAAGAGAGGATCGCTGAGTACCGGAAGTACGCAGGGACCGAGAAGGCGAAGGCGCATGCCGTCCGGCACCAGATCATCGACCTGGTCCGGAAAGCCAATCTTGCAGGAGAGGTGAGGCTTGACGAGAGGATGGGTAGTGAGAACGGGTTTGAGGAGCTACTCAAAGAGATCCATCGGCTTCTCTCGGAGATGACGGGTACAAGGATCCCAGATGGGATGCACATCTTGGGGACTCTTCCGGATTCCAGCAGGAAAGCCCAGATCACCACCACCATCATGGACCACAATGGCGGCCTGCGGGACCTCGTCGCATCCCTGATGGGGCTGGACATAAAGATATCAACATCCGAGACTGCCCTTGTTCGCGTCCTCAATGATGCGGCCGAAGGCCTTGTGGAAGCCTGGCTCACTGGTACAGGGGCGGAGGAAGCGGCAGCCCGGGTTCTCGGTGACCGTCTGGTGACACCCATGCCCTGTGATTGTGCATCCGCCCGCGAGGAGGTCCTGAGGATTGCCACACTGATCGATCAGTCGGACGAACTGGGATCACTCCTGCAGGGCCTTTCAGGGGGCTATATCTCCCCTGGCCCGTCCGGCCTGCTCTCCCGGGGCAGGTCAGATATCCTGCCTACCGGGAGGAACTTCTATTCCCTCGACCTCGATTCGGTCCCCACCCCCGCTGCATGGGAGGTGGGAAAGGCACTGGCTGACGCTCTCCTCGAGAAATACCGGTCGGAGCAGGGGAAATATCCTGAGAATGTGGCCATGCTCTGGATGGCATCGGACATCATGTGGGCAGACGGGGAGCAGCTCGCCCAGATGCTCGCGCTTCTTGGCGTCGAACCGGTACGGGAGCAGGGCCGGGCAGCCAGGTTCCGGGTCATCCCGCTTGAGCGGCTGGGGCGCCCCCGGATCGACCTCACCATCCGGGCAAGCGGCATCCTCAGGGACTGTTTCTTCCGCTGCATCGAATTCCTTGACGAGGCCATCATGGCTGTTGCAGAACTCGACGAACCAGATGATCTCAACTATGTAAGAAAACACCAGCCTCCCGGGAGATCTCCACGCCGTATCTTTGGAAGCAGGAAAGGGACCTACGGCATGGGTGTGAACCTTGCGGTCTATGCATCTGCATGGAAGGAGGTGGCAGACCTCTCGGACATCTTCGTCGCCTGGAACGGGTTCAGCTACGGGAAGGACTGTTACGGTGAGGATGACCGGGATGCATTTGCCTCACGGCTATCCACCGTCGAGGTCACTTTCAACAAGGCGGTGACCGATGAATACGACCTCCTCGGCTGCTGTTGCTATTTCGGATCCCACGGGGGGATGACGGCAGCCGCCCGGACCCTCTCCGGAAAAGATGTCGCGGCATACTATGGGGATACCCGGGACACTTCCCGGGTGGCAGTCCGGACCCTTGCCGAGGAACTTCGGCGTGTCGCCCGGACGAAACTCCTCAATCCCCAGTGGATCGAGGGACTGAAAGAACACGGTTATGCAGGAGCGGCAGAGATGGCACGGCGGGCAGGGAGGGTCTTTGGCTGGGATGCCACCACCGGCGAGGTGGATGACTGGATCTTCGATGACATCGCCCGGACCTTCCTTCTCGATGAGGAGAACCGGAAGTTCTTCCAGGAGCACAACATCTGGGCCATGGAGGAGATGGGACGGCGGCTTCTCGAAGCCAACGAGCGGGGGATGTGGGACCCTGACCCCAAGGTTCTGGAGGGGCTGCAGGCGGCATATCTGGAGATTGAAGGTTGCCTGGAAGACGACCTGGCGACCGTGAGAGGCCCTATACAGGGGGGAGCGATCGATGTGTATCGTATGGAGGACGTAAACGACTGGAAGAACCAGCTTCATAATCGGCAGCGGAGTGGACCGTGATGAGCCACCACATCCACCGCCACATCCTGCCATTCTCTGCGATTGTCGGCCAGGACACGATGAAACTTGCGCTCACCCTCAATGCGATCAATCCGGCCATAGGCGGAGTCCTCATTCGCGGCGAGAAAGGTACAGCAAAGTCATCGGCAGTCAGGGCTCTTGCCGAAATCCTTCCCGAGATCCGGGTGGTAAACGGGTGCCCGTTCCAGTGCAGCCCTGATAATCCCTCCGAGCAGTGTGATGCCTGCCATGTCCGGTTCGAGCGGGGAGAAGAACTCCCCTCGCATACCAGGAAGGTGAAGGTGATGACGCTCCCGATCGGGGCGACAGGGGACCGGGTCGTAGGGACCCTCAACTTCGAACGGGCGCTCAAGGAGGGGATCCTCGCTCTCGAGCCAGGGATGCTCGCACAGGTGAACCGGGGCGTATTGTATATCGACGAGGTGAACCTTCTTGATGACCACCTGGTGGACCTCCTTCTCGATGCGGCTGCGAGCGGGGTGAACATTGTCGAACGGGAGGGGATTTCGGTGAGCCATCCGGCAAAATTCATCCTCATCGGGACCATGAACCCTGAGGAGGGAGACCTCCGCCCCCAGCTCCTGGACCGGTTCGGGCTGCAGGTCACGGTCGATGTGCTGGCAGATCCTGCAGAACGGATACAACTGGTCCGGGTCTGCGAACAGTTCGAGCAAGACCCGGTCGCGTTTTCCGGTCTTTATGCCGAGCGCCAGCGCCATCTCCGGGAGCGAATCGTTTCCACTATGGAGATTCTTCCGGAAGTGAGCATCTCGGACCAGATGGTAAAAAAGGTCATCGAAGTATGCACCGATCTCGGGATCAGGACCCACCGGGCTGAGCTGACCATTATCCGGACCGCAAAGACCATCGCTGCATTCGAGGGAAGGACAGAAGTGATGGAACAGGACCTCAAAGAAGCGATGAAACTGGCCATCCCCCACAGGATGCGCCGCCGGCCGTTTGAAGAGCCTCATCTCGATGATGATGATCTGAACCGGCATTTCCCGCAGGAATCTGGTCCTGATACAAAGGATGAAACCCCACGGGAGGGGATGCAGCAGCAGGATCCACCTCCCAAAGAGACCGGTCTGCATGAGAGTGATCAGAAACCAGCCGGTAGCCATACCTCCTCTTCAAAGACATTTATTACTGGTGAACCTGCTGAAACGACGAGGATCACAGAACGTCTCCGGAAAGAATCCGCAAAGGTGGGGTATGCTCATGGGAAGACCCTGGAGGTTCAACACCAGGCCCGGCAGGGATCCTACCGGACATTTTCCATCGATACACGGTTTTCAGATATCGCACTGGATGCAACCCTGCGGGCCGCCGCCCCGTTCCAGAAGGAACGACCATCTTCCGGTCTCCTGGTCACCGTCCGTGATGAAGATATCAGGAGGAAGGTGAGGGCAGGTACAACTTCTACCGCCTCCCTGTTTGTGGTTGATGGAAGTGGATCGATGGGAGCTGATCGGAGGATGGAATCCGCCAAGGGGGCGATACTCTCGCTCCTCAAGGACTCTTACCTGCGACGGGATAAAGTAGGAATGGTCCTCTTTGGGGGGAAAGGAGCGGACCTCGTCCTTCCTCTCTCTTCGAGTACTGAGCGGGCAGCACACTGCCTGGAGGATCTCCCTACAGGCGGAAGGACCCCGCTGTCTGCCGGGCTCCTGAAGGCAGCACAGGTTCTCATGAGTGAGAAGATGAAATGCCCGGAGATGGTCCCGTTCCTTTTCCTGATCTCGGATGGGCGGGCAAATGTAGGCGTGAAAGGAAATATCCGCGAGGAACTTGGATCGATTGCGGGGTATATCGGGGATGCAGGCCTGAAACTGGTGGTCATCGATACCGAGAATAACACCACGTCCGGCCTGAAAATCAGGTTGGGTTACTGCCGGATGATCGCTGAGATGGCCAATGGTCACTATTACCACCTGGATGATCTCAAGGCCGACGCGGTTCATGCGATAGCGATAGCTGAGCAGGCAGATTGCGGGTAAGAGGATTTCTGTTGTTCACACTGCATGACAGGGATTAGTGAGTGGAAACGATGTTGAAGAGTGGGGAATGGGTGGCCGCAGCGGCCCGAGCAGCGCCGGTTACCGGGTGCATCAGCACGAGGTCGAGCGCTGCGAGTCATTGAGCGTCAGCTTCAGTACGGAACACAGCGACGAACACGCTGCGAAGCAGGGTGCGAGGAGCGGGAGGGAGGAAGGCGATGCGAAGCGAACGAAGCGAGCGAGCATGGCTGTCATCAGGGGCAAGGAGCGATCTGAAAAACAGGCACACGATGTGAGTGAAGGGAGGAGAGAGCACCGGAAGACTGGAGGAGCGGAACGACGACCGGAGCGAGCATGATGTGACGCCTACTACTCTGTCTTGGTATCATCTCAATTTATTCGGAAAATGTTCATGCCGCACGGTCATTTCATTATAAAAACAGCCTTGCACTTTTTCACCCGCATTTCTGCGCGAGCACAAAAATAACTGATTTACGGGATCCGTTGTCAACCCGGCTGGGGCTTCAGAAGTCCATGTTCAAATTCCCTTATGAAAACATGCGAGGGGTGGGATTCGAACCCACGAACACCTCCGTGACGGGATCTTAAGTCCCGCTCTTTTGGCCTGGCTTAGATACCCTCGCACAAAATGTGATTCTGTAAATAATAATCATGACCAATCATAAGATAGTCGATTGCAATTTTTTTGTTTGACAGTATGATGCAAGCATGATCCGACGCCATTATATGGCAGCAGGTCTTAAGTCCGGCTCTTTTGGCCTGGCTTAGATACCCTCGCCCGGATTAATACTTATGAAAGGATTGGAAGATATTACTTTTCAGAGGAAGGAAAATACCGGGGAAGAAGAGAGGATACTCTTAAAAAAATTGTTTTGCCCTCTGTAAAACTCCCGGAAGTTCAGCGTGTTCCCGATCGGCCGAACCTGGGGATAATCCGTCCCGTCCGTTCCATGTACTGCTTGTATGCTGCACCAAACTTCCCTGCAAGCATCTTCTCCTCGACGGGGACCCGGACGACATAGAGGGGAATGAAGGTGATGAGGAGGCCAAACCCGGCGATCCAGTTCCAGAGGAGGAACGGCTGGGCAATCGACCAGAGAAAGTGGGAGGCATACATCGGGTGCCTGATGTGCTGGTAGACCCCGGTCGTGACCAGCCGCTGCCCCTGCTGCACATCGGCATTCGGGGTGAAATTTGCACCGAGGTCGGCATGGGATCGCCAGAGCAGCAGGAGAGCGGCACCGAAGATGCCGGCCCCGACCCAGCCGGCCGATTCAGGGAGGGTATAATCGGCCGGGGCAAGGTACGGGGTGAGGATGTAGATCCCGGGGAGGATGAACATCCCGAGGGCAGGCAGGTAGATGAGCCAGGTATCTAATGCCGGTCTCCAGTGCTCCTCTTTGATCTTTCTCCGGTACTCCTGGGTATACCAGAGACGGATGGAAGCAGCAAGGAGAAAACCGGCGATGTAGAGGGCCAGGAAGATCGGCGGGGTCATAGTCGGAGGACCACTCCAGGGAATCAGCATAGCGTGCTCCTGGCTTATCTTTTTTTCTCTGAACGGGACCGTTCGGGGACCCAGGAAGTGAGCGGGGATCATCTCTCACTATTGAGCAAGAACCATACGCAAATGGGGGAAAAATCATATCCCGGATCATCCCTGCACAATGGTTCCCGTTCCATGATCGCTCCCCTCAACAGGTTCTCTTATGTCTTCGTCCGGCACATGATCCTGTGGAAATGAGGGAGCCTGCCGTCAAAAAAATCCTGTACTGGTGCGAACAGTGCAATGTGCCGCTCATCGGTCGCAGCTGTGCCTGCGGAGGCCAGGGCAAGGCACTCCCCCTTCTGCAGCCTTATGATGTCCGTCCCGCCCTTGCTGCTGACCGGGATCTGATCAGCACCCTCCTCACCGATCGGTTCGGTCCCGTCCCGCTGCCGCAGATCATCCTCCTGAACAAGACCGGCGGGGTCGACCGGGCCGATCTCGTGATCATGCACGGGGACCGGTACGCCTGGCTGACCTTTGACCCGGTGAGCCGCCGGTTCAGCCTCGATATCGCCCCGGAAGCACTTCCGTATCTCATTCCGCATGCCGCCCGCGGGATGGTCCGCCTCGAGACCGATGCCGATCTCGGCCCGGAGAGCGGACGGATCGGGGGAAAACGGTTCCGCCTGAAAAAGCCGGCAGAGGAGGGGACCGTTATCGTCACCTACAAGAACCGGTTCGGGACCGGTGTCGTGAAAGAAGGGTTCATCCGGGTCAAAGAGGTGATGCCGGTGACGCCGAAAACACCCCCCGACCCGGACTGGGACGCGGCCATCCGGCAGAACCAGTACCACTTGAAGAACCTGGAGCGGAACGCGGTCCGCACCATAAAACGGCACCTCCATGACCGGCCCTGTGTCAATGTCTCCTTCTCGGGCGGCAAAGACAGCATGGCAGCACTGCTCCTGGCGAGGAAAGCAGGCGTAGAGAAGGCATTCTTCCTCGACACCGGCATCGAGTTCCCCGAGACCGTGGCGTTTGTCGAGTCGCTCGGGGTGGAGGTGATCCGGCAGGCCGGTGACTTCTGGAAGGCAGCCGAGAAGGCCGGGCCACCGGGAAAAGATCACCGCTGGTGCTGCAAACTGCAGAAGCTCCACCCCCTGAAGATCTACCTTGAGACGACCGGCCCCTGCCTCACGGTCCAGGGGAACCGCTGGTACGAGTCCTGGAACCGGGCTGACCTCGATGAGACCAGCCAGAACCCGGCAAATCCCCTGCAGTTGAATATCTCGCCGATCCGGAACTGGCGGGCGCTGGAGGTATTCCTCTACCTCTGGTGGCAGAACGCCCCCATCAACCCCCTCTACGAGCAAGGGATCGAACGGATCGGATGCATGGTCTGCCCTGCGATGCTTGAGAGTGAGTACGAGATACTCCGAGCCCTGCACCCTGAAGAGACTACCCGGTGGGATGCATTCCTCGACCGGTGGGCCGGGAAGAAAGGGCTCCCCGAAGAGTTCCGGAGATGGGGCCTCTGGCGCTGGAAGGCACTCCCGCCCAAGATGCGGGAGCTCTGCAGGAGCAGGGGGATCCCCTTCAACGAAGATTTCACCCTGAAGACCGTTCCCGGGCAGAAAAAGCCCGCGGGAGCGATAAGAGAGAGTACCATGAAACCAGAAGGAGAGAGAACGGATCGCGAATCCTTCGCCGTTGACGAGATCCGAAAGGACTTCCCGATCCTTGGAGAGATCATCTACCTTGACAATGCCGCCACCGGGTTCTCCCCGGAGCCGGTGGTCGAGGCGATGATCGAGTTCGAGCACCGGTACCGTGCCAACGTCGGACGCGGGGTGCACCGCTATACCCGGATCGCCACCCAGCGGTACTGGCACGCCCACGAGAAGGTGGCGAAGCTGATCAATGGCACCGACGGGACTACGGTATTTACCAAAAACACCACCGAGGCCATCAACATGGTCGCCCGCGGCCTCTCCTGGAGGCCGGGGGACCGGGTCGTCACGACCATCCTTGAGCACCACTCAAACCTCCTCCCCTGGCGGGCACTCTCGCGCCAGGGGGTGACTGTCGAGGTCATCGGGATCACTGAGGATTACCAGCTCGATCTCAATGCCTTCAGGGCAGCCCTCTCCGAACCGGTACGGCTGGTCGCCATGACCCATGCATCGAATGTACTCGGGGTGGTCACGCCGGTGGTAGAGATCGCCCGGATGTGCCGGAAGAACGGGGCACTGCTGCTCGTGGACGGGGCACAGTCCGTCCCCCACCTTCCGGTCGATGTCCGGACGCTGGACTGTGACTTCCTCTGCTTCTCCGGCCACAAGATGCTCGGGCCGACCGGCACCGGGGTCCTCTGGATGAAGGAACCGGTTCTTGAACCCTCCACCCTCGGCGGGGGAATGGTCGAGTCAGTCTCGGCAGACGGCTACGTCCCTCTCGGGGGGTATGAAAAATACGAGGCGGGGACCCCGAACATCGCCGGGGGTATTGGCCTTGGGGTTGCGGCAGAGTATCTCATGGCAAAGGGAATGGAACGGATCCACCGCCACGAGAGCACCCTTGCTACCCGGCTGATTGACGGCCTGCAGGGGATTGTAAGCGTCCGGGTGTATGCCCCACGGGATCCTGACGCCCGGATCGGCGTGGTCTCGTTCACAATCGAAGGGATGCATCCCCACGAGATCGCCCAGCAGCTGGACGACCAGGCCGAGATCCTCGTGCGATCAGGGTACCATTGCTGCCAGCCACTGATGGAATCACTCGGTCTCCCGGATGGTACGGTCAGGGCAAGCCTCGCCCTCTATACCACGGAGCAGGAGATCGATCTCCTCCTTGCCGCGGTGCGGGCCATCTCCCGGGG
>ERZ1645187.1702-NODE-1702-length-19984-cov-181.881730_pt1 | contig 19984 bp, 13 predicted proteins | sample MGYA00575352_ERZ1645187 | MGnify/ENA primary metagenome ERZ1645187 (study PRJEB40837, sample SAMN11349314) | freshwater sediment metagenome | isolation source: river sediment | host: Sediment | place: India: Wazaribad , New Delhi | collected 2017-02-21 ... | reverse complement strand
GTGGGTGTGGCCGTGCTCGTGGGAATGGACGAGGTCGCCGTGGCGGTGCTCGTGGCTGTGCCAGTGGGTGTGCGCGTGGGCGTGGCGGTGCTCGTGGGGATGAGCGTGCGGCTCGGGATGGGCGTGGCCGTGGCCGGCGTCGATGGTCTCGTCGTGCATGGCATCCTCCCCGTCGACGGTCCGACGAGCGAACCGGCGCTCGTCACCGCGCCAGCGCCGGACCGATCACCGAGCGGGCCACCGCTTCGCCCGCCTCCACCGTCATCTTGACCTGATCCGGCTCCAGTTTGAAGCGGGTCGGGATCCGCCCCAGGGTCGCGGCCCGCGCCCCGCCGAGGTCCTCGAAGGCGACGCGCTCCAGCCGGATCGACACCTTGTCGCAGCTCCAGCCCTCCGCCGTGCCGCGCACCCGTGCCACCTCCGCCGGATCGAGCGAACAGCGCCACGCCTTGAGCTTCTGCTCCCACAGCTTCATCTGCAGCCGCATCACCTCGAAGGACGAGCGCACCGCGCTGTCGACCGCCGTGTCGGCGACCGCGTCGAGCAGTTCCTGGGCGTTCGGACCCTCCAGCGTCTTGGTCCAGTCGCCGGCGACGTTGCGTCCGGCGTCGACCACGACGAAGAGGAAGGTCTCGAGCGCGATCGCATCCTCGCGGGTCAGCGGCTTGTAGGGCTCGGGCGCGGCGGCGAGCTGGATGTTGAAGCCGGCCAGCCCCCAGTTGTCGGTCAGCCCGCCGTCGAGCAGCTTGACGTACTTGACCTTGCCCGGCTCGCGATAGCCCTCGAGCGTCTTCAGGTAGGAGCGCACGATCGGCGAGGTCGAGCGGTCCTTGGCCTGCGCCTCGAGCCAGCCCGGCAGCTTGAAGCCGCACTTCTCCGACCAGTTCTGCACCACCACGGGGGCGAAGACGATCGGCACCGCGGCCGACGCCGCCACCGCCTCGGCCAGCGGATAGGAGCCGTAGTCCGAGCAGATCGCCGCGAAGGTCACCGGTTCGAAGATGAACGGCGTCTTGCCGTTGATGTCGGAGGCGTTGATCCAGACGACCGGCCGGCCCGGTCGGCCGAGATCGGCGAGCGTCGCCCGACCGAAGAGGTTCTTCTCCAGCCAGGTCGGCAGGCCCGAGCGATCGTTGACGCCGCCGTCCAGCGCCCGCACCAGATTGCCGACCGAATAGACCCGGGTCCTCAGCGCCTCCTCGGCGTCGCGATAGAGGAAGCGGCTCTCGAAATCGCCGAGCCCGGCCCGCCCCTTGAGGCCGAACCACGCCGCCGTCACCGAGCCGCCGGAGACGCCGGAGACGAAGCGCACCTGATCGATCGCCCGGCCGCCGTCCGGCGCCTCGATCTGATCGAGCCCCTTGAGCACACCGTGGGAGAAGGCCGCCGCCCGCGTGCCGCCGCCGGAGAAGGCGAGCCCCACCATGGTGGTGCGCAACGTGTCGTCGCCGGCCACGGTGTTGACCTGGGTCAGCCGCGGCAAAGCCGAGGGCCGGTTGACCGGCGCGTTGTCGATCGAGGCGCAGCCCGCCGGAGCTCCGGCGAGGAGCACCACGGCGAGGAGGGCACGAAACAGGGACGGCGGCGACATCGACGAGGCAGATCCGAACGAAGCAGCGAAGCGACGGCGAACCGCCTCGGTCGCGGCCGAGGGGTGCCGTGCCGCCCTTCAATCGCGGGAATGCGGCGGCGAGAGGGCGGAGAGGCACTCCCCACGATCGCGAGACGACGCGACGAACGGGTATTCCGCTTACCCAGGGTCATTCATGCTTCGCCAACCGTCTCACCTGGAATTCCTTGATTTTCCGCCAGATCGGCGGCTTCTGGAGCGGACGCGGAAAACCGGGTGAACGGGGCGACATGCCGTCGATCGAATCCTCGCCGATCTCGAAGGACCTCGCACACGTGGTGCGGCGGGTCGAGAACGCCGCGCTGCTCGGCGCCGAGTTCTGCGATCGCCTCACACGCTCGCTCGCCCAGCTCTTCGACATCGCCGAACCGACCTGTTCCGAGGAAGACCTCGCCGCCTTCGACCGCATCCTGCTGCGCGTCGCACCCGGTGCGACCATCGAGGCGCGCTTCCATCTCTCCGACCGGCTCGCCGATTCCGAGCTGCCGCCGCGCGAGATCCTCATCGCCCTCGCCAACGACATCACCGAAGTGGCCCGCCCCATCCTGGTACGCTCGCCGGCGCTCGACGAGGACGACCTGGTCGACATCGCCCGCTCGAAGGGTTTCGGCCACATGGGCGCCATCGCCGAACGGCGCGATCTCGGCCTGCGCGTCACCGACGTTCTGGTGTTGCGTGGCGACGACGAGGTCCGCCGCACCGTCGCCGGCAATTCGACCGCTCACATCTCCGACAAGAGCTTCACCCGCCTGTCGCTCCAGGCGCGCAGCGACATCGTGATCGAGGCGCGTCTCGTTCACCGCGACGATCTGCCCGACGTGGTGATCCACTTCCTGGTGGAGAACGGCTCGCCGAGTGCCCGTGAGGCGCTGTCCGGCCGCAACCGACCGGCTCGCTTCCTCGGCCTCGACCGCAGCACCCTGCCGATCCGGGCAGCCGAAGACGGCTGGCTCGAGCCCTACGATTTCGATGCGGCGGCGGCGATCCTCGACCGGCTGCACGAGGTTCGCAGCCACGTCGACGGCTTCGTCCGCCGGCTCGCCGAGGCCGATCGCTTCGCCGAGGTCGTCCACGTGTTCTCGGCGATGACCGACATCCCGCTCGAGACGATGAAACATCTGCTCGTCTCGCTCGACACCCATCCCTTCGCCGTCGTCGCCCGCGCCCTGGCGTTGAAGAGCGACACGGTGCGCGAACTTCTGTCGACCGGCCCGTGGATCCATCGCCTCGACGTTCGCAGCCGCGATTCGACCCTTGCCGTCTTCCGCACCCTCGATCCGGAGGAATCACGGGACCGGGTCCGGGAATGGGCCGAGCAGGAACATGCCGGTCACGCGTGAAACGGCACATTCTTCCGCCGTCGCGTTTCTCCGCCGACCGGATCCGCGATGGCCTGCCCTCGATCGGGCTGTTCCGGGCCGATCCGAAGATGGCTAGGGTGATGGGGTTCTGCTTCGAACCCACGGACCACCGATGCGCATCGACCTCTCCGAGATCGCCTCCACCTTCCCCGCCTTCCGCGTCGGCGTCGTCGTCGCCGAGCGACTGACCATCCCGAGCGAACGCCCCGACGCCCTCGATCGGTCGATCGGCGAACGACAGGCGGCGCTGCGGCGACGCTACGGCGGCCGCGAACTCGCCGAGGTCCCCGGCATCCTGCCGTGGCGGCTCGCCTACAAGGTCTTCGGCATCAAGTCGACGCGCTACCGCTGCTCGGTCGAGCGCCTCGTCAAGAACACCCTCGCCGACCGGCCGCTGCCCGCCATCAACGGCTACGTCGACGCCTACAACGCCGTCTCCCTCACCCACGTCTTCCCCATCGGCGCCGACGATCTCGACCGGGTCGAGGGAGACATCTTCTTCCGCTTCTCGAGGCCGGACGACAGTTTCGTCGACATGTCCGGCGGCGAGGACGCCGCCGAGGGCGCCGGCCCGGCCGAAGACCCGCCGAAGCCCGGCGAGGTGGTCTACACCGACGCCGCCAAGGTGCTCTGCCGCCGCTGGAACTGGCGACAGGATGCCCGCTCGCTGGTCTCGCCGGCGACGACCCGGGCGATCCTCACCGTCCAGTCCCTCGGCGTCGGCGATCTCGACGCCGCCCTCGCCGACCTGACCGACCTGATCGGCCGCTTCTGCGGTGGTCGCACCGCGGTGACCGTCGCCGACGCCGCCGATCCGGTGCGAGACTTGGCGATGCCGTGAGCCGCGCCCCGAGCGTCACGATGGCAGTTGAAACGACATAAAGATATCTTTATATCGTTTGCGAAGATCATCGAGGCCGTCATGACCTTTTCCGCTCCGCCCATCGCCACGCTCGCCAGCGACGATCTCGTCGATGTGCTGCGCGCCGGCGGCGAGCCGACGCGGATGCGCCTCCTCGCCCTGCTCGCCGGAGGCGATCTGACGGTCAAGGACCTCACCGCCATTCTCGGCCAGAGCCAGCCGCGCATCTCCCGCCATCTGAAGCTGCTGGTCGAGGCCGGTCTGGTCGATCGCTTCCCCGAGGGCTCCTGGGTCTACTACCGCCTGCGCGACGACGGCGCCGCCGCCGGCCTCGTCCGGCTGGTGCTCGCCGCCCTCGACGGCGACGACCTCGCCATCCGCCGCGATCGCGAACGGGCGGAGGCGGTGAAGCGCGACCACGCCGAAGCAGCCGCCCGTTATTTTGCCGCCAACGCCTCCGACTGGGCGGCGCTGCGTTCGCTCCACGTCGACGAGCGCGAGGTCGAGGCGGCCATCCTCGCCGCCGTCGGCGAGCGGCCCTTCGGCGCCCTTCTCGACCTCGGCACCGGCACCGGTCGGATGATCGAACTCATCGCCGGCCGTTTCGACCGCGCCGTCGGCATCGACCAGTCGCACGACATGCTCGCCGTCGCCCGGGCCGAACTCGATCGCGCCGGGCTCACCAACGCCCGCGTCCAACAGGGCGACGTCTATTCGCTGAACCTCGCCCGCGACACCTTCGATCTGGTCACCGTGCATCAGGTGCTGCACTACCTCGACGATCCGGCGCGGGCGCTACGCGAGGCGGCACGCACCCTGCGCCCCGGCGGGCGGCTGCTGATCGTCGACTTCGCACCGCACGGGCTCGAGTTCCTGCGCGACGCCCACGCCCATCGCCGCCTCGGCTTCACCCACCAGGAGATCGCCCGCGCGCTCGAGGGCGCCGGCCTCGAGGTGATCTCCATCCGCGACCTGTCCGCACCGTCCACCGGCGCCGACCGGCTCACCGTCACCCTCTGGCTCGCCCGCGATCCACGACTGCTCGTCGCCGGCACCACCGCTTCGGAAAGCCTCGCATGACCGCTTCCACCTCCCGTCCGACCATCTCCTTCGAGTTCTTTCCGCCCAAGACGGAGAAGATGGAGGCCGCCCTGTGGCGGGCGATCGAGGGGCTGGCGCCGCTCGAGCCCGCCTTCGTCTCGGTCACCTACGGCGCCGGCGGCTCGACCCGCGAGCGCACCCACGGCACCGTCGCCCGCCTCGTCCGCGAGACTGCCCTGAAGCCGGCGGCGCACCTGACCTGTGTCGCCGCGACCCGCGACGAGGTCGACGCGGTGATCCGCTCCTACGCGGAAGCCGGCGTCTCCCACATCGTGGCGCTGCGCGGCGATCCGCCGGAGGGGGTGGGCTCGGCCTACACCCCCCATCCCGGCGGCTACGCCTATGCTTCGGATCTGGTCGAAGGCATCGCCCATATCGGCGGCTTCGAGATCTCGGTCGGTGCCTATCCCGAGCGCCACCCCGAGAGCCGGTCCTGGGATGAAGAGATCGACAATCTGAAGCGCAAGGTCGATGCCGGCGCGACCCGGGCGATCACCCAGTTCTTCTTCTCGAACGATCTCTTCGAGGGCTTCCTGGAGCGCGTTCGTGCTGCCGGCATCACCGTGCCGATCCTCCCCGGCATCATTCCGGTCCACGCCTTCGCCGCCGTCGCCGGCTTCGCCGAGAAGACCGGCGCCTCGGTGCCGAAGGCCGTCGCCGAGCGTTTCGCCACGGTCGGCGACACGGCCGAGGAACGCGCCCGCGCCGCGATCGACTTCGGCGTCGAGCAGGTCGCCGACCTGCGTCGTCGCGGCGTCGACCACTTCCACTTCTACACCATGAACCGCGCCGATCTCGTCACCGGCATCTGCGCCTCCCTCGGCATCGGTGGAGATCGCGCCGCGGCGTGAGGAGGGGACCCCGTCGACCTCGTGATCGAGGCGAGGCCACGACCCCTCTCCCTGTCCCTCCCCCACAAGGGGGGAGGGGACCGGAGGCGAGGAGCTTCGTCCTTTGAAAGGCGAAGAGTGAGGAAGAGCCGTGATCGCCGAAAGCGATCACCGATCGAGAAGAACGGGAACCGCCATGTCGCGATCGCCGAGATCCGAAGGCCGGTCCCACATCGTCCCCTCCCCCTTGTGGGGGAGGGACAGGGAGAGGGGTAACGGCGCATCGGTCGCCGACACCCTCCGTGAAAGAAGCGAAAGCCGGATCATGACCACGCCCTTCACCCACACCGCCGCCACCGCCGCCGCCCTCGTGAAGACCCTCGCCGAAGCGGCGAAGGCTCGCATCCTGGTGCTCGACGGGGCGATGGGCACGATGATCCAGCGCCACGCCCTCGGCGAGGCCGACTATCGCGGCACCCGCTTCGCCGACCACGGCCACGACCTCAAGGGCAACAACGACCTTCTGTCGATCACCCGGCCCGCGATCATCCGTGGCATCCACGCCGCCTATCTCGCCGCCGGCGCCGACATCGTCGAGACCAACACCTTCTCGGCCACCACCATCGCCCAGGCCGACTACGCGCTGGAGAGCCTCGCCTACGAGCTCAATCTCGAAGGCGCCCGCCGCGCCCGCGAGGCCTGCGACGAAGCCGTCGCGAAGGATCCGAGCCGCCCGCGCTTCGTCGCCGGCGCCGTCGGGCCGACCAACCGCACCGCCTCGATCTCGCCCGACGTCAACGACCCCGGCTTCCGCGCCGTGACCTTCGGTGACCTGGCGACCGCCTATGCCGAAGCCGTTCGCGGCCTGATCGACGGCGGCGCCGACATCATCCTGATCGAGACCATCTTCGACACGCTCAACGCCAAGGCCGCCGTCTTCGCCGCCGAACAGGTGTTCGACGAGAAGGGCTTCCGCCTGCCGGTGATGATCTCCGGCACCATCACCGATCTCTCCGGCCGCACCCTCTCCGGCCAGACGCCGACCGCCTTCTGGTACTCGCTGCGCCACGCGAAGCCGTTCTCGATCGGCCTCAACTGCGCGCTCGGCGCCAAGGAGATGCGCGCCCACATCGACGAGATCGGCCGCGTCGCCGACACGCTCGTCTGCGCCTATCCCAATGCGGGCCTGCCCAACGAATTCGGCCTCTACGACGAGAGCCCGGCGGCGATGGCCGCCCTCGTCGGCGAGTTCGCCGCCTCCGGCCTCGTCAACGTCGTCGGCGGCTGCTGCGGCACCACACCGGACCACATCGCGGCAATCGCTGGGGCCGTCGCGGGACATGCCCCGCGCACCGTCCCCGCGATCGCCCCGCGCATGCGGCTCTCCGGGCTCGAGCCCTTCACCCACGCGCCGGAGATGCGCTTCGTCAACATCGGCGAGCGCACCAACGTCACCGGCTCGGCCAAGTTCCGCAAGCTGATCACCGCCGGCGACTATCCGGCGGCGCTGGCGATCGCCAAGGAGCAGATCGAGAACGGCGCCGTCATCATCGACGTCAACATGGACGAGGGCCTGCTCGACGGCGAGAAGGCGATGACGACCTTCCTGAACCTCGTCGCCGCCGAACCGGACATCGCCAAGGTGCCGGTGATGGTGGACTCGTCCAAGTGGTCGGTGATCGAGGCGGGCCTGAAGTGCCTGCAGGGCAAGGGCTTGGTGAACTCGATCTCGCTCAAGGAGGGCGAGGAGGCCTTCGTCGCCAGCGCGAAGAAGGTCCGTGCCTATGGCGCCGCCGTGGTGGTGATGGCTTTCGACGAGAGCGGTCAGGCCGACACGTTGAAGCGCAAGACCGAGATCTGCGAGCGCTCCTACCGCATCCTCGTCGACGAGGTCGGCTTCGATCCGGAAGACATCATCTTCGACCCCAATGTCTTCGCGGTGGCGACGGGTATCGAGGAGCACGCCAACTACGGCGTCGACTTCATCGAGGCGACCCGCTTCATCAAGACGAAGCTGACGCATGCCCACGTCTCGGGCGGCGTCTCGAACCTGTCCTTCTCGTTCCGCGGCAACGATGCCGTCCGCGAGGCGATGCACTCGGTGTTCCTCTACCACGCCATCGACGCCGGCATGGACTTCGGCATCGTCAACGCCGGCAACCTCGCCGTCTACGACGATCTGCCCGCCGACCTGCGCGACCTCGCCGAGGACGTGGTGCTGAACCGCCGCGCCGACGCCACCGAACGTCTGTTGGACGCTGCCCCTCGCTTCAAGGGCGAGCCCGGCAAGGCGCGCGAGGTCGATCTCTCCTGGCGCGAGACGCCGGTCGCCAAGCGCCTGGAGCACGCCCTCGTCCACGGCCTCACCGAGTTCATCGAGGCCGACGTCGAGGAGGCGCGGCTCGCCTCCACCCGGCCGCTCGATGTCATCGAGGGGCCGCTGATGGCCGGCATGAACGTGGTCGGCGACCTCTTCGGTTCGGGCAAGATGTTCCTGCCCCAAGTGGTGAAGTCGGCCCGCGTCATGAAGCAGGCGGTCGCCGTGCTGATGCCCTACATGGACGCCGAGAAGGCGGCGGCGGGCGGCGAGGGTCGTTCCTCGGCCGGCAAGATCGTGCTCGCCACGGTGAAGGGCGACGTCCACGACATCGGCAAGAACATCGTCGGCGTCGTGCTCGCCTGCAACAACTTCGACGTCGTCGACCTCGGCGTCATGGTGCCGGCCGAGAAGATCCTCACCCGCGCCCGCGAGGAGAAGGCCGACATCATCGGTCTCTCCGGCCTCATCACCCCGTCGCTCGACGAGATGGTGCATGTGGCGAGCGAGATGGAGCGCCAGGGCTTCGACGTGCCGCTGCTCATCGGCGGCGCCACGACCAGCCGCGTCCACACTGCGGTGAAGATCGATCCGGCCTATGACCGCGGTCAGGTCGCCTATGTCGTCGACGCGAGCCGCGCCGTCGGCGTCGCCTCGGCGCTCCTCGGCGCCGGCAAGGCCGAGGCCGCGGCAAACTACGCCGCCGATTACGCCGCCACCCGCGAGGCCCATGCCCGCGGTCGGTCCGAGAAGGCGCGCGTCGATCTCGCCGCCGCCCGCGCCGCGGCCTTCCGCCCCGACTTCGTGAAGCACCCGCCGGTGACGCCGTCGTTCCTCGGGGCGCGCACCATCGACGTCTCGATCGAAGAGCTGGTGCCGTTCATCGACTGGACGCCGTTCTTCGCCACCTGGGAGCTGATCGGCCGATATCCGGCGATCCTCGACGACGCCAAGGTCGGCCCGGCGGCGAAGGCGCTCTACGCCGACGCCCGGGCGATGCTCACCAAGCTGATCGCGGAAGGGTCGCTGAAGGCCAAGGGCGTCGTCGGCTTCTGGCCGGCGAATGCGGCGGACGACGACATCGTCCTCTTCTCCGATGCCGGGCGGCACTACGAGCTGACGCGTCTCCACACCCTGCGTCAGCAGATGGGCCGCTCGGGCTCGGACCGCGCCAATCTGGCGCTCGCCGACTTCGTCGCGCCCGCCGGCACCGACGACTGGATCGGCGCCTTCGCGGTCACCGCCGGCATCGGCGAGGCCGAGATCGCCGAACGCTATGCGCGGGCCAACGACGATTATTCCAAGATTCTCTCCCAGGCGCTCGCCGATCGCTTGGCGGAAGCCTTCGCCGAGTGGCTGCATGCGAAGGTGCGCAAGGAGCTGTGGGGCCATGCCGCCGACGAGGCACTGACCCCGGACGAACTGATCGCCGAGAAATACGTCGGCATCCGCCCGGCGCCGGGCTATCCGGCCCAGCCCGACCACACCGAGAAGGCGACGCTGTGGAAGCTGCTCGACCCGTCGCATCGCGCCGGCATCGAGCTGACCGAGAGCTACGCCATGTTCCCGGCCGCGAGCGTCTCCGGCCTCTACTTCGCGCACCCTGAAGCGCACTACTTCGGCGTCGGCAAGATCGAGAAGGATCAGGTCGCCGACTACGCGACCCGCAAGGGCTGGGATCTGGCGACCGCCGAGAAATGGCTCGCCCCCATCCTCGCCTACGACCCGAAGGCGAAGGGCTGAGGCACGCCCCCGGCGCGCCTTCGCTTCCACATCGAAAAGACACCACGGCCGGCGCGAGGTCGCCCTCGCACCGGCCGTTCCGGGTCCCCACCCGTGCGTCTCACACCGAGTTCACGAGGTTTCGACCTGTTCGAAACTTCGTGAACGAAGGCGAGCCCGAACGGGCGTCGGCCGGTCGGGCCGTGACGCTCGTGAAATTCGGACGAGTCCGAATTTCACGAGCCCGGTATCAATAGGCCTGATCGTCGAAGAAGATCTTCGCCGCGGTCATCGCGATGATCTTCAGATCCAGCCACATCGACCAGTTGTTGATGTACCAGATGTCGTGTTCGACCCGCGCCTTCATCTGGTCGACCTCTCGCGTCTCGCCGCGCCAGCCGTTGATCTGCGCCCAACCGGTGATCCCCGGCTTGACGTGCTGGCGGAAGGCATAGGAGGCGATCAGTCCGTCGTAGAGGTCGTCGTGGGCGACCGCATGCGGCCTCGGGCCGACGATCGACATGTCGCCGGTGAGGACGTTGAAGAGCTGCGGCAATTCGTCGATCGAAGTGTGCCGCAGGACCCGACCGAGGCGGGTGACGCGAGCGTCGTTCTTGGTCGCCTGCGTGACCTCCTGACCATTCTCCTGCACCGTCATCGAACGGAACTTGAGAATGGTGAACGGCCTCGCTCCGAAGCCGTTGCGCTTCTGGCGGAAGAACACCGGCCGTCCGGTCTCCACCAGGATCGCGAGTGCCGTGAGCAGTAGGAGAGGCGACAGGGCGACGAGCCCGGTCGTCGCCACCGCGATGTCGAGTGCCCGCTTCATCGTCCGGTCGAAGCGGCCGAGTGGCGCTCGCTGCAATTCGAAGCCGACGAGATCGCCGATTTCTTCGCGCCCGCGGACGATGAGGCGCTCGATCTCACGGTCGGCGAAGAGATAGACCGGCACCGGCAACGGCGCCATCGCCGCCTTCATCTCCTCGATGTGGCGGCGCTCGCGCCACGACAGGAAGAGGTAGACGGCGTCGAGTTTGCGTGCCGCCAGAGCCTGACGGACGTTGCCGACCGCGGTGCGCGCCGCGTCGAGGAAGCCGGTGCGGCCGATACGGGCCGGCGAGATCGCCGTCAACGTCACCACCTCGATGCCACGCACCGCGAGCCGGTTCGAGATCCGCTCGAGTCCGGCGGAGTCGGCCACCGCCACCACCGCCACCCGCCGCACCGACATCTCGCCGCGCGCGAAACGGTGGGCGAGCCAGCGCGCACCGAGGACATGGACGACGAGCAGCGTGGCGAAGCCGAAGAAGAACCAGATCGACACCACGCCGCGCGAATAGCTCTCCGTGACCTTGGCGAGGAATGCGATCCAGCCGAGCCAGAAGAAAGTGAAGATCCACCCTTGCGCCACCAGGATCGTCTGGCGCTTCACGCTCGACAACGCCGCCACCGCGTAGCCGCGCCGCGCCCCGAGGAAGCCGACGAACAGGATCGCCGACAGGACGCCGATGTACACGGTGCCCTGCAGATAGGCCCAGTCGATCGGGCCCTCGTCGCGATAGAAGATGCGCGCCGCAAGTGCGGTCGCCAGGATCAGCACCACGTCGACGACGATGGCCCCCGCCTGCAGGACCTCGAGCGTCCACCGCAGCCGACGGCCACCCCTTTCGGGGCCGTTCCACAGGCCGGCCGTGAACTGGCCCTGTTCGAACTGCGACATGTCCTCACCGTGACGCGGTACTTCGATACTCTCGGAAAGGATTTATATACCGATCGCGCAGAAATCGGGGACGTCCACCTTCGACGGACTGTCGTTGAGGTTAATCGCCGAAAGATCGGCCGGCGATGGCGCGGCGAAGCCGGCCGATCGCCCATCGCGACGACTGTTCGGAGCCGACGAGCCCCCCGACGCGAGACCGGCGATTCCTAGCAGGTTGATGAAATAGGTCACTTCGGAGCGGTTTCGTTCCCTCCGGCGGCCGTCTTCGTTGCCGTCTCGGCATGCTGACCCGAGCGTCCGACCGTCCCTCGCCCCCGTTCATGCCGCCAAGAGCTTGGGGAGCCTGACGAGGTTGTAGGCGGCGGCTGCGAAGGTGAAGGCGAAGCGCACCTTGGCCAGCCCCCGGACCTTCGTCTTCCTCTGCCCGGCCGAGCCCTTGATCCAACCGAACACCTCTTCGATCCGCTTCCTCACCCTGATACTCATGGCATAACCCGGGTGCCGCGTCGTCCTGCCGTCGATCGCCGATCGTCGGCCCGCCGTGTTCTGGGCCACGTGCGGCGTTGCGCCGAGTTCGCGGAGGTCTTCGACGAAGTCGCGCGTGTCGAAGCCGCGATCGGCCCCGACCGTGACATGCCGCTTGCCCGAGACGGAAGTGACGCCCTTGATCATCTCGACCGCAGCCATCCGCTCCGCGTGGCCGGAGACGCGGGTGGTCTCGGCATCGACGACGAGACCATTCCGGTTCTCCATGAGCACGTGTCCCATGTAGCAGAGCACCGCGCCGGTGCCGGGGCTCTTGCGATAGAGCATCGCGTCGGGATCGGTCGTCGAGGCGTGCGTCGCGTTCGAGCGCTTCTCGCCGTGGAAGTCGACTTCGCCGTTGCGGCCGGTCTTCTGGTCTCCGGTCGAGCCGCTGCCCGCCGGTGGATCCTGCCCGTCGTCACCGTCCTTCGGACGGAAGCTCTTCATCGACGCCCAGGCCTCGATCAGCGTGCCGTCGACCGAGAAGTGCTCGGTCGAGAGGAGCCGCTTCACCTGCGGCCGATCGAGGATGGCGGCGAGCAGCGCGACGGCGACGTCGCCGTCGAGCAGACGGTCGCGGTTCTTCGAGAAGGTCGAGGCGTCCCAGACGCGATCGTCGATGCCGAGCCCGACGAACCAGCGGAACGACAGGTCAAAATCGAGCCGCTCGACCAGAAGCCGCTCCGAGCGGATCGCGTAGAACAGTTGCAGCAGCATGGCCCGGAGCAGTTGCTCGGGCGGGATCGAGGGACGGCCGATCCGCGAGTAGAGCCCGGCGAAGTCGGCATCGAGCGTCGACAGCGCCTCGTTCACGATCGCACGGATCACCCGCAGCGGGTGCTTCGACGGGATCCGCCTCTCCAGGTCGACGTAGCTGAACAGCGATCCCGCTCTCTCGTCCGTTCCGCGCATCGAACCACTCCGTCCTCTCAAGAAGACGGAATCACGCCAACACGCTGATGGAAAGCGCCTTTTTCAGCAGCCTGCTAGAGGCATGTCAGGTATCGGCGCGGCAACCACCGCTCCGAGCCGCCGCGAAGAACGATGGCGCCGGAGGTTTCCCCCGGCGCCCCGTCGCGATCGTCGGGTGATCGTCGTCACAACATTCCGAGCATTCGCGGCAGGAACAGCGACAGTTCCGGCCAGTAGGTCACCAGCACCAGGAAGCCGAGCATGGTCATCAGCCACGGCCACACCGCCACGGTGAGCTCGGTGATGCCCATCTTGGTGATGCCGCTCGCCACGTAGAGGTTGAGGCCCACCGGCGGGTGGCACATGCCGACCTCCATGTTGACCACGATCAGGATGCCGAAGTGCACCGGATCGATGCCCAGACGCACCGCCACCGGGAACAGGATCGGCGCCATGATCAGCACGATCGACGACGGCTCCATCACGTTGCCGGCGAGCAGCAGCAGCACGTTGACGAAGAGCAGGAAGGTGATCCAGCCGAGCCCCTGGTCGACCATCCACCCGGCCATCGCCTGCGGGATGTTCTCGCTCGTCATCAGGAACGAGAACAGCACCGCGTTGGTGATGATGTAGAGCAGCATCGCCGACATCGAGGCGCTGTCGAGCAGCACCTTGCCGACCTCCCGGAGCTTCATGTCGCGATAGACGAAGACCGCCACGACGAAGGCGTAGACCGCGCTCATCGCCGCCGCTTCCGTCGGCGTGAAGGCGCCGGTGTAGATGCCGCCGATGACGATGACGATCAGGAACAGGCCCCAGAAGCTCTCGCTGAGCGCCTTGATCCGCTCCGCCCACGATGCCCGCGGCAGCCGAGGATAGTCGTTCTTCCAGGCGCGATACCAAGTGGTGATGCCGAGCAGCGTCGCCAGCATCAGGCCGGGAATGACGCCGGCGATGAACAGCTGACCGACCGAGGCGGAGGTCACCGGCGTGCCGTTCGGCCCGATCACCAGCTGCCCGGAGGTCGCCACCGCATACATCACCATGACGATCGACGGCGGGATGAGGATGCCGAGCGCGCCGGAGGTGGTGATGACGCCGGCGCCGAAGCGGGTCGGAAAGCCCTGCTTCACCATCGCCGGCAGGATGATCGAGCCGATCGCCACCACGGTGGCCGGCGACGAGCCGGAGACCGCGGCGAAGAGGGCGCAGGCCATGACGCCGGCGAGGCCGAGGCCGCCGTGCCAATGGCCGACCATCGACGAGGCGAAGCGGATCATCCGTCGCGCCACGCCGCCGTGGGTGAGGAAGTTGCCGGCCAGGATGAAGAACGGGATCGCCATGATCTCGAACTTCTCGATGCCGGTGAACAGCTTCAGCGCCACGCTCTCGATCGGCACCGTGGTCATGGTGAAGAGGAAGGTGAGCACCGTCAGGCCGAGCGAGATCGAGATCGGCATGCCGGTGAGCATCAGGGCGAGGAGCAGGGCGAAGATGATGAGCGCGCTCATGCCTTGGCCTCCTCTTCATCGAGACCGGCCACGTGGCTGTGGTCGTGCTTGGGCAGTTCCCCGGTCTTCCAGTAGCTGACCGCCACCTGCAGGAAGCGGAAGCTCATCAGCCACGAGCCGAGCGGCACGCACAGATAGACCAGCCACATCGGCACCTCGAGATCGGCCGAGGTCTGGTCGGTGTGGGCCATGTGCCAGACGAAGTTGGCGCCGAGCGATCCGACGATGCCCGTGAACAGCGCCCCGGCGAGCAGCCCGAACAGGATGAAGCCGACGCGCGTCCTGGCCTGGAGTTGGTTGATCAGCACGTCGACGCCGACGTGGATGCCGGTCCTGACGCCATAGGCGGCGCCGAACTTGGCCATCCACACGAACATGTAGATGGTCAGCTCCTGCGCCCAGGTCATGTTGATCCCGGCCATGGTCCGGTAGATCGAGCGCGCTGCACCGGCCAGCGCCGGCAGGCCCCAGGCGTTGAAGTTGGCGACCGACTTGGCCATGAAGCCGAGGCCGTAGCGGTGCACCACCGCGAAGAAGATGATGAGTGTGGCGGCCCCTATGAGGAAGGCGATGATCGCCTCCTCGAGCCGGTCGAGCAGCCGAAGCATGGATGGACCTCCCGCGCCACCCGCACCGATCGCCCGGTCCGGGTCCCCTTGGTCACGATGCGTGGTCGAGGTGGCGGCCGGGTTCGCCCCGACCGCCGGGGGGGCGTCACTTGGCGACGCCGGTCTCGCGATAGATCTCGGCGAGGAGATCCTTGCCGACGCGGCCCGCCATCTCGTCGTGGACCGGCTTCATCGCCTTCATCCACGCCGCCTTCTCGGCCGCGGTCAGCGTGTAGAACTCGGTCTTGCCCGAGGCCTTCATCGCCGCGAGCGCGTCGTCGTTCTCCTTCTGGGCGATGTCGTTGGCGTAGGTCGTCGCCTCGGCCATCGCCTTCTCGAGATTGCCGCGGATGTCGGCGGGCAGGCCGTCCCAGAACTTCTTGTTCACGATCACCGCGTAGCCGAGATAGCCGTGGTCGGAGAGCGTCGCGTACTTCTGCACCTCGTGCATCTTCTGGGTGTACATGTTCGACGGCGGGTTCTCGGTGCCGTCGACGACGCCGGTCTGCAGGCCCTGATAGACCTCGGAGAAGGCCATCACCTGCGGCAGCGCCCCGAGCGCCTTCATCTGCGCCTCGAGCACCTTCGACGACTGGATCCGCATCTTCAGGCCGAGGAAGTCGTCCGGCGACTTCAGCGGCTTGTTGGCGCTCATGATCTTGAAGCCGTTGTCCCAGTAGGCGAGCCCGATGATGCCCTTGTCCTCGAGCTTCTTGAACAGCGCCTTGCCGATCGCCCCGTTCGTCACCTTCACCAACGCCTCCTTGGAGGGGAAGATGAACGGCAGGTCGAAGATCTCGAACTCCTTGGCGCCGAGCGGGCCGAACTTGGCGAGCGACGGGGCGAGCATCTGCACCGCGCCGAGCTGCAGCGCCTCGAGCTCCTCCTTGTCCTTGTAGAGCTGCGAGTTCGGGTAGACCTCGACCTTGACCTTGCCGGCCGTGTACTTCTCGGCGAGTTCCTTGAAGCGGTCGGCGCCCTTGCCCTTCGGCGTGTTGGGGGCGACGACGTGGGAGAACTTGATCACCACCTCCTGGGCGACGGCCGGCGCGGCGAGCGCGGCGGCGACGGCGAGAGCGGCGACGGTGGCGAGAAAGCGCTTCATGCGTGAACCTCCCGTGGTTTCGGAAATCGAGCCTTCTTCCGGGGCTTGCCCTATCGTTAGGGCGGGATGTGGACTTGCGCTATTGTGGATTTCCGTAATCACGCGATCGGAGACCGGAGGCGACGGCCGGCGACCGCCTCCCACCGATGGTTCGATCGAGACGGAGGATTCCCGTCCGCCTCCTGCATCGGAACCACCAACTCATTGACCTCGTGGGCGGAACGGACCGACACTCGTGACCATGAGTGTCGGATCCTTCCGACCACCGGGACCATCGATCGTGACCGTTTCCGCTCCGCCGACCGGATCGCCGACCACCGCCGGGGTCTTTCCGTCCCTGCCTGCGCCGAAACGCCGCCGCTTCGACCGCGTCGTCGAGGCGACTCCGTTGATCGCGGTGCTGCTGATCGCCGCACTGCTCGGCTTCCTCGTCTGGTTCGCCGATCGCTCCGAGCGCGAAGAGGCCGGGCTCGCCCTCATCCGCGACGCTCTGTGGGTGGAACAGGCGCTGCGCTTCCAGATCGACGCCGATCGGGCCGCGGTCGAGCGCCTCGCCGTCGACATCGGCGATCATCCCGCCGAAGAGGTGGTCGTCGCCCGCATCCGCTCGGTCGTCGTCGCCCACCCGGAAATCGCAGCGATCGAATGGCGCGACGGGGCCGGCGCCCTGCGCACGCTCGTTCCCCCCGACGCCCCGCCGACGGCACCCCCGAACCTCGGCGGCAACCCTGCCCACGGCTTCACCGCACCGCGCCTCGAGGCGGGGCGCGGTCACGTCGCCGACCTTGCCGTGCCGATCTTCGAGAACGGCGTCCGCATCGGTTCGCTCACCGCCCGCCTCCACCTCGAACGCCTCCTCAACGAGCACGTCCCCTGGTGGATCACCCAGAACAATCTGGTCGCGCTGCTCGATCGCGACGGCGCCGAACTGGCGCGCAAGTCGTCGCTCGCCCGCGATCCCGAAGGTCCGCGCCACGACCTCGCCTTCGACCCGCCGCTGCCCGACGTGGTGCTGTCGCTCACCGCCAATCGCGGCCCCTCGAGCCTCACGGGCAACACCCTGGTGGCGTCCATCTTCGGCCTCGCCTTCGTCGCCGTCGTCTCGATCTTCGCCCTGATGCGCCACTATCGCCGCCGCCTCGTGGCGGAGGAGAGCCTCGGCGAGGCCCAGGCGCTCCGCCGCGCCATGGAGGAGAGCCTGACCGTCGGGATGCGCGCTCGCGACCTCGACGACCGCATCATCTACGTCAATCCCGCCTTCTGCCGGATGGTCGGCTGGCGCGCCGAAGAGATCGTCGGCCTCACTCCGCCGCTGCCCTATTGGCTGCCCGATCTGGTCGACGAGACACTCGCCCGCCATCACACCCTCGCCCACGACGAATTGAAGCCGATCTCCTTCGAGACCCGCTTCCGCCGCCGCGACGGCTCGATCTTCGACGTCCTCGTCTACGAGGCGCCGCTGATCGACGCCCGCGGCGTCCATCGCGGCTGGATGGGCTCGATCATCGACATCACCGACCGAAAGCGCGCCGAGGAGGTCGAGCGCCGCCAGTCCGAATCGATGACCCGCACCGCCCGCCTGATCTCGATGGGCGAGATGGCCTCCACCATCTCCCACGAACTCAACCAGCCGCTCGCCGCCATCTCCTCCTACGCCACCGGCTGCCTCAACCTGATCCGCACCGGCCACGGCCCCGCCGATCTGGTCGCGGCGCTGGAGAAGCTCGAGGTCCAGGCCCAGCGCGCCGGTCGCATCGTCCGCCGCGTCCACGATTTCGTCCGCAAACGCGAACCGCGGTTCGCCACCGTCGATGTCGTCGCCCTCGTCGCCGACCTCGCCACCTTCGTCGCCCCGGAAGCGCGCAAGGCCAGGGTCGAGGTCGAGCTCGATCTGCCCGATGCCCCGGCGATGGTCACCGCCGACCGCGTCCTGCTCGAGCAGGTGGCGTTCAATCTGGTCCGCAACGGCATGGAGGCGATGGCCACGACACCCGCCCGGATGCGCCGGCTCGACATCCGCGTCCGCCGCCGCGCCGGTCGCGACGGCGACGCGGCGCCCCCCGCCGCCGGCGAGGAGATCGTCGTCGAGGTCGCCGACCGCGGCCCCGGTATCCCGCCCGAGGTGGCGGAGAAGCTGTTCTCGCCGTTCTATTCCACCAAGCCGGAAGGCATGGGTATGGGTCTCAACATCTGCCGCTCCATCGTCGAGTTGCACCAGGGCCATCTGGAGTTCTCGGCACGGCCGGAAGGCGGTACGCTCTTCACCCTGGTACTTCCCGCGAGCCGGCCAGCACCCGAAGCCGCACCACCCGCGAAGGATCCCCGATGAGCCCGTCGACCTCCGATGCGATCGGCGTCCACGTCGTCGACGACGATGCGGCGATCCGTGACTCGCTCGACTGGCTCTTCCGTTCCCGCGGTCTCGTCGTCCGTCTGTGGGACTCGGGCGAGGCCTTCCTCGCCGCCTGGACGCCGGCGACCCGCGGCTGCGTCGTCCTCGACGTCCGCATGGCCGGCATGTCCGGCCTCGAAGTGCTCGATCGGCTGGAGCGCACCGGCTCGCTCCTGCCGGTGGTGGTGCTCACCGGCCACGGCGACGTGCCGGTGGCGGTGCAGTCGCTGAAGAAGGGCGCGATCGACTTCCTGGAGAAGCCCGTCGACGGCGGCGAACTGGTGACCCGTGTCCTCGCCGCCCTCGACCTCGAAGCCCGCCGCCACGCCACCGCCACCACCACGCGCGCCCTCGAGGAGCGCCTCGCCAGCCTGTCGCCACGCGAGCGCGAGGTGATGGACAAGATGCTCGACGGTCTCCTCAACAAACAGATCGCCGACGACCTCGGCATCGCCATGCGCACCGTCGAGGTCCACCGCGCCCGCATCCTGGAGAAATTCGGCGTACGCTCGGCGATCGAGCTCGCCGGCCGCCTCGCCGACCTGCGCCGGACGGAGCGCTGACCGGACAGCACCGAACGATCGGCCGGGTCGCCGACGAGCTTCCGGCTGGCTCGAACGGTGCCCGATCGGCGTCCGCCGGCCGACCGGTTCGAGCGCCCCCGACGATCGGTTCGCCTCCGACCGCCAGAACGGCAGAATGGCAAGCCCTTGATTCACCGATGATTCACCATCGTGGCTGGTGCACCGTCAGGACCACCCTGCCATCCTGACAGCCATGACAAGGGCCCAATCGTCCGACGATCGCCGTCGGAGCGAAAGTTTCCCTGTCGAATCAACGATACCTCCCACCTTCTTGCCACTTGGCGCAACCGTTGCTGAGATATTCCCGATCGAGGGCCCCGACGCCGACCTCGCTGGCTTCGGCCGGCGAGGTCGTAGTGTCGTTTCATGCACCCGACGATCGATCTCGGACGAATCGGCGACACGGGTCGCCGACCGCACCGGGGATCCGCGCTTCGTCCGTTCGGGCGACGCGGCGCGAAATCTCAGCGATCGGTGCCGAGGCCACCGCAGCATCGCCGCCCCGACCTCGTCGAAATGGGCGCGGTTCGAAGAAGAAACGGAGGAAGATGATGAGGACATCAGTCGGAGCGGCCCTGAGAGCCGCCTCTCTCGCGACCGCCCTGCTCTCGGGCGTCTCGCTGGCGGCCGCTCAGACCGGGATGTCCGGGATGACCGGCATGCAGGGCATGCAGGGTATGGGCGGTATGTCCGGCATGGGCGGCATGTCCGGCATGGGCGGCATGGGCGGCATGTCCGGTATGAGCGGTATGTCCGGTATGGGCGGCATGTCCGGTATGGGCGGCATGTCCGGCATGGGCGGCA
>ERZ1645187.1701-NODE-1701-length-19991-cov-6.865871_pt1 | contig 19991 bp, 18 predicted proteins | sample MGYA00575352_ERZ1645187 | MGnify/ENA primary metagenome ERZ1645187 (study PRJEB40837, sample SAMN11349314) | freshwater sediment metagenome | isolation source: river sediment | host: Sediment | place: India: Wazaribad , New Delhi | collected 2017-02-21 ... | reverse complement strand
CGGCCTGCGCCGCCAACTGATGCAACCCGGTCGGGGAAGGGCCGGAGTCCGGTCCTTCCCGCAGCGGAAAGGCCATCATGGCTGATCATCCCCTCCCGGCCCGCCAGGGCGCCCTTGCGGCCCTGCATTCGCGCAGCCTGTGGTCCGGTCTTCTGGCCGCGGGCGCCGTCCTTGCGCTGCTGCTTGCCGCGCCGCTGATGCCGCCGGGCTGGCGGGTGGTGCCCGATGCCCTGCGCCTGCCGCTGTCGGACTGGATCGCGGCGGGCATGAACTGGCTGGCCCGCGATGCCGCGATCGGCAGCCTCGCCTTTGCGGATGTGACCCGCGCGCTGGCCACCGCCGCGCAATGGCCGATCGAGGCCTTGCAGGTGGTGCTGGCCGAGGGCTGGATCCGCGGCGCCGGTTTCAACAAGGTGCAACTCCTGCCCCCGCTATCCTGGCTCGGCATCACGCTGGCCACCGCGCTGCTGGCCTGGCGCATCTCCGGCCGTGGGCTGGCGGCAATGACGCTGGTGGCGGGTCTCTACCTGGCGCTCTTCGGCCTCTGGACCTCGGCGATGACCACGCTGGCCTCGGTGCTGATCTGCGTGGTGGCTGCGCTGGTGCTGGGCCTTGCCATCGGCATCCGCGCCCACCGCTCTCCGGGGATGGAGCCCGCGGTGCGCGCCGTGATGAACGTCATGCAGACGGTGCCGATCTTTTCCTACCTGCTGCCGACGCTGCTGCTGTTCGGCTACGGCCCCAGTGCCGCACTGTTCGCCACCGTGGTCTATGCCCTGCCGCCGATGGTCCATGCCACCGTGCTGGCGCTGCGCTCTGTCCCGGCCGAGACGCTGGAGCTGGCCCGCATGACCGGCTGTTCGCGCCGCCAGACGCTGTGGCGGGTGGAGCTGCCGGTCGCGCTGCCGCGTCTGGCCATCGGCCTGAACCAGGTGGTGATGATGACGCTGAACATGGTCATCATCGCCTCGATGATCGGGGCAGGGGGGCTTGGCTATGACGTGCTGCGCGCGCTGCGGCGCCTTGATTTCGGCTCGGGCTTCGAGGCGGGGATGGGTATCGTCGCCCTTGCCGTGGTGCTGGACCGGCTGACGCAGGCTGCCGCGCGCAACCAGTCCATCGGCCGCCGCAGGGTCTGGAGCGGCCGCGACAGCCTGATCGCGCTGGCGCTGCTGGCCGTGCCGACGGCGGCAAGTCTCGTGCTGCCCGCGCTGGCGGTCTGGCCCAAGGGGCTGAGCCTGACCTCGGCGCCGTTCTGGAATGCCGCCGTCAGCTTCATCAACCAGCATTTCTTCGACCCGCTGGAGGCGCTGCGCACCTTCATGCTGCTGAACGTGATGAACCCCTTCCGCGACGCGCTGGCGGCGCTGCCCTGGCCCATCGTCACGGTCCTGCTGGCGCTGGCGGGCTGGCGGCTCGGCGGCTGGCGGGTGGGGGCGGGGATCGCCGCCATGGCGATGTTCATCGTGGTCACCGGCTACTGGCTGCCCGCCACCGGATCGGTCTACCTGACCCTGCTGGCGGTTGCGGGCGCGCTGGCGGTGGGGATGCCCTTCGGCATCTGGGTCAGCGCCCGCCCGCGCTGGCACCAGCCGGTGCAACTGCTGCTGGATACGCTGCAGACCCTGCCGACGCTGGTCTATCTCTTGCCCGCGGTCATGCTGTTCCGCAACGGCGACTTCTCGGCGCTGATCGCGATTTCCAGCTATGCGGTCGCACCCGCCATCCGCTACGGCATGGCCGCCATGGCCCATGTGCCTTCGGAGCGGATCGAGGCCGCCGCCATGTCCGGTTGCAGCAAGTGGCAGACCTTCGTCCATGTCCGCCTGCCCGCCGCGCTGCCGACCCTGCTTCTGGGCGTCAACCAGACGGTGATGATGGCGCTGTCTATGCTGGTCATCGCCGCGCTGGTCGGCACGCGGGAACTGGGACAGGAAGTGTTCACCTCGCTCTCGCAGGGCCAGCCGGGGCCGGGCATCACCGCGGGCCTTTGCGTCGCCTGCATCGCGCTCATCGCCGATGCATTGCTGAAATCCGGCGCTGCCCGTGCCGCAAGACATCAGGGAGAGGCCCATGCCTGATACTTCCGTTTCCCGTCCCGTCGCCATCTCGGCCGAGGGCGTCTGGAAGGTCTTCGGCACCGATGCCGCCACTTTCCGAAACCGCCCGCCCGAGGCCCGGACGCCCGAGGCGATGGCCCGCGACCATCTGGTCGGCGCTGTCCGCGATGCCGGGTTCCAGATCGGCCGGGGCGAGGTCTTCGTCATCATGGGCCTGTCCGGCTCGGGCAAGTCCACCCTGCTGCGCTGCCTGACCCGGCTGATCGAACCCAGCGAGGGCCGCATCCTCTACGACGGGCAGGATATCCTGTCGCTTGGGGAAAAGCCGCTGGCCGAGCTGCGCCGCAAGCGGATGGGCATGGTGTTCCAGCACTTCGCCCTGCTGCCCAACCGCACCGTCCTTGGCAACATCGCCTTCCCGCTGGAAATGCAGGGCATGGACCGCGACCGCGCCGAGGCACGTGCCCGCGAACTGGCCGAGGTGGTGGGCCTGACGGGGCGCGAGCATCGTTTCCCCGCCGAACTGTCGGGCGGCCAGCAGCAGCGCGTCGGCATAGCCCGGTCGCTGACCACCGACCCGGAATTCTGGTTCCTGGATGAGCCGTTCTCGGCGCTGGACCCGCTGATCCGTGCCGACCTGCAGACCGAGGTGCAGCGCCTTCAGCGCGAGCATACCCGCACCACGATCTTCGTCACCCATGACCTCGACGAGGCGATCCGGCTGGCGGACCGCGTGGCGATCATGGAAAGCGGCCGCATCGTCCAGATCGGCACGCCCGAGGAACTGGTCACCCGGCCCGCCACCGATTACGTCCGCCGCTTCGTCGCCAAGGTGCCGCCAGCACGGGTGATCCGGGTGTCCTCGCTGATGACGCCCGCGCAAGGCGAGGCGGCGGGCGAGCCGGTCAGCGCAGATGCCACCATCGCCGAGATCGCGCCGCGGATCGTGGTCCCCGGCGGGCCGCTTCGCGTTCTGGACGGGCAGGGTCGTCCGGTCGGCGCGCTGGACCGGCAGGCCGCGCTGCAAACGCTGGCCTCCGGCGTCTGACATTTGCCGGCAAGGCCCGCTGCGGGGTTGCCCCCCTGTCGCAGTTGTGCCGGATCCGGCCGGGCACGGCGGGCCTTGATCGAGATCATCGCAGGGCTTGGCAGGATCCCTTCCAAGAGGGCACGCGCACAGCCATCCTTCCCGCCATGAACCTCATCCTCGCCTTCGTCCTCCTGTTTCTCTTCGTCCTTCCGGCTCTGCTCGTCCTCCGCCTGATGGACCTGGGTGCCGATCGTGCCGAGTGGAACAGGCTTGCTGCCCTCCAGCCGCCTGCACCCCGGCGTTTCGACCCCGAGATGGTGTCCGGTCTGCCCGAACCCGCAAGGCGGTATTTCACCCATGCGATCCGGCCGGGCACGCCGCTTCTGCCGGTGGCCGAGATCCACATGACCGGCCGTTTCAGTCTGGGGAGCAAGAGCAAACCCAGCTATCGGCCGATGGAGGCACACCAGATCCTTGCCGCGCCCCAGGGCTTCGTCTGGGCGATGCGCCTGCGGGGCGGAATGCCCGTCTCGGGATCCGATTCCGCCTTCTGGACAAGGTTCCGCATCCTTGGCCTGATCCCGGTCGCGCGGCTTGGCGGGAATGCGGACCATGCCCGTGCCGCCTTCGGCCGCTATGTCGCCGAGGCCGCCTTCTGGACCCCCGCCGCCCTTCTGCCCGGGCCGGGCGTCACATGGGAGGCCGCAGGTCCCGACACTGCCCGCGTGACAATCCGGCACGGCGTCCTCGCGCAGGCAGTGGATATCACCATGGATGCCGCAGGCTGCCCGGTGTCGGTCTCGTTCCAGCGCTGGAGCGACGCCAACCCCGAGAAGCGGCATCGCCTGCAACCCTTCGGCGGGATCCTGTCCGACTTCCGCGATGTGGAGGGCTTCCGCCTGCCTTTCCGCGTGGAGGGGGGCAACATGTTCGGCACCGACGATTTCTTCCCCTTCTACCTGGCCGAGGTCACCGGAATCCGGTTTCCGGGGGCCGTGCTGCCCGCCGAGCAGCCTTGGCTGACGTGACGGATTGGAAAAGCCGAGCCACGGGGTGCGCTTTCCCGTCCCTTCGCCACAGGTCGCGTCCTCGCGTCGCAAGGAGGAGGCGAAATTAAGATTTTCCGTGGCAGGGGCTCGGAACTTCGGAATTTCCCGGCTTGGGCGGCGCCCCTACAGTCGCAAGGCGCAACCAGGGAAATCCGCTCCGATGGTTCTTCTACAGCCGCTTTGCCCGCCGCCGCCCAGATCCGCAAGCTGGCCTGTCATCGTCCGGCAGTTGCTGCCTGCGGGGCACTGCCTGCGCGGCGGGGTGCTGGTGCTGGGGAATTTCGACGGGTTCCACCTTGGCCACCGGGCGCTGGTTGCGATGGCCCGCAAGATCGCCTGCGGGCGGCCGGTCGCCGTCATGTCCTGCGAGCCGCATCCGCGCACCGTCTTCGGGGCGCAGGACGGGCCGTTCCGGCTGGCCTCGCCCGACAGCAAGCAGCGGCTTCTGGCGGGGCAGGGCGTGGATTTCGTCTTCTCGCCGCGCTTCGACGCCGCCTTTGCCGGGCTTTCGCCGGCGGAATTCGCGGGTGGGGTGCTGGCAGGCGCGCTTGGCATCTCGGCGGTGGTGGCGGGGGCGGATTTCCGGTTCGGCCGGGGCCGGGCAGGGGACATGGAGATGCTTGCCGCACTGGGGCGGCGCCATGGCTTTGCCGTCCATGCCGCGCCCGAGGTGGTTGCGGGCGGGGGCCGGATTTCCTCGACCCGGATCCGCGCGGCGCTTGGCAGCGGCGATCTGGCCATGGCCGAACGCCTGCTCGGCGCACCCTGGCTGGCCGAGGTCCTGCGCGGCCCGGACGGGCGGCTGCAACTGCATCCCGCGCTTTGCCGTCCGCGCGCCGGAGCTTGCCTCGCCACGCCCGACACCGGCACGCCGGTCCGGGCCGACCTCACGGCGGAGGGTGGCTTTTTTCCCGCCACTCCGGCAGCGCCCGGCTTCTGGCGCCTCAGCACCATCGGCTGACAGGATTTCCCATGACCACGACTTTCGCGCTGCGGATCGAGACCGATCTGCTCGGGCCCCGCCAGCTTCCGGCGGATGCGCTCTACGGTATCCATACCCTGCGGGCGTCCGAGAATTTCCCGGTCAGCCGGGCGCTGACCGGCCATTACCCCGATCTGGTGCGCGCGCTTGCCATGGTGAAGCTGGCGGCGGCGCGGGCGAACCGCGATCTGGGGGTGCTGGCGCCCGTGCATCACGATGCGATCGCCGGGGCCTGCGCGCAGTTGCTGGAGGGGCGGCACCACGAGGCCTTCATCGTCGGGATGATCCAGGGCGGGGCGGGCACTTCGACCAATATGAACGCCAACGAGGTGATCGCCAATCTGGGGCTCATCGCGCTTGGCCGCCGCCCCGGCGACTACGCCCATCTGCATCCGAACGACCATGTGAACCGGTCGCAATCCACCAATGACGTTTATCCGACCGCGCTGCGGATCGCGCTGATGCTGGCGGTCCGGCCGGTCGAGGACGAACTGAGCCGGCTGGTGCAAGCGTTCCGTGCCCGCGCCCGTGACTTCGCGTCTGTGCTGAAACTGGGCCGGACCCAGCTTCAGGATGCCGTGCCGATGACGTTGGGGGCGGAATTCGCCGGTTTCGGCTCGGGGGTGGAGCAGGACCTGCGCCATCTGCGCGCGGCGGTGGCGGAGCTGGCCGCCGTCAATCTGGGCGGCACCGCCATCGGCACGGGGATCAACGCGCACGAGGGCTATGGCGCCTGTGCGCGGGCGCATCTGGCCGAGATCAGCGGTTATCCGGTCCGCGCCGCAGATGACCTGATCGAAGCCTCGTCCGATATGGGGGCGCTGGTCGCGGTCTCTGCCGCGTTGCGCCGGGTTGCGCTGCGGCTGTCGAAGATCGGCAACGATCTGCGGCTTCTTTCCAGCGGGCCGCGGGCGGGCCTGGGCGAGATCCATCTGCCGCCGGTGCAGGCGGGGTCCTCGATCATGCCCGGCAAGATCAATCCGGTGATCCCCGAGATGGTCAGCCAGATCGCCTATCAGGTGATCGGCCACGACCTCAGCGTGACCATGGCGGCCGAGGCGGGCCAATTGCAACTGAACGCGATGGAGCCGCTGATCGGCCATGCGCTGCTGGAATCCCTGCGATTGCTGGCCGCGGGCGTATCGGTGCTGCGGTTGCGCTGTGTCGATGGCATCCGCGCCGATCCCGACCGCTGCCGCGCCCATCTGGAGGCCAGCACGGCGATGTGCACGCCGCTGGTGCCGCTGATCGGCTATGCCCGCGCGTCGGGCCTCGCGCAGCGGGCTCTCGCGGAAAACCGGCCGCTGGCCGATCTGGTGGTGGGCGAGGGGCTGATGTCGGCGGCAGACTATGCTGCGCTGGAACGTGCGGCCTGCGCGCTCTGAGAGAGGAAAACCGATATGGTTCTGCGCCACCTGCCCGCAGCGGGCTACGACACCCGGCCCTGGAAGAACGGCCAGGGCGTGACCGACGAGGTGCTTTTGCTGCCCGAAGGCGCCAGCCGAGACGGTTTCGATCTGCGCATCAGCCGCGCCGGTATCGATGCGCGCGGGGTGTTTTCGGCCTTCCCGGGGGCGGACCGGATCATCACCGTGATCGAAGGCGCAGGACTGAGGCTGGATTTCGGCGACAGAAGCGCGACGCTTGGCCCGCTGGAGCCCTTCGCCTTCGATACCGGCCTGACCCCGGACGGGATTCCATTGGGGCAGGGCGTGCGGGTCTTCAATGTCATGGCGGCGCGGGATGTCTGGACGCTGGGCCCGGCGCGCGTGATGCGCGGCGGAGCAATGGACACCGAGGCGGTGATGACCGTCGTGTTTGCTCTAGGCACCGGGGTTCAGATCGACGACTCCGGCGCGCATCTGTCCCTTGGCCCGGGCGATACGGCACTGGCGGGGCCGGACGCCCGCGTCGCCGGTCCCGCCCTTGTCATCCCGCTCGCCCCCGCGCCCGGGCGGAGCTGAGCCTGCTTAGCCGCCGCTTTGCGGGAATGCATCGCGGCACAGGGCGATGAACCGCTTTGCCGGGGCCGAAAGCGCGGCTCCCTTGCGCCAGGCGATCACGATACGTCCCGGCGCGTGGTCGCCCAGCAGGGGGCGCGTGATCAGCCGGATCCCGTCGTAGGTCATGTCCGAGGCGGGTTTGGTGATCAGCAGCGCATAGCCCAGTCCGTGGCCGACCAGGCCGCGCAGCATCTCGAAGGACCGGGTGCGCCAGGCCACCAGCGGCTCTACCCCCGCCGTGCGCATCAGGCCCAGGAAATAATCCGAACTGGGCGGCGCATCCAGAAGGACCATCGGCTCCTCGGCCAGTTCGGTGGGATCTATCTCGGATTGCTGCGCCAGCCGGTGGCCATCGGCCAGCAGCACATAGGGCGACAGTTCCTGAAGCGGGATCATCTCGAATCCCTCGTCCAGATCGTGGTCATAAAGCAGCGCCACCTCGCTTTCGCCTGCCTTGAGGCTTTCGCTCAGCCGGCGCTGGTCGCCCTCGACCAGACTGACCTCGAAGCCCTCCATCTGCCGGAACAGCCGCGGAATGACGAAAGGGCCGAAGGTGTGGAAACATCCCACCGTCAGGCGCGACCCCATCCGCGCCTGTGCCGAAGCCAGCGAGCGCGCGCCGTCGATGCGGATCGAAGAACCATAGGCGCGGTTGGCGTAGATCAGCGGCGATCCGGCGCGGGCCAGATGCAGGTCATGCACCTCGCACAGGAAGATGTGATGCGTCCCCACCTTTTCCGACGACAGCAGCCGGCAGTCGAAGGCCACCAGCGGATCCTCGATCCGTGGCGCGCCCGAGGGCATGATCACCCATTCGGCGCAGTCGAACTTGTCGCCGACCTCGTCGCGGAAGCGCCCGGCGAACGTGTCCGAGATATAGGACTGGTCGTCGCGCAGCACGTTCACGCAGAGAACGCCGTTTTCCACGATCTTCGCCGCCGCCGGGCTGAGGTGATGGACGCAGACCAGAAGCGTTGGCCAGTCGCTGTCGGCCGAAACCGAGGCCATTGCCGAAACCGTCACGCCCGCGCGCCCGGCGGGCCCGTCCGTGGTGACAATGTTGACCGTGCAGGCAGCATGGCTCATCCCATCGAGGAACCTGTCGCGGATCCCCTGACCGAGCTTTCCGTCCACCGCAGAACCTCCTTCCGATCTTGATGAAACCGCCGCATGCCGCGGCGTTTCCGTCATTCTCTCAGTGCGGCAGAGCGTGGGAAAGAAGGCTTTTCTGGCGCTCAGGGTTGGAAAAAACGAAGCTGAGGCCCGTCATTTCGCTGCGGCTCGTCAGCTTCCGGGAATCGGCATCATGCCGGGCAGGCCGTCTTCGCGGACCAGTTCGCGGCAGAACTCCTCGAAAGCCTCGCAGACCCGCGAGCGCTTGAGTTCCTTGAGATAGGCGAGGCCCAGTTTCATCGGCGGATAGTCCTCGGCCAGTTCCACATAGACCAGCGGGCGGTCATTCTCGGCCCGCATGTTCCTGGGCCGCACCGTCATCAGCGAGTAACCGATCCCGGCCCCCACGTAAGAGCGCAGCGCGGCCGGGGAGCTGGTTTCGGTGACGATGCGCGGCGCAAGGCCGAGCCGCTCGAACAGCGAAAGGAAATATTGCCGGGTGAGCGGCATATCCAGAAGAATGAAAGGCTCCTGCGCGATTTCGGCCAGCTTCAGGCCGGTTCGCCCGGCCAGCGGATGATCGGCGGGCAAAAGCACATAGGTCGGCAGCAAAGCCAGCGGGACGAAGGTCATGTCGACCGAAAGGCTGAGTTCATAGGTCAGCGCCGCGTCGAGCCGCGCAGTGCGCAGCCCTTCCAGCAGTTCGCTTTCGCTGCCTTCCGTGACATGGATGCGCACGTCGGGGTGGCGGGTGACGAATTTCTTCCACAGCTCGGGCACGATCAGCGGCGTGAAGGTGCGGAAGGCCCCCACGTTGATCGGGCCGGCCACCATGCCCATGGCGGAATTCACCACGTCGTAAAGCCCGTAGCTGTCGCGCAGCACCTCTTTCGCCGCCGACAGAAGCCGCTGGCCCGGGGGCGTCAGCGACAGCCCTTGGGCGTGCTGGCGCACGAAAAGCTGCACCCCCAGCTCGGTCTCCAGATGCGAGATCGCAGCCGAGATCGACGGCTGCGAGATGTTCACCTGCTCGGAGGCGCGGGTGACGCTGCCGGTCTCGCCCGCGGCAACGAAATAGCTGAGCTGGCGAAGTGTGAAGCGCATGCCTGCTGGTCTCTTCCGGTTGCCCTGTTGCTGTCCAGGCGGTCTGCGCCGGCAGGGCCAGACCGCAGGGTCTCAGCCGGCCTGCTGCGCCGCCATCGCGCGATATTCGCCTGCATTTGGGCAAAAGGCTACATCCTGCAACCCGGCCGGGCCATCCCCATCGAGCGCCCGCGCGCAGGCGCGCCGGTGCTTGCACCCGTCGCAGGCCCTGGCCATGTCGAAAAGCTGCCAGCGGTCGGTCCGGGCCAGGGCGGGGGCTGCGCCGAAGACCGCCGACATGCGCCGCATCCGGTCGGGCACGTCGATCTTCATGGTGATCGCGGCGGTCAAGTCGCTGGCATTCATGCCGAAGTCCCGGCATGCCCCGTCGGTCATCCCGCCTGCTTCGCGCTGCTCGGCGAATCTCCGGCGAAGGTTCTGCATCATGCGCTTGATCCCGATCATCGTCATTCTCCCGATCGCCAGCACGTTTCCCGGGATCAGACTGCGCCCCCGTCCGGCCCTTTGGAAGCAGCATGATCGGAGGCAGGGCTTCGGCTTTTCCGAGGCGGACGTGCATTCCGGCGGTCCGCGTGGAAGGGTTCCCTTGTAGACGTGTCAGTCCTCACCCCGAAAGGCCAGCGCTCGCCGAGGGCAGGGCGGGCGCTGGCCGGGTGTTTTGCGCACCCGGCCGGGCAAGGGGGACGCGCACTACATGGCGAAGGCACATGCCTCCGCCAGATAAACCGGGCAAGATCTGCCCGGCCCGTTCCGCTCACATATCGCCCGGCACGCCGTAGCTGGGCGCCTGCGACGGGTTCAGCGCGCGCGAGACATAGGCCTCCATCTCGCCTTTCCAGCGCTCCCACAGGGCGGCGATTTCCGCGATCGGGTCCTCGTCGGCCCAGTCCACGCGCAGGTCTGCGACCGGCCAGGCCACGTCGCGCACAAGGATCATGCCGACCGAATGGACCGGCCCTTCCTCGCCGCCCGCCTCTTCGGCTGCACGCATCGCGGCCAAAAGGCGGTCGCCGAGCGGCCGACCGGCGCCCGCGGTGAAGGCGGCGACCATCGCCTCGGGCACGCCCGCATGCGACAGCAGGTTCCCCGCCGCGATCACCCCCGGCGCGCTTGCCACCCGATGGGTGCCAAGCGTGTGTGCCCCCGAGAACGAGGCCGTGCGCCCTTGGGCATCCACCAGCGCAAGCTGGCGGTATTCCAGATGGGGCGCGTCGCGCTTCAGCGCTTCCAGTGCCTCTTCCGCCGACAGGCCCGAAGCCATCAGGTCCAGCCCCTTCGGACCCAGGCGAGGATCGGTCACGTTCTGCGTCGCCACCGCGCCGACGCCCGCGCGGGCATGGGCGCAGCGCGCCGCCACGCAGGGCGACGAGGACGAGACCGCGATGCCGAACATGCCGGTGTCGGGGCAGCGGGCCGAGATCGAGAAGGTCATGGCAGCCCTCCGCTCAGGCGGCGTCGGGGATGACGGCGGTCACTTCGATCTCGACCACCCATTCGGGCCGCGCCAGCGCCGGAACGACGATCCCGGTCGAGCAGGGATGGACGCCCTTCAGCCATTTGCCCATCTCCTGATAGACCGCCTCACGGTAGCGGATATCGGTCAGATAGACCACGATGCGGCAGATATGCTCCATCCGGCTGCCGGCTTCCTCGAGCAGCATCTTGATGTTCTGCATGGTCTTTTCGGTCTGCTTGCCCGCGTCGCCGGTGTGCAGCGAGGCGCGGGTGTCAAGGTCCTGGGCCACCTGGCCGCGCAGGAAGACCATGGTGCCGCGGGCGACCACGCCCTGGCTGAGGTCATTGTCGAGCTTCTGCTCGGGGTAGGTTTCCTTGGTGTTGAAGGGGCGAAGCCGCTTGTGGATCATCTGTCTCTGCTTCCGTTGGGTTGGATCGGCGGGCGGCGCCCCGGCAGGGGGCGCCGGGCTTGGGTCATTCGGCGGCGGTGCGCTTGGCGTGGGTCGAGATGTCGGTCGAGAACCAGCTCGATACCGCGCTGTCCCCGGCGGAAAGCGTCCGCCCGCCCATGACCTTGTCGGACAGGCCCGCGGCCTCTTTCACGAAGGCAAGGGGGCCGTCCCAGCCGAAGTTGCGGTAGACCGCGGCCAGATGGGCGAAGGGCGGGCTTTGCGCGAAAAGCTGGAAGGTCAGCCGGTGCCCGGCGTAGTCCGAGTTCAGCATGTCGCGGGCGAAGGCCAGGAGCTTGCGGCGATCCTCGGCCGCCCATTCCTCGTTGATCGTGTAGTATTTATCCAGCCAGGGCTTGGTCTCGGGGTTCTCGAACGAGGCCACGTCCGGGGTGACGCAGATCTGGCCGCCGCACAGTTCGCGCGCGATATGCATCATCTCGTGCAACTGGCTGCAAGCCAGCACCCGCCCGGTGTAAAGCAGCGACTGGTTCGGCATCATCAGCCCGGCGGGCGAGCGTTCGCCAAGCGCGATCGAGGCGGTCAGGTGGGCGTTGATCCCCTCGCGGTAGACCGCAAGCTGGGCCAGCTTTTCCTGCACCGCCTGCTGCTTGTCGAGCCCGGTCTGGCGCGCGTTGAAAAGCGCCGCGCCGATCATCATGTCGGCGAGCTTCAGGTTGCGCTGGACGAAGGCGAAGGCCGAATAGCGGTGCAGGGTGGCGCGGATGAAGGTCGCGGCCTTGGTATGCTTGTAGAAGAGCACGTTCTCCCACGGGATCAGCACATCGTCGAAGACGACGATGGTGTCCACCTCGTCGAACTTGTTGGCCAAGGGATAGTCGCGGGCATCGGCGCGTCCGGCGAAGCCGGTGCGGCAGATGAAGCGTAGGTTGGGGCTGCCCAGATCACAGATGAAGCCCACCGCATAGTCGGACAGCGCGTTGTTGCCCCAGTTGGCGATGGTGGGCTTGGTGAAGGCCTGGTTCGCATAGGCCGCGGCGGTTTCGTATTTGGCGCCGCGCACCACGATCCCGGCATCGGTTTCCTTCACCACATGCAGAAGCATGTCGGGATCCTGATCCTGCGGCGCCTTGGAACGGTCGCCCTTCGGGTCGGTATTGGCCGAGACGTGGAACGGATCTTCCTTCAGGACACGGTGGATATGGGTTTCGATGTTCTTCGAGAATTGCGGGTCCACCTCGTTCAGCACGTCCTGCCCGTCGTAGAGCGACCACATCTCGCCCACGGTCTCGTCGCCGACGCGGGTGACGACACCGCCGATCTCGTTCAGCATGTGGTCGGTGGCGCGGCGCTTGGCCCACCAGTCGTCCTGGCTGTAGGGCAGGGCGGAACCAAGCGCGTTGCGCTCGCCGTCCTGGGTCACGGTCATCAATTCCTGGTGCCCGGCCTCGTGCTGCATGTCGAAGATGCGGGCGCGTATGTCGACCAGCGGCTTGAACTGCGGATGGGCGGTCACGTCGGTGACGCGCTCGCCGTTGATCCAGATGCGCCGGCCGTCGCGGATCGAGTCCCGGTATTCCTGACCTGTCCTGATCATGGTTCTGTCCTTTTTCGTCTGTCGGAGGTTTCGGATGTCGCCGCAAAGCCGCTGGGGCCGGGGCTTCGGGTCATTCTTGCATGGGCCGCAGGCGCCTGGAAAATAAGGGTTTCCGGGGTTGGGCTGCGGTTTTTCCGATGCCGGAGCCCCTAAAGGCCCCGGCATCGGCAAGGCTCTTACTTGCCGCGCGTCGTCCAGGCGCCGTCCTTCACTTCCTTGATCTCGATGGCGACCGGGATCTGGGTCTGGCCATTCGCGTCGAAGGTGGTGGTGCCCAGGGCGCCGTCGTAGCTGATCGCGCGGATGGCCTGAGCCAGCGCCGCCTTGTCCTCGATCCCCGTCGCGGCGATGGTGGTCAGCAGGATGTTCGTCGCGTCATAGGCGTATTTGGTGTAGGGGCTGGAAGCCTCGGCAAAGCCGCGGGCCGCGTAATCCGCATCCAGCTTGTCGAGTTTGGGGTTCGACTGCGCCGCCGGGTAGCTGACCATCGTGCCTTCGGCGGCGGGACCGGCCAGGGCGATGAACTCCGGATCGTAGAAGCCCGAGATGCCGATCATCGGCACGTCCAGCCCCACCTCGGCCATCTGCTTGCGCAGGATGCCCGCCTCGGCGATGACGCCGCCGAAATAGACCGCATCGGGGGCGGCGTCGCGCAGCTTGGTCAGCGTGGCGCGGAAGTCGATGGTGCCCACCGGGAACAGGTCTTCGCCGACGATCTCGCCCCCGGCCGCGGTGAAGAACTCGCGGAAGGCGGCGGTGTTGGCGGTGCCGTAGTCGCTGGTATCGGCGATGATGGCGATCTTCTTCGCGCCCAGGTCCGAAGCGGCCCATTCCGCCAGCGGCTTGTTCTCGGTCACCAGCGTGGGGGTGACGCGGGTGATCTCGGGCAGGTTCTGCTCGGTGATCTTCGGGCTGATTGCGCCCCAGACGATCATCGGCATCCCGGCGCGGCTGAAGACCGGCATGGTGGCCAGCGCGACAGAGCTGTTCCAGTGGCCGGTCGCCGCAACCACATCGGGATCGTTCACCAGCTTCATCGCCGCCGAGACGCCGGTCTGCGGGTCGGCGGCATCGTCGAGCACCACGCCTTCGACCGTGAAGGGATAATCCCCGGCATTGGCCTGTTCGATGGCCAGGAGAAAGCCGTTCTGCGCGCCCAGGCCCTGCTGGGCGTTGCCGCCGCTCAGCGGGCCGATGAAGCCGAGCTTGATCAGCGGCTTGTCCTGCGAGAAGGCAGGCGCGGCCACCAGTGCGGCCGAGAGGATCAGGCCGGTCAGAACCGACCGGCGGCTGGTTTTTGCGTTCGACATAAGCGACTCCCTGTGGCTTGTTCGTGATCGTTCTTTCCGGGCGGACCGGCCGGAAATGCCGCCGCATCAGCCCGCCGGTTGCCTTGTGCTGCCTGCGCAGAGTGTTGGATCGGGTCTGCGTCAGAAAGTCGCAATTTCTGATCTGCTGCCTCAGAAAAACCTTGCTGCCAGATAAGCCTTTTCCTTTGCGCCGAAGGACGGCCTGCGACTATTCGGAGTCACAAAAACAGCCGCGATACCGCAATCTGGGAGGATTCCGAATGGACGCTCTGCTCGCGCAGCACCTGCTGAACTGGCTGGTGCTCGGCAGCATCTACACATTGATCGCGCTTGGATTCAGCCTGCTTTTCGGCGTGCTTGACGTGATCCATTTCTCGCATGGTGACGTGTCGATGGCCGCTCCCTTCGTCGCGCTGGCGGCGATTCAGGCCGTCACCGCCTGGGCGGTGCCGCTGACCGGGACGGGCGCGCTTCTCCTTGCGATCCTGATCTCGATGGCGGCGATCGGGTTTCTGGGCGTGGTGCTGGAATGGCTGGTGATGCGGCGGTTCCGCGCGGCCCCGGCGATGATGGCGCTTGTGGCCACGGTTGCCCTTGGCACCGTGATCCGCGAGCTGATCCGCACGCTTTATCCGCAAGGCTCGAACCCCAAGCCGTTTCCCGCCATCACGACAGAGGTGATCCGGCTGGGCGATATCGTGGTGCCGGTGTTCAGCCTGATCGTGATCGCGGTCAGCATATCGACTGTGATCGCGCTTTTCGCGCTTCTGAACCACACTCGGGTTGGCGTGCGCATCCGCGCCGTGGCCGAGGATCGCGCGGTGGCCCGGCTGATGGCGATCCGCCCCAACCGGATCTTCGCGGTGACCTTCTTCATCGCTTCGGCCGTCGGCGCGGTGGGCGCGGTGTTCTTCGTCAGCCATGCGGGCGTGGTGCGCTTCGACTATGGCGTGCAGCTTGGCCTGATCGGTTTTTCGGCGGCGGTGATCGGGGGGCTGGGTTCGATGCAGGGCGCGATCCTCGGCAGCCTGCTGATCGCCGGGATCGACACTCTGGTGCAGATCGGCGTGCCGGACGGCGCCTCTTACCGGCTGGTTTTCATCTTCGCGCTGGTGATCGCGGTTCTGGTGCTGAAACCCTCGGGCATTCTCGGCAAGCCCGTGTTCGAGAAGGTCTGAGCCGATGGCCGATATCACACAGGCGACCCCCGGCCTTCTGAATCGCAACGGCGCTTCGGCCAATCTTGCCATCGTGGCCGGGGTGGAACTGGGCAGCGCGATCCTGCTGCGGGCCTTCCTGCTCAGCGACGAGACGGCGGTGATCGTGGCGCTGCTGGCGCTGATGGGCGCGATCTTCGCCGCGCTGCAACTGCGCCCGGTGCTGGAAGAGCGGATCGTCGCGGCCTTCCACGACCGCAAGCGCTTTGCGACCCTGCTGGGCATCGTGATCGTGCTGGCCTGTCCCTTCTTTCTGCAGGGATCGGGCTATGCCTTCCACCTCCTGATCGTCTCGATGCTTTATGCGGTGCTGGCGCTGGCGCTGAACTTCCAGCTCGGCAGCGCCAATATCCCGAACTTCGCCACCGGCGCCTCTTACGGGATCGGCGCCTATACCTCGGCGCTGCTTGCGCTGAATTTCGGCGTGTCCTTCTGGCTGACGCTGCCGGTGGCGGCGGTGGTGGCGACGGCGTTCGGCTTCCTTCTGGGCTTTCCCTCGATGCGCACGAAGGAAAGCTACCTTGCGCTGGTGACCATCGCCTTCGGCATCGTCGCCCATCAGTTGCTGAACAACTTCGACTGGACCGGCGGGCCGAACGGCCTTGTCGGCATCCCCGCGCCGGAACTCTTCGGCCATTCCTTCGCAAGGCCCATCGAGGCCTTCGGTTTCCGCCTGCCGAGCCAGGCGAATTTCTACTACCTCTCCGCCGCGCTGGTGGGCCTGTCCATCGTCTCGGCCAAGCGCCTGCACGAAAGCCGGGTGGGCCTTGCGTGGAACGCGCTGCGCGCCGATCCGCTGGCAGCGCGCTGCCAGGGCATCGACGTGGTCTGGTATAAAATGCTGGCCTTCGGGGTGGATGCTTTTCTCGCCGCCTTCGCGGGCACGATCTATGCCTTCTACGTCAGCTATATCTCGCCCGACAATTTCACCTTCCTCGTCTCGGTCACCATCATGACCATGGTGATCGTCGGCGGCATGGACAACACGCTGGGCGTGATCATCGGGGCCTTCTTCCTGACCATGCTGCCCGAGAAGCTGCGGATCTTCTCGGACTATCGGCTCCTCTTCGTCGGCGTCGTGGTGATCCTGTTCCTGATCCTGCGACCGCAGGGCCTTTTCCCGCAGCGCGCCCGCAACTACGGAGGGAAAAGATGACCCCCCTGCTTGAAGTCCGGGGCCTGACGATCCGGTTCGGCGGCCTCGTCGCGGTCAGCGAGGTGGACCTGGCGCTGAACCCGTCCGAGGTCCTGTGCATCATCGGCCCGAACGGCGCCGGTAAATCGACGCTCTTCAACATGATCTCGGGCATCTACCGCCCTTCGGCGGGGACGGTGCATCTGGACGGGCGCGACATCACCGGCTGGCCCGCGCACAGGATCGCCGCTGCCGGGGTCGCGCGGACGTTCCAGTCGAGCCGGCTCTTCAACGACCTGACGCTGATCGACAATGTGGTGATCGGCATGCACACCCGGACGAAATCGGGCGTGCTTGACGCGCTGCTGCGCCCCCGCCGTGCGCGGGCGGAACTGGAGGCCGCGGCCGAAAAGGCGGGCGAGCTGATCCGCGCGATCTCGCCCGATCTCCACGCGCGGCGCAACACGCTGGCGGGCGCGCTGCCCCAGGCCGACCGGCGGCGGCTTGAGATCGCCCGTGCGCTGGCCTCGGAGCCGCGGGTGATCATGCTGGACGAACCCTCGTCCGGGATGGACGACCGCGATACCGACGCCCTGATGGCGGATGTGCGCCGGGTGATGGCGGAACGGCCGGGGCTTTCGTTCCTGATCATCGAGCATGACATGCGGCTGGTGGCGGCGCTGCCGGACCGGGTGGCAGTGATCGACTACGGCCGCAAGATCGCCGAGGGCGATTTCGCCGAAGTGCGGCTCATGCCGCGCGTGCAGGAAGCCTATCTCGGACACAAGGCGGCAGAACATGCTTGAGATGAACTCGGTCTGCACCAGCTATGGCCCGGTGCCCATGCTGCGCGACGTTTCGCTGCGGGTGGACGAGGGCGAGATGGTCTGCCTGCTCGGTCCGAACGGTGCGGGGAAAAGCACCACCTTCAACGCGATCTGCGGGCTTCTGCCCGCCGACAGCGGAACGGTCCGCGTCGCGGGCCGCGATGTGAAGGAGGCAGGCCCCGAGCGGCTGGCAAGTCTTGGCGTCGGCTTCGTCCCCGAGGGGCGCCGGCTTTTCCCCACGCTGACGGTGCGCGAGAACCTGCGGCTGGCCTTCGACGCCGCACGCAACCCAGCGCTGGATTTCGAGGACCGGCTGGCGAAGATGTCGGCCCTGTTCCCGCGCATCCAGGAACGTCTTGGGCAGGGCGCGGGCACCATGTCCGGCGGCGAGCAGGCGATGGTGGCGCTGGCGCGCGCCCTGATCGGCGACCCGCGGCTGGTGGTGATGGACGAGCCCTCGCTCGGTCTCTCGCCGCGGCTGATCAGCGAATATTTCCAGATCGTCGCGCGCATCCGGGACGAGGGGAAGGCGGTGCTTTTGATCGAGCAGAACGCCGAGACCGCGCTTTCTATCGCCGAACGCGGCTATCTGCTCATCCGCGGCCAGATCGCGATCAGCGGCACCAGCGAAAAGCTGCTGGAGGACGACACGATCCGTCATCTCTATCTGTAAGGCGGTGCGGCGTTCGGTCCGGTTTGGCCGGGCGGGGACAGGCGAGGCACTGCCTAGCTCCGCCCGTGCGCGCTGGGTTCACCTTGTAGACCTGTCAGCGCGAGACGCTGATTAGGCCAGCGCCTGCCATAAGTGGATCGGGCGCTGGCCGGGTGCTTTGAGGACGCGGCCGGTTCAGCGGAAACCTAAGGGAGTAACGAAGGCGATGGCCTTCGCCAGATGAGCCGGGACAAATGCCGATCTGCGGTCCGCACCCTTCTGCGGGGCCATGAAACAGGGGGCTCAGCAGGTTCAATGTCACTCGCCTGCCCGTATTCTTCCGGTCGCTGCCCGGCAGGGACTGGGCGCCGCCCGTCATCGACGGAATGCCGGTTTCGCCGGAGATAGCGGAATACGAAACTGCCCCGGGGGACTGCCAGAGGTCGCCATGTCCCCGGCAGGCTGGCATGCCGTCATCCGAAAGTGTGACGCCGATTTTCTGGCCCCGCCGGGCAAAGCCTGCCACTCTGCCCCCGACATGCTTTGATCGGGGAGGATCGAGGTGACAGCCGACGGGGCAGGGGAACGGACCGGGGCGCTCCGGCCGGTCATAGCGCTTTCCGCGCAGGTCGCAGCCGGGCTGATCGGACATCAGGTGCTGGTGGAGCGGCTGATGGTCGCCCTTCTGGCCGGAGGGCATGTGCTGGTCGAGGGGCCGCCGGGGCTGGCCAAGACCCGGGCGGTCAAGCGGCTGGCCGCGGGGCTGGCGGGCAGCTTCGCCCGGATACAATGCACGCCGGACCTGATGCCCTCGGACATCATCGGCACGCAGGTCTTCCGTCCCGACGGCGGGCGCTTCGACTTCCAGCCAGGCCCGATCTTCCACGAACTGGTGCTGGTGGACGAGATCAACCGCGCGCCGCCCAAGGTGCAGTCCGCGCTCTTGGAGGCGATGGGCGAGGCGCAGGTCACGGCGGGGGGCGTGACGCGCGCGCTGCCCGATCCCTTCATGGTGGTGGCGACCCAGAACTCCATCGAGCATGAAGGCACCTTCCCGCTGCCCGAGGCGCAGCTTGACCGATTCCTCCTGCATCTCGACCTTGCCCTGCCGGGGGCAGAGGCCGAACGCGCCATCCTCGATCTGGTCGAGGACGAGGCGCGGGCGCCCCTGCCGCCTGCACCCGCGCCTTTGGGCGCACAGGCGATCCGGGCCGCGCGGGCGGCAGTGGCGCAGGTCCATCTTGCGCCCGCGCTGAAGGATTACATCGTGCGGCTGGTGGTGGCGACGCGGGAAACCGCGGGCGGGCCGCTGGAGGGGCTGATCGAACATGCCGTCTCGCCGCGCGGCACGCTGTCGCTGGCAGCCTCGGCCCGGGCGCGGGCAGGGCTGATGGGGCGTGACCATGCCCTGCCCGAAGATGTCGAGGCGCTGGCCGCCGATGCCCTGTCGCACCGGCTGATCCCCAGCTGGCGCGCGGTGTCCGAGGGGCTGTCGTCCCGCGCGCTGATCGAACGGCTGCTGACCCATGTCCGGCCGTGGTGAGCCCGCCTTCGACCCGGCCTCGGTCAGCGCTGGCGCCCTGATGGCGCTGGAGCCGCAGGCGGCACGCGCGCTGCGCGAGGCCGTCAGCCTTGCCGAACGCCCCGGCAGCACCGCCACGCGGCGGCGCGGGCAGGGCCATGAGATCCGCGAATTGCGCCCCTTCGCCGAGGGCGACGACCCGCGCCATATCGACGCCGCCGCCACTGCCCGCAGCGGCAATCCGCAGGTGCGCAGCTTTCACGAGGACCGCGAATACAGCCTGATGCTGATCGCCGATTTCCGCCGCCCGATGCTCTGGGGCACGAAGGGCCGCCTGCGCTCGGTCGCTGCGGCCGAGGCGCTGGTGCTGGCGGGGTGGAAGGCGGCGCTGGCGGGGGGCGCGGTGGGGGTGGTCGCGCTGACTGACGCCGGGCCTGTGGTGCAGGTGCCGCGTCCGCGCCATCGCGGCATGGCGCAGGTGGCGGGCTGTCTGGCCCGCGCGCATGCCGATGCGCTGGCCCATCG
>ERZ1645187.1700-NODE-1700-length-19993-cov-5.372003_pt1 | contig 19993 bp, 18 predicted proteins | sample MGYA00575352_ERZ1645187 | MGnify/ENA primary metagenome ERZ1645187 (study PRJEB40837, sample SAMN11349314) | freshwater sediment metagenome | isolation source: river sediment | host: Sediment | place: India: Wazaribad , New Delhi | collected 2017-02-21 ... | reverse complement strand
GAGGCCATGACCACCGAGGCGCAGTCGGTCAGCGGGATGAAGCCGATCCTGACTTCTTCCTTCTCCGGCTTGTCGGAACCCGCAGCCCAGACAGCCGAGGGCAGGGCGCTCATGAGCGCGGCTCCGGTGGCAAGGCGCAGGAAGTCGCGGCGGGACGATTCAACAGCGATGGCAGGGCAGGTGTTTTCATTTTTCATCTCGATCTCCGGGTAGGAAATAAAAAACGGCGTCGATGGCAAACCCATGTGCATCGGGCTTGCAATCAGACGCCGTTGTCTGGTGGTCGAGCCGCCGTTGGCCCGACACTTATCTGCTAACTAGCAATGGCTGTGCCAATGCATGAAAACATCCTGTTTTTCTGAAAGTCGGCGCTGGCGGGACGGCACGACAGCCGTGTGCTGCACCGCGCAAGTGCGAAAATGCTTATGGATGCACCAAAAGAAGGCTTGCTCAGAGAAGCAGGTTGGCCATCTCGATGACGTTGGACTAAACCTTGAAGAGTGGCAGGGACTTTTACATCCCCACATTGCGCAGGGCCGCGTAGGCGGCATCCTCGTCCATGCCGCGCGACTTCATGAGGATGCCCTTGGCCTTTTCGATGGTCTTGCGCTCGCTGAGCTTGCGGCTCGCATTGGCCAGTTCCTGCCGCAGGGCCTGATGTTCCTCGAAGCGGGCGACCGCAACATCGACCACTGGCTTGAGGCGGTCGATCTCGAAGCCATCGACCACATAGGCCGCCACGCCGGCCTTCACGGCCGAGCGGATCGTGTCACTGTCGCCGTCCTGCGAGAACATCACCACGGGGCGCGGCATGGTCTGGTTCATCACGCCGATGTGTTCGAGCGTGTCGCGCGAGGGCGACTCGGTTTCGATCAGGATGATGTCCGGCTTGATTTCCTCGATGCGGTCGATCAGTTCGAGCGAGGACGGCAACACGGCCGCAACCTGATGACCGGCCTTGATCAGGCCGGAGCAGATTTCGACTGCGCGCTGCTGGGATTCATCGATGACGAGGATGCGTGGCATGTACTTGCTTCGCAATTACCGTACCAAGGGCATTGCTGGGAAAGTGGATGCGGTGGGCGATAATCATTCCGTTCGTCACGTCTTCCGGAAACATCATGCAAATTCGTTCATTGGGTCGCAGCGACCTGAAAATCCCTTCCATCTGTCTTGGCACCATGACCTTCGGCGAGCAGACGCCAGAGGCCGATGCCCACGCGCAGCTTGATCTGGCGCTGGAGCGGGGCATCAACTTCGTCGATACCGCTGAACTCTATGCGGTACCGCCCAAGGCCGAAACCTACGGCAGGACGGAGGAAATCGTCGGTCGCTGGCTGGTTCGCCAGCCGCGCGACCGGATCATCCTGGCCTCGAAGGTTGTCGGCCCGGGCCGGCAGATGCCATGGATTCGCGGTGGAAGCCTGGATTTCAGCCGCGAAAACATCCGCTCGGCACTGGAAAACTCCCTGCGTCGCCTGCAAACCGACTATGTCGATCTGTACCAGCTCCACTGGCCGGCACGCAACCAGGCGATGTTCGGAGAGTGGCAGTTCGATCCGCAGAAGGAACGCGATTGCCTGCCGATCCGTGCGCAGCTCGAAACGCTCGCTGAACTCGTTCAGGAGGGCAAGATAAGGGCGATCGGCGTTTCGAACGAGCATCCCTGGGGTGTCATGCAGTTCGTCCGGTTGGCGGAGGAATATTCCTTGCCGCGCATTGCATCGATCCAGAATGCCTACCATCTGCTCAATCGCACCTATGAAGTGGGGCTGGCGGAAGTCTGTCATCGCGAGCAGGTCGGCCTGCTGGCGTATTCGCCGCTGGCCTTCGGCCACCTGACCGGCAAGTATCTGGACAATCCGCGCGCACCGGGACGTGTCACGAACTACAAGGGCTTCGGACAGCGTTACGAAAAGCCGGGGGTTGCACCGGCACTGGAGGCCTATATTCGCACTGCGCGGGCGCACGGCCTGACCCCGACCCAGCTTGCACTGGCTTTCGTGCATTCACGGTGGTGCGTCGCCAGTGTCATTGTCGGTGCCTCATCATTGGCGCAACTCAAAGAGAATCTCGAGGCTTGCGAAACCACTCTGGACAGTGAAGTACGAACTGAAATTGACCGTCTGTATCTGTTGCATGGCAGCCCGGCACCATAACCTTCACTTCGCATAATCCATATTATGTCAAATTAAGGGTCGGCAAAGGCGTCAGCATCCAAGCACGGCGGCTGATTCAGCGTGCCCCTGCCTTGCGCAGGAAATCGGCGATTTCCAAATGCTTCGCCTTTGTTGCCATGTCCAGCGCAGTTCCTTCTTCGCTGTCGATCTGGTTCAGTTCAGCCTTCGCGCCGACAAGGAGGCGCACCGTCTCCACGTGACCGCGCTTGGCGGCAAGCATCAACGCGGTGTAACCATTGGGTGCCAGCGCATTGACATTCGCCCCGGCGGCCAGCAGCAGCGCAGCGATCCTGGTGCGGTTCTCGAAAGCGGCGTAATGCAGGGCATTCCAGCCCGGCTGGTTCGGCTCGACTTTGCGCTCCAGCAGCAGCTTGACGATTTCCTCATGCCCTTGCAGCGCAGCGATCATCAGCGCGCTGTCGCCATAGCGGTTGCGCTTGTGGGCATTGGCACGGTTGTCCAGCAGGAAGCGCACGAGTTCAAGATTCTTTTCGCGCGCGGCGATCATCAGGAGGGTGTTGCCCTGCGGATCGGTGGTATTCACGTCCATGCCGCGCCGCAGCAGGTCGACGACCTTGGTCGTGTCGCTTTGCTGGGCCGCCGCAAGGATGTCATCGTAGACGCCAGCTGCGGCAAGCGGGCTGAATGTGAGCAGGCAGGTGGCGGCAAGCGCGATAAGCGGTTTTTTCATGGCTGGGCGTGACTGAACAGGCGAAAGAAGTTTGCGGTGCTGGCTTGGGCCACGGCTTCGAGCGGCAGTTCGCGCAGGCGGGCGATTTCTTCTGCCACATGCAGCACATAGGCCGGCTGGTTGGTCTTGCCGCGGTACGGCACCGGCGCGAGATACGGAGAGTCGGTTTCTACCAGCAGTCGGTTGAGGGGAACCCATTGGGCGACGGCCTTCAGATCGACCGCATTCTTGAAGGTGACGATCCCGGAAAAAGAGATGTGGAATCCCAGGTCGAGGGCTTGCCGGGCGACCTCGGCAGTCTCGGTGAAGCAATGGAAAACTCCGCCCACCTCCTCCGCTCCCTCCTCCCTGAGAATGCGTACCGTATCGGCAGCGGCTGCGCGGGTGTGAATGATCAGGGGTTTGCCGCACGCCTTGGCGGCGCGGATATGGGTGCGGAAGCGCTCCCGCTGCCACTCGAGGTCGCCTGTCAGGCGATAATAATCGAGACCGGTTTCACCAATTGCGACAACCTTGGGATCGTCGGCCAGCCTCACGAGAGTTTCGAGGTCGGCTTCACGTGCATCTTCTTCGGTATCGGGATGCACGCCGATGGCGGCGAAGAGGTTGGGGGCAGTGCGGACGATGTCAAGCATCGTCGGGAAGCGTTCCAGCGTCACGCCCGCGCACAATGCCCACCCGACATGGTTCGCCTCCATGGCACTCAACAGTCTAGGAATATCCGCAGCCAGTTCTGGAAAATCAATGTGGCAGTGGGAGTCGACAAGCAAGGTCATTGATCAGGGGTTACCAAGGGGCCTGAATGCGCGCACGCACAGGTCTTCGAGGAAAAGTTTGGGGTTCAAAGGATGGCTTGCCCAGGCACGCAGTTGCCCAATTTGCTGCTGGGCCTGCATCAGGGCCGGTAACGAGAGTTTATTCGCCTGTTGCATCAAGGCCGGCTGCGAAAAATAATGCACCGGTGCGCCAACGGCAAGTTGTCCAAGGTCGAACAGCCATTTCTGGACCGTTGTCACCAGTTCCTCCATGCCAAGCGCGGCATCTGCCTTAACCAGGTTTTCCCAACGCGCGGCCTGAGCCAGGGGTTCGGCGGGTTTGAGCAAATCGCTGACGAGCATATCCAGCGCCTTGAGCCGTCCGCTTTGCGCTGCCGCAGCCACCTCCAGTGGTGCATGACCGAAGAACGGCAGCCATTTTGCCTGGTCGGCGAGATTCCGCTCGGCCAGCCAGAGTTTTCCCTGCTCGGCCGAAGGGCGCCCGAACATCACGCGACGGGAGCGGCTCAACAGAGTGGGCAGCAAGCGGCGCCATCGATTGGATATCATTATGAAATAGAATGATATCGACGGCTCTTCAAGTATTTTAAGAAGTGCGTTGGCGGTGATTGCATTCATCGCCTCGGCCGGATCGATGATACAAACCCGTGCTCCGCCACGATGGCCGCCGACATGAAAGAAGTCTTCCACCTCGCGGATCTGCTGGATGCGAATCTGCTTGCTGGCCTTCTTTTTTCCTTCGTCGGCATTCGCACTTTCATCTTCCGCTTCGGCTATCGCATCCGGTTGCAACAAACGATAATCGGGATGCTGGCCATTGGCCATCATGACACAGGAAGGGCAACTGCCGCAGGCAGTTTCATGTGCTTGCCGCGGTACTTCACACAGCAGTCGGGCGGCCAGCGCATCCGCCAGTTCGCGTTTCCCGACTCCCGGCTGTCCCGCAAACAGCAGCGCATGCGGCAGGCGTACGTCGCCGCCTGTCAGGCTGTTCCAGATTTGTTTATTCAATAAACTATCAGTCACTTGAAAATAATTCTTCAAGTATTTTCTGGATATGATCGATACTCTGACGCGAGTCGATCACCTTCACGCGTCCGGGCATTTGGGCGGCACGCGCAAGGTAGGCGGCGCGGACGCGCTCGTGGAAGTCGGCCTTTTCCTGCTCGAAGCGATCCAGTTGTCGCGCCGCACCCGCCATGCGCTGTGCCGCCATATCGATCGGCAGGTCAAACAGCAGGGTCAGGTCGGGCTGGAATCCCTCCTGTACCCAGTTTTCCAGTTGCATCAGCTTATCGATGCCCAGGCCGCGCCCGCCGCCCTGATAGGCGAAACTGGCGTCGGTAAAGCGGTCGCAAACCACCCAGTCGCCACGCGCCACGGCTGGCTTGATGACCTGTTCGAGGTGTTCGCGGCGGGCGGCGAACATCAGCAGGGTTTCGGTTTCGAGGTGCATCGGCTCGTGCAGAAGCAATTCGCGCAGTTTTTCGCCGAGCGGGGTGCCACCCGGCTCGCGGGTCTGCACGACAGTACGTCCGGCGGCCCGCAAGTGACTGACGAGCCAGCTTAAATGCGTACTCTTGCCGGCGCCGTCGACGCCTTCAAGGGTGATGAACTTGCCTCTGGAGATCATTTCCTGCCCAGCTGAAATTTTGCCACGGCGCGATTATGCTCCTCCAGCGTGCGCGAAAAGGCGCTCGACCCGTCCCCGCGGGCGACGAAGTAGAAGAAGTCGGTTTTGGGCGGATGCAGGGCTGCTTCGATCGAGGCCATGCCGGGCAAGGCGATCGGCGTCGGGGGCAAACCTGGGCGCGTGTAGCTGTTGTAAGGTGTATCGGTCAGCAGGTCGATTTTCCTCAGGTTGCCATCGAATTTCTCGCCCAGCCCGTAGATCACCGTCGGATCGGTCTGCAGCAGCATGCCCTTGCGCAGGCGTCGGATGAATACGCCGGCGACCTTGCCGCGATCGGCCGCCGCGCCGGTTTCCTTCTCGACGATGGAGGCCATGATCAAGGCTTCATTCATGTCCTTGTAAGGCACAGACGGGTCGCGACTATCCCAGCTTGCGGCCAGCCGCCGCTGCATGGCCTGATAGGCGCGCCGGTAGATGGCCAGGTCGCTCGACTGTTTCGCGAACAGGTAGGTGTCGGGGAAGAAACGACCTTCCGGATGCGACGCGGTGGCGCCGATGCGCTGCAGGATGTCCACGTCACTCAGCCCGGCCGTGTCGTGGCGCAAGTCGGGATGTGCATCGAGCCTGGCGCGCAGTTCGCGGAAAGTCTTGCCCTCGATAATGACGATCTCGGTCTGGGTCACGTCCCCGGCGGTCAGTTTTTCCAGCAACTGCCATGCCGTCTCGCCAGAACCGATTTCATAGGATCCGGCCTTGATGTTCCGGTCACGGCCCGGCAGCCGCCCCAGCAGGGCGAACTGCCAGGGCCGGATGCCGACCCCGACAGCCGCCATCGCCTCTGCCGCCGCCTTGAGGCCGAGACCGGGGCGAATGTCGAAATCGACAACATTCTGTCCATTGACTTTCAGCGGGACGGCCGCAGATGCGAACCAGGCCATCCAGCCGGCAAAGCCGGCCAATAGCAGGATGATGGGCAGGAGAGCCAGCAGCAGTAATCGTTTGAAGAGACGCATATGAGCCGGCTATGATAGCCGCTCCACTGAAACGGAATCCCGCATGAGCCAGACCACCTTTTACGTTCCCCTCACCGACCACGGCCTGATCCGCGCCAGCGGGGAGGATGCCGCCAGTTTCCTGCACAACCTGCTGACCAACGACATCAGCCATCTGGCGGAGGGACAGGTGCGCCATGCCGGGCTCTGTACCGCCAAGGGGCGCATGATCGCCAGCTTCACGATCTGGCGCGAGGGAGCCGATTATCTTCTGCTGTTGTCGGCTGACATCCTGCCGGCCATCCTCAAGAAGCTGTCGATGTATGTCCTGCGCAGCAAGGTCAAGCTGGCTGACATCACCGCCACGCGCAGCCTGATCGGCGTGGTTGGCGCGGCTCTCGTGCCTTCTGACCCAATGACGACCACGGCATTCGAAGGCGGCATGGCGCTCCGCCTCGATGCCAATCGCTGCGTGCTGGCACTGCCGGCAGGCGCCACGCCCGCCGGGATTCCGGCCGGTCGGCTGGAGGATTGGCATCTGGCCGAGATTCGTGCCGGCATGCCGCGCATCGTCGCAGCGACGCAGGAAGCCTTCACCCCGCAGATGGTCAATTACGAACTGCAGGCGGTCGGCGGCGTGAGCTTCCAGAAAGGTTGCTATCCAGGGCAGGAAATCGTCGCCCGCACCCAGTATCTCGGCAAGGTGAAGCGGCGCATGTACCGGGTGCAGCTCGACAGCGCTTTCCCACCGGGTACCGATGTCTTCACGCCGGAGGCGGGAGAACAGCACTGCGGGGCCGTGGTGCTGACGGCGCCGGCTCCCGAAGGCGGCTTCGAGTCGCTGCTGGTCGTACAGTCTTCCGGTGCGGAAGCGAATGCGGTGCATGTCGGCAAGCCCGACGGATCCAGGGCGGAACTGCTGCCCCTCCCCTATCCGGTTGATTGAGTTGTGTGCTTGATCCTCGTCGCGTGGCGCAGCCATGTCGACCATCCGCTGGTGGTCGCCGCCAACCGTGACGAGTTCTACAACCGTCCTGCTGCGCCCGCCGCTTTCTGGCCGGATCGGCCGCAGGTGCTGGCCGGGCGTGACCTCGAAGCCGGCGGCACGTGGATGGGCATCACCCGACAAGGAAGGTTTGCCGCCCTGACCAACTTTCGCGATCCCGCCCGTCACCAGCCGCGGGCGCCTTCGCGCGGCCATCTGGTCAGCGACTTTCTGGCTGGCACGCAATCCATCGACCGCTATCTCGACGAACTGGACGCCAAGGCTTACAACGGCTTCAATCTGCTGCTGGGCGATGGTGCAAGGCTCGTCGCCTTCAGCAATGTCGCGGGCGAGCGCCATGAACTGGCGCCGGGCATCCATGGCCTGTCGAATGCCCTGCCCGACACGCCCTGGCCGAAGGTCGGCGCTGGCAAGACGGCACTGGAAGCCGCGCTGGCGGCCCTGCCCAATGAAGCGCCGCTGTTGCATCTGCTGCGCGACGACACGATCCACCCGGATAGCGCCCTGCCCGCCACCGGCGTGCCGCTCGAGTGGGAACGGCTGCTCTCGGCAGCCTTCGTGCGCAGCGCGGACTATGGTACGCGCTGCTCGACCGTGCTGACCGTCAGCGGCGGGGAAAGAGCCACGTTCGACGAGCAGACTTGGCTGCCAAATGGCAGGGCCGGTGAGCGGCGACGCTACCGTTTCACCTGTTCACTCTGAAGCCTCGCGCACGAGGCGGATGCCAACGAGGACATAGCGCGTCTGCGGCGTGTTCCAGTTGCGGAAGGCGCAGCGGGCGTAGAACGGCCAAGTGTGCCACGAGCCGCCGCGGCGCACCTTGACCTCGCCGGTGACCGGCCCCTGCGGATCATCGGTCGGCGCATGGTTGTAATAATCGTCGGCGTGCCAGTCGGATACCCATTCCCAGACATTGCCGTGCATGTCGTACAGGCCGAAGGCGTTGGGCGCAAAACTGCCGATCGGCGCGGTGAAGGCATGGCCATCATGAGACGGCAACGCGAAAGCTTGCCACTTTGGCCAATTCGCCGCGGCATCGGCATCGAAGACATTGGCGATTCGCGCCAGCCCGGCGGGATCGTCACCGCTGGAATACCGGGTGCGCGTCCCGGCGCGGCAGGCGTATTCCCATTCCGCCTCCGTCGGCAGGCGATAGCGCACGCCCTCCTTCGCACTGAGCCAGCGTGCCAGTGCCACCGCATCGTTCCAGGTGACATTGACGACCGGGTGGTCATCGGTTTGCGCGAAGCCGGGATTGCGCCATGAATACTTGGGGTCACGACCCTCGAAGGCATCGCCGCGCACCGTCTGCGCGGAATCGTAATCCGGGTTGTAGCCGTAACCACCGGTACCGTCGGCGACGGATTCGGGCACGTAGCCGGACAGTTCGAGGAAGCGGAGGAACTGGCCGGCCGTCACCTCGTGTTTGCCGAGATAGAAGTCGTGCGTGATCCGGATGCGATGCACGGGGGCTTCGTCACCGAGCTTGCGGAAGCGATCGGCATCGTAGTGCGGAAAAGCTTGCGCCAGGCTTTCCGGTGACTCGTCGCTGCCCATCAGGAATTCGCCGGCAGGAATGCGGACGAATTGCATCCCGAGAGAATTGTCGACAAACTGTGGCGAGGCGCAGCCCGCAAGCAACCAGGCCAGCAACGCCAGAACGGGCTTCAAACCGCGCGCGCCATGGTGATGTGCGGCAGGCCGGCTTCGTAGAACTCCGCGCCTTGCGTGACGAAGCCGTAGCGGGCGTAGAAGCCGGCCGCCGGCGTCTGGGCATGCAATTCCAGCCGCTGCATGCCGGCTTCCCGGGCGAGTTGCAGCAGGCGTTCGAACAGCGCGGCGCCGACCCCCGTGCCGCGCCATTTCTTCACCACCGCGAGCCGCCCGACATGCCCGTCGGGCAACAGGCGGCCGGTGCCGATGGCCTCGCCGTTCGGGCCGAAGGCGACGACATGCCGGCTGGTCGCGTCGTTCACGTCGCGTTCGATCTCGACGGGTACGCCCTGCTCCTTGATGAACACGCGCTCGCGCACCGTCATCGCCGCCGTGCCGAGCGCGGCCCAGTCGCCGCTCTCGATGCGATACTCGACGATATCGACCGGCGTATAGGGGGGCACGCGGTCGAACAGTTCGATGATGTCGGCGTTGCGCATGCGGATGCAGCCGATCGAGCCGGGCGTGCCCATCGGCACCGTGTCGGGGCTGCCGTGGATGTAGATGAAACGACGCATCGTATCGACGTCGCCCAGCCGGTTCTTTCCGGGTTCGCGACCGGAAAGCCAGAGGATGCGCGTGAGGATCCAGTCGCGGCCGGGATGCACGGCGGCGAATTCCGGCGTCCACATTTCGCCGGTCGGGCGACGCTTCACGAACACGGTATTTGCCGTCGCGCCAGCGCCGACTTTCGCGCGGATGAGGTGCTTGCCGCGCGGCGTGCGGTAACTGCCGCGCCGCTCTCCTGCCCCGTTCTGCGCGGTCGACACAAGGTAGCTCGCAAGCAGCATGCCCCGCGCATCGAAGAGTTCGAGCGTCTGCGCGGGAATGCTGACGCGGATGTGCATCAGGCCAGCTCGGTTTTTTGCCGCCGCGCGGCGAAGAAGTTCGACAGCAGCGCGCCGCATTCCTCGGCGCGCACGCCACCGGTGATCTCGGCGTGATGGTTCAAGCGCTCCTCGGCGAACAGGTCGATGACGCTGCCGGCCGCGCCGGTCTTGGGGTCGCGCGCACCGAACACGACGCGCCCGATGCGCGCGTGGAAAATCGCGCCGATGCACATCGCGCAAGGTTCGAGGGTCACGTAGAGCGTGCAGCCGGGCAGGCGGTAGTTGCCGAGCCGCTCAGCCGCGTCGCGCAGCGCCATCACCTCGGCATGGGCGGTCGGGTCATGGCGGCCGATCGGCTGGTTGCAGCCGCGCCCGACGATCGCACCGTCACGCACGACGACGGCGCCCACCGGCACCTCCCCCAGGTTGGCTGCTTCACGGGCCAGCTCGATGGCCGTACCCATGAAAACAGCATCCTCCATCAGGCTGTCAGTGCCTTGCGAATGGCGTCGGCGAGGAGCGCCGGATCTTCGGCACCGACGATGATCTGCCGGCCCGGCAGGATGAAGGTCGGCACCATGTTGATGCCCATCCCCTGCACTTCGGCGGCCTTCTGCTTGACGACATCCTCGTCCGCGTTCGAGGCGAGGTAGGCGGTGATAGCCGGGCCGTCGTAACCGCATTCGACCGCGCAGGCGGTCAGCACATCGATGTCACCCACATGCTCGCCGCGCTGGAACTGCGCGGAATACAGGCGTTCGATCAGCGCCTCGATCTTCGCGGGATCGGGATCGACCGTCTGGGCACGATGGATCAGCCGATGCGCCTTGAGCGTGTTCGCACGGTATTGAATCTTTTCGAAGGCATAGTCGATGCCCCATGCCTTGCCGGCCTCACGCACGCGGGAAAAGATCGCCTCCACCTTGTCGCGGCCGCCGAACTTCTTTTCGAGGAAAGGCAGATAGGGCTCGCCTTCAGGCGGGGTATCCGGATTGAGGAAGAACGGCAGCCAGTGCTTGCGGTACTGGAAATCGGGCCGCTCCTTGCGGACCAGGTCGACGGCCGCCGCCAGCCGCCGGGTGCCGATGAAGCACCAGGGGCAGACGACGTCCGAAACAATCTCGATGGTAAACATCAGGCGTTCTTCGTGACCTGGCCGCCCTCGTCGAGCAGCTGCGCCTGCGCGGCGGCGAGGCGGGCGATCGGCACGCGCGGGCCGGAGCACGAGACATAGGTGAGGCCGATCTTGTGGCAGAAGGCGATGGACGCCGGATGGCCGCCATGCTCGCCGCAGATGCCGACCTTGAGGTCGGGACGGGTCTTGCGGCCTTCGGCGACGGCCAGCTTCATCAGTTCGCCGACGCCCTTCTGGTCGAGCACCTCGAAGGGGTTGTCCTGCAGGATCCCCGCTTCGTTGTAGTGCGGCAGGAACTTGTTCTCGGCATCCTCGCGGCTGAACGAGAAGGTCGCCTGCGTCAGGTCGTTGGTGCCGAAGCTGAAGAATTCGGCGTCCTGCGCCATGCGGCCGGCGCGCAGGCAGGCGCGCACGACTTCGAGCATGCTGCCGAACTTGACGCCGACGTTGATGCCGTGGGTCAGTTCGACCACCTTGTGGATGCGCTTGACGTAGCTGTGGATGCGCAGCAGTTCTTCCACCGTCGCCACCTGCGGCACCATGATCTCGGGATAGACCTCGATGCCTTCCTTGGCGCACAGCGCCGCGGCTTCCAGAATCGCCTGGATCTGCATCGAATACAGCTCGGGATAGGTGATGCCGAGGCGCACGCCGCGATGGCCGAGCATCGGGTTGACCTCGGAGAGCGCGCGCACCTTCTTGAGCGTCTTCTCTTTCTTCTGGATGACGTCCTCTTCGAGGTGACTGTCGCGGAAGTCGGTCATGCTGCGGCCGAGCTTGTCGAGGCCGTCGGCGTACTGCATGTAGAGCTTCGGGTTGAGCAGCTTGAGGGTCTCGGGCAGTTCTTCCAGCGCTTTCAGGGAATCGCGCAGGTGGTGCAGGTGGGCGATCTCCAGCTCGAGCTGGGCGGCGGTCGGCAGGAACTCGTGCAGCGGCGGGTCCATCAGGCGCACGGTGACCGGCAGTCCCTTCATGGCCTTGAAGATGCCCTTGAAGTCGGAGCGCTGGATCGGCAGCAGGCGATCGATGGCGGCCTGGCGCTCTTCCAGGGTCTCGGCGAGGATCATCTCCTGCACGATCGGCAGGCGGTCGGTGGCATTGAACATGCGCTCGGTGCGGCACAGGCCGATGCCCATGGCGCCGAACTCGCGGGCACGCGCAGCGTCTTCCGGCGTGTCGGCGTTGGCCATCACCTTCAGGCGGGCTACCTGGTCGGCCCATTTGAGCAGCGTGACCATGTCCTCGTTGAATTCGGCCTGTACGGTCGGGACCTCGCCGAAGTAAACGTTGCCGTTGCCGCCGTCGATGGTGACGACGTCGCCCTCGTGCAGCGTGGTGTCGCCGATCGTGGCACGGCGATTCATGTCGTCGATGTGGATCGCTTCGCAACCCGAGACGCAGGGTTTGCCCATGCCGCGCGCGACGACCGCCGCGTGCGAGGTCTTGCCGCCGCGCGAGGTCAGGATGCCTTGCGCCTTGAAGAAGCCATGGATGTCCTCGGGCTTGGTTTCCTCGCGCACGAGGATGACCTTCTCACCGGCTTCGCCACGCTGCTCGGCGCTGTCTGCATCGAACACGATCTTGCCGGACGCGGCGCCCGGCGAGGCCGGCAGGCCGGTGGCCAGGGGCTTGCCCTTGAAGTTGGGTGACAGTTGCGGCACCAGCAGCTGCTCGAGCATGCCCGGCTCGATGCGCAGCAGCGCCTTTTCCTTGCTGATCAGGCCTTCCTTGAACATCTCGACCGAAGTACGCACCATCGCCTGGGCATTCATCTTGCCGTTGCGCGTCTGCAGGCAATAGAGCGTGCCGCGCTCGATGGTGAATTCGAAGTCCTGCACTTCCTTGTAGTGCGTCTCGAGCCGGTTGTGCAGTTCGAGCAGCTGCTTGTAGATCTCCGGCATGTCCTGTTCCATCTCGGCGATGGGCTTGGGCGTGCGGATGCCAGCCACCACGTCCTCGCCCTGCGCGTTGACGAGGTATTCGCCGTAGATCTGGTTCTCGCCGGTGCCGGGGTTGCGCGTGAAGCCGACGCCGGTGCCGGAGTCGTTGCCCATGTTGCCGAACACCATCGTGCAGATGTTGCAGGCGGTGCCGTTGGCCATCTCCCTGGTGATCTTGAACTGCTTGCGGTAGTCGATCGCGCGCTTGCCGTTCCACGAACGGAACACGGCGCCGATGGCGATTTCAAGCTGCTTGTAGGGATCGTCGGGGAAAGGCTTGCCGGTATGTTCTTCGACGATCTTGAGGAACTGGTTGGCGAGTTCCGCGAGATCCTCTGCCTTCAGATCGACGTCCTGCGAGACGCCGACCTTGCGCTTCATGGCCGCCATGGCCTCGTCGAAAGGCTTGTCCTCGAGACCGAGCGCGATCTTGGCGAACAGCTGGATGAAGCGGCGATAGGCGTCGTAGCCGAAGCGCGGGTTGTTGGTGAGCTTGATCAGCGCCGCGAGCGAGGTCTTGTTGAGACCAAGGTTGAGGATGGTATCCATCATGCCCGGCATCGACATCGAGGAGCCGGAACGCACCGAGACGAGCAGAGGGTTTTCGCTGCCGCCGAGGGTTTTGCCGGTTTTTTTCTCGAGATCCTTCATGTACTTGAGGATCTCGTCCCAGGCGCCCTTGGGCAGTTCGTCGTGTTCCAGATAGGCCAGGCAGGCTGCGGTGCTGATGGTGAAGCCGGGCGGGACCCTGAGACCGATCTGCGTCATTTCGCAGAGGTTTGCACCCTTGCCGCCCAGCAGCATCTTGTTCTTCCCATCGCCCTCTTCGAAGGCATAGACGAACTTCTGGCTAGCCATTTCCATTCCCTTTCGTAATTAGTATGTAATGCATTGATGCTGCAAAGCAGCACAGCCCAATAAGATATCAAAATAGGCTAAAAACGGGTAGTTTTTACTTCAAGGTATTTTTCACCAATGTGGTTTCGCAATCTTCGCCTTTATCGTCTGCCCAAGGGCTTCAAGGCCGACCTGGCCGACCTCGACGCCCGCCTCGCCCAGCGCCCCCTCGCCCGCTGCGGCAGCTTTGAAATGGCCAGCCGCGGCTGGGTTTTCCCGCGTCAGGATGGCGCCTTCGTCCATGCCGTCAATCGCCAGTGGCTGCTGGCGCTCGGCGTCGAGCAGAAACTGCTGCCCACGACCGTGATCCGTCAGACCGCGCAAGAGCGCGCTGCCGTCATCGAGGCTGAACAGGGTCGCAAGGTCGGCCGCAAGGAAATGCGCGACATCTTCGAGCGCGTCATGGAGGAACTGCTGCCCAAGGCCTTTTCGCAGCGCCGTACCACCTGGGCGTGGCTCGACCCGGTGCATGGCTGGCTGGCGGTGGACGCCGGTTCCGACGCCCGCGCCGACGAATTCATGGAAGTATTGCTGGCCACGCTTGATGACGTGAACCTGCGCTCTCTGCAAACGCAGGTGTCGCCGATGTCCGCGATGACTGGCTGGCTGGCGGCAAATGATGCCCCCGCCGGGTTCAGCCTCGACAGCGATCTTGAACTGCGCGCCGCGAGCGAATCCCAGTCGGCGATCCGCTACGTTCATCACGACATCGGCGGCCCGGAAGTCGCGGCGCACATCACAGCGGGCAAGCTCGTCACCAGGCTCGGCATGACCTGGAACGACAAGGTGTCCTTCGTGCTTACCGACAAGCTGCATCTCAAGCGGCTCGCCTTCCTCGATGTACTCAAGGAGCAGGCCGAGAAAACCGCCGAGGGCGCCGACGAGCTGTTCGACGCCGATTTCGCCCTGATGGCAGGCGAACTGGCGCAACTCTTTGAAGACCTGCTGCTCGCGCTCGGGGGCGAGCAGAAAATGGCCTGAACTAAATCAGTTGCTGCAAGCGGCTACGAAGCGCAGGCAATTCAGTGGTGACCGTTTTCCACACCAACTCGGTATCCACGTCGAAATAGGCGTGAATCAGGCGATTGCGCATACCCGCCATCGCACTCCAGGGTACATCGGGTGCAGATGAACGCGTGACCTCGGAAACTCTTGCAGCAGCTTCGCCAATAATTTCGACACAACGGATGATCGCAAACAATGTCTTGCGGTCGTTTTCCAGTTCTGCGAGCGTCTGGTCGGCGATGAACGAGATTGCTTCAGTGACAGCCTCGATCATGTGCAGCAGGCGTACCCGATCTTCAGGCAGCATACTGAACCTGTGCATTGCGCATGACCTCGTCACGGAAGTGACGGCTCAACTCACGTGGCGTGCGCAGGTCAACCGTAGTTCCGCCCAGGATGCGGGACAACTCCGACTCCATCGCCGCCATGCCGATCAGACCCGGTTCTTGACCCGCATCGAACTCGACCAGCAGGTCGATATCACTGTCGGGGCGCGCGTAACCGCTTGCCCGCGAGCCGAACAGCGACAAACGCCTGATGTGGCGATCACGGCAATAGTCGGCTAGCTTTCCTCGGACGGATGGATCAATCGTGTACATGGCAGATCAGGTCTTGGAGTAATTCACGACCACGAAAATAACATGATCTCATTGTCCAGCCAGTAATGACTTTCAGGTTTCGGCGATGCGCTGGGCGATGTGCGCCAGCGCTTCCTCGACCTGGTCGACGAGGATCAGGCACAGGTCGCCGGGCTGCAGCTTGGCGAGCGCCGTGTCGATGGCGAGGAATTCACCGCGAATTTCCTCGATCTGTTTCGTACGCACGGCATTGACCAGCCCTTTCTGCAACAGCGCCAGCACTTCGCCGTCGGCGCGGCCGCGCTGGCAGGCATCCTGATAGAGGATCGCGCCATCGAAGGCGGCGCCGAGGATCTCGGTCTGGCGGATGAGGTCCTCGTCGCGGCGATCGCCCGCGCCACTGATGACCACCCAGCGCTGCTTTGCCGGCAGCGCATCGACCGCCTGGACCAGTGCCTGGATGGCATCCGGGTTATGGCCGTAATCGGCGACCAGCGTCGCGCCCTTGTAATCGAACACGTTGAAGCGGCCCGGTGCAGTGCCGGCATCGCTGACGAAGGTGGCGAGGCCAAGCCGGATCGTGTTCCAGTCGATGCCGAGCGCCCAAGCCGCGCCGACGGCGGCCATGACGTTCTCGATCTGGAAAGCGATCGTGCCGTTGCGGGTAAGCGGAATACCGCTCAATTCGAGCTTCTCGACGCGGGCACCCTCGGCGCAAACGATGGCGTTGCCCTCCCGGAAGAGGGTCCGCTTGCCTTGCGCGCGGTGCGTCATCATCACCGACAGATGCGGGTCGATGGCGAAGAAGGTGACATGCCCCGGACAGGCGGCCGCCATCTTCACGACATTGGGGTCGGTCGCATTCAATACTGCCGTCCCGCCAGAGCCGACATTCTGGACGATAACGCGCTTGACCACGGCGAGTTCTTCGGTCGTCGTGATGAAGTTGAGGCCCAGATGGTCGCCGATGCCGATATTGGTCACCACGGCGACATCACAGCGGGCGAAGCCGAGGCCCTCGCGCAGCACGCCGCCGCGGGCGACCTCGAACACGGCGGCATCGACCTCGGGATGCAGGAGGATGTTCTTGGCACTCTTCGGCCCGCTGCAATCACCGGTATCGATGCGCTGTCCCTCGACATAAACGCCGTCGGTGGTCGTCATGCCCAGCCGTTTGCCGGTCTGGCCGATCAGATGGGCGGCCAGGCGCACGGTCGTCGTCTTGCCGTTGGTGCCGGCGACGGCGACGATCGGGATGCGGCCGTTTTCCGTCGGTCCGAACATGGTGTCGATGACCACGGACCCGACATCGCGCCCCTTGCCGAAGGACGGGTCGAGGTGCATGCGCAGGCCCGGCGCGGCATTCACTTCGACCATGCCGCCACCCTGCTTTTCGAGCGGCCGGCCGATGTTCTCGCAGACGACATCGACGCCGGCGATATCGATGCCGACCATCTGCGCCGCGGCGACCACGCGCGCGGCTACTTCCGGATGCACGTCGTCGGTGACGTCGGTCGCCGTGCCGCCCGTCGACAGGTTGGCGTTGTTGCGCAGCACCGCCCTTGCCCCTTTGGGCAGCACGGTGTCGGCGGTATAGCCCTGCACCGCGAGGCGGGCATGGGCGATCTCATCGAAGCGGATCTTGGTCAGCGAGGTCGCATGCCCGGTGCCACGGCGCGGGTCGCTGTTCACGATATCGACCAGTTGGCGCACCGTATGCTCGCCATCGCCGATGACGGTCGGCGGTTCGCGCCGCGCAGCGGCCACCAGCTTGTCGCCGACGACGAGCAGGCGGAAATCGTGGCCGGTGATGAACTTCTCGACCATGACCCGGCGGCTGTGTTCCTTGGCCGCGGCGAAGGCGATGTCGAAATGGTCGCGGTTGACGATATTGACCGTCACGCCCTTGCCCTGATTGCCGTCGAAGGGCTTGGTGACGACCGGCAACCCGATTTCCAGCGCGGCCTGCCAGCCAGCGTCGCAATCACCATCGACGACACGACCGATCGGCACCGGCGCACCGGCCGCACGCAGCAGTTCCTTGGTGAGGTCCTTGTCCTGCGCGATCGACTCGGCGATCGCCGAGGTGCTGTCGATCTCGGCCGCCTGGATGCGACGCTGCTTGCTGCCCCAGCCGAATTGCACGAGACTGCCGCGCGTCAGGCGCCGGTAGGGAATGTCACGCGCGATGGCGGCATGGACGATCGAGCCCGTGGAGGGGCCGAGACGTTCGTCCTCGTCGAGTTCGCGCAACTCGGCGACGGCGGCATCGAGATCGAAAGGGGCATCGGCCAGCGCGGCGCGGCACAGGGATTCGGCCAGCTCGAGGGCGCGGCGGCCGACGGCTTCCTCGGTGTATTCGACGATGACCTGAAACAGCCCCTCTTCCGTAGTCGGCGCGGTGCGGCTGAAGGACACCGGGCAGCCGGCCTGCGCCTGCAGATTCAGCGTCGCGAACTGCAGGGCGTGGGCAACCGAGATTTCGCCTTCATAGCCGATCGAGCGCATCGGGCCGATGAGCGGGAAGCGCGCCCGGATGCGGGCCTCAAAGCCAGGCAGGTGGCTGATCGCCCGTTCGTTTTCGTCGCACAGCACCAGTGCCTGGATGGCGGTGTGGCGGGACCAGAGATTGGGGCCGCGCAGGGCCCGGATGCGGGAAATTTCCATGTTTATCTACGGATCAGGCAGCGGGTGTAAGGCGATAGGTTTCGATACCGGCGCGCAGCAGTTCGGGAGCCAGGCCCAGCGCCCAGCCAGCTGCCAGCGCGGCGAGTATGGCAGTGAGATGGTCGGCGGATTCCTGCAACAACTGGATTTGCGCCAGTTCGACCAGCGGCGCTTCGAGCGATGCGGCTGCCAGCACGATCTTGTCGTCGCGGATGAGCAAGGCACGCCCGCCCTTGCGGCGATGCTCGACGATCAATGGCAGCGCGGCATCCGTGCCGAAGAAGATCACTTCGCCGTCGCACAGCTCGGCCATCTCGACGACCGTCGGGTCGTCGGCGTTCAGCACGGCGGCACCGGAAGGCAGGACGACGTCGACCTGCGTGCGGAAGACCTTGTAGAGCTGGTCGGAATTCTCGATGCCCTGTTCCGGCAACAGCGTGTCGTTGTCAATGGTAGTGATCACGCCGACCTGGCAGCGCTCATAAACCAGTCCTTCGCCGGCCATAGTCGCCGGCGGGTTCTCGATGACGGCCGTATCGACGGCACGGTTCATCAGCAGACGCCGGCCGGGGTCGAAATGCGCGCAGTCGCCCTCCTCGACCTGGCGCTGATCGAGGAACAGGCCATCGGCACAGGCCAGCCCGGTACGCTTGCCGGCCAGTCGCGACAGGCGGGCGACGATTTGCGCCACCAGCGTCGTGGCGCGATTGCCGGTGACCCCGACGATCGGCACGCAGCAACTGTCGGTGCCGGGAAACAGGTGATCGACGATCGCCTTGCCGACCGCGCGCGGCTTGCCGACCGCGGGCTTCAAATGCATCAGCAGGCTCGGACCCGCATTCACCTCGACGATGGCACCGCCCTGCTCTTGCAACGGACGCGAAATATCCTCGCAGACGAGGTCGATGCCGGCGATGTCGAGGCCGACGATCTTCGCCGCGAGACAGGCCGCCCTGGCGCCGTCGGGATGTCCCTCATCAGTGCCATCGAAGGCATGGTTGCCGGTGCGCTGGATCACCACTTCCTTGCCGGCCGGCGGCACGGAGTCGCCGTCGTAGCCATGGCGCGCGAGTTCCATGCGGGCGGCGGTATCGATGCGAATGAAATTGAGCGGATGTTCCTCGGTAGTGCCGCGACGGGGGTCGGAGTTGATCTGGTCATCGATCAGTTGCCGGATCGTGGCCTTGCCATCACCGGTCACCGACACCATGTCGCTCTTGGTCGCGGCTGCCAGCTTGCCGCCGACGACCAGCAGGCGATGCTCGGCTCCGCTGATCGAGCGCTCGACCATGACGCCGCTGCCTTCCTCGTCGGCCACGCCGTAGGCGGTCTCGATTTCCTGCCGGGTCGTCAGGTTAACGAACACGCCCCGGCCGTGGTTGCCGTCATAGGGCTTCACCGCCACGGGCAGGCCGATGTCCTGCGCGGCTTCCCAGGCATCGGCCGGGCTGTCGACCATGCGGCCTTCCGGCACGGGCACGCCGCAGGGCTGCAGCAGCGACTTGGTCAGATCCTTGTCGCGCGAAATGCTTTCGGCGATGGCGCTGGTCAGGTCGGTTTCCGCCGTCCAGATGCGGCGGCTTTTCGCGCCGTAGCCGAGCTGGACGAGATTGCCTTCCGAGAGGCGGATCGCCGGAATGTCACGCGAGTCGGCCGCATCGACGATGGATGCCGTACTCGGGCCGAGGCACTTCGAATCGGCGAGATCGGTCAGTTCCTCGACCACCGCCGCGACATCGAACGGCCGGTCCTCGATGGCCGCCATCACCAGATCGCGACCGGCATGCAGGGCGGCGCGCGTGACATCCTCGTGCCAGGCGCGCACGACCACCTTGTAGTGACCGCGCTGCTTCATTTCGCGCGCCTTGCCGAAGCCGCCGGGCATGCCGGCGAGATTCTGCAGTTCGAGCGTGACATGTTCGAGGATATGGCCCGGCCAGGTGCCTTCCT
>ERZ1645187.1699-NODE-1699-length-19993-cov-15.188785_pt1 | contig 19993 bp, 33 predicted proteins | sample MGYA00575352_ERZ1645187 | MGnify/ENA primary metagenome ERZ1645187 (study PRJEB40837, sample SAMN11349314) | freshwater sediment metagenome | isolation source: river sediment | host: Sediment | place: India: Wazaribad , New Delhi | collected 2017-02-21 ... | reverse complement strand
TGTTGATGTTTTACTTGATAAAAAAGTCGAAAAATATTTGGAAGAATAAAATAAATGTGTAATTTTGCAGCCCCAATTCGATAAGAGTTGGAATGTACTGGAAACGATATAGTTAAAAGGAACCTGAAAAGCTTAACCATCATAGGTTTCTTACACAAAAGCCATCAAGCAACGTTCTGTTAAGGTTTTTGTGGGGTTTACAGCCTGAAAAAAGGCTTTTCCCTCCTTATGACTATTTCCCGAAATACTTGATTTAGAGATAATTGTTAGTAAATAATTGATACTGATAATGTGTTTCCGCAAGGAAGCCCAAAACAAAAATTAAAAAGTACAAAATGCCTACTATTCAACAATTGGTGCGCAAGGGACGCCAGAAGCTGGTTGACAAAAGCAAATCTCCCGCCCTCGATTCATGCCCCCAACGTCGTGGTGTGTGTGTGCGTGTTTACACCACAACCCCTAAAAAACCTAACTCTGCAATGCGTAAAGTTGCAAGGGTTCGCTTAACTAATCAAAAAGAGGTGAACGCCTACATTCCTGGTGAAGGCCACAACCTGCAGGAACACTCAATCGTGATGATACGTGGCGGTCGTGTTAAAGACCTTCCCGGTGTAAGGTATCATATCATCCGCGGTGCACTTGATACATCAGGTGTCGAAGGCAGAAAACAGAGACGCTCCAAATACGGAACAAAACGTCCGAAAGCCAAAAAGTAGTCCAATTTATTCACTCAGAATTATAACTGTTAGCAATGAGAAAAGCTAAACCAAAGAAAAGAATCATTCTTCCTGATCCAAAGTTCAGTGATGTTTTGGTAACCAAATTTGTGAACAATATCATGAATGAAGGCAAGAAAAACGTTGCATACAAGATTTTCTACGAAGCAATGGATATTGTTGGCAAAAAAACCAACGAAGACAGTGTTGAAGTTTGGAAAAAAGCATTAGCAAATGTTACTCCGGCCGTCGAAGTTCGCAGCCGTCGTATCGGTGGTGCAACTTTCCAGATTCCTTCAGAAATCAGACCTACACGTAAGATGTCAATTGGCATGAAAAACCTTATCGGATATGCCAGAAAACGTCACGAAAAGACAATGGGTCAGAAATTAGCCGGCGAAATTCTCGCTGCTTATAAAGAAGAAGGTGCTGCATTCAAGAAAAAAGAAGATACTCACAGAATGGCTGAAGCTAATAAAGCTTTCTCACATTTCAGGTTCTAGTATATAAGAAGAAGGAAAAAGCGTAATGGCATCTGATCCAAAAATATCAAACAAACTCCGTTTCACACGCAATATTGGCATTATGGCCCATATTGACGCTGGCAAGACTACTACTACTGAACGCATTCTTTATTATACCGGACGCAGTCATAAAATAGGTGAAGTACACGAAGGTTCTGCAACAATGGACTGGATGGTGCAAGAGCAGGAACGTGGTATTACCATCACTTCTGCTGCTACAACCGTATTTTGGGACTACAACAACGATAATTACAAGATTAACATTATTGACACCCCCGGCCACGTTGACTTTACTGTTGAGGTGGAACGCTCTTTGCGTGTTTTGGACGGTGCCGTGGCACTCTTCTGTGCTGTCGGCGGCGTTGAACCACAATCCGAAACCGTGTGGCGTCAAGCTGATAAATACAAAGTTCCGCGCCTGTGCTTCGTCAACAAGATGGACCGCAGTGGTGCTGATTTCTTTAGTGTCCTCACCCAAATCAAAGAACGTTTGGGCGCCAATCCCATCCCGCTTCAAATCCCAATTGGTGAAGAAGACAACTTCCGTGGTGTTGTTGACCTCATTACCAACAAAGCCTATGTTTGGGACGACAGCTCGAAAGGCGCTGTAATGAACGAGGTTGCAATACCTGATGATCTTCTTGATGTGGTGGAGGAGTACCGCCTTAAACTGATCGAGAACGTTGCTGAAGAAAGTGATGAGTTGCTCGAAAAGTTTATGGACGATCCCAACTCAATTACTGAAGAAGAAATGATTCAGCAAATCCGCAAAGCTACCGTCGAGATGAAAATTTCTCCGGTTATGTGCGGTGCATCGTTTAAAAATAAAGGTGTGCAGATGCTGTTAAACGGTATCGCGCAATACCTGCCCAGCCCACTTGACATTGATGCTGTTACAGGAATCAACCCTGATACAGAAGTTGAAGAGCTGCGTATGGTTGATGCCAATGAGCCATTCAGCGCTTTGGCGTTCAAGATTGCTACTGATCCTTTTGTTGGCCGCATTGCCTTCTTCCGCGTTTACTCCGGAACACTTGAGGCCGGTTCATACGTTTTCAATGCCTCCACTGGCAAAAAAGAACGTATTTCCCGTATTATGCAAATGCATGCCAACAAGCAGAACCCGCTCGACCGCATCGAAGCAGGAGATATCGGAGCTGCCGTTGGTTTCAAAACGATCCGTACGGGCGACACTTTGTGTGTTGAAAACCGGCCAATCGTACTCGAATCAATGACCTTCCCCGAGCCTGTAATTCACGTTTCAATAGAGCCAAAAACCCAGGCCGATATGGATAAGATGGGAATGGCACTTGCAAAACTCGCTGAGGAAGACCCAACTTTCAAAGTTCGTACTGATGAAAACTCTGGCCAGACCATTATTTCTGGTATGGGAGAACTTCACCTCGAAATTCTTGTTGATCGCCTGAAACGCGAGTTTAAAGTTGAATGTAACCAGGGTCGCCCGCAAGTAGCATACAAAGAAGCATTGATCGGCAAAGCTGCTCATCGTGAAGTCTATAAGAAACAAACCGGCGGACGTGGTAAATTTGCTGACATCCAGTTTGAGATTGGACCGGCTGATGAGAACGTGGTTGGCTTGCAGTTTGTTGATGAGGTTAAAGGCGGAAACATTCCAAGAGAATATATTCCGGCCATCCAGAAAGGATTTAAAGAATCAATGAGCAATGGCGTACTGGCAGGATATCCTCTCGACAGCATGAAGATCAGACTCATTGACGGATCTTTCCACCCTGTTGACAGCGACAGCTTGTCCTTTGAGATGGCTGCACGTCTTGGGTTCAAAGAAGCTGCACGCAAAGCAAAATCCGTGATACTCGAACCCATTATGAAAGTTGAAGTGAATACTCCTGACGATTATCTGGGTGATGTTTCCGGCGATTTGAACAAGCGTCGCGCAATTCTTCGTGAAGTTGCGGCAAAGATAGGTGCACAGGTCATCAAAGCCGATGTGCCATTGTCCGAAATGTTTGGATATGTAACAACATTAAGAACACTGAGTTCAGGTCGTGCCAACTCAAGCATGGAATTCAGTCACTATACACAGGCTCCTGAGAATATTTCAGAAGCTGTAATAAATAAAGCAAAAGGGATTATCAAATAGGTAATAATTATAATCATCTACAAAGTGAGCCAAAGGATAAGAATTAAGTTAAAGTCGTACGATCATAACCTGGTTGATAAATCAGCTGAAAAGATCGTCAAGACGGTTAAGACGACCGGAGCAGTTGTGAGTGGCCCTATTCCACTTCCTACCGACAAGAAGATTTACACCGTATTGCGTTCAACTTTCGTGCACAAAAAATCAAGAGAGCAGTTTGAGTTATCCTCCTATAAAAGGATTCTCGATATCTACAGCTCTACTTCACAAACCATTGATGCATTGATGAAGCTTGAATTGCCAAGTGGGGTTGAAGTTGAAATTAAAGTGTGACCTGACGCAAGAGAAGGTTATTAAAACATTAAAAGAGTTGTAATATGTCAGGATTATTAGGAAAAAAAATCGGAATGACCAGTATTTACGATGGCAACGGCAGGAATATTCCTGTGACAGTTATCGAAGCTGGACCATGTGTTGTTACACAAATCAGGACCATTGAAAACGATGGTTATGAGGCTGTACAACTTTCATTTGCCGAGAAGAAGGAAAAGAATACACCAAATGCCATGAAAGGGCATTTTGCTAAAGCCGGTACAACTCCAAAACGTTATGTTTCGGAATTTACAAGGTTTGAGAACCGTAAGAGTTTTGGTGATACTGTAACTGTTGAGGTTTTCATGGAAGGTGAATTTGTTGATGTGATTGGTGTTTCTAAAGGAAAAGGTTTCCAGGGTGTTGTGAAACGCCACGGATTCAGTGGTGTTGGCGATAAGACACACGGTCAGCATGACAGGTTGAGAGCCCCGGGTTCTGTTGGTGCTTCTTCCTATCCGGCACGTGTTTTCAAAGGAATGCGCATGGCTGGCAGAATGGGAGGCAAAAACGTTAAAGCTATCAACCTCCAGATTGTAAAGATTGTTCCTGAAAAGAACTTACTCCTTGTTAAAGGTTCAGTTCCAGGCCCGAAAAACGGATATTTAAAAATTCAGAGATGGAATTAGTAGTTCATAAGATTAATGGAGAAGTAACTGGAAAAAAAGTACAGTTACCAGAAGAAATCTTCGGCATCGAGCCTAACGACCACGCTATTTACCTGGATGCAAAACAGTATATGGCCAATCAACGTCAGGGAACTCATAAAGCCAAAGAAAGAAGTGAAGTTTCAGGAAGTACCAGAAAACTTAAACGTCAAAAAGGAACTGGTACTGCCCGTTCAGGCGATATCAATTCACCCGTTTTCGTTGGTGGTGGCAGGGTTTTTGGTCCTCGGCCACGCAACTATAACTTCAAGCTCAATAAAAAGGTTAAACAGCTTGCCCGCAAATCTGCCCTCTCTTATAAATTTAAGGACGAACAGATTATTGTGCTCGAAGATTTCAACTTCAGCGAACCAAAGACAAAAAACTTTGTGAGCTTATTAAACAGCTTCAAGGTTAATGGCAAAAAGAACCTGATCGTTACTGCAAGTGTTGAAACAAATCTTGTTCTTTCTGCACGTAATATACAGGGAACCAAGGTGATGACTGCTGACAGCCTCAACACATACGAGATTCTCAATGCCGGTAAACTTTTCCTTGTTGAAGGTTCATTGAAGAAATTTGAAGAAATACTCGCTTAATTACGAATAATAACGCTTAAAACGATGAACATCATTGTAAAACCGCTTATAACGGAGAAAATGACAGCCATAGGCGAGAAGCTTCAGCAATATGGTTTTATCGTTGACCGCCGTGCCAACAAAATCCAGATCAAGGAAGCTATTAAAGAGCTTTACGGTGTGGAAGTGAGCACTGTCAACACAATGAACTATGACGGAAAGCGCAAATCACGCTTTACTAAAACAGGAGTTATTGCCGGGAAAACATCTGCATTCAAAAAAGCAGTTGTGACTTTGGCTGAAGGTGAAACTATTGATTTTTTCAGCAACATTTAGATAAATGGCTTTAAAGAAATTCAAACCCACAACCCCCGGTCAACGCTTTAAACTGATCAGTGCGTTCGACGATATCACTGCCAGCAGACCTGAAAAGTCGCTGATTGTCCCGGCCAAAAGTAGCGGTGGACGTAATAGCAATGGTAAAATGACCGTTAGAAACATTGGGGGTGGTCATAAACAACAATACAGAATCGTTGACTTTAAACGTGATAAGGAAGGAATTCCGGCAGTGGTGAAAACCATTGAGTACGATCCAAACCGTACGGCCCGCATTGCCCTTGTTTATTATGCTGATGGTGAAAAACGATATATCATCGCTCCCAACGGACTCAAAGTGGGTCAGGAAATCAATGCCGGTAAAGGTATTGCTCCAAATGTTGGCAATGCATTGTTCCTAAGTGAAATTCCTTTCGGAACCATCATCCACAATGTGGAATTGCGTCCGGGTCAGGGAGCCAAAATGGCACGCAGCGCAGGGTCTTATGCCCAGCTGATGTCACGCGACGGGAAATATGCAATCCTGAAAATGCCTTCAGGCGAAACACGTATGATTTTGCAGGCCTGCAAAGCTACTATCGGTATGGTTTCCAATATTGACCACAATCTTGAGAAATCAGGTAAAGCCGGTCGCAGCCGTTGGCTGGGTCGCCGTCCACGCGTGAGAGGTGTTGTTATGAACCCTGTTGATCACCCGATGGGTGGAGGTGAAGGCCGTGCAACCGGTGGTCACCCAAGGTCAAGAAAAGGTATTCCTGCTAAAGGATACAAGACCCGCAGCAAGAAGAATGCTTCTGACAGGTATATCATCGAGAGAAGAAAGAAATAGTTTAACCAGGTAGTAATAATCATCATACAATGAGTCGTTCGCTTAAAAAAGGTCCATACATCCATTACAAACTCGAAAAACGAGTGATGGATAACGTTGAATCCAACAAGAAAACAGTGATCAAGACCTGGTCGAGGGCATCTATGATAGCGCCTGAGTTTGTTGGACAAACCATAGCCGTTCACAATGGAAACAAGTTCATACCTGTGTATGTAACAGAAAACATGGTAGGACATAAACTTGGAGAATTTGCGCCAACACGTATCTTCAGGGGACATGCCGGTAAAAAAGATAAAGGTAAAAAATAAAGAAAAGGGAAACAATGGGAGCTAGAAAACACCTGAGAGCTGAAGAAACAAAGACGGCTCGCAAAACCCAATATATGGCATCATTGCGCAATGTACCCACCTCACCAAGGAAAATGCGTCTTGTTGCAGATATGATTCGTGGCAAGAATGTTGAAATTGCTTTATACGCACTCCAATATTCACCCAAAGAAGCCTCCAGAGGAATGTATAAACTCTTGCGCTCTGCCATAGCAAACTGGGAATCGAAAAATGAAGGCGAACGCGTGGATTACAATACCCTTTACGTGAAAGAGGTTTTTGTGGATGGCGGCGCAATGCTGAAACGTGTATTGCCGGCACCACAAGGACGTGCACACCGTATCCGGAAACGTTCAAATCATGTGACCATGATTTTGGATGGCAAAAAAGCGGCTGAATAGTAAAAATTAGAGTAATCCTTTAAGCAATATATTTAATGGGACAAAAAACGAATCCAATAGGACTTAGGTTAGGGATCATCAAAGGATGGGATTCCAATTGGTATGGTGGACGTGATTTTTCTGCCAAACTTGTTGAAGATGACCAAATCCGCAAATACCTCAACGCACGTTTGGGCAAAGCTGGTATTTCAAAGATTTCTATCGAACGCTCACTGAAGCTTGTTACTGTAACTATCTCGACTGCCCGCCCAGGTATGATCATCGGAAAAGGTGGCCAGGAAGTTGACAAACTTAAGGAAGAGTTAAAAAAACTTACCGGAAAAGAAGTTCAAATCAACATCAGTGAAATTAAGCGCCCTGAGTTAGATGCATACATCGTAGCTGCTACAATTGCAAAACAAATCGAAGGACGTATTTCATTCCGCAGAGCCATCAAAACTGCCATCACTTCCAGTATGCGTATTGGAGCAGAAGGTATCAAAGTAATGATTTCTGGCCGCGTGGGTGGTGCCGAAATGGCTCGCAGAGAATCATACAAGGAGGGACGAATTCCGTTGCATACACTTCGTGCCGACATTGATTATGCTCTTGTTGAAGCGCATACAACCTATGGCCGCATTGGTATCAAAGTGTGGATTTGCAAAGGTGAGATCTATGGTAAACCAGAATTGGTACCAAGCACAGTTGGTGGAAATGTTAAGAAAGCAGTTGCTCCAAAGGCCGCTGCACCTGCACCACGCCAGCGCGGAAGACGTAAATAAGTATTTTTCAAATTAATATCCAGTAACAATGTTACAGCCAAAAAAGACTAAGTTCAGAAGACACCAAAAAGGCAGGATGAAAGGCATCGCACAGCGCGGCCATCAGCTGGCTTTCGGTACATTCGGCATCAAAGCACTGGAAAATGCCTGGCTAACTGGTCGTCAGATAGAAGCCGCCCGTCAGGCAGTTACACGTCATATGAAACGTGAAGGTCAGATCTGGATCAGAGTTTTCCCTGATAAACCAGTAACCAAGAAGCCTGCTGAAGTACGTATGGGTAAAGGTAAAGGTGCTCCGGAATACTTTGTAGCACCAGTGACACCCGGACGCATCATTTTCGAAGCAGAGGGAGTGCCATTGGAAGTAGCACGCGAAGCTTTGCGCCTTGCTGCACAGAAACTTCCTATTTTAACCAAATTTGTAGTCTCACGTGACTACGTTGAAGCAAATTAATTATAGCTATGAAACAGGAAGTAATTAAAGAGTTAAGCACAGCTGACCTGTTGGAGCGTCTCGAAGAAGAAAAGAAACAATTGGTGCGCCTAAAGCTGAACCATGCCGTTTCACCACTTGAGAATCCCAATAAAATCAAGACCTACCGCAGGACTGTTGCACGCATCCTTACCGAGTTGAGGAGCCGCAAATTGCAGGAAGCTACAAATAAACAATAATACTTGTAAGAAGATGGAAACAAGGAATTTAAGAAAAGAAAGAATCGGCGTCGTTACGAGTAACAAGATGGAGAAATCTATCACTGTTGAGATCGAACGCCGCGTGAAGCACCCCATCTACGGCAAGTTCGTGAAGAAAACAAGCCGCTTTATGGCACACGACGAAAATAACGAATGCAATATTGGCGATACAGTCCGTATCATGGAAATTCGTCCAATGAGCAAGAATAAGTGTTGGAGATTGGTTGAAATAATCGAAAGGGCTAAGTAACATGATACAACAGGAAACCAGATGTGCTGTTGCTGACAACAGCGGCGCCAAAGAAGTACTCTGCATCAGGGTGCTCGGCGGCAGCGGAAAAAGATACGCACGTATCGGTGATAAGATCGTGGTAAGTATCAAGAGCGCTATTCCCGGCGGAACAGTGAAAAAAGGCGCTGTTGTAAAAGCTGTTGTTGTGCGCACTTCAAAAGAAGCACGCAGAAACGATGGTTCTTACATCCGCTTTGATGACAATGCAGTGGTACTGCTCAACAATGCCGGTGAAATGATAGGTACACGTATCTTTGGACCAGTTGCCAGGGAACTTCGTGAGAAACAGTTCATGAAAATAGTTTCACTTGCACCTGAAGTGCTTTAAAAATTAATGAGCATATGAGCAAATTAAATATTAAAAAAGGCGATAACGTCGTAGTTATCTCCGGCGATCACAAAGGGGAAAAAGGAAAGGTAATGAGCGTTAATGTAGAAAAACAAAGCGCTATCATTGAAGGTGTGAACTTTGTTTCAAAACACGCCAGACCAAATACCGAAAATCCAAAAGGTGGTATCGTTCAAAAGGAAGCCGGAATTCATGTATCCAATGTAAAAATTGTTGATTCAAAAGGCAAGGCAACCCGGGTTGGACGTAAGACAGATGAAAAAACAGGAAAATCAATCCGCTACTCAAAAAAGACAGGGGAGGTAATTAAGTAATGAGCTATAAACCCAGATTACAATCACAGTACAGCAGTGAAATCGTGCCTGCTCTGATGAAACAGTTTGAATACAAAACTGTGATGCAGGTTCCACGCCTGGTAAAAATTTCCTTAAACCAGGGTATTGGTGCAGCACTCACCGATAAAAAGTTGATTGACTACGGTATTGAGGAAATGACGGCCATTTCCGGCCAAAAAGCTGTTCCTACAGTTTCAAAAAAGGACGTTTCCAATTTTAAACTCCGTAAAGGCAATGCAATTGGTGTGCGTGTCACCTTAAGGGGTGAAAAAATGTATGAGTTTCTCGAAAGACTCATCGCTGTAGCACTGCCCCGTGTTCGCGATTTCAGGGGCATCAACGATAAAGGTTTCGACGGAAGAGGAAACTACAGCTTTGGTATCACCGAACAAATCATCTTCCCGGAGATAGATATTGACAAAGTAAACAAAATGAATGGAATGGACATTACTTTTGTTACAACAGCACGTACGGATGCAGAAGCAATGGCCTTATTGAAGGAATTTGGCCTTCCATTTAAGAATCAAAAAAAAGCATAGAGCATGGCAAAAGAGTCAATGAAAGCGCGCGAGCGTAAAAGACAAAAAATGGTTGAGAAATTCGCCGCCAAACGTGCCGCCTTAAAAGAAGCAGGTGACTTCGAAGCACTGCAGCGCATTCCAAAAAATGCCTCACCTGTTCGCTTGCACAATCGTTGCCAGCTTACTGGCCGCCCAAAAGGCTATATGAGACAGTTTGGTATTTCCCGTATCAATTTCAGGGAAATGGCACTCAAAGGATTAATTCCAGGTGTTAAAAAAGCAAGTTGGTAAATTAAATACACAACATAAGAATGAATACGGATCCTATTGCAGATTATTTGACCAGACTCAGAAACGGAGTCATGGCTAAACATAGGGTGGTTGAAGTGCCTTCATCCAACGTGAAAAAGGCAATCACCAAAATTCTTTTTGAAAAAGGATATATCCTCAACTACAAATTTGAAGAGGACGAAAAACAAGGCAATATCAAAATTGCCTTGAAATATCATCCTGCTACCAAGATGCCCGCTATGACACGGTTAGAACGTGTTTCACGCCCGGGTCTCAGAAAATACGTTCATGCCGATAACTTACCACGCGTACTCAACGGCCTCGGTATTGCCATCATTTCTACCTCTAATGGTATCATGACTGACAAGGAAGCCCGCAGACTCAATGTAGGTGGCGAAGTTTTGTGTTACATTAGCTAAAATAAGGAGATTTAATTCATGTCAAGAATAGGAAAACTTCCCATTAACCTTCCGGCCGGTGTGCAGGTGAGCGTCTCTGACGACAAAATTGTCACCGTTAAAGGTAAGCTGGGTGAATTAAAGCAGCAGATAGATGATTCTGTTAACCTGAAAATCGAGAACAACGAGGTGATTCTTGAAAGAGTTTCTGACGAAAAAGACCCACGCTCAAAACATGGGTTGTATCGCGCTCTGATCAATAATATGGTTGTTGGCGTGTCTGAAGGTTTCAATACCGTTCAGGAGCTGGTAGGTGTTGGTTACAAAGCCGATGCAAAAGGTCAGATTTTGGAACTCGCTTTGGGATTTTCGCACAACGTGTTTTTCGAAATCCCGGACGAAATTAAAATCGAAACAGTGACCGAGAGAGGTAAAAACCCTATCATCAAAATGTCAAGTATTGATAAACAATTACTTGGCCAGGTTGCTGCTAAAATTCGCTCCATGCGTAAACCAGAACCATACAAAGGTAAAGGTATCAGGTTCCAAAACGAAGTACTAAGACGTAAGGCAGGAAAAACTGCAGGTAAAGGTAAATAATCATTGAATCATGCCTGTCAAAAGGCGTAAAAAGCAGAAACAATGTCTATCAGTTCGAAAAAGAGTTTAAGAAGAATAAGCATTAAAAAACGCATCAGGGGTATCGTTAAAGGCACAGCCGAACGCCCCAGAATGACTGTTTTCAGAAGCAATAAACAGATATACGCACAACTTATCGACGACGCTGCCGGCAAAACCCTTGTTGCAGCATCATCTGTCGAAAAAGGTATCGAAGGACAAAAAGTAACCAAGATTGAACAGGCAAAGCTTGTTGGTAACCTTGTTGCTGAAAAAGCAAAGGCTGCCGGCATTGAAAGTGTTGTTTTCGATCGCAATGGCTACTTGTATCACGGAAGAGTTAAATCGTTGGCAGAAGCTGCACGCGAAGGAGGATTAAAATTCTAAGAAAAATGTCAGAAGTAAACGTAAAAAGAGTAAAATCCAGCGAAATCGAGTTTAAAGATCGTTTGGTTAGTATCCAGCGCGTTACCAAAGTAACCAAAGGGGGACGTACCTTCAGCTTCTCTGCGATTGTTGTGGTTGGAAACGAAAATGGTGTTGTTGGTTATGGTCTTGGTAAAGCCAAGGAAGTAACAGCAGCTATCGCCAAAGGTGTGGACGATGCAAAAAAGAATCTTATTAAGGTACCTGTGCGCAAAGGAACCATTCCTCATGAACAATATGGAAAGTATAGCGGAGCCCTGGTTTTTCTTAAACCTGCTTCACATGGTACTGGTGTAATTGCCGGTGGTGCTATGCGCGCTGTATTGGAAAGTGTTGGTGTACATGATGTTTTGGCAAAATCAAAAGGCTCCTCAAACCCGCACTCAGTGGTGAAAGCAACTTTTGATGCCTTGTCCAAAATGCGCGACGCATACACTGTTTCACAAGTACGCGGAGTAGAACTCGATACAGTATTCAACGGTTAAACGCAGTCAGCTATGAGTAAAGTAAGATTAACACAGGTTAAGAGTGGTATCGGAAGACCAAAACGTCAGAAAGATACACTTACTGCATTGGGTTTTAAAAGACTCAACCAAACAATCGAGGTTGAACTCAACCCAGCGATTGCAGGTATGGTGAATGCAGTTAAGCATTTGCTTAAAATTGAAGAATTATAAGAATTTAGTAATCAAGCTAAAATAGATTAAAATGGATCTTAGTAATCTAAAACCTGCCAAAGGATCGGTTAAACGGGAAAAACGTATTGGTCGTGGCCAGGGATCAGGTCATGGTGGCACCTCAACACGTGGTCACAAAGGAGCTGGTCAAAGGTCAGGAACCTCCAAGAAGATGGGCTTTGAAGGTGGTCAGATGCCGCTTGTCCGTCGCGTCCCAAAATTTGGTTTCAAGAACATCAATCGCAAAGAATACAGAGCTATCAACCTTTCAACCCTTCAGGCCCTGGTTGATGAACACAATCTCACTGCTATAACTTTTGATACCTTCGTTCAATATGGTTTGGTATCGAAAAATGAGCAAGTGAAAATTCTTGCGAAAGGCGAACTTAAAGCCAAGGTGGAAGTTCAGGCCCATGGTTTCTCAGCTGCTGCAGCGAGTGCCATTGAGGCTGCTGGTGGTAACGTAGTTAAAATGTGATTGAATGAAGCGGTTCATAGAAACTTTACGTAACATCTACAAAATTGAGGAATTACGTAACCGTATTTTTTATACGCTGATCATCATCCTCATCTACCGTCTGGGTTCGTATATTGTATTGCCTGGTGTTGACCCAAATATGCTTACTCAGCTAAAATCACAAAGCGGAACGGGACTCTTGGGCTTGCTCGATATGTTTTCAGGTGGTGCATTTTCCAATGCTTCGATTTTTGCACTTGGAATCATGCCATATATCTCTGCATCAATCGTAATTCAGCTGTTGGGAATGGCAATTCCTTATTTCCAGCGACTTCAGCGTGAAGGAGAAAGTGGCCGCAGAAAAATCAATCAGATTACGCGTTATCTGACAGTTGCAATTGTTGCTTTACAGGCTCCGGGTTACATCGCTAACCTTATTTCACAGCTTCCTAACGAAGCCATTGCGCCTTTTGATCCGGCAATTACACATCCTTCAGCATTTTTCTGGGTTTCAAATACAATTATCCTGATTGCCGGAACTTTGTTCGTAATGTGGATGGGAGAACGAATCACCGATAAAGGTATTGGTAACGGTATCTCACTCATCATCATGATCGGTATCATTGCCCGTTTGCCATTTGCCTTGTTCTCAGAGTTTATTTCTCGTATGGAACAAAAAGGTGGTGGTCTGGTGTTTTTTGTAGTTGAACTTGCTGTACTTGTAATAGTTATCCTTTTAACAATTTTACTTGTACAGGGCACAAGAAGAGTACCCGTGCAATACGCTAAACGAATTGTTGGAAACCGTCAATATGGTGGAGTAAGACAATACATTCCTATCAAAGTCAATGCTGCCGGCGTTATGCCAATCATTTTCGCTCAGGCAATCATGTTCCTTCCTGTAACACTTGTGGGATTCACATCTTCCGAAAGCCTTACCGGAGTTGCTGCTGCATTTACAAATATTAATGGTCTATGGTACAATATGGTGTTTTTCATTCTGATTGTACTGTTTACATATTTCTATACTGCCATCACAATCAATCCAAACCAAATGGCTGAGGATATGAAGAAAAATGGTGGTTTTATTCCCGGCGTGAAACCTGGCAAGAAAACAGCTGAGTATATGGACAACATTCTTTCCAGAATCACATTGCCCGGTTCTATTTTCCTTGCTTTTGTAGCCATCATGCCTGCACTTGTTGGACAAATGGGTGTTAGTCATGCTTTTGCTACATTTTATGGTGGAACTTCGCTCTTGATTCTTGTTGGAGTTGCATTGGATACACTTCAGCAGATTGAAAGCTACCTGTTAATGCGTCATTATGATGGTTTAACCAAGTCTGGCAGAATTAAAGGCCGCGGCCCTGCCATGAATATGGGTTAACAAAATAACTGAAATGATCTATTTCAAAACAGACGAAGAGATAGAATTTCAACGTGAAAGTTCTTTGCTTGTTGGTAAAACATTAGCTGAAGTTGCCCGTCATCTGAAGCCCGGTGTTCAAACGGTTTTTCTTGATAAAATAGCTGAACAGTTTATCAGAGATCATCAGGCTATACCAGGCTTTAAAGGTTATGGCGGATTTCCGGGAACACTGTGTATCTCAATTAATGAACAAATTGTTCATGGAATTCCAGGCCAACGGGAGATTAAAGATGGAGATGTGGTTTCGATTGATTGCGGTGTGTTAAAAAATGGATTTTATGGTGATTCTGCCTATACTTTTACAGTTGGGGAAGTGTCAGAAGAAATCAGGTTTTTACTCGAACGCACCAAAGAAGCCTTGTACCTGGGTATTGAGCAGGCAGTGGATGGAAATCGAATAGGTGACATTGGATTTGCAATCCAGTCCCATGTTGAGAATTTTGGGTATGGTGTTGTCCGCGAACTAGTCGGACACGGTGTTGGCAAAAAATTGCATGAAAAGCCCGAAGTTCCTAATTATGGCAAACGCGGCAATGGTGTGAAGCTACGTTCTGGTATGGTTATTGCTATCGAGCCGATGGTTAACCTTGGAACAAGGGCAATCGTTCAGGAAAAGGACGGATGGACAATCCGAACTGCCGACCGAAAACCTTCAGCGCACTTTGAGCATACGTTAGCCGTTAAGGCAGGTAAGGCAGATGTTTTATCAAGTTTTGAAGAGATTGAATCGGTACTTAATAATATGAATGTTTAGAATTTATGGCAAAGCAGTTGTCAATTGAACAAGACGGAACAGTAATCGAATCATTGGGAAATGCAATGTTTCGGGTTGAACTGGAAAACGGTCATACTTTGATTGCCCATATTTCGGGCAAGATGCGTATGCACTATATCAAGATACTTCCCGGAGATAAAGTTAAACTCGAATTGTCACCCTATGATTTATCAAAAGGCCGCATAACATTCAGATATAAATAACAGAGAATCATTAACGCTGGAATTCCCTTCGAGGTATTCAAAAAATAAAACTAAAATGAAAGTAAGAGCATCCATTAAAAAAAGATCTGATGACTGTAAGATCGTCCGCCGCAAAGGCAGATTGTATGTGATCAACAAAAAGAACCCGAAGTTCAAACAAAGACAAGGATAAGCTTCAAAATTAAAATAATTAAACTATGGCTAGGATCGCTGGTGTAGATATCCCAAACAATAAAAGGGGTGAAATAGCACTTACCTATATCTACGGTATTGGTAGAAGTGCCTCAAAAAAAATACTTGCAGAAGCAGGCGTTGACGTCAACAAAAAAGTGCAGGATTGGAATGATGATGAACAGAACAACATCCGTACTGTCATCGCCGCCGGTTACAAGGTTGAAGGTGAACTTAGAAGTGAAACACAGATAAATATCAAGCGCTTAATGGATATTGGTTGTTACCGCGGTATTCGTCATCGTTTAGGACTTCCCTTGCGTGGACAAAGTACCAAAAACAACGCCCGTACCAGAAAAGGCCGCAAGAAAACTGTTGCTAACAAGAAGAAAGCTACCAAGTAGCATTCGGATCATATTAAACTGTTTAGAAATTAACTAACATTATGGCAAAAACTACAAGAGTAGTAAAGAAGCGTGTTGTTAAGGTTGAAGCTACAGGAAAAGCCTATATCAAAGCCTCCTTTAACAACATCATCATCTCTCTTACCAACAACAGCGGCCAGGTCATCTCCTGGGCTTCTGCTGGTAAAATGGGATTCAGGGGTTCAAAGAAAAACACTCCTTATGCTGCCCAGATGGCTGCTGAAGAATGTACCAAAACTGCGTACGATCTTGGATTAAGAAAAGTAAAGGTCTATGTTAAAGGACCAGGTGCAGGACGCGAATCTGCCATCCGTTCCATCCACTCATCAGGCGTTGAGGTGACCGAAATCAACGACGTTACACCATTGCCACACAATGGATGTCGTCCACCCAAAAGAAGAAGAGTGTAACAGAACTGTCTAACAAAAAAAATTATTATTATGGCAAGGTACATTGGCCCCAAATCAAAAATAGCCAGAAAATTCGGTGAACCGATTTTTGGCCCCGATCGTTCTTTCGAGAAGAAAAATTACCCTCCCGGACAGCATGGCAGTTCCAAACGCAGAAAAAAACAATCTGAGTATGGTGTTCAGCTGCAGGAAAAACAAAAAGCAAAATACACCTACGGCATCCTTGAACGTCAGTTCAGAATTCTGTTTGACAGAGCAGTACATAAAAAAGGAATCACCGGTGAAGTGCTTTTGCAATTGATCGAATCGCGTCTTGATAACGTGGTTTACCGTCTTGGAATTTCTCCATCACGCAGCGGAGCACGTCAGCTTGTTGGCCACCGTCACATAACCGTCAATGGTAGCGTTGTTAATATCCCTTCCTACCTTGTTAAAGAAGGTGACATCGTAGCAGTGCGCGAACGCTCGAAGAGCCTTGAAGTTATCGCCAATTCTTTGCAGGGACATGCCAATAGATTTCCCTGGCTGGAATGGGATAGCGAAAAGTTTGCCGGAAAGTTCGTGAGTTATCCAAACAGGGAGGATATTCCTGAGACAATCAAGGAACAGCTCATCGTCGAGTTGTATTCAAAATAAGCTTTGATTAATAACCCGATAGCATTTATCTATCTAACACTCAAACAAAAGTATGGCAATATTAGCGTTTCAAAAACCCGAAAAGGTAATTCTGGTCGAAGCAGACAATTATAAAGGTGTCTTTGAATTCAGACCACTTGAGCCTGGTTTCGGCATAACAATAGGTAATTCGCTTCGCCGGATTTTGCTTTCTTCTTTAGAAGGTTTTGCAATCACATCTGTTAAGATTGAAGGCGTTTTACATGAGTTCTCTGCTATCGAAGGTGTTGTCGAAGACGTTGCAGAAATTGTCCTGAATCTTAAAAAGATTCGTTTCAAACAGCAAATTGCTTCGGAAACATCCGAAAGAGTAAACATCGTTATTGGCGATCAGGAACAATTCAAGGCAGGTGATATTAACAAATTTCTTTCTGTTTTTCAGGTACTCAACAGCGACCAGGTGATCTGTAACATGGATCCTTCTGTGAAGCTCAGCCTCGAAATAACGATCAATAAAGGAAGAGGTTATGTTCCGGCCGAGGAAAACAAAGTTGCTAATCCACCAATTGGCACCATTGCTATTGATTCGATTCATACCCCAATAAAAAATGTTACCTACCATATCGAGAATTTCCGTGTTGAGCAAAAAACCGACTACGAAAAACTGCTGATTGAAGTAACAACTGACGGATCAGTACACCCAAAGGATGCCCTCAAAGAAGCAGCAAAAATTCTCATCATGCATTTCATGCTTTTCTCCGACGAGAAAATCACTGTTGATACGGAAGAGAAATCTGTGACCGAAGAGTTCGATGAAAATTCATTGCACATCAGACAGCTTCTTAAAACAAAGCTTGTTGATATGGATCTATCAGTTCGTGCACTTAACTGCCTGAAAGCAGCAGATGTTGAAGCACTTGGCGATTTGGTTGCTTTTAACAAAAATGACTTGCTGAAGTTCCGTAATTTTGGCAAGAAATCTCTCACCGAACTAGAAGAGCTGGTGAAAAGCAAAGGATTAGAGTTCGGCATGAATATTAGTAAGTACAAATTAGATAAGGAATAACCGGAATGAGACATAATAGAAAAATTAATCATTTAGGCCGCACAAGTGCTCACCGCGAAGCTATGTTTTCCAACATGGCAGCATCGCTCATTCTTCACAAAAGAATTACAACAACTTTGGCCAAAGCTAAAGCACTCAGGCCCCTCATTGAGCCATTGATCACAAGGTCAAAAGACGATTCAACTCACTCACGTCGTATGGCGTTCAGAATTCTGCAAAATAAATTTGCTGCAACCGAATTGTTTCGTAGCGTTGCCCCTAAAGTAGCTGACCGTCCGGGAGGATACACCCGAATAATCAAGCTCGGCAAACGTTTGGGTGATAATGCTGAAATCTGCATCATGGAACTCGTTGACTTCAACGAAAACCTGCTCGCCAAGAAATCTGCAAAAAAGGCCAAAACTACACGTCGTGGTTCTTCGAAAAAACCTGCTTCTGCTGCTGCTGAAGTGCAACAGAAAGATGCGGTTGCTCCTGAAGTTGATTCCACCGAAGCAACAAACGAATAGTTTATATTATTTCGGTTTATAACAACCGATTGCATCAAAAAAGGATAGTGAATTATGTTTCATTATCCTTTTTTTATTCTACTTTGTAGTAATTTTGTACGAAACTTATTAATAAAAAAATACTATGAGTCACATTGTGAACATACATGCCAGACAAATTCTGGATTCACGCGGTAATCCAACTGTGGAAGTTGATGTAATTACCGAAAACGGTGTTATGGGTCGTGCTGCCGTTCCATCCGGAGCCTCCACTGGAGTGCATGAAGCAGTTGAATTACGCGACGGCGACAAAAACGTTTACCTCGGAAAAGGCGTGTTGCAGGCAGTTCAAAACGTCAATAATGTAATAGCTGATGAACTTCATGGCTATTTCATTACAGACCAAGCCGATATTGATACGCGTATGATCGAGATGGATGGCACACCCAATAAATCAAAACTTGGTGCAAATGCTATCCTGGGAGTATCACTTGCTGTGGCACACGCCGCTGCACAGGAAACCAATCAACCACTCTACAGGTATATAGGTGGTGTGGGCGCAAATACTTTGCCAATCCCCATGATGAATATCATCAATGGTGGGTCACATGCTGATAATAGCATAGATTTCCAGGAGTTTATGATTATGCCTGTAGGCGCCGAAAGCTTTAGCCATGCCATCAGAATGGGTGCCGAAGTGTTTCATAACCTTAAATCGGTATTAAAGAAAGCCGGATACTCAACAAATGTAGGTGATGAAGGTGGTTTTGCTCCTAATCTCAAATCAAACGAAGAAGCTGTTAAAGTAATTTTGGAAGCTATCGAAAAAGCGGGTTACAAACCTGGTGTGGACGTTTTCATTTCGCTCGATCCCGCTTCATCTGAGTATTTTCTGCCCGAAGAAAATGTTTACCACCTGCACAAATCAACCGGCGATAAACTAACTCCGGCACAAATGGTTGATTATTGGAATGACTGGGTAAAAAAATATCCAATTATTTCAATTGAGGACGGCATGGCTGAAGATGACTGGGACGGATGGAAATTGATGACTCAAACAATGGGCGACAAAATCCAGTTGGTTGGTGATGATTTGTTCGTAACAAACGTAAACAGACTTGGAATGGGTATCGAAAAAGGAATAGCAAATTCAATCCTTATCAAAGTGAACCAGATCGGCTCGCTCACCGAAACAATCAATGCTGTTAATTTGGCATATAAAAACAGTTATACTGCCGTTATGAGCCACCGTTCAGGCGAAACAGAGGATACAACTATAGCTGATTTGGCTGTTGCTTTAAATACCGGCCTGATTAAAACAGGTTCTGCCAGCAGAACTGACAGGATTGCAAAGTACAATCAATTACTGCGTATTGAAGAAATGCTGGGCAGTAACGCCAGATATCTTGGTAAAGATTTTAAATACGCCAGGTAAATTCTTGGTTGGCATAAAAAGGCCGGGTTTTCATACACCCGGCCTTTTTTATACCCATCCTGTTTACATCGATTTGTTTTTAATTTGCATGTCGTCTTATCAGGATAGTGCTGTCAAATGCCCCGCCATGTTGTGAAGCGGAGGATAATGTTTAGTTAGTATTGATCAAATTGAACCTCTTTTTGCTTTTGTTTTAAGTAATTCTCAAAATATTTTTATTCATAAATTATTGAAAAGTAGGAAGATAAAAAAAAGATCAATTTTTTTTTCAAAAAACATTTGGAGGATAATAAAAAGGTATTACTTTTGC
>ERZ1645187.1698-NODE-1698-length-19996-cov-6.595657_pt1 | contig 19996 bp, 22 predicted proteins | sample MGYA00575352_ERZ1645187 | MGnify/ENA primary metagenome ERZ1645187 (study PRJEB40837, sample SAMN11349314) | freshwater sediment metagenome | isolation source: river sediment | host: Sediment | place: India: Wazaribad , New Delhi | collected 2017-02-21 ... | reverse complement strand
CGACGTTGCGCTGCTTGAAGATGCGGTTGCCCGTGAGCAGGCCTTCGATGTCGTCCAGCACCTTGGGGTGCGTGTCGCAAAAATGACCGATGTCATCGATCAGCTTCTGCGGAATGTCCTGGTGCACGCCACCGGGGCGGACGTAGGCGGCATGCATGCGGCTTCCGCTCGCACGCTCATAGAACACCATCAGCTTTTCGCGCTCTTCAAAGCCCCAGAGCGGCGGCGTGAGGGCGCCAACGTCCATGGCCTGCGTCGTGACATTGAGGAGATGGGACAGCAAGCGGCCGATTTCGGAGTAAAGAACCCGGATCAACTGTCCGCGCTTGGGCACTGAAATACCGAGCAATTTTTCCGTCGCCAGGGCAAAGGCATGCTCCTGGTTCATGGGCGCGCAGTAGTCAAGGCGGTCGAAGTACGGCACCGCCTGCAGATAGGTCTTCTGCTCGATCAGCTTTTCCGTTCCGCGATGCAGGAGGCCGATGTGCGGATCGACACGGGTGACGACTTCGCCATCCAGGTCCAGCACCATCCGCAAAACGCCATGCGCCGCCGGATGCTGCGGGCCAAAGTTGATCGAGAAATTGCGGGTGGAGACTTCGCTCATTTCGCTATCTTTCATCTCCCGGCCAACGCTTAAAGGCCACAATCCACAACAGAACAAAGTTCACAAACGGCAAGAGCATCAAAAGCGCCACAGGCCCCGGCCAGCCAGCGCGCTTGAATATCTTCCAGTACGGCACAACCAACACCACGCCAAACAAGACGAGAATAAACCAGTGCCACCAGCTACCGAACCCCATGACCTATCCCCACCTCCCTACTTCGCCTTCTCATCGCCGGGCAGCACGTACTTGCCGCCTTCCCAGGGCGACAGGTAATCGAACTGGCGGAATTCCTGCACGAGCTTCACCGGCTCGTAGACAACGCGCTTCTGCTCGTCGTCGTAGCGCACCTCGACATAGCCCGTGGTCGGGAAGTCCTTGCGCAAGGGATGCCCCTGGAATCCATAGTCCGTCAGCATGCGCCGCAGGTCCGGGTGACCCGCGAAGACAATGCCGTACATGTCGTAGGCTTCGCGCTCGAACCAGTTGGCGCCGGGAAACACCGGAACCGCCGAGGGCACGTCGTCCGACTCGCCTGCTTCCACCTTCACGCGGATGCGGCAGTTCTTGTAGGGGCTCAGCAGGTGGTACACCACGTCGAAGCGCTGCTCGCGCTCGGGGTAGTCCGCCGCCGTGATGTCGATGAAGCTGACAAAGCGGCACTCCGCGTCATCACGCAGGAAGGTCAGCACATCGGTAATGCGTTCGCGGGCGGCGATGAGGGTCAGTTCGCCATAGGCCATGGCGCTCGAAACAATCGCTTCGCCCAGCCGGGCCTTCACGTGCTCTGCGATGGCGGCAAGTTTCTCGGTCATCATCAGCGCTCAATCGTTCCGGTGCGACGGATCTTCTTCTGCAGCATCAGCACACCATACAGCAGTGCCTCGGCCGTGGGCGGGCAGCCCGGAATGTAAATATCCACCGGCACGATGCGGTCGCAGCCGCGCACCACCGAATAGGAGTAGTGGTAGTAGCCACCGCCGTTGGCGCAGGAGCCCATGGAAATCACGTAGCGCGGTTCCGGCATCTGGTCGTAGACCTTGCGCAGCGCCGGGGCCATCTTGTTGGTGAGGGTGCCTGCGACGATCATCACGTCCGACTGGCGCGGCGAGGCGCGCGGCGCGAAGCCGAAGCGCTCCACGTCATAGCGCGGCATCGAGGTGTGCATCATCTCGACGGCGCAGCAGGCAAGCCCGAAGGTCATCCACATCAGCGAACCTGTGCGGGCCCAGTTGATCAGGTCATCCGAGGTCGTGACGAGAAAGCCCTTGTCGGCGAGTTCCGCGTTGATCTCCGTGAAGTACTCACGCTGTTCCGGCGTGGCGGTTTCGATCAATCCCATTCGAGAGCACCTTTCCGCCATTCATAGATGAAGCCGATGGTCAGCACGGCGAGGAAGATCATCATCGACCAGAAACCGAACACACCGATCTTGCCGAGGCTCACCGCCCACGGGAAGAGGAAGGCCACTTCCAGGTCGAAAATGATGAAGAGGATGGAGACGAGGTAGAAGCGCACGTCGAATTTCATGCGCGCGTCGTCAAAGGCATTGAAGCCGCATTCGTAAGCCGAAAGCTTTTCCGGATCGGGTTTGCGGTAGGCGATCAGCATGGGCGCGATCATCAGCGCAAGGGCGATGAAGGTGGCGATTCCCATGAAGATGGCAATGGGCAGATAATCTTGCAGAAGTTCTGACATGACCCCTCGGCACCGGGGCCCGTTGGACTCGCCCCCGATTTCCCGGCTTGGTAGCGCAGCGGGCGGGGCCCTGCAAGGTTTTATGGCCTTTTTGTGCGCGGCAAAATGCAACTGGACAAGCGCCAGATCAGTGTCTGGAAAAGCAAAAGGCCGCCTTTCGGCAGCCTCTTGATTGCAACCATGAAAATGGCGCGAGTGACGGGGCTCGAACCCGCGACCTTCGGCGTGACAGGCCGACGCTCTAACCAACTGAGCTACACCCGCTTGGGTGTGCGCCGAATAGAGGGGCGACTCCCCCCTGTCAAGCGGCTTCCGTCACATCAGAAAGCCGAACCGTCCTTTTTCACAAACCGGTATTTTCCGTCCTCCGACACCGCCATCATGTCGATGTCGCTGTAGTAGGCCCTTTCACCCTCGGTGCGGGAGCCGACTTCCAGATAGACGGCCCGCCTGTCCGTCTTGTTCTTCAGGCAATGGCCGTTGCCGTTTCCGGCCTTGAAGCCCGCGCACATGCCGGGCGTGAGCACGTGTTCTCCGGAATCATCCACCAGCACCAGTTCGCCTTCCAGCACATAGACAAACTCGTCCTCCTGCTCATGCCAGTGCCGCTGCGACGACCATGCCCCGGGTTCGATCACCGCCAGGTTCACGCCAAACTGGTCCAGCCCGAACTGGTCCCCCAGAACGTACTTCGCCCGCCCGATGCAGGGAGCGTTGTGCGGTGCCGGATAGCGTGATCCCCGCCGCGGCTCACCCGACTGGGCAACGGCCGTCGCTGGAATCTTGCTCATGCAGGCACCTTTTCCTTCGCCTCGATCTGGTTCACGGCATCCACCACCGCATCGAAGGTCAGCAGCGTGGAGGCATGCCGCGCCTTGAAGTCGCGCACAGGCAGCAGCGCCTCGCAATCAGCCCAGCGGCCGATCGGTGGCGGGCCTTCTTCCTTCAGCATCCTGTACATGGTCTCCCGCAAAGCCTTCAGGTCGTCGGCGCGCGAACCGACGATGTGCCGCGCCATGATGGACGACGACGCCTGGCCCAAGGCGCAGGCCTTCACATCGTGGCCGAAGTCGGTCACCACGCCACCGGCCATCTTCACATCCACCGTAACCTTGGAGCCGCACAGCTTCGAATGCGCCACCGCCGAAGCGTCGGCATCCGGCAGGCGCCGCAGCAACGGAATGTCGGCCGCCAGACCCAGAATCTTTTTGTTGTAAACGTCGTTGATCATGCTCATATCACCCCACGCGGGCAGCCTGCCCTCATGGTCCTCAAACCGCCATCATAGACCATGATATGGGAAGCGAGAATGCTTTCTGAAACGGGCCCCCTGATCCACGGGCGGCGCGAAGCCGTAGTGTGGATATTCCGGAAACAATACACGCAAGGAATTTCCCGCATGGACGTCAAGGTTCTCCAGAAGCCCATCACCAAGCCCGTCACGCGCCCCACGCAGGAAGAAGCGGAAGCCGCCGTGCGCACCCTCCTCGCCTGGGCTGGCGACAATCCCAACCGCGAAGGCCTGCATGACACGCCGCGCCGCGTCGCCAAGGCCTATCGCGAATATTTCGCCGGCTACGACCAGGACCCTGCCGACATCCTCAACCGCGTCTTCGAGGAAGTGGGCGGCTATGACGACATGGTCATGCTGCGTGGCATTCCCTTCACATCGCACTGCGAACATCACATCGCCCCCTTCCACGGCCATGTTCACATCGCATACCTGCCCAACGGCGGCGTCGTGGGCATCTCGAAGCTCGCCCGCGTGGTGGAAGTCTATGCCCGCCGCCTGCAGACCCAGGAAACCATGACCGCCCAGATCACCAAGGCCGTGCACGAACACCTCGCCGCCCGCGGTGTCGCAGTGATGATCGAGGCCGTGCACACCTGCATGTCTTCGCGCGGCATCGGCAAGCCGGACGTGACCACCGTCACCACCCAGTTCGCGGGTGAGTTCAAGAGCAACCCCGTGCTCCAGGCCCGCTTCATGCAGCAGGTGAAGGGCTGACCCCGATTGCCTTCTCGCGCCGTTGGTGGGAGAAGGCACCCATGTCACACGCCCTCGACGAAACCACTGTCTTCACGCCCAAATTCGATGAACACGGTCTGATCGGCGCCATCGTGCAGGATGCTGGTGATGGCACGGTGCTGATGTTCGCCCACATGAATGCCGAGGCCCTCGACCTCACCCGCAAGACCGGCCTCATCCATTTCTGGAGCCGCTCGCGCCGCAAGCTCTGGCTCAAGGGCGAAACCTCGGGCGAAACCTTCAGGGTCGTGGAATTGCGTGTCGATTGCGACCAGGACTGCCTGCTGGTCCGCGTCGCCCCGCAAGGCAAGGGCAACGCCTGCCACACCGGGCGGCGCAGCTGTTTTTACAGGACTGTGGCAGACGACAGGCTGGAATTCGGCTGACCCCTCCTACCCCGCCGTGGCGATGTAGGTTTTCATGTCCTCGGCCTCGCGCTCAATGGCCTCGATACGGTGCTTCACCACGTCGCCGATGGATATCATCCCCGTGAGCTTGCCGTCATTCACCACCGGCAGGTGGCGGATGCGGTGTTCGGTCATCAGCGCCATCAGTTCTGATTCGCTGTCCCCCTCGCGCGCCGTGCGCACGTTCTTCGTCATGATCGCGGAAACGGGCAGGTCGAGCGCCTTGGCGCCGTCCTTGCCGATGTGGCGCACCACGTCACGTTCCGAGACAATGCCCTCGATCTTGCCTGCCGCACCCGTGATGACAACGGCACCGATGCGCTTTTCGGAAAGCGTGCGGGCAATGTCGGAAACCTTGGCGCTGGCGGCAGCCGTGATCACGTCGCGGCCCTTGGCCTTGAGGATGTGGGAGACAGTCATGCGTCACCTCCCTGTGCTGACACGGGTGTGACGCTATCACATCCGCAGGCGTTGTGAAGCCTTTCCGCGCGACAGCAGGTAGAACATGGCAAGCCCCGCCAGAAAGCCGCCGAGATGCGCCTCCCACGCCACCAGGCCCTCCGCCAGAAATGCCGTGCCCGTCGTCGCTTCGCTGGCACCGGTGAGCAGTTGCAGGGCAAAGAACAGCGCGGTGAAAATCAGCGCGTTGCGATTGCGCAGCAACTCGCCAAATGACAGCGCCTGGATCGGCGCACCCTGCGCCAGCCTGCGGAAGCCCGGCGCGTACATGATGGGCATGGCCGCGGCCATGGCGCCAGACACCGCCGCCGACGCACCGACGAGAATGATGAACTGCCCCAAGTAGAGCAGCAGCATGGCCGCCGCCCCTGCCATGGCCGACACCGCCATAAGCAGCAGGCTTTTCAGGTTGCCGAGAAAGCGCACCACAGGCGTTGCGAACACCACCAGCCACAGGCTGTTGGAAATCACATGCAGCCAGCTGCCGTGCAGGAAGGCGTAAGTGAGGAAGCTCCACACTTGCGCCCCAACAGGCGTCGCCACGCCATCTTCCGCCAGGCGCTGCGGAATGAACGAGAAGGCATAGAGCATCCAGATCTGCACATCCTCGCCCAGCCAGCGCGTGGCGGCATGGATGGCGACCAGCAACCCCGCCAGCACAACCACAAGGAGGGGTGCGTTGAACATGGGAGGAATGGGCGCTGCATCCGGCTGTGGATTGCGGGGGTTGGCGTCTGTTTGGGCTGTATCTGGCACGGTGAATGCAGCTTCTACACCAATTCGTGCAGGATTGGCACAGCCCCAAAAGGCCGCCCCTGCATTAACGATTGCAGGAGCCGCCATGATGCCGATCGCAGAAAACACCGGAAACGAGACATCTGGCAGCCAGATTCTGCATCCCGGCAGCCGCAAGCTCTTCTGCCACTGGGAAGCCCTGCGCGCCGAACGCCCCTGCCCCACCCGTGAGGAATTCTCGCTTTCGGACGTTCGCGAGCTGGTTCCGGACCTGGTTGTTCTGGAACGGGACCACATCCGCAAGAGCTTCCGTTTCCGCCTCGCGGGAAGCAATGTCTGCGATCTCTTCAAGACCAACCTCACCGGCCAGGACATGCTGTCCGGCTGGGACAGCTTCGAGGCGGACCTGATCAACAAGCATCTGCTGCAGTCGGTGAGCAACTTCCAGCCCACCCTGTTCCGCACCCGCCTGTCCACTGACACGCGCCAGCAGGTGGCGGCGGAATTCATCGGCCTGCCCATCCGCATGCGCGGCAGCGAGCGTTTGCAGGTGATTGGCGGCTATTTCTCCTTCCGCCCGGCCCATGGCATCGGCCACACCGCGATCACCGGACGCGAGCTTCTCGCCATCCGCTCGGTCTGGACCGAATACCAGACCATCATGGCTGGCCGTCCCGTCGTGGCCACGCCCGAGCGCCGCTTCACGGTCATCGCAGGCGGCCTCGCCGGCTGAACCCCGCGTCCACTGCCCGCACCCTGCAAGACCCGGCTAATCGCGTCGCGAAAACTGCCGTGGTCTTAACCTTGCCTTTACCGTCTCATACGTAACGTTGCAAAACCCGCAGCACACCTGCAGGTACGCCTGGGAGAGAGTCGCGTACGGCAAAGAGGATACAGAGGTAGCAACGTGAGTGCTCTAGCCATCGATACCAACGTCGACCACATCACCAACAAGTCAGGTTCCAGCATCATCTTCGGGCGCTTCATGCTGCCTGACATGACCGAACACGCCTGTCAGGTTCTCGATGTTTCGCCCCAGGGCGCAACCTTCATCACCGCAACGGTTCCCGCCGCCAATTCCAGCATCGTCGCCTATCTCGAAGAGCTGGGCCGCGTGGAAGTTCTCGCGGGCGAAGCCGTTCCCGGCGGCTTCAAGGTCCGCTACGCCGCCACCGGCTCGCGCCTTGAGCGCCTGCAGCAGCGCATCGAATGGCTCCGCCAGAAAAATGATGGTGCCGTCGAAGCCCGCCGCCATCCGCGCTTCGAACCCAAGGACAAGCATTCCTCCATCACCCTGCCGGACGGCCGCGTGTACAATTGCGAAGTCGTGGACATTTCCGTTTCCGGCGCCGCCATCAAGACCGACGTTCTCCCGTCAGTCGGCACATACGTCATGCTTGGCAAGATGAAGGGCCGTGTCGTCCGCTATCTCGACAGCGGCGTCGCCATCGAGTTCGTCAAGCAGCTCGACAAGACGGACCTCGTACGCAGCGTGGCCTGAGGGCCTTCGCGTCCCATTCAGAGTTCCTGCACGTCCACCACGCCCTGCACCGCTTTCAGGGCACCGCGAATCTGCGGCGTCACCACGAACCTGTCGCCCAGCGAGATGTTGATCTCGCGGCCCGTCTCCTCAATCAGCGTGATGCGAACGGGTGCCTTGCCACCCGTTTGCAGCCGCTTCGAGATGGACTCCACCGGCTTGCCGTCGCGGATGAATATCTGGATGCCGGACACCGCCGAGGCGGCAGCCTTCTCGAGACTTTCCACAGCCTGAAGACGGAGCTTGATGTCTTCGCCGTCCACATCGGCCTCGATGCGGGCGATGACTGAGGTGCCGGGCTCCAGCAGGTCGCGCGCCGCCACCAGCGTGTCCGAGAAGCATATGGCTTCGAACTGCCCAGTGGGATCGGAAAAGCCGATAAAGGCAAAGCGGTTGCCCGCCTTGGAGCGCCGCTCCTGCTTGTGCGTGATGGTGCCCGCGAGCTTTGCCGCCGAGGCACCCCGCGACTGTACTTTCTCCACGAAGCTGGCGTAGTTTTCCACGCCCATGCGGTTCAGCACCTTGGCATATTCATCCAGCGGATGCCCCGAGAGATAGAAGCCCACGGCCTCGAATTCCTGCGCCAGCCGCTCCATCGGCAGCCAGCCGTCCCGCGCCGGAAGAATGAGTTCCTCCGCCCCCTTGGCCGCACCGCCGCCGAACAGGTCATTCTGCCCCGCCGCCTGTTCCGTTGCCGAACGGTTGGACAGGCTGATGATGCCGTCAATGGCGTTGAACACCTGCGCCCGGTGCGGATTGATGCAGTCGAGCGCGCCCGCCTTGACCAGGCTTTCCAGCGCCCGCTTGTTGAGTACCTTGGAATCCAGCCGCTTGGCAAAATCACTGAGCGAGCGGAACGGCCCGCCCTCGTTGCGCACCGCCACCAGCTGCTCGATGGCACCGGCACCCACGTTCTTCAGGGCCGACAGTGAATAAAGGATGTCTCGTCCCCTCACTGCGAAATCGACACCACTGTCATTGACCGAAGGCGAGACCACCTGGATGCCGTTGCGGATCGCCTCCTCGCGGAAGATCATCAGCTTGTCAGTGTTGCCCATGTCCAGCGTCATCGAAGCCGCGAGGAACTCCACCGGATGGTTCGCCTTCAGATAGGCGGTCTGGTAGCTGATGTAGGCGTAAGGCGCGGAATGTGACTTGTTGAAACCGTATTCCGCGAACTTTGCGCAGGCATCGAACACCGCATTGGCAAGCTCTTCCGAATGGCCGCGCTCTGTAGCGCCTGCAATGAACACCGCGCGCTGCGCATCCATCTCGGACTTGATCTTCTTGCCCATGGCACGGCGCAGAAGGTCGGCCTGTGCAAGGCTGTAGCCAGCCATGTCGCGCGCCGTCTGCTGCACCTGTTCCTGGTAGGTGATGATGCCGAAGGTTTCCTTCAGGATCGGCTCCAGCACCGGGTGCATGTATTCCACCGGCTCCTTGCCCAGCTTGCGCGCGCAATAGGTGGGAATGTTGGCCATCGGGCCCGGCCGATACAACGCCACCAGCGCGATGAGGTCTTCAAAGCGGTCGGCCCGCATGGCGCGCACGGCATCGCGCATGCCCGCACTTTCCAGCTGGAACACGCCCACCGTTTCGCCCTGCGCCAGCATGTCGAAGGTCGCCTTGTCGTCGAGCGGAATCTTGCTCGCGTCAAAGTCGGGAAGGCGCATGCGGATCAGCTTCTGCGCCTTGTCGATGACGGTCAGCGTCTTGAGGCCGAGGAAGTCGAACTTTACCAGCCCGGCCTTCTCGACATATTTCATGTTGAACTGCGTGGCCGGAAGCCCGGAGCGCGGATCGCGGTAGAGCGCCACCAGCTGCTCCAGCGGCCGGTCGCCGATCACCACGCCTGCGGCATGGGTGGAGGCGTTGCGGTAGAGGCCTTCCAGCTTCAGCGCGATGTCGAACAGCTGCGCCACCAGCGGATCCTTGTCGCGCTCTTCCTGAAGCCGCGGCTCGCTCTCGATCGCCTTGCCCAGCGGAATGGGATTGGCCGGATTGTTGGGGATCATCTTGGACAGGCGGTCCACCTGGCCATAGGGCATCTGCAGCACCCGGCCCACGTCGCGCGTCACCATGCGCGCCTGCAGCTTGCCGAAGGTGATGATCTGCGCCACGTTCTCCTTGCCGTAGCGCTGCTGCACGTAGGAGATCACCTCGTCGCGCCGGTCCTGGCAGAAATCCACGTCGAAGTCGGGCATGGACACGCGGTCCGGATTGAGGAAGCGCTCAAACAGCAGGTTGAAGCGCAACGGGTCCAGATCGGTGATCGTCAGGCAATAGGCAACGAGCGAACCGGCACCCGAACCACGCCCCGGCCCCACCGGGATGGATTGGGATTTCGCCCACTGGATGAAATCGGCCACGATCAGGAAGTAGCCGGCATATTGCATCTTGATGATGACGCCGAGTTCGAACTCCAGCCGCTGCAGGTAGTCCTCGCGCGTCATGCCCGGCGCGAGGCCACCTGTTTCAAGCCGCCGCTCCAGACCTTCAAAGGCCTGCCGCCGCAGTTCCTCCGGCTCATCGCCTTCACCGAAACGCGGCAGGATGGGTTTCCGCCCCTTCACACGATAGGCGCAGCGCTGCGCCACCTCCACCGTGTTCTCGATCGCTTCGGGAATGTCGGCAAACAGCGCCGCCATCTCGTCCTGCGCCTTGAAGTAATGTTCGGGCGTGAGCCGCCGCCGTTCTTCGGTGGCGATCACCTCGCCTTCCGAAATGCAGATCAGCGCATCATGGGCCGCGAAATCTCCCGGCGTTGCGAAATACGGCTGGTTGGTCGCCACCAGCGGAATGCCGAAGTCATAGGCAATCTCGATCAGCCCCGTCTCGGCCGCGCGCTCCTCGGGCAAATTGTGGCGTTGCAGTTCAATGTAGAAGCGGTCACCAAACAGGCTCTTCAGCTTCTCCGCGACGGCCTCCGCATGCTGCCGCTGCCCCTGCACCAGTTCCTGGTTCATCGGCCCCTGCGGGCCACCTGACAGGCAGATGAGCCCATCCGCCGATTGCGCCAGCATCTCCCACGTCACATGTGGCTCTTCCGTCGCCGACACGTCGAGGTAATAGCGGCTGGCAAGACGCATCAGGTTGCTGTAGCCCGCCTCATCCTTCACCAGCAGCACGACGGAAGGGTGTGTCCTGATCCCCGTCTGCGCCTTGCCGTCATGGCTGCCGAAATCCACCTTCAGCGTGATGCCAATGATCGGCTGCACGCCCTTCTCCGCCAGCGCCTCCGAAAACTCCAATGCGCCGAACAGGTTGCCCGTGTCGGCAATGGCCAGCGCCGGCATGCGGTGCTTCACCGCCAGCGCCGCCATCTGCTTGATCGGCAGCGCCCCCTCCGAGAGGGAATAGGCCGAGTGGGCACGGAGATGGATGAACAATGGAGCGGGCATGGAAGATGTTTAGCAGATGGAGCGGCGACGCGAAGCGCCGCCCTTCCGCCATCAACGGGTTTTCATCACCCGGCAGGGAACCCCGAAACTGCCGAGCCGCGCGCAGATCCCGTTCGCCGTCTCGCGGCTGTCAGCCCCCACCATCACCAGCGCCATCGGGCGGCTGCCGCGTGACAGGTTGCGCTTGCGGATCACCATGGGTTCGCTCGCCGAAAGCACCTGTGGCGCCCTGACCTTCAGCCGACTGTACATGGCCAACGCCTGCCCCTGGTTGAAATGCTGGGCCAGCAGCACGCCCCAGGGCCGCCGCTTGGCCAGCCGGATGCCGGTACCAGATGGCGATTTCAGGCGCAGCGCCAAGGACACACAGTCTGATACCACGTCCTTGCCCGTCCCCACCGCCGGGATTGCGTGGGCGGACGCGCTGTCCTTCCACGCCTCCACCTCCTTGCCGGTGATGAAGGCCACATAGTCCTGCGTTTCCAGCGGCATGCCGCTTTTGCCTGCCCGCCAACGCCGCACCCGCTCTTCACCTGCGTTGTAAGCCGCAGCGGCCAAGCCCATGTTGCCAAACTCTTTTTTGAGATCGGCCAGATAGCTGGCGGAAGCTGCCACAGCCGCCAGCGGATCAAACGGGTCAGCAAGCCCCCGGCGCTCCGCCGTATCGGGCATGAACTGCGCCAGGCCCTGCGCCCCCTTCGGGCTCACCGCATTGGGATCAAACATGCTCTCCTTCCACAGGAGGCGCACGAGGAAATGGGAATCAAGCCCGTTCTGCCGCGCCCGCGCATCAGCAGCAGTGCAAACCGATTGCGCAAATTGTTCCCGCGTCGGCTTGGCCGACGTGGCGCTCCAACTGGCACTGGTTGCGGCAAGCATCAGACAGGCGATGACGAGCCCCCGCCGCATCTCAGGACTCCACCAGTTGTCCGCCCGTCAGGTGCACCATGCGCGTCATGCGGCGACCCAGCTCGATGTTGTGCGTGGCAATCAGCGCCCCCAGCCCCTCGTCATGGATCAGGCGCATGAACTCGTGATGCACCAGCTCCGCCGTGCCGGGATCAAGGTTGCCCGTGGGCTCGTCCGCCAACAAGAGCAACGGCCGGTTGGCCAGGGCGCGGGCGATGGCCACGCGCTGCTGTTCACCGCCCGACATCTCCGCCGGCCGGTGATGGGCGCGCTTGCCAAGGCCAAGCCGCCCCAGCAACTCGTTGGCCCGCACCGTCGCCGCCTTCTCGCTGGTCCCCGCAATGAGCTGCGGCATCACGACGTTTTCCCGCGCCGTGAACTCCGGCAGCAGGTGATGGAACTGGTAGACGAAGCCGATGCCGATGCGCCGCACCCGCGTGCGCGCCGCGTCATCCATCCGCGTGCAGTTCTGTCCGGCAATCAGCACCTCGCCCGTGGTAGGCCGCTCCAGCAGCCCCGCCATGTGCAGGAGCGACGACTTGCCTGAGCCGGATTGCCCGATCAGCGCCACCACCTCACCGGCACGGATGGTGAGTGACTGGTCCCGGAACACGGTCAGGCCCGTATCGCCCGCGCCATAGGAGCGGGTGACATTGCGCAATTCAAGGGCGGGCTTCAGGTTCATTCGTACCGCAGGGCCTCCACCGGATCGAGCTTCGCTGCCTTCCAGGAGGGATAGAGCGTGGCAAGGAACGACAGGCCAATCGACATGAGCACGATCCACAGGGTCTGGTTCAGGTCAATCTCGCTGGGAAGCTGGCTCAGGTAATAGAGTTCGGCATTGAACGGATCGACACCCGAAATCCACTGGAAGCCGCGCCGGATCGGTTCAGCATAGTAGGAAATCAGCATCCCCAGCAGCACGCCGCCAATGGTGCCGACCACGCCGATTGCCGCCCCCGTGATGAAGAACACCCGCTGGATCGCCCCGGCGGTGGCCCCCATGGTGCGCAGGATGGCGATGTCCCGCCCCTTGTCCTTCACCAGCATGATCAGGCCGGAGATGATGTTCAGCGCCGCCACGAGGATGATCATGGTGAGCACCATGAACAGCATGTTGCGCTCCACCGTCAGCGCCGTGAAGAAGGACTGGTTGCGGTCGCGCCAGGTCTGGATCATCAATCCCGGCCCCGCCGCCTTGGCGATGTCGCCCACCTTGGCCGCGATGTCATCCGGCCGCTTCACCGTGACTTCGATCCCGGTGACGCCTGTGTCCGTCGAAAAGAAATCCTGCGCCTCGTTGAGTGGCAGGTAGGCCACGCCCTCGTCATATTCCGACATGCCCATCTTGAAGACGGCAACGACAGTGAAATCACGGATGCGCGGCGTCGAACCGATCACCGTCTCGGGGCCGTTGGGGGCAATCAGCGTGATCGTGCCGCCCAGTCCCACCTGATGCTTCCACGCCATGCGCTCGCCGATGGCAATGCCTTCGGAGCTGTCAAACCCCTTCCAGCTGGGCACCGCATCCATCACTCCCACCTGCCCCAGTGCGGTGGTCAGGTTGGCATTGTTCAGGCTTGCCAGTTGCGCGATGTCCGCCTCGCTGATGCCGCGGATGAGCGCGCCGGAAGAATTCCTGACGGACGATACCATCACCTGCCCCTCGATCATCGGAACGGCCGAGGTCACATCCGGAAGGGTGATCAGGTTGTCGCGAATCTGCGCAAAGCCCTCGATGGGCGAAAGGTCCGGCTTGTAGATCGTGGCATGGCCGGAAAAACCCAGCACCCGGTTCAGCAACTCGTTGTGGAAGCCGTTGAAGATCGACATGACCACGATCAGCGTCGCCACCCCCAGCATGATGCCGAGGAAGGAGAACAGCGAGATCACGCTGATGAACCCCTCCTTCCGCCGCGCCCGCAAATAACGCAGCGCCAGCTTCCATTCGAAAGCGGCAAAGGGTTTGGTGTCTGGGAGAGGTGCGGTCATGCGGACCCCCTCCGCCCTGCGGGCACCTCCCCCGGCAAAGCCGGGTGAGGGAAGACGACCACGCTCCCCCAACTTGTTGGGGGAGCTGTCCGGAGGACTGAGGGGGAAACCCTCACCCCGTCAGCCTCTCGACCACCTTGTCCAGCGCCACGTTCTCACGCGCTCCCGTCTTGCGGTTCTTGATTTCGGCAATGCCGTCCTTGAGGCCCCGCGGCCCAATGATCACCTGCCAGGGCAGTCCGATCAGGTCCATGGTGGCAAACTTGGCACCACCCGGCTGGGCCCGGTCATCATAGAGCACATCCTTGCCCTTGGCGGTGAGGCCCGCATAAAGCTTCTCGCAGGCCGCATCCGCTTCCGCATCGCCGGACTTGAGATTGATGAGGCCGATGTCAAACGGTGCCACACTCTCCGGCCAGATGATGCCGTCCTTGTCGTGGCTCGCTTCGATGATGCCGCCCACCAGGCGCGACACGCCGATGCCGTAGGAGCCTGACTGCAGCACCACCATCTTGCCGTCCGGCCCCTGCACCTGGCAGCCCAGCGGCTCGGAATACTTCGTGCCGAAGAAGAAGATGTGCCCGACCTCGATGCCACGCCCCGTCACACGGCGGTCGGCCGGCACGCGCTTCTCGTAATCCGCCGCATCATGCATTTCCGATGTCGCGGCATATTTGGAGGTGAACTCCTTCACCACCTTCGCCACATCCTCAACATTGTCGAAGTCAATTTCGAAAGCGCCCCAATCCATGTCGTGGAAGCCCTTGTCGAAGAACACCTCGCTCTCGCCCGTCTCGGCGAGGATCAGGAACTCGTGGCTGTCATCACCGCCGATGGGGCCAGTCTCGGCGCGCATCGGCACGGCCTTCAGTCCCAGGCGGGCAAAAGTCTTGAGGTAGCTCACGAACATCTTGTTGTAGCTGTGCTGGCCCGCCTCGCGTGTCAGGTCGAAGGAATAGGCGTCCTTCATCAGAAACTCGCGGCCGCGCATCACGCCAAAGCGCGGGCGCACTTCGTCGCGGAACTTCCACTGGATGTGATAGAGGTTGCGCGGCACGTCCTTGTAGCTCTGCACGCCCTGCCGGAAGATGTCGGTGATCATCTCCTCGTTGGTGGGGCCAAACAGCATCTCGCGGTCGCCGCGGTCCTTGATGCGCAGCATCTCCTTGCCGTAAGCGTCATATCGGCCAGACTTGCGCCACAGGTCGGCCGACTGGATGGTCGGCATCAGCACCTCGATGGCCCCTGCCCGGTTCTGCTCCTCGCGCACGATCTGCTCGATCTTCTTGAGAACCCGGTACCCCATCGGCAACCAGGAGTAGCTGCCCGCCGCTTCCTGGCGGATCATGCCTGCCCGCAGCATCAGCTTGTGGGAGACGATTTCGGCTTCCTTCGGGTCATCGCGAAGGATCGGCATGAAGTAGCGGGACAGGCGCATGGGCTGAGAATCCGTTGAAAATCTTGGCTCCGCGCCCTTTTACGCAATTGCAGCATGAACTCAAGCGCGGGCCACAGGCACCCGGCGGAAGGGGCGACGAAAGGCGGATAAATATTCCTCTTGGCGAAGCCATACAAATATGGCTAGTCTGCCATGCAATGAAAAAAGGGCCGCATGCCAACGGTTAAACACCGGGCATGACCCAGGTCTGGGGAGGGCGGGTCGCCGTCAGCAACTTGGCTGACGATCATCCGGACAAGCGCCAGCAAGGCGCAATCACAAGAACGGGACTGAGCGGGGGCGAAAGCCCCCTTTTTCTTGCCAGCCCCCGCGCCTCACCCCCTGAACACCGTCACTTCGATTTCGATTCTCATGCGCGGATCAGCCAAGGCCGCCTGATAGGCCGTGGCAGCAGGGCGGATGTCGCCCAGCCACTTTTTCAGCACCGGAAATGTCTTCTCGAAATCCCCGATGTCCGGCAGCAGGTAATGCACCCGCACCGTGTCGGCCAGAGAGAACCCGGCCTGCTTCAGGGCCGCGTCGATGTTCTTGAAGGTCTGCTCCGCCTGCTCCGCCACGTCGTCGGAAATGGTCATGGCGGCGTAGTCGAAGCCTGTGGTGCCAGAGACGAAGCACCAGTTGCCCTGCACCACGGCACGGGAATAGCCGATCTCGCCTTCAAACTTCGACCCCGATGAAATCAGCTTGCGTGTCATGCTTTTGCTCCCTTGCCTTTGCCTGAAGGCATATCACCGACAATCCGCACCTCGCGTTGCGGAAATGGCATGGCGATGCCCGCCTTTTTGAGGGCGTCCCAGATGAGGAAGCGGATTTCGCTTGTGAACTTGTTCTTGCCGTCGTCAATGCCGTCCACCCAGAACTCCACGGCGAAGTTGACGCCGTTGTCACCGAAACCGCGCAACTCCACGTCGGGCGCTTCCGGCGTCTGCAACACCTGATCATGCGCTGAAACGGCCTTCACGATCAGCGGCGGCACCTTGTGCAGGTCGGTGTCATAGGCAACCGAGAACTCCACCTCATAGCGCTGACGCGTGTCAGCGTGGGTCCAGTTCACGAACTGCGTGGTGATGAACTTGTCGTTGGGAACGTTGATGTCCTTGCCGTCAAAGGTCGAAAGGATCGAGGAGCGCATGTTCATCTGCGTCAGCGTGCCCTTCATCCCGCTTTCCAGTTCGATGTAGTCACCCAGTTTCAGTGAACGCTCCAGCAGCAGGATGATGCCGGAGATGAAGTTGGCGGCGATCTGCTGCAGGCCGAATCCCAGCCCCACGCCCAAGGCACCGCCGAACACCGCCAGCGCCGTCAGGTCCATGCCCAGGATGTTGAGCAGCAGCAGGCCGACGATGGCGAACACCACCAGCTCCAGCGCTTTCGCCGCAAGCTCCCGGGTCTGGATGTCAACCGATTGCTGGTCGCGGATCACCTTCTGCCCGGCATTGGACGAGGTGCGCCCCAGCCAGAACAGGATGCCGCCAAACAGCGCCGCCTTGGAAACAGCCAGCAGCGAAATGCGGATGTTGACGGCCGAGAAGGCGACGCTGTCGAGCCCCTGCGTGAACGCGTCGAAATATCCCAGCGCGTAGATCGCCGCCACCGGCAGGCCGATCCAGCGCGCCGCCGAGTTCAGCACCGGATGCGTGAGGAAGCGCATGATCACCGCATGCAGCAGGCGGACCAGCGCAAGGCTCTGGGCGATGCGGATCAGCCACGAGGCCCCCAGCGCCGCGTCCGCCACCGACGAGGCGGCCATCATCAACAGCACGAACAGCGCCGGTTCCAGCAGGTTGCGGCAGGAATGGGCCAGCCGCTGGTAGCGCAGGAAGCGCCCCTCCGTGGGTTCCTCGCGCAGCAGCGGCACCCGCGCCACAAGCTGGCGGGCGACAAGTTTGGCCGCGATCCACGCCACCGCGATGGCGATCACCTGCGCATAAAACTGCGGGCTCGCCAGCCACCCCTGCAGGATGGCCAGCCACTCAAATGCCTTTGCTTGCAACGCCTCGATGTTCATGGAGGCTGTTTCCCATTTCACTGAAGAAGGAGCAAGCACACTCTGCCGCTGCACACACGATCAGCATCCCCAAACCCCGTCATGGCCCGCTTCAGGCGGGCCACCCGCACGGCCACCATGGATTGTCCACGTGAAGTGGACCATGACGGTTATCGGTTTGCTGCCCGTTTCCCCCCAACCGTCCGTCATGGCCCGCTTCAGGCGGGCCACCCGCACGGCCACCATGGATGGTCCACGTAAAGTGGACCATGACGGTTATCGGTTTGCTGCCCGCATCACCCCAACCGTCCGTCATGGCCCGCTTCAGGCGGGCCACCCACGAGCCCCCTCAGCGGGGCGGCCAGAGATCACCCCAGTCAACCTTCTTCGCCCGCTTGTAGGCCGCCTTGTCGCGCGCCGGGACCATGCGCTTCGCAAGCCCTGTCGCTGAACACAGCTTCAATCCCACGCCAACCTTGCTCACCTCCGGAGGCGCCAGCACCCGCGCAATCTCGCGCTCCCCCAACTCGTTGGGGGAGCTGTCCGAAGGACTGAGGGGGTCCTTCGCCACCACGAGGTAGGAATACGGCTCATCCTCGAACGGCACCGTGGCACCCTTGGCATGCATGTGCGCGCGGCTGCGCTGCACCCGCTCCTTGAAGTGGCACCAATCCCCGCCCGCCATCGGGCACGCCGCGCCATGGGTGCAGGGCGCCACAATCACCGCCCCCGCTCCGCGCAACACCTCGTGCGCCGCATGGATGCGCTTGAAACCCTCCGGCGTGCCGGGCTCGATCAGCACCAGCACCTGCCCCACGGCCGCCCACAGCTTGCGCACCGCATCGGCAACGGACGCCAACGGCATCTCCGCCAGCACATAGGACGCCGTGACCAGATCATGCGGGCGCGCCTGCCACTGCACCAGGGCCTGTTCCCGCACCTCGGCCTGTTCCAGCGCCGCAAGGCCGCTTCCCGCATTGAGGTCGCGCAACAGTGCTGCAAAGGCAGGTGCGGCCTCCACCTGCTCCACGCTGGTGATGGACGGCCACTGTGCCGCCGCCGCCCAGCCTGCCGTGCCCGGCCCCGCGCCCACATCCACCAGCGAGGCTGGTGCAAATCCCGGCATCGCCCCCGCCACCTGCCCCATCACCCGCGCATTCACGGCAAAGGTCGCGGGCAAGCGCGCCGCCAGATAGGCCGCGAGATCAATCCTGCCCGAGCTGCGCCCGGCCCGATAGGCCGAACTCATGGCCTCGCTGCGCGCCGCAAGGCCCGCCTGCCGCCCCTCCAGCCAGCCCGTCACGGCGGCGTCCAGTGTTCCCGGAAATCTGTTCATCTCTCACGCAATCTTGTGTGCCGCCCCTGTTCCGGGCAGACAACTAGCAACGTATTGATTCACCGGCCAACAGAAAGCGAAAGCCGCAAGCGATGTTCAAATCCTTCTTTCCCAGCCCGAGGGCATTTTTCTCTTCGGTGCTGATATGGTCACTGCTGTGCGTGTTGGTTTGGTTCTTCGGTGGGCAGGACTGGGGTCAACATATTGGCCTGCCGAACCCGCCCGCCGACTCACCTCCGATCATTGGTGTCTCTGTCTTCTGGTCTAAACCATTCCTCTGGTTCTACGTCTACTATGCCATTGCGACAGGCCTCTTTGCGGCAGCCTGGTGGTTCATTTCTCCGCACAAATGGTTCGCCTGGTCAGTACTTGGAAGCGCACTGATCGTTTTCCTGACCTACTATTCAGTTCAGGTGGGTGTGGCCGTCAATGCGTGGTACGGACCATTCTATGATCTTGTGCAGGCAGCCGTGGCCAAGTCTCGGCCCGTAACTGCGGATGAGTTCTGGGTTGGCATCAGTCAGTTCCTGGGGATCGCTCTTGTTTATGTCGTGATCCGCGCCCTCATGCTGTTCTTCATCAATCACTATGTGTTCCGCTGGCGCACGGCGATGAACGACTACTATGTGAGCTTCTGGCCAAAAATCAGAAAAGTGGAAGGTGCTTCCCAGCGCGTGCAGGATGACACAATGCGTTTTGCCAACGGTCTCGAGGATCTTGGCACAAGCCTGATTGACTCCGTCATGACGCTCATCGCCTTCTTACCCATCCTGTGGGGCTACTCGCAGTACGTGAAAGAGATTCCCCTGTTTGGTGAGATACCCCATGCACTCACCATCACTGCCCTTGCTTGGGCCGTGTTTGGCACCGGCTTCCTTGCCTTGATCGGCATCAGGCTCCCCGGTCTCGAGTTCCGCAACCAACGGGTCGAAGCCGCCTACCGGAAAGAACTTGTCTATGGCGAGGACGACGAGGGACGAGCCGATCCGATGACCTTGCGGGAGTTGTTCACCGTGGTGCGGAAGAACTACTTCGTGCTCTATTTCAACTATGTATACTTCAATGTTGGCCGCTTCCTCTATCTCCAGACCGACAACATTTTTGCCTACATCATCCTTGTGCCGACGCTGGTTTCTGGCACCATCACCCTTGGCCTGCTCAACCAGATCACCAATGCCATGGATCAGGTGCGCAACTCGTTTCAGTACCTGATCAATTCATGGCCCTCGATCGTGCGCATGTTGTCTATCTACAAGCGGCTCCAGGCGCTGGAATCTGTCATTGAGGGCAAGGAAGTGGAATCAATCAATCTGGAGCAAGACCAACCGGCGCAGTAGCAGCCACCTTGCAAGCGGCAGGCTGGCCCGCTAATGACTGCCCACGCGGGCGATTAGCTCAGTTGGTAGAGCGCTTCGTTTACACCGAAGATGTCGGGAGTT